>Ga0187887_10000100_pt1 | contig 84967 bp, 76 predicted proteins | sample June2016WEW_7_10_FD_132977 | JGI IMG/M metagenome (GOLD analysis project Ga0187887, IMG submission 132977) | Peatland microbial communities from SPRUCE experiment site at the Marcell Experimental Forest, Minnesota, USA - June2016WEW_7_10 | ecosystem: Environmental > Terrestrial > Soil >... | reverse complement strand
TCTGGGAACCCGAACCCGCCGGCCAGGCACGCGGCGCCGGCGCCCAAGTGCTATTGGTGATCAACGCCTCCCCGTATGAGGTCAACAAGCAACGTCAGCGCGAGAACGAAGTCGCCAAGGCGCGAGTCGCCGAAACGGGCATTCCGCTGGTTTTTGTCAATCTGATCGGCGGGCAGGACGAGCTTGTTTTCGACGGCAATTCCTTCGTGATGGATGCGCATGGGCAGATCGCCGCGCGGGCCCCCGCGTTCACGGAGGGCCTGTATCCGGCGGATCTGACGCTCGGGCCCGACAGCGTGGTGCTGCCATCGCCCGGCGAACTCACTCCCCTCCAGGACGAGGAAGAGAGCGTCTACGGTGCCCTGGTTCAGGGCACGCGAGACTACGTCGACAAGCACCGCTTTCCGGGCGTGGTGCTCGGTCTTTCGGGAGGCGTGGACTCGGCGCTTACGCTCTGTATTGCCGTCGATGCGCTGGGCTCGGACCGCGTGCATTCGGTGGCCATGCCCTCGCGCTACACCTCGCAGATGAGCAAAGACGATGCGGCGGCGCAGGCTTCATTGCTGAACGTGAAGCACAGCGAGATATCGATCGAGGGTATGTTCGAGGCGACCCTGAAAGCGCTCAAAGACGAGTTCGCGGGGCGCCCCGCAGACACCGCGGAAGAGAACATCCAGTCTCGCTGCCGTGGCGTTCTGCTCATGGGCATCTCGAACAAGACGGGTCGTATGCTGCTCACCACCGGCAACAAGAGCGAGATGGCGGTCGGCTACGCGACCCTGTACGGAGATATGGCCGGGGGGTTTGCGCCCATCAAGGATTGCAGCAAGCTCTTGGTCTATCGCCTGTGTGCGTGGCGAAATGCGCAATCCCGGGTCATTCCCGCGCGCGTCATCGAGCGTCCGCCGTCGGCCGAACTTCGACCCGACCAAAAGGACACCGACAGCTTACCTCCCTACGAAGTGCTGGATCCCATCCTGGAGGCCTTCATCGAAGACGATCTATCGGTCGACCAGATCGCGGCGCGTGGTTTCGACCGCAAGGTGGTCGGGCGGATTCTCGATTTGGTGAAGCGCAATGAATACAAGCGGCGCCAAGCACCTCCGGGCGTACGGGTGAGCGGCCGCGCCTTTGGCCGCGATTGGCGCTACCCGATCACGAGCGGGTATCAGACGTCGCGATAGCGGCCACTTGCAGCGGCCGATCGCGCCCCGCAGCCGATCGCCGCTACAGAATCCGCCTCCACCAAGACTTCTTTCTGTCGACATCCCGCGCGTTCCCCGGGTAATTGTCGACATACACGGACTCGGCATTCTTCGCGAGATCGGTCATCCCGAGCGCGGTGTACGCCTGGACCAGAATCTTCATCGAGCCCCGCACCGCCGGGGCGCCATCGTAGTTCTCGATGCAGAATTTGGCGCGGTTGAGCGCCCCTACGTAGGCGCCGCGCCTCATGTAATAACTCGCCACGTACAGCTCGAAGTCGGCGAGCCGATTGCGCAGGAAGATCATCCGCTGGCGGGCATCGCCCACATACTGGCTGTGCGGGTACTTCTTGATCAGATCTTCGAAGGCGTCGAAGGACTTCTTGGAGTTGACCGGCGGCCGGCGCGACAGGTCGACGTGAAACCAGCGCTCGATGAAGTTCGCCTGGCGCTCGAAATAGATCAGGCCCTTCATGTAATAGGCGTAGTCCACCCGGGGGTTGGTCGGATTCTCGCGGATGAAGGTATCGGCCGCGTCCACCGCGGGATCGACCAGCCGATTCTTGTAATAAGCGTAGATCAGGTCGATCTGCGCCTGGCGCGCGGGCTCGGAGAAGGGGAACCGTGATTGCAGGTTCTCGAGCTGCTTGATCGCCTGGGCGTAGCTCGAATCCCTCATGCTCTTCTGGGCCCGGGCATACAGCACTTCCGGGCCGGATTTGGCGTCGTCGACCCGATGGCTATGGCAGCCGGCGGCCAACAAGGCCAGCCCTAAGATGAGCACGATGGCCCGGCCGGGCTGTACAAGATGACGCAGTCTCACATCCGATTCCTTACAATGGGGGGCGATTTTTAAGACGCGCGGCAGTATACCCGATGCCCCGCCGCTAGCTTCGAGTGCCCCATGAGCGCAGAGTTCCGAGTGATCGAGCTGAAGATTCCCGAGGAATTGAGCGGATTTCGGCTGGACAGCGCGCTCGCCCGGATGCTCCCCGAACATTCCCGCACCCGCATCAAGGGCTGGATCGAGGCGGGCGGGGTCCAGATCGGGAGGCTACCCTGCAAGCCCAGGGATGTGGTGACCGCGGGGTCGCGCGTGCACGTGCGGATGTCGGCGGAGCCCGTAGCTGTCGCGGTATTGCCGGAGTCGATACCCCTTCGGATCGTGCACGAAGATCGCGACGTGCTGGTGATCGACAAGCCAGTCGGATTGGTGGTCCATCCCGGAGCGGGTAATCCGCGGCACACGCTGCAAAATGCGTTGTTGGGCTGGGATCCTCGGCTCGCCTCGCTTCCCCGTGCCGGCATCATCCATCGGCTTGATAAGGACACGAGCGGGCTCTTGATGGTCGCCCGCACGCCGGAGGCGCACACGGTGCTGACCCGCGAGCTCATGGCGCGGTCGGTCTCCCGGGAGTATCTCGCGGTCTGCGTCGGCGTCATGACGTCGGGCGGGACCATCGATCAGCCCATCGGGCGCCATCGAAGCGATCGGCTGCGCATGGCAGTGCGCAGCGACGGCCGGCCCGCCATGACGCACTATCGCGTGCTCGAGCGTTATCGTGCCCATAGCTACTTGAGCGTGAGCCTGACCACCGGCAGGACACACCAAATCCGCCTGCATTTGTCGCACTTGAAGTACCCGATCGTGGGAGATCCGGTTTACGGCGGCCGGTTTGGCCGCCCGCGGGGAGCAGGCGAGGAGCTCGCCAAGTGTTTGCGCGCCTTCGGCCATCAGGCGCTGCACGCGGCCAAACTCGCCTTCGATCACCCGCGCACCGGCAAGCGCCTGGCACTGCAGACGCCGGTCCCCGCGGACTTTGCGGCGCTGCTCGAAGCGCTGCGCGCCGACGCACGCGAGGCCTTGCGGCACGCGGCGGCGGCGGGGCCGACGAGCCGCTCCGGAAGGGCTTGATGCCGATCGAGTGGCTCACCCCTTCCTGGCCGGCTCCGCCCACGGTCCGGGCGCTGTCGACGTTGCGCGGGGGCGGGGTCAGCACCGGACGATATGCCTCGCTCAACCTGGGCAACCATGTGCGGGACGCGCCGGAGGCGGTCGCGGAAAATCGCCGCCGGTTGCGCGTCGCTGCGGGACTGCCGGCCGAACCGGCCTGGCTCACTCAGGTACACGGCGTGGGGATTGCCAACTTGGACATCCTGCCGGCGGATCTCGCGCAACCCGCGCCGGCCGCGGATGGCGCGGTGACGCGCGCGCCCGGCCGCATCTGCGCAATTCTCACAGCGGACTGCCTGCCGGTGTTATTCGCAACCCAGACGGGGGACGCGGCCGCAGCCGCGCACGCCGGCTGGCGCGGCCTTGCAGGCGGCGTGATCGAGGCCACGGTGACGGCTCTGGACGTGGCGCCCGCTTCGCTCCTGGTGTGGCTGGGGCCCGCCATCGGGGCGCAGCACTTCGAGGTGGGCGCCGAGGTCCGAGACGAGCTCGTACGGGACGATCCGGGCGCACGGACCGCATTCGTACCGAACGCCCGCGGCCGATTCATGGCCGACCTTCCGGGCCTTGCACGTCGCCGGCTCGAGCGCTTGGGCGTCACCCGCATATACGGGGGCGGCGAATGCACCCACGGGCAGGCCGAGCGCTATTTCTCCCACCGCCGCGACGGTGAGACCGGCCGGCAGGCCAGCCTGGTGTGGCTGGCGCCCTGACCTACGTAGAAATCCCGTTGAATTGAGGCGTGGAACCCCCACTTAATGGGCATTCCGATCGATTCAGAGGGATAGATTCATGCGAATGGACAAGCTGACCACCAAATTCCAGGGCGCTTTGGCGGACGCTCAATCGCTTGCCGTGGGGCGCGATAACCAATACATCGAGCCCGTGCACCTGATGGCGGCGCTGCTCGACCAACAAGGCGGCACCGCCCGTCCGCTCTTGGAAAAGGCGGGGGCAAATGTGGCGAAACTCCGCTCCGAGCTGGCCGCCGCGCTGGATCGTCTGCCCAAGGTCGAAGGATCGGGGGGCGAGGTGCTTCTCGGCAACGATCTCAACAAGCTCCTGAACGTCACGGACAAGCTGGCACAGCAGCGCAGCGATCAATTCATCTCGAGCGAATTGTTCGTGCTCGCGGCCTGCGAGGATCGGGGCGAGCTCGGCCGCATCCTCAAGGCTTGCGGACTGTCCAAGGCCGCGCTCGACAAGTCCATCGAGGACGTGCGCGGGGGTGCCAAGGTGGATGATGCGGGCGCGGAGGAGAACCGCCAGGCGCTCGAGAAATACAGCATCGACCTCACCGAGCGCGCAACCCAGGGAAAGCTCGATCCGGTGATCGGCCGTGACGACGAGATCCGCCGCACCATCCAGGTGTTACAGCGCCGGACCAAGAACAATCCCGTGCTCATCGGCGAGCCCGGCGTCGGCAAGACCGCCATCGTCGAGGGTCTCGCGCAGCGAATCATCAACGGCGAAGTGCCCGAGGGCCTGCGCAACAAGCGCATTCTCGCGCTCGACATGGGCGCGCTCATTGCCGGAGCGAAATTCCGCGGCGAGTTCGAGGAGCGGCTCAAAGCCGTGCTCACCGATCTCTCGAAACAGGAAGGCCAGATCATTCTCTTCATCGACGAGCTGCATACCATGGTGGGTGCCGGCAAGGCTGAAGGCGCGATGGATGCGGGCAACATGCTCAAACCTGCCCTCGCGCGCGGCGAGCTGCATTGCGTGGGTGCGACCACGCTCGATGAGTATCGCAAGTACATCGAGAAGGACGCGGCGCTCGAGCGCCGCTTCCAGAAAGTGCTGGTGGAGGAGCCGTCGGTGGAGGACACCATCGCCATCCTGCGCGGACTCAAGGAGCGCTACGAGGTGCATCACGGCGTCGAGATCACCGATCCCGCGATTGTGGCGGCGGCGACCCTGTCGCATCGCTATATCTCGGATCGGCAGCTGCCCGACAAGGCCATCGACTTGATCGACGAGGCGGGCTCGCTGATTCGGATGGAAATCGATTCCAAGCCGGAGGTGCTCGACAAGCTCGATCGGCGCATCATCCAGCTCAAGATCGAACGCGAAGCGCTGAAGAAGGAGACCGACGAAGCCTCGCGCAAGCGGCTCTCCACGCTCGAGGAGTCGCTCAAGGCGCTCGAGAAGGAATACTCGGATCTGGAGGAGGTGTGGAAGGCTGAGAAAGCTTCCGTGCAAGGCGCCGCTCACATCAAGGAGGAGCTGGAGCGGGCGCGCCTCGATCTGGACACCGCACGTCGTGCGCAAGATTTGGGCCGCATGTCGGAGCTGCAGTATGGGCGCATACCCGACCTGGAGCAGCGCCTCGCCAAGGCACTCGAGGTCGAGCAGAAGCCCAATCAGCTGCTGCGCAATTCGGTCACCGAAGTGGAGATTGCCGAAATCGTCTCGAAGTGGACCGGGATACCCGTGTCGCGCATGCTCGAGGGCGAACGCGAGAAGCTCCTGCGCATGGAAGAGGTGCTGGAGCAGCGCGTGGTCGGTCAGCATGAGGCCGTGAAGGCCGTTGCCGACGCCATCCGGCGCTCGCGCGCAGGATTGCAGGATCCGCATCGTCCGTTGGGCTCGTTCTTGTTCCTCGGGCCCACCGGCGTCGGCAAGACGGAGCTCTGCAAGGCCCTGGCCGAGTTCATGTTCGATACCGAGGAGTCGATGATCCGGATCGATATGTCCGAGTTCATGGAGAAACACTCCGTGGCCCGCCTGATCGGCGCGCCCCCGGGGTATGTCGGATACGAGGAGGGCGGCTACCTCACCGAGGCGGTACGGCGGCGTCCCTATAGCGTCGTGCTGCTCGATGAGGTCGAGAAGGCCCATCCCGACGTGTTCAACGTGCTGCTGCAGGTGCTCGATGACGGGAGGCTCACCGATGGACAAGGGCGCACCGTGGATTTTCGCAACTGCGTGATCATCATGACCTCGAATTTGGGCAGCCAGACCATCCAGGAGCTCGCCGGCGAGGCCAATTACGCCAAGATGAAGGCAGCCGTCATGCAGGTGGTCGGCCAGCATTTCCGCCCGGAGTTCATCAATCGGGTCGACGAGATCGTGGTGTTCCACCCGCTCGGCCGCGATCAGATTCGCTCCATCGTGGACATCCAGCTCGGCCGGCTACGGCAGCGATTGGCGGAACGCGACATTCAGCTGCGGTTGGACGATGCGGCGCGCGATCGCATCGGCGAGGCTGGGTTCGACACCGTGTACGGAGCTCGGCCCTTGAAGCGCGCCATCCAGGCGCAGATCGAGAATCCGCTCGCGCAGCAGATCCTGCGGGGCGATTTCATCGCCGGCGATCGGGTGGTCGCCACGCTGAAGCGCGACGGCTTGTTCTTCGAGAAGGAGCGGCTGCATTGATCGGGCTTCGCTATACTTTTGGGCGCGGCTCTATCGATCCAAGACGGGATGAAGGAAACACATGCCTTTTTACGAGTACCAGTGCAATAGTTGCGGCCACACGCTCGAGGCCATGCAGAGGATCACCGATGCGCCCTTGAAGAAGTGCCCGCATTGCGGCAAGCCGCAGCTGCAAAAGCTCATGTCCGCTCCCGTATTCCGCTTGAAGGGCGGCGGTTGGTACGAGACGGATTTCAAGTCCGACCAGGACAACAAGCGCAACCTCGCCGACCGACCCGATGCCGACGCGCCCAAGGACGACAAGAAGGACAAGACCGAGGCGTCCGGGAGCAAGGAGGCCTCGACCCCGTCGGATGCCGCAAAGCCCGAGAAGAGCGTGGACAAGACGGCGGACAAGGCTCAAGACTCCGGCAAGAAGGCTGCTCCCTCCCCATCGGCCGGCGCGACCGCGGCCAGCCCACGTCGGGCGGCGGGCTCCAGCTCGAATAAGTCCAGTGCGCGCAAGGCCGTCAAGCGTCCGGCGCGCCCGGCGGTGAAGCGCAAGGCAGCCAAGCCGGCGCGGCGCCGCTGACAGGGACTTCGCGCCTCCTTCGGGCTTGCCCGCGCGCGCCCTAAGCCGTAGCATCGCGCGCTTCCCGGAGCTGATTAAAACCTATGCGCACTCATTATTGCGGCCAGGTCGGTGAATCATCGATCGGTCAAACTGTCACCGTCGCCGGCTGGGCCCATCGCCGCCGCGACCATGGTGGCGTCATTTTCGTCGATCTGCGCGACCGCGAGGGACTGCTGCAGATCGTCTTCAACCCGGATACTGCCGATGTCTTCGCGAAGGCGGAGCGGGTTCGCAATGAGTACGTGCTCGAAGTCACCGGCGTGGTGCGGGCACGTCCGCCGGGGACCGTGAATGCGAATTTGAAGTCCGGCCAGGTCGAGCTCGTGTGCCGCTCGCTCGAGATCTTGAACCGCTCCGATCCGCTGCCGTTTCAGCTGGACGAGCACGTGAGCGAGGAAGTGCGGCTGCGGTTCCGCTACATCGATCTGCGCCGCGAGGAGATGCGGGAGCGCTTGATGCTCCGGCACCGCATCACCCGGGCCATGCGCAGGTATCTGGACGATGCAGGGTTCGTCGACATCGAGACGCCGATGCTCTCCAAAGCCACGCCGGAAGGAGCGCGGGACTATTTGGTGCCGAGCCGCACGCACGCGGGCAAGTTCTTCGCGCTGCCGCAATCGCCGCAGATCTACAAGCAGCTGCTGATGATTTCCGGGTTCGATCGCTATTATCAGATCGTGCGATGTTTTCGCGACGAGGACTTGCGGGCCGACCGGCAACCCGAGTTCACGCAGCTCGATATCGAGACCTCGTTTCTCGATCAGGCAGAGATCCAGCACATCATGGAAGGTCTGATGCGCTATCTGTTCAAGGAGGTCCTCGAGGTGCAGCTTCCGGATCCGCTGCCTCGCATGACCTATGCCGAAGCCATGCGCCGCTATGGATCCGACAAGCCCGATCTTCGAGTGCCGCTCGAGCTCGTCGACGTGGCGGATCTCGTGCGCGGCTGTGAGTTCAAGGTATTCGCGGGCCCTGCCGCCGATCCCAATGGCCGCGTGACCGCGCTTCGCGTGCCGCAGGGCGGTCGGCTGTCGCGCAAGGAAATCGACGATTACACCGCCTATGTGGCCCGCTTCGGCGCCAAGGGATTGGCGTACGTCAAGGTCAACGATACCGCCAAGGGGCGCGACGGCCTGCAGGCGCCCATCCTGAAATTCCTGAGCGATGCGGCCATCGCCGGTATTCTCGAGCGCACCGGGGCCGTCGACGGCGATTTGATCTTCTTTGGTGCCGACTCCGCCAAAGTGGTGAGCGATGCGCTCGGCGCGTTGCGATTGAAGGTGGGCGAGGACCTGAAGCTCGTCGACCCGGGCTGGCGCCCCCTGTGGGTGGTCGACTTCCCGATGTTCGAGTGGGATCCCGAAGCCAGGCGCTGGGCGGCCATGCATCATCCGTTCACGAGTCCGGTGAATCTGGATTACGCGGCGCTCGCGGCCGCGCCCGGTGAAGCAATCGCGAAGGCTTACGACATGGTGCTGAACGGTTCCGAGATCGGTGGCGGCTCGGTGCGTATTCATGCCCAGGAGCTGCAATCGACGGTGTTCGACCTGCTCGGGATCTCCGCGGAGGAGGCCAGGGTCAAGTTCGGGTTCCTGCTCGATGCGCTGAAGTTCGGCGCACCGCCCCACGGCGGCATCGCCTTCGGACTGGATCGCCTGGCGATGCTCATGGCCGGCGCCAGCAGCATCCGCGACGTGATCGCCTTCCCGAAGACGCAGACGGCCGCAGATCCGTTGATGGATGCGCCGACCGAGGTGAGCGAAGCGCAGCTTCGCGAGCTGCATATCCGGATCAGGGTTCCGCCCAAAGTCGAGTAGCCTTGCAACCGTTCCGACGCCCGGAATCCGTATTGATCGTGATTTACACCGCCGGCGGGGAATTTCTCCTGATGGAGCGGCGTAAACCGCCGGGCTTCTGGCAATCGGTCACGGGAAGCCTCGAGTGGGGTGAAACCGCGGATTGCGCCGCGCGCCGGGAGCTCGTGGAGGAGACCGGCATCACTCAGGGCCGGCTGTGCAATCTGCAATGGAGCCAGGTCTACGAGATCCTCCCCTCGTTCGGCAAGAAGTACGCGCCCGGTGTCACCCGCAACCTCGAGCATGCCTTCGCGTTGAAGCTGCAAGAGCGCGTGCCGGTGGTGTTGAGCGAAAACGAACATGCCCGCTACCTCTGGTTGAGCGCTGCGGAGGCGATCACCACCGTGTCCTCGGACAGCAACCGAGCGGTCATCCTCAAGCTTCGGCACTGACTGTTGCGCCGCCGATGATCACCCGGCTCATCTACGTGCATGGTCTCTGGCTCAACGGCTGGGAGTCTGTGCTGCTGCGCCACCGTTTGGAGCGCGAGCTCGGATGCGAGACAGCGGCGTTCTCCTACCCCTCCGTGGGCGCCGGCATTGCCGCGAATGCACGGGCGCTCGCCGAGTCCTTGGAGCGCGTGTCTGCCGATGCGCTGCACCTGGTGGGGCACAGCCTGGGAGGGCTCGTGCTGCTCGAGTTGTTCGAGAGCGTCCTGTCGGCTGACGGAAAACTTCCCAGCGGAAAGCGCCTGCCGCCCGGACGAATCGTGCTTTTGGGGTCGCCGGTACAAGGCAGCAGCGCTGCGCAGCATCTTGCCCGCCTGCCGTTCGGCAGATCCATCATGGGGCTTACCGCCAATGAAGTACTCGTGGCCCCGCACACGCGGCGCTGGAACGGTGCGCGCGATCTCGGAGTGATCGCCGGCAGCTTGCCGCTAGGCTTGGGCCGACTGGTGGGGCCCTTGGGTGGACCGAATGACGGCACGGTGCTGGTCGAGGAGACCCTGCTGCCCGGCGCCACGCAGCACCTGACGCTCAAGACCAGCCACAGTGCTCTCGTGTACTCCGCCACGGTTGCGCGGCAGGCGGCGGCGTTCCTGCGCGCAGGGCACTTCGACACGCCGCAAGATTGATCACGAGGGCTTCGGCTCGAGCCTGCGGTAGAAGAACGTCGTGTCGCAAAGTCCGCCCTCGGGCCATAGCGCAAACCCGGGGACGACGCCCACGCGTATCCATCCTGCGCGAGCATAGAGCCGCTCGGCATCCGCGCTCGCGGTGTCGAGCACGAGCAACCACTTGCCGTGCTCGCGGGCGAGATCCTCGGCGGCACGCAACAGAGCCTCTCCGACACCGCGCCGACGCGCACGGCGGTGCACCAGCATCTTCGACAGATCGGCGCGGTGCGGCTGGTTTTCCGGAAGGTCGAACACCAGCTGCACGGTGCCGACGACGCCCTGTGCGTCCTCGGCGACCAAGAGTGCGCGCCGCCCGTCGGCGAGCTGCGGCGCAACGCTGCGCCAGAACGCGACCGCCCTGTCGAGGGAGAGGGGACTCATGAAGCTCACGGACGCACCGTCCAGGACGCAGTCGATCAGAACCGCAGCGAGACCCCGGACCTCACCCTCGGACGGCACCGTCAGGCGACGGATTCGGACCGCATCCTTCATCGGCCGCCCCGTTCGGCACGGGCGGCTGCCCGCAACTTGAACACCAGGTCCAAGGCCTCTCGGGAGCTCAGCTCCTCCGGATCCAAGGCGCAGAGCGTGTCGAGCACGGCGGACGGCGCCGCAGCGAACAGGGAAAGCTGGGGCTCGGGCGGTGACAGGTGGCCGCGCAGCGCGTCGCGCTCGCGCTCCAGTTCCGTCAAGTAGCGGCGAGCCTCGGCGGTGACCGATTTGGGAATGCCGGCGAGTGCAGCCACCTGCAGGCCGTAGCTTTGATTCGCAGGACCGTCTTTGACACTATGCAGGAACACCAGCGTATCGGCATGTTCGACGGCTTCGACGTGTACGTTGACGACTCCCGGGGCTTCGGTGGCGAGGCCGGTGAGTTCGAAATAATGGGTGGCGAAGAGCGTAAAGGCGCGGATCTGCCGTGCGATGAACGCCGCGCAGGCCCATGCGAGCGACAGGCCGTCGAAGGTCGACGTGCCGCGGCCGACCTCGTCCATCAACACCAGGCTCCGGTCGGTGGCGTTGTGCAGGATGTTCGCGGTCTCCGTCATCTCCAGCATGAACGTGGAGCGGCCGCCCGCAAGATCGTCGGAGGCTCCGATACGCGTGAAGATCCGATCCAACGGCCCCAGTACGGCGCGCTTTGCCGGCACGAAGCAACCGATGTGTGCCAGGATCACGATCAGCGCCGTCTGCCGCATGTAGGTGCTCTTGCCGCCCATGTTTGGCCCGGTGATGATCAACATCCGCCGGCCATCGTCGAACTTGAGGTCGTTCGGAATGAACGGCTCGCGGCTTGCCCGTTCGACCACGGGATGCCGGCCGCCCTCGATGCAGATCACGGGGTGTTCCACGAGTTCCGGTTGGGCGCAGTCGAGCGTCATCGCCCGCTCGGCAAAGCAGGCGAGCACATCGAGCTCCGCGACGGCGGCCGTGGTGGCCTGCAAGGCCCGCAAACGGTCGGTCAGCCGGTCGAGCAGTTGGTCGTACAGTTCCTTTTCTCGCGCGAGCGCCCGATCGCGCGCGCCGAGCACCTTGTCCTCGAAGGCCTTGAGCTCCGGGGTAATGAACCGCTCGGCGGATTTCACGGTCTGGCGGCGCAGATACTCCTTCGGCGCACGATCCGCTTGAGAGCGATTGATTTCGATGAAAAAACCCTGCACCCGATTGAAGCCGAGCTTCAGGCTGGAAATACCGGTACGTTCGCGCTCGCGCCGTTCCAGGTCCAACAGATACTGCTCGGTGTTGCCGCCCAGGAGACGCAGCTCGTCCAGCTCTGCATCGTAGCCGGAGGCGATCACGCCTCCGTCGCGCAGGAAATGCGGCGGCGACTCGGCCACTGCGCGCATCAGCAGCGCATATTCCTCGCCGTGCTCGTCGAACTCGTCGGTAAGACGCTGCAAGAGCGGCGAGGGCGTGCCCGCCAGCAATGCGGTGAGTATGTGACGGAGCGTCGGCAGCGCGCCGAGCGCGGTGCGCAGCTGCGCGAGATCACGAGGACGCGCCGAGCGCAGCGCAACGCGTGCGAGGATTCTCTCCATGTCGCCGATCGAGCGGAGCGACTGCGCGATCTCGGTGTAGCGCGAGGTTTCGATGAGCGTCGCGACCGCGTGGTAGCGCGCCTTCAACGTACCGCGGTCACGCAACGGCCGATTCAGCCAGCGTCGCAACATGCGCGCGCCCATGGCCGTGGCCGTTCGATCGAAAATTCCCGCGAGCGTGAGCTCGGGCTTGCCCACGAGGCTTTCGTCCAGCTCCAAGTTGCGCCGCGTCGGCGGATCCATGATGAGCGCGCCATCGTGTTCCTCCGTGGACAAGGCGCGCAGATGCGGCAGCGCCGCCTTTTGCGTCTCGCGCACGTAAGCGAGGAGCGCGCCGGCGGCGGCGATCGCCAGCGATTTTTCCGCGCAACCGAAGCCCGCCAAGTCGCGGGTGCCGAACTGCTCCGTCAGAGCCCGCGTGGCCGAGTCGGTGTCGAAGTGCCAGGGTGGCCGGCTGCGCCAAGGACGATCCGTCGTGTGCTTCCCTAGCGGCAGGGAGCCGTCGGGAATCAGCATCTCCGCCGGCCGCAGCCGTTCGATCTCGGCCTCGAGGGCATCCGCACCGTCGAGCTCCATGACGGTGAAGCGTCCTGCCGACAGATCCAGCCAGGCGAGACCGGCTCGCCCCTTCGCCGTGCAAACGCTGGCCAGCACGTTGTCGCGCCGCTCCTCGAGCAACGCCTCGTCGGTGATGGTGCCCGGCGTGACGATGCGCACGACCTCGCGCTCCATCGGTCCTTTGGTCTTGCCGGGATCGCCGCGCTGTTCGCAGATCGCCACCGATTCGCCCTTGCGCACCAGCCGTGCAAGGTACGCCTCGACCGAAACGGCCGGCACGCCCGCCATCGGGATGGGGGCGCCCGCCGATGCGCCGCGTTGGGTGAGTGCGATGTCGAGCAACTGCGAGGCGCGCCGCGCATCGTCGTAGAACATCTCGTAGAAATCGCCCATGCGATAGAACAGCAGCACGTTCGGATGCTGCGCCTTGATGCGCAAATACTGCTGCATCATGGGGGTGTGATCCTGAAGCTCGGTGCCTTGGGCAGGGTCTCGAAGGGTCGGCTCGGTGCTCATCTCAGGCATTTTCCACATCGGGAGCACCGACCGCACGCGGAATCGTGTCGGGGGCGCAATTGACTGCCGCGTGCTTTCTTGCTATCCGCGCTGGGGCAGATGCTCGCACAAAATTGAAGGATAACGATGGCAACGACGGATCGGGTCTTGTTCGGTCTCGCAAATAGGGTCGGAAGGCGGCTGGTCGGGCAAGGGCGTCGGGTGACGACTGCCGAGTCGTGCACGGGCGGATGGATCGCCAAGGCACTCACCGATGTGGCGGGCAGCTCGCAATGGTTCGGGGAGGGGTTCGTCACCTACAGCAACGAGGCGAAAGCACGTAGCCTTAAGGTCTCCCGCTCGGCTCTCGAGCGACACGGGGCGGTCAGCAAAGCTGTGGCCATCGCCATGGCCGAAGGGGCGTTGCGTCGAGCCGGCGCGGACCTATCGGTGGCCGTCACCGGAATCGCGGGTCCCGATGGTGCAGTGCCCGGTAAACCGGTGGGAACGGTCTGGTTCAGCTGGGCGGAGCGGCGAGGTGCCCGCGTCCACGTCACGGTGGAGCGCAGGAATTTTCGCGGCGATCGCGAGGCGGTACGGCGCAAGACCGTCGAGGCGGCGCTGCGCGGCTTGCTCCGCCGCTAGGTGACGCGTGCGCCTATTCTTCGCGGCGTTCCCCGACTTGGACACGTGCCGCAAGATTGCGGCGGCGGCGCGCACGCTCGATCTTCCGGGAGCACCGAGGTATCTGCCACCCGACAATTATCACGTGACGCTCCTATTCCTCGGCGAGGTTTCCGATGCCGAGGTTCAATCGATTCGCGAAATCGGCGAGGCTCAGCGAGTCGAGTGCAGCTCGCTGCGATTCGATCGCTGGGAATACTGGAAAGACGCGGGCGCCGTTGTCGCATCGAGCTCCGATCGCCCACAATCGCTGCTGAATTTGCGGGCGACGCTTGCCGCCAGGCTGGCGCAACACGGCGTCAGCTTCGATGACAAACCGCTGCGCCCGCATATAACTGTTGCGAGAAAGATCGCGCAAGCTCCTGTGTTGCAAGCATTGTCCGAATTCAGCTGTGAGGTGCGCGCCTTCAGCCTGGTCTCGTCGGTCACGGCGTCCAGCGGATCGGTTTATACAGTGGTCGGAACTTGGCCACTACTGGATACGGCGTAGCGCCGCTGAAAATAGTTGCCGGTGGTGCGCGAAACTCGCCGGTTTCGGTGCATATGAGATGAGCGCGCGGCGTCGAATGTGAAATAATAGCGCCACACGTTGTCGAGGAATCCCTATGGAAGAGAATCGCAAGAAGGCTCTCGCGGCTGCGCTGAGCCAGATCGAAAAGCAATTCGGAAAAGGCTCCGTCATGCGCCTCGGCGAGGCGGGTGCCACGTACGAAGTGGACTCTATCCCGACGGGATCGCTGGGGCTGGACATCGCCCTTGGAGTCGGCGGCATTCCGAAGGGCCGGGTGATCGAGATCTTCGGACCCGAGTCCTCGGGCAAAACCACGCTCACGCTGTCGATAATTGCCTCCGCGCAGAGGCATGGCGGCACGGCGGCGTTCGTGGACGCGGAGCATGCGCTCGACCCCGTGTATGCGGAGAAGCTCGGCGTCAAGGTCAACGATCTTCTGGTGTCCCAGCCCGACACGGGCGAACAGGCGCTCGAAATCACCGACATGCTGGTGCGTTCGGGCGCGGTGGACGTGGTGGTGGTCGATTCGGTGGCGGCACTCACGCCCAAGGCCGAAATCGAAGGAGAGATGGGCGACCAGCACATGGGCTTGCAGGCCCGGCTCATGTCGCAGGCGCTGCGCAAGCTGACCGGCAACATCAAGCGCTCCAACACCATCGTGATCTTCATCAACCAGATCCGCATGAAGATCGGGGTCATGTTCGGCAACCCGGAGACCACGACCGGCGGTAATGCGCTCAAGTTCTACTCGTCCGTGCGTATGGATATCCGGCGGATCGGCGCCATCAAGAGCGGCGAAGAGGTCGTCGGCTCCATGACGCGTGTCAAGGTCGTCAAGAACAAGGTGGCGCCCCCGTTTCGGGAGACCGAGTTCGAGATCATGTACGGCACCGGCATCTCGAGGGAAGGCGAAATCATCGAGCTTGGCGTGCTGCACAATATGGTGGAGAAATCCGGTTCCTGGTACAGCTACAAGGGCGAGCGCATCGGCCAGGGCAAGGACAATGCCCGCACCTTCCTGCAGCAACATCCGGAAGTTGCCAAGGATATCGAGGATCAAATTCGCGCCAAGTTGATTCCGGAAAAGGCGACCATGAATCGCGGTGGCGACGCCAAAGAGGCCTGATATCCTCGGTCGCCCCGGGGTCGACCCGCTCGATGCGCGAGCCGCACGGGTCGCGGCGTTGGATGCGTTGGCCCGACGCGATCACGCCTCCACCGAATTGCGCCAAAAGCTGAGCGACAAGGGGTACGATGGGCTCGTCGTCGATGAGCTCATCGAGCATCTCTTTGCCGAGAAATTGCTCGACGATCAGCGCTATTTGCAGAACTTCGTGGCTTATCACGCCGCCCGCGGCCAGGGGCCCAATCGCGTCCGCGCCGATTTGTGCAAGCGCGGGCTCAAAACGCCGGACGCGGAAGCGGCCCTGGAAGCCTATCCGGACTGGCTCACGCACCTCAAAAGGGCGCGGCAAAAGAAGTTTGGAACTTCGCTGCCGACCCTTTACGCTGACCGGCAGCGCCAGGCGAGATTCCTGGCGTACCGGGGCTTCACCGGCGCCCAGATCCGGGCGGCTTTGGGATTCGACACCGATTTGGAAGCGGACACGACAGAAGAACCATGAAACGCGACAAGTTGAGGATGATGACGAGCACGGAGATCCGTGCGAGCTTTTTGGAATTTTTCCGCAAGAACGGTCACGCGGTGGTGGCGTCGAGTTCGCTCGTGCCCGGCAATGACCCGACCTTGCTGTTCACCAATGCGGGCATGGTGCAATTCAAAGACCTGTTTCTGGGCAAGGAAACCCGCGACTATTCGCGCGCCGCGAGCGCCCAACGCTGCGTGCGTGCGGGCGGCAAGCACAACGACCTCGAGAACGTCGGCTATACGTCGCGCCATCACACGTTCTTCGAGATGCTCGGCAATTTCAGCTTCGGCGACTACTTCAAGCGCGAGGCGATTCATTTCGCTTGGAATTTCATCACGGGAACCCTCGGCATACCGAAGGATCGCCTGTGGGTGACGGTCTACACCGAGGACGACGAGGCCGCGCGGATCTGGACGGAAGAGATCGGCATCGGCCCCAACCGCTGCACGCGCATGGGCGAAAAGTCGAACTTCTGGTCGATGGGCGAAACGGGGCCGTGCGGCCCCTGCACCGAGATTTTCTACGATCACGGCCCGGAGATCGCCGGGGGTCCACCCGGCTCGCCGGACGAGGATGGCGACCGCTACGTGGAGATCTGGAATCTGGTGTTCATGCAGTACGACCGCTCGCCGGAAGGCGTCCTGACGCCGCTCCCCAAACCTTCCGTCGACACGGGGATGGGACTGGAGCGCGTCGCGGCGGTGATGCAGGGCGTCCACAGCAACTACGACATCGACCTCTTTCGCTCGCTGATTCGCGCTGCCGCCGAAGTCACCGGCGCGACGGATCTCGAATCGTCGAGCCTGCGCGTGATTGCCGACCACATCCGTGCGTGCGCGTTCCTGATCATCGACGGGGTCGTGCCCTCGAACGAGGGCCGTGGCTATGTCCTGCGGCGCATCATCCGCCGCGCCATCCGCCATGGCTACAAACTCGGCCAGACTCAGCCCTTCTTTCACAAACTCGTGCCCGCGTTGGTGCGCGAGATGGGCTCCTATTATTCGGAGCTGGTGAGCGGCGAGGCGCAGGCCACAAAAGTTCTGGCACAGGAGGAGACGCGTTTCGCCGAGACCCTGGAAACCGGCATGGCCCTCCTCGATGCAGCCACCGCGGAGCTCACTTCGTCGGTCATCCCGGGAGAGACGGTTTTCCGTCTTTACGATACCTACGGATTTCCGCTCGATCTCACCGCCGATGTCGCGCGTGAACGCGGGCTCACCATCGATCAGGCAGGCTTCGATGCAGCGATGGCCGCCCAACGGGGCCGCGCCCGCGCTGCGAGCAAGTTCGGGGCGGACTTGCGTGAATCGGTGAAACTTTCCGGCAAGACCAATTTCTCCGGATATGATCGATTGGCAGCCTCCGGCCGCGTCACGGCGCTGGTGTTCGACGGTGCGCTGGTGGATGTCATGCACGTCGGCCAGGAAGGGCAGGTGGTGCTGGACCATACCCCGTTCTACGCGGAAAGCGGCGGTCAGATCGGGGATACGGGCACGCTGGTCGGGCGGTCCGCGCAATTTCGCGTGCGCGATACTCAAAAGCTCGGCGCTTCTTTCGGGCACGTCGGTGTGTTGGAATCGGGAGAGCTCCGGGTCGGAGACGAAGTCGAGGCAGAGGTCGATGCGGAGCGCCGTACGGCTATCGCCCTCAATCATTCCGCGACTCACTTGCTCCACGCGGCGCTGCGACGGGTGCTCGGCAAACATGTGCAGCAGAAGGGCTCGCTCGTCGCCGCTGACCGGTTGCGTTTCGACTTCTCCCATTCGGGGCCGGTCACTCCCGAGGAGCAACAGCACATCGAAGCCCTCGTGAATACCGAGATCCGCCGCAATGCACCCGCGGACACCCGCATCATGGCGCTGGACGACGCCGTGGCTTCGGGAGCGATGTCGTTGTTCGGAGAGAAGTACGAAAGTGACGTACGCGTGCTTACGTTCGGAGATTTCTCGATGGAACTCTGCGGCGGAACCCACGTCGAAAGAACCGGCGACATCGGGTTTTTCAAGATTGTCGGCGAATCGGGCGTGGCGGCCGGTGTCCGTCGAATCGAGGCGATTACCGGTCAGGCAGCATACGACTGGGTGGTGCGAATCGACCGCGTGCTGCGCGACATCGCGGGCTTGGTGCGGGGCAGTCGCGAAGACGCGGACGAGAAGGTCCGCGAACTCGTCGAGCGCTCGAAGCGGCTGGAAAAGGAGCTGCAGCAGATTAAGTCAAAACTCGCCATTGGCCAGGGCGGTGACATATCCGCCAAGGCGATGGCGGTCGGGGCCGTTAAGGTTCTGGCTGCACAAATCGAGGGTGCGGATGCTAAGGCGCTGCGGGACTCCATCGACCAGCTCAAGCAGAAGCTCGGATCCTCGGTGATCGTGCTCGCGACGGTCCAAGACGGTAAGGTGGTGCTCGTGGCGGGTGTTTCCGCAGATTTGGTGGCGCAATTGAAGGCGGGTGACATTGTCGGCGCGGTTGCCGCCCAGATCGGCGGGCGCGGCGGCGGCCGCGCGGATTTCGCGCAGGCCGGCGGCACTCAGCCCGAGAAACTCACCGCGGCGCTCGCGAGCGTCGAGTCGTTGGTGAGGAATCGGCTTGCTAATTGAACAGTTCATTAATTCGGGTGGCAAGAACCAAGCATAGCGTTTAGGATTGCCCACTTACCCGCGGCGACATTTGCCGCTTGGAAATTGGCACCGGGCGTTCGAATCCCTGCATGCCTGGCCGCGATTCGGTTCCGACTCCGGTCCATCGCGCTTGAGGTTGCCCAAGGAAGATGAGGAGCACGCTTTTATGTTGATATTGACGCGACGCGTTGGCGAAACGGTGATGATCGGTAACGACGTAACAGTCACAGTGCTGGGAGTCAAAGGCAACCAGGTACGCATCGGGGTCAATGCCCCGAAAGATGTGGCTGTCCACCGCGAGGAAATCTACGAGCGCATCAAGCGGGAAGAGGACCAGGAAGGTCGCGCCCCCAGTATGGACACGAAAGTCGTCGACGACGCCTGAAAAACAAGCAGTTAGCGTTTCACGGCTTTACCTGGACTGCTCGACGCGGGTATCATCCGGCGCTCCTTGGGTAATGGGCTTCTCGCCACTATCCGGAGAGGTGGCCGAGTGGTCGAAGGCGCGCCCCTGCTAAGGGCGTATGGGTCAAAAGCCCATCGAGGGTTCGAATCCCTCCCTCTCCGCCAGTAGCTTAGAATGCGCCAGCCGGTAAAGGCTGCGCACATCTTGCTGTAGGATTCGATCGGTTGAAGGAGGGAAACGCCGGCGCGTTAGCGACGGCGGTCCCGAAGCGGAGCGAAGGGACGAGGCGCGCAGCGCCGAGCAATCCCTCCCGCTCCGCCAGGATATGTCGTTTTTGATGTAAGCGCCCGTAGCTCAGTTGGATAGAGCGCCTGGCTACGAACCAGGAGGCCGGGAGTTCGAATCTCTCCGGGCGCACCAATTAGACGGATTACCTAGGGTACATACCGCGACTCATCCGCAGTTCCAGGAAGGATTTTGAACGCGGATACCCGACCCAAACCGAATGATCATGAACGCTACTTCTCGCGCAGCGCCAGGATTCCATCTCCGCTGTACTCCGTATCGAACCCTGCCTGCTGCAGCCGGCGGCTCACTTCGCGCTGCAGGTCGCGGCCTCGACTCAGCTTGTTGGGCGTGCCGACGTAGTGAAACAGCTTGCCGCGTCCCTTGAGGACACGCGCGAGCTGCTCGTAGAATTCCTGAGAGTAAAGCTCTCCCGCGATACCAAAGCGCGGCGGATCGTGCAGGATGGCATCGAACGACGCGGCCGGGAAATCGCGGATGGCCACCGTGATATCCGCCTGGACGAGCGTTAGTGCGCCGCGCTGCTCGTGCGACCAGGGACTATCGGGCGACCAGGGATTATGCTTTCGCAGCCAGAGCACGTCCGGGTTCCTCTCGAACGAGTGCACGCGCGCCGCACCACCTCGCAGGCACCATGCGGCGAAATATCCGAGGCCCGCGCAGGTATCGAGAATCACTTTCCCGCGCGGCTTGATCAGCGCGACCTTGTGCCTGGCATCTTCGTAGGGCGAGACGCGAGCGGTCGGCAGCATCTTGATGCCGTCGATCTCGAATGTCGGTGGTCCCCAGGGCGTCGGTACCAGTTTGATGAGTGCATTGCCGTAACGCGATATGGGCTCGAAGCTGGTGCCGGTCCAGTGATAGACGCTTCGATCCTTGCAAGCCGCGATGTATGGGAACCGTTGTTGATTCCAGTTCCATGTGAGCGGCTCGATATCGACGCGGGTCGAGGACAGTCCGAGATCGAGCGAGCATTCCAGGCTGCTCGTGACCGCGTCACGAGCAGCAATCAGCGCTTCGTTCACCGGCAACGTCAATAGCGGAGAGGGCGCGCCGTCCTCGGCGCCCTCGCTCATAGCGCGGCTATCTCCGGCTCGCTCAGCAGGCGCCAGTGCCCTTTTTGCAGTTCGCCGAGGGCGAGCCTGCCGATCGCCACTCGCACCAGACGCAGGACGGAAACATCACAAGCTTCGAGGACGCGGCGTATCTGCCGGTTGCGTCCCTCATCGAGTATGACTTCCAACCAGGCGTTCTTGAGACCCGAACGTATGCAATGCACGGACTTGAAACGCAGCCAATCGCCCTCGACGGGCGCACCGCTCGCCAGCTTGGTCAGCAGGGCCTCGTCAGGCACCCGGTCGATCTGCACGTGGTAGGTTTTATCAGGTCCGGTCGCGGGGTTCGTAAGCTGTGCCGCCCAGGCGGAATCATTGGTGAACAGCAAGAGTCCCTCGCTGGCCTTGTCGAGCCGCCCCACCGGTGCGAGCCAGGGAAGCGGTGCGTCCGCAAGGCACTGGTACACGGTCGCGCGTCCCTGTTCATCCTCGCGCGTCGTGACGAGACCGCGCGGCTTGTTCAACATCAGCACCACGCGCGCCGTCGCCGAAATGTCGCGCTCGTCCACGCTGATGCGATCCCGGCCCTGCAAGACGGGAAAGTCGGGGTCCCGGACCGGTTGGTCATTGACGCGTACGCGCCCTTCATGCACCCATTTCGCCGCCAGAGAGCGCGACGCCATGCCGAGCTTCGAGATGACGCGCGCAACGCCGTGACGTGAGGCCCGCGCGGCGTTTCTGTCGGGTTTAGGCGGCATCTCGCTAGCATACAGATTCACGACTCAGCAATTCCCAGTCGCCGCGTGTGGCTGCCGGGGCGCCTACATCCATCATTTGATGAATCAAGAACTTGCAGCTCATTGGGGCACCTCAATTCACCGATGACTGGCGCTCGATGCGACCGGCGACGCAGGACAGTATCTCCGGCGCCAGATCTCTGCTGGATGCTTTGGCTGATGCCCATTATCTTACCTGCCGGAACGGACGGGAGTTGGCATCCACTCTACGAGCCATACATTGGAAAGGTCGACGTCTGGGCATTGCGCTACGACTCGTTTGCGCGTCCTTGCGAGATCGTCTTCCGGCGTGCGTTCATCTTTCTTTTCCATCATCGACAGTCTGTCGCGATCTTGCATGCACCCGGGCGAGCGGACGAGGTGCAGCTGCTTCGCTTCAGACTCGTCGCGCAGCCTACGTTTGGGCTTCGCACTACACGATTCGGCGACGATTGCCTTTAGGCGAGCTACCTCTGCCGGCCGGTCCGCGTCAGCTAAATATTGACGTCCCTGACTTCCCGTAAGCTTGTATATCGGCGCGACCGTCCGAAGCGCCTCCAACTGTTCAAGCGCCTCCACGCACACAGAGGCAGGCGTTTGATCGGCCAGAACCGCATGCGGGAGCAACGCCAGTCCCAATAACAAAAACGCCGTGGGGTTCATTTGATATGCCCGTCCCAATAGACGTGAATACAGCCAACTTTATCACTCCTCGCATTGCGGGGACCGGATTGGAGTCAAACCGCTTTTTCATTCAAAGCACGATTCTGACTGTGCGATTCCTTCATATGTTCTGGTTGGCGGTTTTGTGAATTGACATCGTCAGGTGGGCACTTATCATCGGCCGAGGCCATGTACGTTTCGCGACGTACCTGGGCTGGGATCTTCCAATATTGGAAATTAGACCGACGCAAGGGGGGCCGCAACGTGCCACGCAGACTCCATATCGGTGGGCAAGTCAGAACTCCGGGATGGGAAGTACTCGATGCCAATCCGGGGCCATGTGTCGACCACGTGGGCAATGCTTCCGATCTCACCAGCTTCGCAGAGAATTCATTTGACCAAATCTACGCATCGCACGTCCTAGAGCACTTCGATTACCAGAATGACCAACTCGTAGATACGCTGAAGCAGTGGTGGCGAGTGTTGTCGCCGGCAGGAGCGCTGTGCGTCAGCGTGCCTGATCTTGAAGTTCTTGCGCGTCTATTCATCGATCGGTCGCTGCTATCGATGCAAGAACGGTTTCTCGTCATGCGTATGATTTTCGGCGGCCACATGGACAAGTACGATTATCACCTCGTCGGGCTGAACGAGGAATTCCTGACTTATTACCTCGAGATTTCAGGATTCTCGAATATACGCAGAGTTACCGACTTCGGACTTTTCCAGGACACGAGCCGCACCCAGGTTAAGGGAATTTCGATCAGTTTGAACATGATCGCGGTCAAAGCGCCGTCGTCTTGAGCAGCCGCATTTAAGCTACGCGGCATTGTTCCCGGTCAAGCCAAAGTGACGCGTTTAGGTCGGATTTTGCTTTGTGGCCGACCATTACTGTTGTGTTGTTAACGTGCGGCAAGCTCTGCGCGGCACAATCACATCTTCAGGCGATCCATCCAGCTCAACAGCTCGCGCTCATCTTCGTTCCCGGCGGCGAGGGTTTGGCGCAACGCGGGATGCGACTCGGGCCGATGCTGGTTGAGCTTCAACTTGCATTGCAACTCGGTAATCTCCAGTTCGAATCCTACGATCATCGCCATCATTTTTGAGTGATAGTCCTCGCTCAACGAGCGCCACTGCGCGAGGTAGGAGGCTTCGTTGTCATCGATCAGCTTATCCAGCATCTGATCCATCTCGGCACGCTCGTTCAGCAATCGCACGCGCACTCGGCATTGGACCGCCAGATAATTCCAAGTCGGCACCCGCATGGTGTCGGGATACACGGTGGGCGACATGTACGCATGCGGTCCGAGATAGCTCACGAGAGCCGTTCCTCGGTTCTGGAGATATTTCCAGTGAGGATTGGCTCGCGCCACATGCCCCAGCAAGGAGGGCCAAGGCTTGCCGTCGCGTTCTCCCACGTCCACATGTAGTGGCAGGTACGTGACGAAAGGCTGCGCATTGTCGTCGTTGCAGATCAGGGTCGCGAAAGAATGCTTGCGCATCAGATCCATGGCTGCGGCAACATCATCGCTTTTGAACTGTGTTGGTACGTACATGAAAAACACTCAGTATCGGTAATCCAGTTCCACTCCGACGGTGCGGGGCTGGTTGGTCGCCACGCGATTGTAGGCTGCATTGGTCAAGCCGAGCTCGGCGACGTTTTCCAAGTACGCGTGCTTGTCCGTCAAATTGTTGACGAAGAAAGTCGCGCTCCAGCCGAGCGTCGCCTTGATGCCAAGGCGAAAGTTCGCCAGGTTATAGGCGGGCAACGGAGAATCGGTCTGGTTGATGAGCCCAAAAGCGGAGCCGTTGCCCACGCGGCTACCGATGTACGAATCATCGACCCGAGAAACCAACTGGTAGTTGGAGCCGAGGGGCACGTGGTAATCGAGGCTTACGGTAGCGGTGACCTCCGGTACGTCCGGCAGGCGCTGGCCGGCGAAGAAGCCATGCTCGGTTTCAGCGAGTTTCGCATGCGTGTAGCCCGCACTCGTCGAGAAAACCAGGCTTTGAGTCACGACCGTCTGGACTTCCACTTCGCCGCCGTAGATGTGCGCGGTATTCACGTTGTCGAACAGCGGATAACCCTCGGGCAACTGCTCGAGCTGGATGTTTTTCCAATCCTCGTAGTAGACGCTGGAATTCACGCGCAAGCGGTTGTCGAAGAACTTTGCCTTCTCGCCGATTTCGTAGCTCCAGACGGTATCCGGTCCATAGCTGCTGGGCGCGATGCCGTTCGTGTAGCCGAGCGCGATGAGCGCCGCCCGCATCCCCGGTGCAATCGGGCTCGGTCCGCTCGAGGGCAACGGCTGATTGCCGCCACCGGGGCGGAATCCCTTGGCTACCGAAACATACACCATCGCGTTGTCGGTGAGGTCGTACGAGATGTTGGCCGCCGGGTTGACGCCGGAGTTCTTTTGCACCACGTGCTGCGTGACGGCCGCGTCATTCCCCGTGGATGAGCCGAATCCGGAGAAAATCATGTCGAGCTGGCTGTCGTAGTGGTAGTAGCGCAAACCACCCGTTACGTGCAATTGGTCGGTCACCGAATAGGTCAGGTTGCCGAACAGTGCATCCTGCTTGATCACCGTCGGCTGATCAAGGGTGAATATATTGGTCGTCGGAGAGTTGAAGGCCACGGGGTGCGGAATGTTCTGGAAGAGCTTCCATGCGGACTCGAACCGGCTGAAGTATCCCCCGCCGACCCACTTCCAGGGACCCTCGCTGGTCGAGGCGACGCGCAATTCCTCGCTGTACTGATCAGAGGGGTCGACCTCGAGCGCGTAGATCGGTCCCGTGCCGTCGGGTCCGTAGTAGGAGCTCGAGGTCGTGGTGACACAAAACCCACCGGGGCACCCCGGCGTGTTTTCGCTGTTGTCTTGAATCATGTCCGATTGTCGGTGCCAGTAGGAGGTCGCCGAGGTCAGGTCGAAGCCGTCGAAGCGGTAATTGACGTTGAGCGCATCGATGGTAACCGTGTCCGAATAAGGCTCGGCGATGTCGAAGGGCTGATAATGCGCGAGCGTGCCCGGAACACTGTCGTAGTCGCTGGGTCCGTCCTGATTGATCAGCTGCCAGAAGACGGACGGCGTGATGGTCAGCCGGTCCGTCGGTTTCCAGGTAACGGCGACTCGCCCCCCCTGCATCGTCTCGGCGTTGCTGCCCTTGTAGTCGGCAATAACGGGCGATGCCAGCACGTTGCCGCGCGTATCGCCGGTATTTACCGTGGTGGTCGCGGGCGGGAAGTCACCGGCGACGATGCGATCGATCCAGCCGCTCGTCGAAGCGTAGGATCCGACTATGCGCACCGCCAAAACATTGTCGATGATGGGCAGGTTGACCATCGCGTTCTCGCCATGGTTGAACCCGCCGCCGTCGGTACCGGACAGTATCACTTGGGCGCTACCCTGGTACTGCGTGAGGTTAGGTTGGTTGGAGACGAGCCTGATCGTACCGCCCATGGACGATGAGCCATAGAGAGTTCCCTGGGGCCCGCGCAGCACTTCGACGCGATTCAAATCATACAAGCTGGGATCGATCACGACCTTGCCGTTTTGTGCCGCCGCCGGCGCCGTCAGGGGCACATCATCCAAATAGAAGCCGACCGTGGGAGAGTTACCGCCGCTGGAGGACATTCCGCGCATCTCGAATTCGGTCTGTCCCGGACCCTCGGTCTTCATTGAAACGCCTGGCGTCTCGGCAGCCAGGGCGCTGAATTCTGTGATGCCTCGCTCCTGCAGATCGCGGCCACTCACTGCCGTGATGCTGATGGGAGTTTTATCGGCTGTCGTTTCGCGCTTTTCCGCGGTGACCACGATCTCCTCGAGCTGGGCAGCGGCGGGCTGCTCGGCAGTTGGTTCGCTCTGTTGCGCGTTTGCCGCGCTGATCGCGATGGAGGCGAGCGCTGCCGCCCGGGCGATCCAACGCGATCGAGTGAATCCCTGAATCATTTCCCTTCTCCCAATAGTTAGTATCGAGCTCTCAAGCGCGCCCGGACATCAAGCATACGCTTGAATTGCCGAAGGTTCCGATGCTCAAACCTCGGGGGGCGACTGACGCCAAGGCTACCACTATGGTAAGAGGTAACCTGCTGGATTGGGACGGTGCCCCAAGGCGGTGCGCGCGCCAGCGCCATTGTTGTTTTGCAGCCAAAGATGGTGCGGTCACGTCCGATGTGCGTTGAGATGTACGCTGAATTTTTTGCGGTCGCTCTAGGAGTCCTCGAGACTCGCCCGAATCCCCGCATCGAGATCCCGGTATTCGAGCGTGACGCCGAGTTCGCTGAGCATGCGACGGTTGTCGACGCGCCGTGACTCCGCAAGGAAGGAGCGGGCGGATGCTGACAGTTCCCGCATGGCGTCGGCGCGGCTGACGAGCGGCGGTGGCGGCAATCGCGCGACGCGCGCGACGCGCTGGAGAAACTCCGTGGCACTCTCCTCGCTGCCGTCCGTCACGTTGAAGATCCGCCGATCGGCCGCCTCCGCCCGCCCTGCGGCGACGCACGCCGTCACCAGATCGGTCACCTGGATCCGGTTGCCGGGCGCCGCCTCGTGCGCCACGATCGCGGGAACGCCGCGACGCAGCCGGTCGAGCGGCAGCCGACCGGGTCCGTAGATGCCGGGCAATCTGAGCACGCACCAGGACACTCCGCGTGAGTCGCCCCACGCGCGTACCGCATTCTCCGCCGTCAGCCGCCGCACGGCGCGCTCCGTGAGCGGAGCGGGCGGCGTGTCCTCGTCGACCCGGCCGCCGCCGTGGTCGCCGTATACGCCGGTGGTGCTCAGATAGACGAGCCGCTGCGGTGTGCCCGCGACTGCGTCCAAAAAACGCGCGAGCCGCGGATCGCCGAGCTCGAGCGCAGGCGGTACCGAGTAGTACAGCAACTCCCCGCTCAAATCGATGGAATCAATCGCCCCATCCAGGTCGAGTGCCAGCGCTTCGACTCCGACGGCGGCGATTTGCCGCAGGCTGTCGGGTTGCGTCGCGAACCCGCGTACGTGGGCTCCCGCTTGCAGGAACCGCCTGGCCAAGCGCCGGCCCGTATACCCGCACCCGACGATGGACACGGATTGCACCACGAGCGTCACGTCGAAGCGACGGTCGAGCCTTGGATCATATCCAGCCTTGAAGCTGTTTCTGGGCGATGTCCGCCAACATTCGAGCGTGCCCATCGCCGTCGTTCAGGGCGGGCACGAGCGTCAGCCGTTCGCCGCCCATCTCGCGGAACTTGTTCCGATACTCCATCGCCACCTCTTCCAGCGTTTCGAGGCAGTCCACGGCGAACGACGGCGATACGACGGATACCTTGCGTATGCCGCGCGCGGACAGCTCCTTGAGCGTGTCTTCGGTGTAGGGTTGGAGCCAGACCACCGACCCGAACCGCGATTGATAGCAATGCGAATACTCGGCCTCGGCGAGTCCCAGGCGGGAGACCACCAGCCGGGTGGTTGCTTCGGACTGCGCCTGATAAGGATCGCCTTCGGTGACGTAGACGGCGGGGATTCCGTGATAAGAAAAAAGCAGGTGCGAACGCTCGCCCACCTCGGCCCAATGCTGGCGGATGCTTTCCGTCAGCGAATCGATATAGCCGGGATCGTCGTGATAGCTGCCCACGAACCGCATCTCGGGCTGCCACGGGTTGCGCAACAAGGCGAGGCCGGTGCGGTCGAACACCGAACCCGTCGTCGACGAGCAATATTGCGGATATAGCGGCAGCACCAGGAGCTTTTTGACGTTCTGCCGGACGAGCGCCTCGAGCGCGTTCGCGAGACTGGGCTTTCCGTAGGTCATGCCGAGACCGACCCGCAGCCGGTCGCCGAAGCGCGCTTGCAGCTCGACCTCCAACTTCTCGGCAAGACGCTTCGAATAAACCGCGAGCGGCGAGCCGCCGAACATCCACACTTTGCGGTAATTGCGCGCCGTTCTGATGGGGCGAAAAGGCAGCACGATGCCATAGAGTACCGGCAGCCAGACCAGCCGGGAGGTGTCGATGACCCGCCGATCGCTCAAGAACTCGCGCAGGTAGCGCTGTACCGCGAAATAGGAAGGCGAGGCCGGCGTTCCCAGATTGACGACCAACACGCCGATTCGCCCGGGTGTCGAAGTCGGCGCCGGCGCCATCGAGACTTCAGAAAGCATTCGCGCAGTATACCGCCTGTCAGCCGAAATCCACCTGGCCCAACCAGGCTGGTTTGATATAGTTTGCCTAACTGGCACGGCACATGGCGGCCACCCATGACCCAAAACCAATTGAGCAAGGCGCGAATTGAGACCCGACGATAAGTGCCTCGAGATGAGTGCGGTGGAGGCACTGCGTTTGGCGAGCTGGGCTGCCCATCAGCGGCTCGAGAAGCGGCTCGACGTGAAGGAGCGGTTCACCGATCCGGATGCCTATCGCTCGCACCTCGAGAAGATGTGGGGTTTTTGTGCTGCGTTGGAAGGCGGACTTGGGCAGCACGTGTTTGGCGCTGCGCTGCCGAATTACGATCGGCGCCGCAAGCTCCCGCTGATCACCCGCGATTTGATCGCGCTCGGTGCCGACGCCGACTCTGTCGCGCGGCTGCCTCGTTGCGATGCCGTGCCGGCTTGTCGGGAACCGGCGGCGGCGTTCGGTTGTGTGTATGTGCTCGAGGGCGCGACTCTCGGCGGTCGCACACTGCTGCCGCTGGTGCAGCGCCAGCTTGGGTTTACCGGGGAGCACGGCGCAGCCTTCCTCGCGAGCTACGGAGAGAATGTCGCACCCATGTGGAGCGAATTTCGCGCGGTGCTCGATGCCTGGTGCGAGACCCCGGAGCGCTGCGCGCGCGCAACGCAAAGCGCCGTGGACACGTTCAAGTTCCTGGAGCGGTGGCTCTGCGGGGATCCACGCTGAATCGTTCGGGATCGCGCTACTGCGCCTCGATGATCGCGAGAAGCTTCAAGTTGCGCGGATCCATGACCGCGAGCAGCGAGCTACCTCTGCCCGTGAGGGCGATGCCATTGGCCTGATCGGTGGGCAGTCCGGCCGCCTGCATGCGCTGCTCGAGCAGGGCCTTCTGCTTCGCAATGAAGAACCTGATGTCGCTCACTTTTTGCAGCTGGGTGCGAAGCTCCGGCGTCCCCTCAGCCCAAGTCTTGTAGTACTGCGGATATCCGACGATGTCGTAGCCGCCCTGCATCACGCCCTGGAAGATCTTGTCCGCTAGCGCCGGGTCCGTGGGGAACGGCGCCCATATCCAGCGCGGCAAGCTGTACCAATGCGGAGCCAAGGCCAACTTTTGCTCGCGCGCGCTGCGCGCTGCCTCGGGGTCGATATCCGATGCCTGTACGACCTGCAAACAGTTCACCGAGAACGCGTAATACAAGGGGCGGCCGTGCCAGAGCGTGGCCGCTCCGTAGCCGAGCGCGGCCAATTGCACGGCCACGATGATGGCGATGTCCCGGGCGAGCTCGCGGCGCGGCTTGCGCGCGTTGGCGATGATCAAGGTGATCAATGGGCCGAGCACCACATCGACCCCCACCATCACCAAGATCACGTGAACCGCCTCCGTGAGGTGCCAGCCCGGCCAGTGGTACCAACCGAGGTACAGAGCGCCGAGCACCAGCGTGAGCGCGAGAGCGCTGCCCATGAGATGCGCTCCGAATGCTTTGAGCCTGAACTTCATCCATTCTCACCCGTAACTTGAATCGAGGTATTTTTCACACTCTGCGCGTCCGAGGAAAGGTATCCCGTCCGGCAGCGCGCAAAACTGCAAACAGGATCACACGGAACAGACAGGACGCATAGCACAAAGGCCCAATGCTACTATCCGCCGTCTGCATCATTGCGGCGGTGAGAACGTGATCACAGAGTCAGCTGCTTCGAACGTCCGGCCGCTGCGACGGATATTGGGGCTGGGGTTCGGTCTTGCCATGGTGTTCGGCGGGACGGTCGGCGTCGGCATCTTGCGCCTGCCCGGAACCCTCGCCGCCGCCCTCGGCAATCCGCATGCGATTCTATGGTTTTGGGTGTTGGGTGGTGTCTATGCGCTTCTCGGGGCCGTGTCCGTGTCCGAGCTCGCCGCGATGCTGCCGCAGGCCGGTGGGTTCTATGTGTATGCACGTCGTGCCTTCGGGAACGCGACGGGGTTCCTCGTCGGATGGGGCGATTGGTTCAACCAGACGGCCTCGCTCGCGTACGTATCGATGACGGCGACCGTGTTCCTGGGCACGCTGTGGCCGCCCGCCGCGCAATATGCGAAATCGGGAGCCGTGCTGATCATTGCCGGACTCACCGCGCTGCACTGGGTCGGGCTTCGCATCGGCAGCGCGGTCACCCGTTTCATCAGCGTGACCATCGGTCTCATGATGCTGCTGTTGATCGCTGCTTGCTTCCATGCACCGTCCGCGCCTGCGGGAGCGCCGGTACCGATGAGCGCCGCCGGGTTGCCGCTTCTCTCCACGGCGATGGTGGCCGCGGTTGTGACGGCGCTGCGCGCCGTGCTGGTCACTTATGACGGCTGGTATTCGCCGATTTATCTCGCGGAGGAAAGTACCGATCCGACGCGCACATTGCCGAGGGCAATCATCGGTGGAACGCTGGTGCTGACGGTGCTCTACGTGTTGATCAACGCCGCCGTTCTGCGCGTATTGCCGCTTTCCGTGCTGGCGGGCTCCTCGCTGCCGGCAGCCGACGCGGCCCGAGTCGTGCTGCCGCGCGGCGGTGCGGAGCTGGTGACCGTGATATCACTGTTGACCGTGGTGAGCCTCGTCAACGCGGTGCTGCTGATGGCGCCACGGATTCTGCTCGCGATCGGCCGGGACGGACTTTTCACGGCCAAGGCCGCCGGCGTCAGCGCCGGCGGCACGCCGCGAGTCGCCTTGGCCGTCTCGAGCGCTGCGGCGATCGCATTGATTCTGACCGGTACCTTCGAACAGATCGTCGCGCTCGCCGCGGTTATCTTTCTGCTGACTTACATTGCGGTGTACGCGGCTGTTTTCGTGCTGCGCCGGCGGGAACCTGATTTGCCGCGGCCTTATCGGGCTTTGGGATATCCGTTCACGACCGGGATCGTGCTGTCGGGCTGCGTGTTGGTTTTGATCGCGGCGCTCGTGGAGGATCCGCGCTCCGGGGTGATCGCCGCGGTGCTGCTGGGTGCCTGCGCGCTGGTGCATGGCCGGGTCGCCCGCCGTAGGAAACGCATGGCGCCCATCGCGGACACGTCAATCGAAATCGGTCGGTAAAGTCGGCTCTTCCGCATGACGGAACATGCGGTGAATCTGTTCCGCGGTCGTGCGTCCGGTGGACAGGGGCGGCAGATCGTCGTGCGCAAAAAAGGCTGCCTCGGTGGTCTCGATGCTGGGGGCGGCCTTGCCGCCGGTGAGCTCGCAGATGAAGAACAACTTGTAGATGGAGTCGAGATGTCGAGGCCGATTGCGCTTGCGGAAGTCGTAGACGGCTGCAAGCTTCGCGGCCCGCGCTTCGAAACCCGACTCCTCAAACACTTCACGCACCACCGCTTCAGCCGGTGACTCGTTCACGTCCGCCCAGCCTCCGGGCAGCGCCCACGAACCGTCGCTCGCCTCCCGAACCAGGAGCACGCGGCCGTCGACGAACGCCGCCGCGCGCACGTCCACTTTCGGCGTGGCATAGCCGACATCCTGCCGCATATAGTCGAGAAGGCCGGGGTCAGCCTTGCCGGCACCCATGGCGATCACCGCAGCGGCGAGCTCCTGAATCCGCTCGTAGCGTTGCCGGTCGAAAGGGTCGCGGCAGAACGTGAGACCGATCTGCGCGATGGATCTGAGCTCTCGACCCATGGTCAGCCACGACGGTTCCTCGCTCATGCCGCTTCCCGCGCCGCGGTGCAGCTCGAATCCAGCAACAGCTCTGCCGCGCGCTCGGTGCCTGCTAGCAGCACGAATCCCGGTCCATCGCGGAATTGCCTGCCGGCGAGCAGCAACGTGTAATCGCGCGGCGTGCGTCGAACGTCTGGTATGTCACGGGCAAGGATCTCGAATGGGTTTTGCTCCAGATGCTCGCCCATGAGGCGACGCGCCTGAAAACGGACACGGCCGATGCGGACCGCCGCCCAGCCCTCGCCCAGGCGATCGGACGCATCGTCGATGGCTCGGATGACCTCGGGGTCCAGGCATTCCACGTGGATGTGCAACTGGTCCTGGCTGCGTGCATTCGGCGGATTGACCGCCAGACCCACGGCGTCGCGCGGCACTCCGTGTCCCATCACATCGGCCAGATGGCTGCGCGCCTCCCACGCAAAAGCGAAATAATTGGGTGCGCCCGGTTCAAAAAGCAGCGGGCTTTCGATCCCGGCAATGGTGCGGGTGGGGATGAGCAGGAAGTGCGCGCCGCCCTTGCGGTCCGCGAGCACTGCATATCCCGAATCCGCATGCCCGGGGGCAGGAAAAACCACTTCCGCACACGGGGCTGGATCGTGCCGGGAGATCCAATCGATCACACAGTGCTCCTGGACTATCTCTTGCAGGGCGCGCCGATTTCCCGCATGGGCGGCGAGCTGTGCAAACGCAGCCGCGCAAAGCACCGCTGCTGTCCAGTATAACGCCGCGCGGGTCCGCACGGGGGGTGCTAAGAAAGCTCTGTCTCAGCGACCGGCCGCAGGCCTCGCGCCGCCGGGATCCGCACGTCCAGGACCCCGCCGGCGGGAGTGGTGGAAATTTCGAACGTGCCGCCCAGTGCCCGGACGCGGTGGCGCATCGAGGCCAACACGTGAGCGTCGCTCTCGGATCTCGGGTCTGATATCCCGCGGCCGTCGTCCGTGATGCGAAACACCACCGCATCGTCATCGATATCCAGGGTCACATCCACAGTCTTTGCCGCCCCGAGCTTGATGACGTTCGCGAAAGACTCCTGGGCGATGCGGAACAGCGAGATGGCTGCGTCCGCGCTCAACTTCGGCTCCTCGTCGGGGAAGTATTCGTTGCACGCGAGTCCCGCTCGCACGCACGACTCCTTGAGCTGCCAGCGAAGCGCCGCGATGAAACCCACGTTGTCGAGGAGCGTGGGCCGCAGCTCCTCGATGATGCGGCGCTTCAGATCGATGCCCGCGGACAAATTCTGTTGGACACGGTTGAGACGCTGCCTGAGGTCCACATCGCCCGGACCCAGGTGCTGTTCCGCCCAGGAGATATCCATCCGCGCACCGACGAGCAGGCCGCCCAATTCGTCGTGAAGCTCGCGCGCGAGACCGGCTTTTTCCCGCTCGGACACGCTTTGCAGATGGGTCGAAAGCTCCGCAAGCTCTCGCGTGCGCTCGGCTACCTCGCGCTCAAGCCGCTGCTTCTGGCTGCGCAGCTCCGCCGTCTGCAGCGCCCGCTGGTGCAGATGCCCATAGATCAGGGCGGCGGCAGCGGCGATGAGTGCGACATTCAGCACCACCACAAGCGCCGAGAGCGAAGGGCTCATGTTCGATGCTCGCGCGACAAAGGGATTGCGGTGTCCATAAAGAAAAAGCCGAGCATGAAGAATGCCTTGGATTCAATGTCGACGGAAAAGACAAAAAAAGCAAGTCGGCGGAATCCTACCCGGCATCGCAGAAACAGGCCGCATCGCGCCGCCCAGGCCCGCTCCGGAGCGGAATTTAGGCGTGAGTTCGCCTTCGAAGCCGCTTACCATACGCGACCTCATGCAAATCGTCCGTTTGGATAAAGTCTCGTTGAGTTTCGGCGCCAAGCCGCTGCTGGACCGTGTCGCACTGCAGGTTGCGACGGGCGAGCGAGTCTGCGTGCTCGGGCGCAACGGCGAGGGTAAGTCCTCGCTGCTGAAGGTCATTTCCCGCGAGATCGCCCCCGACAGCGGCGAGCTGTGGGTTCGTCCCGGCGCGAAGGTGGCGAGTCTCGCGCAGGAAGTATCGGCGGCGAGCGACGATACCGTGCGGGATGTGATCGCCCGCGAGGCCGCTCGAGTGAGTCTCGAGGGCGACTGGCAAGCCGATATCGATACGGAACAGATCATCTCGCGGCTCGGACTCGCGGGCGATGCACCGCTCGGCTCGCTGTCCGGCGGCTGGCGGCGTCGCGCCATGCTCGGACGCGCGCTGGTGACGGAGCCCGATCTGTTGCTGCTCGACGAGCCCACCAATCACCTGGACATCGATGCAATCACGTGGCTCGAGGATTTGATGTCGGTGTTCGCGGGTGCGCTGCTGTTCGTGAGCCACGACCGCGCCTTCGTGCGCAGGCTGGCGACGCGCATCGTGGACTTGGATCGCGGTCAATTGCGGGAATGGTCCGGAGACTACGATACCTACGTCCTGCAAAAACGCGCCGCGCTCGATGCGCAAGCCAAGCAAGCCGCCTTGTTCGACAAGAAGCTCGCGCAGGAGGAGGTCTGGATCAGGCAGGGTGTGGAGGCGCGCCGCACGCGCAACGAGGGCCGAGTGCGCGCGCTCAAGCAATTGAGGGTCGAGCGCCGTGAGCGGCGTGAGGTCCTCGGTCAGGTCGACATCCGGGCCGACGCCGCGTCGCCATCGGGAAAGCTCGTGTTCGAGGCGAGTCATGTCTATTTCGAATTGGGAGGCGCGCGCATCATCGCGGATTTCTCCGCGCGCATCATGCGCGGTGATCGCATCGGCATCATCGGGCCGAACGGCTGCGGCAAGAGCACGCTGCTCAAGCTCCTGGTCGGCGAGCTCGAGCCGCAGCAAGGCTCCATCTACCGGGGCACGTCGCTCAAGGTCGCCTACTTCGATCAACAGCGCGAGTCGCTGGATCCGGCGGCCTCCATCATGGACAACGTGACCGCGGGGAGCGGCGACATGGTCGACATCGGCGGACGCCCGCGCCACGTATCGGGATACCTTCGCGACTTCCTGTTTCCACCGGAGCGGCTGCTCGCTCCGGTTTCCATGCTTTCGGGCGGCGAGCGCAATCGGCTGATGCTGGCCAAGTTGTTCGCCAAGCCGAGCAATCTTTTGGTGATGGACGAGCCCACCAACGATCTCGATGCCGAGACCCTGGACCTCCTGGAGGAATTGGTCGCCGACTACGCGGGCACGCTGCTGCTGGTCAGCCACGACCGTGCATTCCTCGACAACGTGGTCACCAGTACGCTGGTGTTCGAGGGCGAAGGGCGTATCGGCGAATATGTCGGGGGGTACAGCGACGCCGTCAGACAGAGACAGGAGCGCGTCCAGGCTGCGGCGCCCGCGAGAACTCCGCCCACGAAGACGGCGAGGCCTCTGGACGCTGCGGGAGCGTCGAAACCGCCCAAGCTGTCTTATAAGGACCAACGCGAACTCGACGCGCTGCCCGCCGTCATCGAGCGGCTCGAGGCGGAACAGGCTGCGCTGCAGGCGGCCATGAGCGATCCGGCGTTCTTTCAGAAAAGTCCCGACGCAGCGCGCGACACCACCGAGCGCTGGCGTCGGAACGCGGGGCAATTGGAAGCTGCCTATGCGCGCTGGGCGCTTCTGGAATCCGGTGCCGTCAGCGCCGCGGTCTCCCCCGGCCCATGAGGTCGCCCGGTATGGCTCCCCCGGCGGAATCCGGTATCACCAGGGACGAGGCTTGTTCGCGCCGCAGCTCCTGCAGTTCGCGCACCGTCTGCTGGACGGCCAACTCGGCTGCATCGCCGAATTTCGCGATCGCCGCGCTCAAGGTCGTCCCATCGAGCTCAAAGCTGATCGGCACCGCCCCCATCGGCGTCATGACCTGGGCCTGCCCGACGAATAGCACCGGGCGGCTGGCGTCGTCCGCTCCATCGGCAGTCACCGGAGTCAGGCGCCGGATGGTGCCGACCCTGCGGTCGGTGAAGGTCTCTTCACGATAAACCTGACTCGGATCCATGGCGGCTTGACGCCCATCATTCGCGGAACTCATGTGCCCTCACCTTCATGTAGCAGACCCATGAACATAACCCTATCAGTTTCCGCGGGAAAGTGGGGGACGCGCAAGGAGCAGCCGGACGCACCGCGCGCCCCGAGAGCCCTGCTACGATACGAGTCTTGACGCTTCCACGCACAATTCGAAAGGTCCCGGCTTGGACGACGCTCCTCGGGATTGCCCTGTTCGGGATCGCCCTGTGGTGGCTGCACCATGTGATCGGCCAGTATCGGTGGCAGGATATCCTCGCGCACATGCGGGCCATCCGGTCCTCGCAGCTTGGGAGCGCGGCCCTGCTGACCGCGGCCGGCTATGGAGTGCTGACCCTTTACGATGCCCTGGGCCTGAAGTTTGCCGGCGCCCGACTGCCCTATCCGCGGCTCGCCCTGGTCTCCTTCATGGGCTATGCGATCGGCCACAACGTCGGCGTGAACACCTTGAGCGGCGGGGCCATCCGCTTCCGGGCGTACTCGATGTTGGGCTTGTCGGCCAAGCAGATCGCGACCGTCGTGGCATTCGGCACACTCACCTTTGCGCTCGGATCTGCGGCACTGCTGGGCTTGTCGTTGCTGTCGGAGGCTGCGCTGTCGGGCTCGGTCCTTCACGTGCACCGCTCGCTCATCGTACTGGCGGGATGCCTCCTATTGGTGGGGGTCACGGCCTATTTGATCCTGGCGTGCAGCCGTCACGAGCCGTTGCGCTGGCGCAAGATCGTGATTCCCATACCGAGCCCGCGCATCGCGTTCGCCCAGGTCGGCGTGGCCTCGGGCGATCTGCTGTGCGCGGCGGGGGTCCTTTATTCGCTTCTGCCGGCGCAGGCGCATATCGGATTTCCCGCCTTCGCGGCCATGTTCATCATCGCGATCGCCGCCGGAATCATCAGCAACGTGCCGGGCGGTGTCGGCGTGTTCGAGTCCGTCTTGCTGCTCCTGTTCAGGGCGCTGCCGCCCGATCAGCTCCTGGGCGCGTTACTGGCATATCGCATCATCTACTACCTGATTCCGTTTGCCGTGGCGCTTGCGCTACTCGGCGCTCACGAGCTCTGGGCGCATCGCGGTCCCATGGTGCGGATTGCCCAGTTGGCGCGCACCTGGCTGAGCACCGTGACCCCGCAAGCGAGCGCGTTGGCGGTGTTCGGGGCCGGTGCGGTGTTGCTGTTTTCAGGCTCGACGCCCGGACTGGTGTATCGGCTCGATTGGCTGCGCCGCTTCGTTCCGCTGCCCGTCCTGGAGCTCTCCCATTTGCTGGGCAGCGTGGTCGGGGTCGGTCTTCTGGTGCTGGCACACGGGCTTTATCGCCGGCTCGATGCCGCCTGGTATCTGACCATGTGGCTGTTGTGCGCCGGGGTTCTGCTGTCCCTGCTCAAGGGGTTCGACTACGAAGAGGCGGCCATCCTGGGGGCCGTCGCCGTCGGATTGATCTCGGCGCGCTCGCGCTTTCGCCGACGCGCTTCGCTGATCGAACAGCGCTACTCGCTGTCCTGGGTCATCGCGGTTCTCCTGGTTCTCGGTGCGGCGGTGTGGCTGGTGCTTTTCGACTACCGGCACATCCCCTACAGCAGGGATCTGTGGTGGGAGTTCGCGTTCGACTCGCCGGCGCCGCGGAGCCTGCGGGCGCTGCTCCTCGCGGCCATGATTGCCTCGGCGTACGCGCTGTGGCGGCTGCTGCGTCCCTCCAAGCCTCCGATCTCACCCCCCAGTGCGACCGACCTCGAGCGGGCTTCCGTGCTGATCGAGAACGCCCATGATGCCTCGGCGAATCTCGCGCTGCTCGGCGACAAGAACCTGCTGTTCAACGCCGAGCGCACGGCATTCATCATGTACCAGGCTTCCGGCAGCAGCTGGGTGTCCATGGGCGATCCGGTGGGACCGCCCGCGCTCTATGAGCCATTGGTATGGACATTCATCGAGAATTGCGACGGCATGGCGGTCGAGCCGGTGTTCTACCAGATCACACCCAACAATCTGCCCCTCTACATTGATCTCGGACTCACGCTCAGCAAGTTGGGCGAGGAGGCACGAGTGCCGCTGGACAACTTCTCGCTCGAAGGCGCGGCGCGCGCGGATCTGCGCCATCCGCACCGGCGTGCGCAGAAGGACGGCGCGGTATTCGAAGTGGTCCCGCGCACCGCAACGGCGCCGTTGATGCCCGAGCTGCGTGCGGTATCGGACGCGTGGCTCGGGGCCAAGAACACGGGCGAGAAGCGCTTCTCGCTGGGCTTTTTCGATGAGGCGTATCTGTCTCACTTCGACATCGCCGTGGTGCGCCGGGCCGGGGCCATTGTGGCCTTCGCCAACATCTTGCGTGCCGGCGCCGACACCGAGCTCTCCGCCGATCTCATGCGCTACAGCGACGCCGCACCGAAGGGTGTGATCGATTTTCTGCTGGTGGAGTGCATGCTCTGGGGCAAGGCGCAGCACTACCAATGGTTCAGCCTGGGCATGGCGCCGCTCTCCGGACTCGAAGAGCACGCGCTCGCGCCGGCGTGGCACAAGCTCGGGCGAATGGTGCAGCGATATGGCGAGACGTTTTATCCCTTCGAGGGGCTGCGCAAGTTCAAAGAGAAGTTTTTACCGGTCTGGCGGCCCCGCTACCTCGCCGCGCCGGGAGGTCTCGGCATGGCGGGTGCTTTGCTCGATGTGACCTCGCTGATCTCGGGCGGTGTCAGCAAAGTCTTGACGAAATAGGGGGTAATTTCGGCGAAAATCTTAGATCTTGTCGGAATCTTCGCGATTTTTAATGCTGCCGAGCGCCGCGAGGGCGTTTTTGCGTGCCACCGCGTGATCCACCGCCGGGTGCGGGTAGCTTCGCCCGAGTGTCACACCCGCGGTCTCGAGGAGCTCCGCAGGCGCGTCCCAAGGACAGTGCAGCCACTCGTTCGGCAACGCGGCAAGCTCCGGCACCCAGCGCCGCACGTACTCGCCCGCGGGATCGAATTTCGTCCCTTGAGCCATGGGATTGAAGATCCGGAAGAAGGGCGCCGCATCGGCCCCGCAGCCGGCCACCCATTGCCAGCCCAGTGTATTGCTCGCCAGATCGGCGTCGACCAACGTGTCCCAGAACCAGCGCGCGCCTTCGGTCCATGGCAGAAGCAAATCCTTGACCAAGAACGAACCCACGATCATTCGCACGCGGTTGTGCATCCAGCCGGTCGCCCATAATTCTCGCATGCCGGCATCCACGATCGGGTATCCGGTCGCGCCGCGTTGCCAAGCTTTCAACGACTCGGCGTCCGATCTCCAGGGAAAGCGGGCGTAGTTCGCTCGGAGCGGCTGCTCGGGCGTCTTCGGAAAGTGATACAACAAGTGATAGGCGAACTCGCGCCAGCCGATCTCCGTGAGGAATTGCGAGTCTCTCCAGGAGCTGTGACGCCCCCGAGCCAGCGCCCACCGGCGCGTGGCGTGCCAGATCTCCCGCGGCCCGATCTCGCCGAAGTGCAGGTGCGGCGACATGCGCGAGGTGCCGTGGACGGCCGGCTGGTCGCGCCGATGTCCATAGTCGTCGAAACTCTCGTTGAGAAAGCGATTGAGATGGCTGTGTGCTGCCTGGCTTCCGGGCGTCCACGCAGCCTCGAGCCCGGCAGGCCAGTCGAGCCTCGGAAGCAGCTCGAGACTCTCGAGCGGCTGCGAGCGGGGCCAGTTCGCGGGCGCGCGTAGGGCCGCGGGAGCGGGTTGAGGCTCGGGAGGATCGTCGAGCGATTTGCAGGCACGCCAGAAGGCCGTGAAGACCTGGAACGGTCCGCCGCTCTGGGTGTGGATCGTCCAGGGTTCGTGCAGCAGCGCGCCGTTGTAGCTCTCGGTCTCGAGCCCCGCGTCGCGCAACGCCGTCTTGATCGTGCGATCGCGCTCGATCGCTGTTGGCTCGTAGCGTCGATTCCACACGATTCGTCGCGCGCCGCACTCCCGGGCGAGTTCCTCGAGCGTTGCGAGCGAGTTGTCGCTCGCGCGGATGCAGAGCGCGGAACCGACGGCCCGTAGAGTCTCGCCGAGCCGCGACAAGCTCTGGTGCAGCCACCATCGCGAGGCGCCGCCGGGTTCCCATGCGGACTCTTCGGACGGCGCGTGAATGTACACGGGAATGACCGGCTCTGCGGCGGCAACGGCGGCGGCGAGGGCGGGATTGTCCGCGAGCCGGAGGTCGCGGCGGAGCCAAACAAGGGTGGACATGCGCCAGCCAGATTGCGCATCTGGCCGCCTTTTCGCAATGGCTACGTGACCCGCGCCCGTTCGGCTACAATTCGGCGGCGATTTTGCGGCGAATTTTCACAACACTCGGAGAAATGTCCTCATCATGTCGGAATCTTTCGAAGCGCCCGCCAACTCCGTGGAGACGCTGATCATAGGGGCCGGGCCCGTGGGCTTATTTCAGATTTTTGAGCTCGGGCTGCTCGGCATACGCGCCGCCATCGTCGATTCGCTCGCCCAAGCGGGCGGCCAATGCACCGAACTCTATCCGGACAAGCCGATTTACGACATCCCGGCGTTGCCGGTGTGCGGCGCGCAGGAGTTGATCGATCGCCTGCTCGAACAGGTCAAACCCTTCAACGCCTCTTTTCATCTCGGCCAGGAAGTGACCGAGCTGAAAACCCTGGCCGACGGCAAGTTCCACGTCGCCACCTCGCTCGGCACGCGTTTCACCGCGGGTGCGGTGGTGATCGCGGCGGGCGTCGGCTCTTTCCAGCCGCGCCGCCTCGTGCTCGAGGGTGTGGATCGATTCGAAGGCAAGAGCGTTCATTACCGCATCAAATCGGCGGCGGCTTTCCACGGCCGGGACCTCGTCATCTGCGGCGGCGGAGACTCCGCGCTCGATTGGACCGTGGCTCTCGCCGAACGAGCCCGCTCGCTCACGCTGGTGCACCGCCGGGCTGCGTTCCGGGCCGCGCCCGCCACGGTCGCACGCATGCGCGAGCTCGTGGCCGCGGGCAAGATGAATTTTGTCGAGGGACAGATCGTGGCGCTGCACGGCGAGCACGACGGGCTCAAAAGCGCCGTGATCAAGGCGAACGACGACCACACGACGCTGCAGGTTCCCGCCGACCACATCATGGCCTTTTACGGATTGCATCCAAAGCTCGGTCCGGTCGCAGAATGGGGCCTCGAGCTGGAAAAGAAGGCCCTTAGGGTCAATACCGAGAATTTTCAGACCAGCGTGCCGGGGATTTTCGCCATCGGGGACATCAACACCTATCCGGGAAAGAAGAAGCTCATCCTGAGCGGCTTTCACGAGGCCGCGCTGGCGGCGTTCGGGATACAGCATCATCTGTTTCCCGAGAAGCGGCAATTCCTGCAGTACACCACCACCAGTCCCATCATGCAGAAGCGATTGGGCGTCGCCGTGGATTCCCCCGCGGCCGATGCGCATTGATACGCCGATGAACCAGCTGCTCGAGGATTTGATCAAGGTCATGACGCTCGAGCGTCTGGAGGATGATCTTTTCCGCGGAGAAAGCCGCGATATCGGCAGTCCTCAGGTCTTTGGCGGGCAGGTGCTGGGACAGGCGCTGATGGCGGCGGTGGCCACGGTCGAAGGACGCAGCGCCCACTCCTTGCACGCCTACTTCCTGCGCCGCGGCGACTTCAATTCGCCCATCGTCTACGAAGTCGATCGCGCGCGCGACGGCAATCACTTCTCCACGCGCCGCGTGATCGCGATTCAACATGGCGCGCAAATCTTCAATCTCTCCGCATCCTTCCAGTCCGTGGAGAACGGCCTGGACCACCAGCTGTCGATGCCCGAAGTACCGCTTCCGGAGGAGCTCACCGATATCGACGAGCATTTGCGCGCCTTTTTGCCGCAGCTGCCCGAGACGCTGCGCCGGGTCCTCGAGCGCAAGCGCCCGTTCGAGTTTCGTCCCGTGACGCCGCCGAATTTCCTCAAGCCTCAGCGCACGGAGCCGCTCCGATACATCTGGTTTCGTGCAGTCGACCGATTGCCCGCCGACGAGGCTCTGCATCGATGCCTGTTGGCCTACGTGTCCGATTTCAACCTGCTCGATACGGCGATAATGCCGCATGGCTGGCCGAGCGCTCCCCGCAAGCTGGTGATGGCCAGCATCGATCACGCCATGTGGTTTCACCGCAGCGTGCGGGTGGATGAGTGGCTGCTGTATGCTACGGACAGCCCCAGCGCCTCGGGCGCGCGAGGATTTACGCGCGGAAGCATATTTTCCGCCGATGGACGACTGGTGGCGAGCGCGGCGCAGGAAGGATTGATTCGGGTCGCAGAATGAAGGTCTTCATCCTACTGATCATCGTGGCGGCGGTCATCGTGGGACTGCTGCTGACGCTGCGCACGAGCCGCAATGCCGGAATGCCGGGAGAAGATGTGATCAAGCGGGCGCAGGATCGCACCCGTGCGCAGGACGCCGCCGAGAAGGACGACTAGCGCGCCGCGCGCTGGCCGCGCCCCGGCGGCACCCCCTCGAGCTATTCGGGCCGGCGCGACGCTTCCCAGACCTCGCGCGGCAGGACGAACAGATGGCAGTCCCACCAGCGGTTCTTGGCCCGCCGGTGCTTGCGGAACACCGCCTCCCAGCGCATCCCAATTTTCTCCAGCACCCGGATCGAGGAACGATTGTTGATGTCGACGGTGGAAATGACGCGCTTTGCCCGCAGATCGAAGAATGCCGCATCCAGCAGCGCGAGCGCGATCTCGGTGGCGAATCCCTTGCCCCAATCGGGTGTGCCCAGCATGTAGCCCAAATCGGCCACGTCGCGCTCGATCAGCGACAGATCACAGGCACCGATGACGCGTCCGGAGGAGATCTCCTCCACCGCGAGTTCGAACCGGGTTCGCGGCACTTCGCGCTGTGAGGCGAGCAGACCGTCGAGATACTCCGAGGTGCTGTCCTCGTCGCGAGGACCGAAAAACAAGTAGCGCGTTACGCGCGGATCGGACGAGTAGGCGTGTATGGCGCCGAAGTCGCCGCGCACGAATTCGCGCAGGTTGAGCCGAGCCGTGCGGATCGGTAGTTCGAGCGTGCGCATGGACCGGCTCAGCGGATCTCTTGCCTCATGTCAATACTTTGCCCGGATTCAAGATGCCTTTCGGATCCAGGGCATGCTTCACGGCGTGCATGACCGACAACTCTGCCGGGTCGGTCCGGGCCGCCAACTCCGCCGCTTTCAGCCTGCCGATGCCGTGCTCGGCGCTGAAGCTGCCGCCGAGACTCTCGACCAGATCATACATGGCCGACTCCAGGGGCTTCGCGCGGGCAAGAAAGGCGGTGCTCGGTGAACCCGTCCGCTGACTGACGTTGAAGTGCAGGTTGCCGTCTCCCACGTGTCCATAGCTCACCACCTGTCCTTCCGGCGCCAGTTGCCGAACCAGCTCCGCGCCGCGCTCGACCAACTCGGGGATGCGCGAGACCGGTACGGAGATATCGTGCTTGAGGCTCGCGCCATGGCGACGCTGTGCCTCCGGGACCGATTCGCGCAGCTTCCACATCGCCTGCGATTGTGCGATCGAGCTGGCGATCGCTGCGTCGATCACCATACCCTGCGATGCCGCTTCCTGCAGACTGTCGCTCAACAACTCGGCGAGGCGCTGCCGCGGATTGGGAGATGTCAACTCTGCGAGCACGTACCACTCGGCTCGCTGGGCGAGGGGGTTCGCGACTCCAGGGACGTGTTCGACCGTCAGTTCGACGGCGAAACGCGGCATCAGTTCGAACGTGGTGAGCCCGTCGCCTGCCGCGCTCTTCAGATGGGTCAATAGTTCCAGCGCCCGGCGAGCCGATTCGAGCCCCACGAGCGCCGTGGCCGAATCCCGGGACACCGGGAAGAGTTTGAGGGACGCCGCGGTGATGATGCCCAATGTCCCTTCGGCTCCGACGAACAACGATTTCACGTCGTAGCCGGTATTGTCCTTGCGAAGGCTCTTGAGGGTCGAGAGCACTCGGCCATCCGCGAGCACGACTTCGAGACCGAGAACCAGATCGCGCATCATTCCATAGCGCAGAACGGCGGTTCCCCCGGCATTGGTGGACAGGTTCCCGCCGATCTGGGCGGTCCCCTGCGAGCCCAGGGTCAACGGAAACATCCGATCCTGCGATTCCGCCGCCGCGTGCGCCTCGGCCAGCGTGCAGCCGGCTTCGAGGATCATGGAATCATTGGCCGGGTCGATCTGGCGCACCCGGTTGAGCCGTTTCATCGCGAGAACGACTTGCGAATCCGATTCGTCGGGCGTCGCGCCTCCGCAGTAGCTGGTGTTTCCGCCCTGCGGGACCACGCCCACGTCGTCCCGATCACAGATCGCCATGATCCTGGCAACCTGGTCAACGTTGCGCGGCAGGAGCACGAGCGGAGTGGCTCCCCGGTATAGCCGGCGGAAATCGACGGTGTAGGCGGATAGATCGCTGCCCGCATCGAGCCAACCGCCGTCTCCCGCGGCCGCCTTCAGCGCAGCGAGCGTCTCCGGCTTAACTGAAGAGCGCATCGAGGGATCATACTCCGCGACGCCGCCGGACGGCGCCGCGCACGAGCAAAGCCTAGAGGCGCTTACCGCCGCCCTCGCGCACGGCGAGCGGCACGGGCTTCAAATCCCATATCACCCCCACGAAGGACATGAGCTTCAGCATGTAGAACGTGATGTCGAACTCCCACCAGTAAAACCCCTGGCGGACCGATGCGGGATAGTGGTGGTGATTGTTGTGCCAGCCCTCGCCCAAGGTGATGAGCGCGAGCCACGGGTTGTTGCGGCTCCCGTCGCCGGTGTTGTAGCGCTGTCGCCCGAAGACGTGGGAGAGCGAGTTGATCGTGTATGTACCGTGATACACGGCGACCGTCGAGATGAAGAATCCCCACACGAGCATCTGCCACCCGGTCGTATGAAGCCCGGGCGCGGCATGCTTGAGCAGTACGCCCAGCAAGAATACGCCCACCCCCAGGCAAGCGGGCACGACCACGTCGTAGCGGTCCAAGAAGCGCAACTCGGGATACTTCAGCAAGTCCTTCACCCGCGACAGATCCGCGACGAAGTGCTTGTGGGACATGAACCAACCCATGTGGCTCCAGAAAAATCCGTGCTGGATCGGGGAATGTACGTCCTCGGGCTTGTCCGAATAGACGTGGTGATGTCGGTGGTGGGCCGCCCACCAGATCGGCCCGCGCTGTACGGCGGAGGCGCCCAGCAGTCCGAAGATGAACTGTCCGAAGCGCGTGGTCTTGAAGGTGCGATGCGAAAAATAGCGGTGATAGAACCCTGTGATCGCGAACATCCGCAGCACATAGAGCGCGACCGCCACGACCAATGCAATCCAGCTGACACCCACCCAGATCACAGCCAGGCAGGCCGCATGCATCAACAGGAACGGAACGACCCGGGCCCAGTCGGTGTGGCGGGCGGACTCCTGGACAACGATCGGCTGCTTCACCCGGGAGGAAAAGTCGCTGTGGTCGAACCAACGCGACAATTCCCGGCTCACGCGCTCGGCGGGCGGCGGCGGCAGCACTATTTCGTTTTCCGGTGTCATCTGCGGGATTCCTATATATAGAGAGATATACGCCGGCAAAGACGGGAGGGATGCGCTCAGGCACCCACGGCACGCAGCGCGGCAATTCGTTGATCGAGTGGCGGGTGGCTTGCGAACAAACGCAGGAATTTTCCGCCGTCGCCGGTGTTGATGCCGAACGCCTGCATTTGCGGCGGCATCGGTGCGCCATGGCTCGACTTCAAGGCCTCGAGTGCGCCGATCATATTGGCCGCGCCAGCCAAGGTGGCGCCGCCGTGATCCGCACGAAACTCCCGCTGGCGGGAATACCAGCTCACGATCAGGCTCGCGAGAATACCGAGCACGACTTGCGCTGCCATGGTGGTCAGAAAGAAGCCGATGCCCGACTCCTCGCGATCGTTACGAAAGACTGCCCGGTCTACCAGGCCCCCGATGACCCGCGCCAGGAAGATCACGAAGGTGTTGAGCACCCCCTGCAGCAGCGCGAGGGTCACCATATCGCCGTTCGCTACGTGGCTGATCTCGTGACCGAGCACCGCTTCGGCCTGTGGCGGGGACATGTTGCGCAATAATCCCGTGCTGACAGCCACCAGCGAGGAATCGCGCCGCGCGCCCGTCGCGAAGGCGTTCATCTCCTCGGCGTCGAAAATGCCGACCTCCGGCATGCCGATGCGCGCTTGGGCCGCGAGTCGAGCCACCGTGCTCACGAGCCAGCGTTCCAAATCCGACTGCGGCGTCACGATCACGCGCACGCCCATCATGCGCTTGGCGGTCCATTTGGAAAGCGCCAGCGAGATCAACGAGCCGCCGAAGCCGAACACGGCCGCAAACACCAGCAAACCGCCGAGGCCGCCCTGTGCGAGGTGTACGCCGAAAACACGTTCGATCACGAAAATCACGACGCTCAGCAGCACGAGCACCGCAATATTGGTCACGATGAACAGGAAAACGCGCTTCATAGGCCCTTTTGTTTCGGCAATGCAGCCACATTATGGAATGCCACCGGAATCATGGTCGGGCCGATGCGAGATAATTTCAAGCATTGCGGCACGGCATTTGGGACGCGGGAGCCGTCTGGGGGACGGCGGCCGCGAAGCGGGCATCAGCGGCGATGGGTAATATCAGGGGCCTTATAATCCAGGTTTTGGCATGCAATTCAAGGACTACTACGACACTTTGGGTGTGAGCCGCGGCGCCCCGGCCGAGGAGATCAAACGCGCCTACCGCAAGCTCGCACGGAAGTACCACCCGGATGTGAGCAAGGAGAAGAACGCGGAAGCGAAGTTCAAGGACGTGCAGGAGGCCTACGAGGTCCTGAAAGACCCAGAAAAGCGCGCCTCCTACGATCAGTTGGGTCGCGATTATCGGCCCGGGCAGCAATTTCGACCGCCGCCCGACTGGGAACAGCATTTCGGACGCTCGGGCACCCACCGATTCTCGGACCTGAACGGCTTCAGTGATTTTTTCTCGAGTCTCTTCGGGGGAGCTGCCGCTGGACCAGCCGGAAATCCCCATGTCCAAGCGCAGCCCGAGCAGGAGGCTGGCACGCTGGAAATCACGGTGGAAGAGGCGTTTGCGGGAACGCGACGCCGCGTCACGATTCTGGAGGCGGGTCGCCCCAAGCAAGTGGACGTGCAGGTTCCCGCAGGAATAACCGACGGCCAGGCCCTGCGGATCGGCGGCGCCGGACGCGCGGCGCTCAGATTTCGCATCAAGGTTCGGCCGCACGCCTTGTACACCCTGAGCGGCAAGGATGTGCAGATCGAGTTGCCGCTGGCACCCTGGGAAGCCGCCCTGGGAACGAAGCTCGCGGTGCCGACCCTCGGCGGGACCGTCGAGCTGACCATCCCTGCCGGCGCACAAGGCGGTCAGAAGCTGAGGCTTCGAGGCCGGGGAATGCCGGCGAGTCCGAACGGAGATCAGCTCGTCGTCGTCAAGCTGGTGACTCCGGCAGGGGATACGCGCGAAGCGCGGGAAGCCTATGAACGCATGAAGCGCGATTTCAAGTTCGACGCCCGCGCCGGTTGGCCCCCGGCGCGAGGGCCCCGGGCTGGAGGGACTTGAATGCGGGGGCGGCAGGCCCCATGGTTCCCCGGTGATTTGCAACTAGCGTAGAGCCATGACAACAGAGCCACAAACCAAAGAATTTCAATCCGAGACCAAACAAGTACTGCGGCTGGTGATTCACTCGCTGTACTCGCACAAGGAGATCTTTCTCCGCGAGCTCATATCGAATGCCTCGGACGCCTGCGAAAAGCTGCGCTTCGAGGCCCTTGCCAATCCATCGCTGCTTGGTTCCGACACGCTGGCCGTCACGCTGATCCCGGATAGCGCCGCAGGCACGTTGACGGTCAAGGACAACGGGATCGGGATGAGCGAGGAGGAGGTGATCGACAATCTCGGCACCATCGCCCGTTCCGGCACCAAGAAGTTCCTCGAGGGGTTGAGCGGCGATGCGGCCAAGGATGCACAGCTGATCGGTCAGTTCGGAGTCGGATTCTACTCGGCGTTCATCGTCGCGGACCGGGTCACGGTGCTCTCCAAACGCGCGGACGCGTCGGGCCCCGATGCGTCGGGCAGCGTCACACCCGCCGTGCGCTGGGATTCGGATGGCGAGGGGAGCTATCAGATCCAACCGTCCGACAAACAGGATCGCGGTACCGAGGTGATCATGCACCTGCGCGAGGAGGACAAGGAGTTTCTCGAGCCTTCGCGCCTCAAGCAGCTGGTGCGCAAGTATTCCGACCATTTGAGCGTGCCCATCTTGCTGAAGACGGCGGAGGCCGAGGAGACGCTGAACCAGGCCAAGGCGTTTTGGACGCGGCCCAAATCCGAGCTCGCGGAGGAGGATTATCAGGCGTTCTACAAACACCTGACCCACGATTCGGAGCCGGCGCAAGCTTGGGCGCACAACAAGGTCGAGGGCAATCTCGAGTACACCTCGCTCCTGTATCTGCCGAAGCGGGCACCGTTCGATCTGTTCGATCGGGAACAGCGCGCCGGCATCCAGCTCTACGTGCGCCGCGTGTTCATCATGGACAAGGCGGCAGAACTTCTGCCGCCTTGGCTGCGTTTCATGCGCGGCTTGGTGGATACGGACGATCTGCCGCTCAATGTGTCGCGCGAGCTGTTGCAGAACAATCGGACCGTGGAGAAGATCAAGGCGGCGCTGGTGAGACGCAGCCTGGATCTTCTGGAGGAGCTCGCCACGGACAAGCCGGGCGAGTACGCCGAGTTTTGGAAGGCGTTCGGCGTGGTGCTGAAGGAAGGAGTGATCGATGATGCCGGCCAGAAGGCTCGCGTCGCGAAGCTCTTGAGGTTTCATTCGACCGCGGTTGCGGGAGATGCCCCCGAGGCCACGCTCACCGATTACGTATCGCGGATGAAGTCGGATCAGAAGTCGATCTACTACCTGACGGCGGATACTTTGGCTGCTGCACGGACCAGCCCGCATCTGGAAGGATTCCGCTCGCGCGGACTCGAAGTGCTGCTGCTCACCGACCGAATCGACGAATGGGTCGCCGGGCATTTGCACGAGTTCGAGGGCAAATCCTTGGTGAATGCCGCGAGCGCTGCCGCGGACGTTGCCTCCGCCATCGAGACTCCTGAGAAGGCGGCCGCGGAGTCCGCGTACAAGGAAGCGCTGGAAAGGCTCGACAAGGTGCTCGTCGGCAAGATCGCGAGCGCCCGAATCAGCGGCCGACTGACCGAATCGCCAGCTGTGTTGGTGGCCGGAGAGTTCGGCGTCAGTCTGCGCATGGGCCGCATCCTGAAGCAAGCGGGACAGAGCAATCCGTTCGCGACGCTGCCGATTCTCGAGGTGAATCCGAAGCATCCGTTGGTCGAGCGCCTGAAGACAGCCGCCGATGATGCGGCCTTCGCGGACTTGGCCCACGTACTTTACGACCAAGCCATGCTGTCGGAAGGCGGGGAGCTCGAGGATCCGGTGTCGTTCGTGCACCGGGTGAACCGGCTCATCGTCGAGGGATTGTCGGCGGCCCCCAAAATCATCCTAAGCTGAACTCGATCGGACCGCGTCGACCCGGTTGAATTGCCGGGTTGAGGCGCGTAAACAGTCTTCATGAGCACGCAACCGCACTCGATAACCCTGTCGGTGCCGCCGCAACCCACCGATCACTTGCTGGGTTCCGAACACGCGCCGGTCACTCTGATCGAGTACGGTGATTTTGAGTGCCCGAGCTGCAAAGTCGCGGTGCCGACGCCGAGACTATTGCTCGATCGATTCCCGAACCGGGTGCGATTTATTTTCCGCCACTTCCCGCTGGAGGATGCGCATCCGCATGCGCTGTTGGCGGCGGAGGCTGCGGAAGCCGCCGCGGGTCAGGGAAGATTCTGGGAGATGCACGACATGCTGTTTGCTCATCAGGCGCATCTGAAGGATGCGGACCTGAAGCGCTATGCCGGCGAGCTCGGTCTGGACTCAGCCCGCTATGTCGCCGAGATGGACGACCATATCTACTTGCAGCGGGTGCGAGAGCACGCCGAGGGCGGGCGCCGCAGCCACCTGCGCGCGACGCCCACCTTTTTCGTCAATGGAGTGGTTCAGGACATCTCATACGGCATGCAGAGCCTGCATGATGCTGTCGCGGCCGCGCTGCATCGAGCGGGACACTGACAGCGGGCGTCGTACGCTGAGCTAAGTCCAGTCGTCTCCGCCACCACCGCCGAGATCCCCGCCGCCACCGCCGGAACTGTCGTCCCAAGAACCCGGATCGTTCACGCCAAAGTCCGAGCCGCCCATGTCGGCGTTCGGGTTGCCGCCCGAGACGTCATCGCCCGACGGAGGCAACACTTGATGCCGATCGCCGTCGAGGAAGTGGTGCGCCAGTTCTTCGCCCGCGACGATGCCGGCGCCGGCGGCAAGGCCGCCCGCAAGTCCACCGGCGATGTTCGAGCCAAGCCCACCGCCTGCCACGCCGCCACCCGGGCCCGCATAGCCAGGACCGGGTCCCGCATAACCGCCGGGTCCATACGCGCCGGGTGCACCGCCCGCGGCCGGGTATTGCGCGTAGCTGCTACGGCGACGGAACAACATCCAGAATACCCCCACCACCAACGCGAGGATCACCACCGTGCCCCAAGGAAAATGGGGCGTCGAGGGCGCGGTCGTCACGCCGCCGAAGGAGGAGCCTTCGTTACGGCGGACCAGGCCGAGCTGAGCCTTGAGTTCTTGAACGGAGCTGGGTTTCTCCTTGGTCAAACCCGGATCGAGCTGTTCCGCACGCGTCAGCTCCGATCGCGCCAGGCCGATGTTGCCTTCCCGCGCATAGAGCTCGGATTGCACATAATGTGCCCTGGAGCTGTCAGGGTGGTCCCGCAGCACTTGATTCATCATCTGCTGGGCCTGATCGAGATGACCGCTCCGCGCAGCGTCGTAGATCTGCTGCACGGACGGGTCGGCGTCCGCCGCCAGAGCAGGCACGCTGGCCACGCCCAGGGACAAGACGGCAGCGACAAGTGTTCCAGCAACCAGATTTCGCATATGCAACCCCAAAATGGCCGTTCAGGCCGTTGAAAAGTTAGATTAGGGCGGATTTATGAAGTTCAACCCGTCTTCGGGGACGCCCGGCGATGGAGCCGCCCCCGCAGCCGGGCCCCGCCGCGGGCCTTGAGGATCCTGGTATAACATTTTCCCCAGCATGCGTCAGACCATCGTCATCGTAGGGGCGGGATTCAGCGGCAGCGTGCTGGCCACGACCTTGTTGCGCGGCCCGCCTCCGAGTCCCACGGACATCGTTCTGATCGAGCGCGGCACGCGCATGGCGCGCGGGGTCGCCTATGCCGCGCACGAGGTACCGTACGTGTTGAACGTGCCGGCCGGCCGGCTCTCGGTCGATCCCCAGGATCCACTGCAGTTTTTGAACTTCGTGAGGCAGGTCTACCCGGAAGCCGACGCCGAGGATTTCGTACCCCGGGCGCTCTACGGTGATTACCTGCATGACGTGCTGGATCAAGCGGAGCGCTCGGCGCCCGGGCACGTGACGCTGCGCCGGGTGTTCGGCGAAGTCACCGCGATCAGCCGCACGCCGCGGGTGGGTGGCGTGGACAAGCCGCTGCTCGCAACACTCGCGGACGGCCGCTCGATCCCGGCCGATCGCGTGGTGCTCGCGCTGGGGAACCCGCCTTCGGCGCTGCATGCATGGGCGCGCGGTTTGTCGAATCATCCGGCCTATGTGCACGATCCCTGGCGCATGCCGAAATCATTGCGAGCGCAGCACTCGGTACTGATCGTCGGCAGCGGACTCACCATGGTGGACGTGGCGCTCGCGTTGAGCCTCGAGGGCGGAGAAGTCCCGATGGTGAGGACCATTTCCCGCCACGGTTTGCTGCCGCTCGGCCAGACGATTTTCAGGCCGACCGCCGTCCAAGGGAGCGGCGAAGCCCTGCTTTCCAATGCATCGTCGATCCGGCGCGTGTTCGCCGCCAGCCGCGCGCTCGCGCGCGAGGTGCAGCGGATGGGCGGAGACTGGCGCGAGGTCGTGACTTTCGTCCGTCACCTCGCTCCCGAGCTTTGGCGCGCGCTCCCCGCCGCCGAACGCCGCCGCTTCCTGCGTCATGCCCAATCGTATTGGGACATTCATCGCCATCGGTTGCCGCCCCGCATGGCGCAGCGCATCGATCACATGCGCCGCAGCGGAAGGCTACACATTTACGCCGGGCGTATCCGACAGCTCGTGCCTGAAGGAGATGAGTTGCGGGTCGTCTGGCGGCGCCGCGGCAGCACCGAGAACGAATCGTTCGCGGTCAACGCCGTGATCAACGCCACCGGTCCCGACTTTGCGATCAAGCGTTCTTCCGATCCCTTGATTCAGTCGCTGCGCGCCAGCGGCTTGGTGTCGTCAGACGATCTCGACCTCGGGCTGCGCACGGGTCCGAACGGCGCCTGCGTCTCGGCGGACGGCATACCGAGCCAGGAGCTGTTCTATTTGGGTCCGATGCTTCGCGCCGACCATTGGGAAGCCACGGCCGCGCCCGAGTTACGGGCGCATGCCGAGCGTCTCGCGCGGCATTTGGCGGGGCACGCCTAGCGGCGCTTGGCTAGCAGAGCTGCTCGATCGCGCTCAACAGGCGCCTTACGTCCGATTCCGTGGTGTACATCGAGATGCCCGTCCTCAACAGGCCGCCGCGCTGCGCGAGTCCCAGCACCTCAACCACCCGCGCCGCATAAAAATCTCCGTCCCACACGCAAAGTCCCTGCGAGCCCAGCGCGGTTGCGACTGCGGCCGGCGTATGCTCATCGAGCGTGATCGAGACAGTCGGCGCTCGGGCCCGCGTGCCGAAGTCAGGTCCCCAGACGCGTACGCCACGGATGCGGCGCACGCCGTCGTGATACTCACGGGCCAGGCGGTGCTCATACTCGCCGATGCCGGTCATGGCGTCGACCAAGCGCTCGCGCAGCGTCGAACCCGTTCCCCAACCCGCGAGGTAATCGATGGCCGCGTGCACGCCGTGGATGGCGGCATGGTTGAGAGTTCCGGTCTCGATGCGATAGGGGGAGGCCGGATCCTGGACTCTCAATCGATCGGTGGGTAGCCGGTCGAGGGCGCCAGGCTTCGAATACAGCACCCCGACGTGCGGACCGTAGAACTTGTACGCTGAGCAGAGCAGGAAATCGGCATCCAGGGAGGTCACGTCGACCGGGAAGTGCGGTGCGTAGTGCACGGCATCGATCAACAGCAGTGCGCCGACCTCGCGTGTCAATCGGCGCGCCAGCGCAATGTCGTTGACGGTGCCCAAGGAGTTGGAGGAGGCACCCAGCGCGAAGAGTTTGGTGCGCGGGGTGATTTTGGCGGCGAGGTCGTCGTAGTCCAAGACGCCGCTTTCCAATAAACGCACCTCTTGCACTCGGATGCCCCGCTCTCTAAGAGCAAGCCAGGGGCCTCGGTTGGCTTCATGATCGAGCTCGCTGATCAGCACTTCGTCGCCGTCGCCGGCTTTCAGCGTGCGCCCGATGGCATGACTCAACGAATAATTGAGCGTCGTCATGTTCTGCCCGAACGAGATGCAATCGGCCGAGACCGCGCCCAGGAACGTGGCGACGGCCTCACGTGCCCCCTGCATTCGCCGGTCGACCTCGTGCGACGGGGGAAAGCTACCGTGCGTATTGACGTTACAGGTGGCGTAGACGTCGGCGATGGCCTCGACGACCGCAGCGGGCACCTGGCTTCCCCCGGGACCGTCGAGGTATGCGAGCTCGTGCACACCGTGCCTCTTTTGCAGCGCCGGAAAATCCTTCCTGCTGCGCAAGGCATGCTCAGCCGTATACGGCATGCGGCTCAGAGCAAATCGTAGGTGAAGTCGTACCCGGTCGGCGTGGCGTCACGCGGATGCAGCTTCATGGTGCCCTTGGCCCCGGCATATTTGCCGGTCCCTCCGGTGACGGCCATCAGCGAGTCGCCCTCATCCAGAAATGGCCCCTCGACGGTGATTTGGCCTGCCTTCAGAGTCAGCGTCCAGATGCACTCCCAGCTCTTGCCGACGATGGTGCGCACGCAATATCCCTGGTCGGACCCGATCTCGGTTTTATTGCCCGCGTCATAGACCTTGTTCGCGAATACCAGCAGGTCTCCGACGGAGTCACCCTTGGCGCCCAGATCAACGCTGGTCTCGCCCACCGGCCGCTCGACGACGACGATCTTTTCACCCGCCATGGCAGGCAGCACCGCCAGCGCGGCGGTCAATCCAAGCACGCGACTCATCAACTTGATCATGGAGCATCCCCCTTGTTGTTGCGGCTCATCATATCAAGGTCGGCTCATCGTCGGGGCGCTCCGTGCTCGGCTGTTGAGGCAGGGCTCGTCACCGCCCGTTAACGTTCCGTTGATATGCTGTCCGGATGCGCGTCACAGCTCTGCGGTTGGCATGGATCGGCGCGGCTGTCGCCGTTGTCTATTCCCGTGGCTCCCTCGCCGCGCCCACCCTCGCCGCGCCCGAGGGTGAGCATGATCCGTGCACCCGGCCGCCGATCGGCAGTGAAGTCCCGGAGCCGGAGGACTTGCGCAGCCGGGATGGAGTGTTGAAGCTCCGGCTGACGTTGCGAAATCATCGCGAGAGCGACGGCTCGATCCGCTATTGCTATCTGCTTGGGGATGGCGCCCAAGCGCCGACGCTGCGCTTGCAGCCCGGCGATACGCTCGTCCTCGCGCTCGAGAACCAATTGACCGATCTCGGAACAGCGGGCGCGCTGCCTTTGGCGCGCTCCCATACGCATGGCAAGCCTCCCGGCCGTGAGTGCACCGACGGAATCATGTCGTTGATCTCAACCAACCTGCACTTCCACGGGCTCACCGTACCTCCCGTGTGCCATCAGGACGAGGTTCTCAAGACCTCGATTCAGCCGGGCGATGCAGCGTTTGAATATCGTGTTCAAATTCCCCGCGACGAGCCGCCCGGACTGTACTGGTATCACCCGCACATCCATGGTTTCAGCACGAAACAGGTGCTCGGCGGCGCCTCGGGCGCGCTGATCATCGAAGGCATCGAACGTGCCGAGCCGCAGATTGCCGGACTTCCCGAGCGCGTCTTGGTGATTCGCGACCAAGATCTCGTGAATGCAGGCGCCCCGCCATCCAAGGACGAGCCGGTCGTGCCGAGGATGTTCATCGACCGCGACGGCGACGCCGCCAACAACGGTACCGGCTTCGGCAAGCCCGCAAAGGATCTTTCGATCAATTACGTGCCGGTACCGTATCCGGATTACCCGCCGGCATCGATCACCATGCGACCGGGCGAGCGCCAGCTTTGGCGCGTGGTGAATGCTTCGGCCATCACCTATTTGAATCTCGCGGTGATCTTCCAAAGGATTCCTCAAAGGCTCCGCCTGGTCGCGCTCGACGGCGTCCCGTTGAGCGCCGCGGGCCAACCGTCCAACAACCCGGTGTGGCGCGATCACGTCGGACTGCCGCCGGGAGGGCGCGTGGAATTCATCGTCGACGCGCCGCCGGCGGGAGTACGGGGACTGTTCGTGACGCGAACGGTCGATACGGGGCAAGGCGGCGAGAACGATCCGAATCGCGCGCTGGCTTCGATGATTGCGCGCAGCGATGCACCTGAGCCGCGCTCCATGCTGCCGCCCGTGAGCGCGACCCTCGCGCCCGCCGCGCGGGCATGGCTCGGAAGCGTCACCCCTGTGCGCGTGCGCAAACTCTATTTCTCGGAGAGACTCTCGGACCCCGCTGACCCCAATAGCGCGACGGAGTTTTACATCACAGTCGACGGCCAAACGCCCGGGCCATTCGATCCGGCTGCCACGCAGCCCGACATCGTGGTCCATCAAGGCGATGTCGAGGATTGGATCATCGAAAATCGCTCCACCGAGCTGCACGCGTTCCACATCCACCAGCTGCATTTTCTGCTGCTCGACTGGTCCGGAGTGCCCGTCAACGAGCCATTCCTGCGCGATACCGTGAACATTCCGTATTACAACTCCACGATGCTGCAGTATCCGAGTGTGCGGCTGCGGATGGACTTTCGCGATCCGGACATCGTTGGTACGTTCGTGTACCACTGCCATATTCTCGAGCACGAGGACGGCGGGATGATGGGGACCATCCGCGTCGAACCCCGCGACTGAGTGACGCCGCACTGCGACGGCGCCTCATCGCCGTGGTGTAAGAATTACCTGGCGTTCGAGCTTGTGCTCGCGGTCACGCAAGCATCACACCACTGCAACAAATTTCTTCTACAAATTGCCGTGCGCGCCAAAGCGGCGCCGCGCTCGGACGCGCGAGACCACAACTCCAACGAATTTTCATTCCGGGAGGTATTCATGAACTCGCAGAATCTACCGGCGCTCCTGTTGCGCCCCGCACGCATCGCGCTTTGTACACTGGCACTCGCTCAAATGGCCTTTGGTGCCGCCCTCGCGGGCGCAGCCGCAAGCGGCAACGCCAGTACCCGCACGCCGATCAAGCACGTCATCGTCATCATCGGCGAGAACCGCAGCTTCGACCATGTGTTTGCCACTTACCAGCCGAAGAAGGGCGAGACGATCAACAATCTTTTGTCCGAAGGCATCGTGAAGATCGACAGCGCCGGCAAAGCGGTTCCCGGACCCAATTGGGAGAAGGCACATCAGCTCGCCGCGACGGACAAGGGTAGTGCCGATCCCTTCCTGCTGAGTCCGCCCAAAGAAGAATTTCCCAGCGACCAACTGCCCGCGCCATTGGTCGGCGGCCCGAAGATCTCCTACATTCCGAACATGTGCGTCGCGGGAACGCCCATCGCCGCTTGCGCCGACAGTCTCACGCTCGCCGAGCAATCGGAATCCGGGTTGCCCGCGGACTACTACATCGATTTATTGACTGGTGGCACCGGTCAGACCAAAGCGACGCCCGATGAGCGCATCACCAACGTGAACAATCTGCCGGCGGGGCCTTTCCAACTCACCAACGGCAAGACCTTTACGTACAGCGCCTATTCTGCGAGTCCCGTGCATCGCTTCTATCAGATGTGGCAGCAGATCGATTGCAACGTGACCCGGTCTACGAACGATAATCCGTCCGGCTGCACCGGCAAGCTCTTCTCCTGGGTGGAAGTGACCGTCGGCGCCGGCGCCAACGGCGCCGCGCAACCCAAGAATTTCAGCACCGAGTATTCGCCGGGCGCCACGACGACCGCAGAGGGCTCGAGCGCGCTGGGGTTCTACAACGTGCAGCAGGGCGACGTGCCGTACTTGAAGAGCCTCGCGGACAATTATGCGATGAGCGACAACTTTCACCAGTCCGTAAACGGCGGCACCGGAGCGAACCACATCATGTTCGGCCATGCCGACATGATCTGGTACAGCGACGCGAGGGGTAAACCCGCAACGCCCCCCGAGAACGTCAAGGTGTTCACTCAGGCCTACCAGGGCGGCGCGAATCCGGACGCGGGAACGGTGAGCGAGATCGAGAATCCGAATCCGGCTCCGAGCACCAACAACTGGTATACGCAGGATGGTTACGGCAACAACTACAATGCAGGTTATCCGCCGCCGTATACCGTGTCGCCGGTTTCGGGCGGCGGCTCGTACAGCGATTGTTTCGATTCCAGTGCTCCCGGAGTCCAGGCCGTCCTCGACTATCTGTCGACTTTGCCGCGCCCCATCGATCCGCGCTGCGAGCCCGGCCACTACTACCTGCTGAACAACTACAACCCCGGATATTTCGGCAACGGCAACAATGCCTCGATCGACCAGAACCCGTCGAATACACCGTTTACCATTCCGCCGTCATCCACACCCAGCATCGGCGACTCGCTGAACGCCCATGCGATCTCGTGGAAGTATTACGGAGATCAATGGAACAACTACGTGGACGATCCGTACCAGCTGAACTACGGGACCGCCGGCCCGAAGGCCGACGAATACTGCAACATCTGCAATCCGTTCCAATACGACACCTCCATCATGTCGCATCCCGAGCAGATCAAGGCGCACATTCAGGACTCGGTGAATCTGTATACGGATATTGCGGGGGGGCATCTGCCGGCGGTGTCCATCGTGAAACCGAGCGGCTACACGGACGGTCATCCATCCTCCTCCAAGCTGCAATTATTCGAAGGCTTCGTGAAGAAGATCGTCGATCAAGTGGAGGCTTCTCCGTACGCCAAGGACACCGCGATTTTCATCACCTTCGATGAGGGCGGCGGTTACTACGATTCAGGGTACATACAGCCGGTCGATTTCTTCGGAGACGGTACGCGCATTCCGCTGATCGTGGTTTCACCGTACACGAAGGGCGGCCACATCTCGCACGAGTACGCCGACCACGTCTCGATCGTGAAGTTCATCGAGCGCAACTGGAATCTGGGAACGATCACGCAGCGCAGTCGCGACAATTTCCCGAATCCCGTGTCGAGCAAGGCCAATCCGTATATCCCGCTGAATTCCCCGGCGCTAGGGGATCTGTTCGAGCTGTTCGATTTCGCTCAATAGCGGCGCGGCGCGCGGCCGACCGGCTTGCGGCCGGCGGCCGCACGCGGCGAGAGTTCGATGATGTGGTGGCCGCCACCCGCGGCGCGATAGAATCCGCTCCTGGTGAAATCGGCCGGCCCTCGGCCGTGCAAAGGTCGGGGCGGATGAAGTATTCGGATCTGGTCAAGCGCATTGCCGGCGACGGCGCCGATGCGTGGACGACACACTACGCGGCGCGCGCCGCGCTCGATCGGGGCGAGGACGTGATCATTCTGAGCGTCGGCGACCCGGATCTGGAAACGCCGCCGCCGGTGGTGGAGCGGGCCATCGAGTGCCTGCGGGGCGGCGATACGCACTACACGCCCGTGGCGGGTCGCGAGGCGCTGCGCGAGGCGATCGCCCGATGCCATCGCGAGCGCACCGGCCAGGCGGTCGACAGCGCCAATGCCATCTTTCTGGCAGGAGCTCAAAACGCCCTGCTGACCGCGGCCTTGTGCCTCGCCGGGCCCGGCGACGAGGTGATCGCGTTCGAGCCGCTGTACCCCACGTATGCCGCGACCATCGAGGCATCGGGCGCGCACATGGTGCGCGTTCCAGGTCCGGCATCATCCAACTTCCGACCGGATCTCGCCGCGCTCGAGGCAGCCATAACCCCGCGGACTCGGGCGATTTTCTTCGCGTCGCCGAACAATCCGAGCGGTCACGTGCTGAGCTTCGAGGAGCTCGCCGTGATCGGCGGCCTCGCGCGCCGTCACGCGCTTTGGGTCGTGGCGGACGAGGTCTACGCGGGCCTGGCCGCCGACGGACGTGTTCCGAGCCTCGCGGCGGAGTTGCCCGATCAGGTGATCACGGTCAGCAGTTTGTCCAAAACGCATGCCATGCCGGGATGGCGTGCGGGGTGGCTGGTGGGTCCGAGGGCGCTCGTCGCACACGCCGAGGCGCTGGCGATCGCGATGCTCTATGGGTTGCCGGGCTTCATCCAAGAAGCGGCGCTCACGGCGCTTCAAATCGCACCGTCGGCCGAGGCGCGGATGCGCGAGTTCTGCGCGAGCCGGCGCGATCTCGTGCTCGGCGCGCTCAACGGCGCGCCGATGATCCGGTGTTGCACGCCGGACGCCGGCATGTTCATGTTGATCGACGTGCGCGGATGCGGGATGTCGGGCCACGAATTCATGACGGGCCTGTTCCGTTCGGAAGGGGTCTCGGTGCTGGACGGTGGCGCGTTCGGCCAGGGTACCGCGGGTTTCGTGCGGCTGTTCTTCGGGACCGGCGAGGCGACCTTGCGCGAGGGCTGCCGAAGGATTCGCCGCTTCGTGCAGCACAGCGGCTAGGCGCCTCCGGCGACCCCCAATGGAAGCGCCGTGGACTCCTTGATGACCGTCACCGCCACCGAGGAATTGACCGAGCGCACGCAGGGGATGCGCGACAAGTAGTCGAGGTAAAACGCCTCATACGCTTTGATGTTGCGGGTGACGATCTTCAGCAGAAAGTCCCACTCGCCGGTCAGCGTGTAGCATTCGAGGACCTCGGCGCGGTCGCGGATCGCCGCCTCGAATTCGCCGAGCGCATCGCGCCCGGTGGTCGCGAGCTTCACGTGAGCAAAGATGGTCAGATCGAGGCCGAGCGCGTTGCGGTCGAGAAGCGCGACGCGCGCCTTGATCACCCCGTCACGCTCGAGTTGTTGGATGCGCCGCCAGCAGGTCGTGGTGGAGATGCGCACCTCCGAGGCCACCTCCGCCACGGATAGCGCGCCCCGCCGCTGTAAGATATCGAGCAGGCGCAAATCGAGCCGGTCAATGCCCTGGTGAACAGAATTTTGCATTATTCGGGGATAATCGGAATGAACATACCAAATTATCTGATGTGCCCCTAATGAATGCAACACGACTTACCAGGGGGCGTAACGTATCTCAATGAACAAGCGTTCGCGCCTGCACCTGCCCAAATCGCCCGCTAGACCGGGCGAAAAACCCGATTTCAGCTACGTCCATCTGTCCCCCGCCGGCGCGGTACCCCGGCCGGAGGTCAGTGCCAAAGTTCGCGACTTGGGATCGCTCGCGGTCGAGTTGGTGAGAGTGCTGGACGACGACCACGAAGCCGTCGGCCCCTGGCATCCGCATCTCGACCCGGAGGAATTGCAGGTGGGCCTGCGGCACATGCTGCTCACGCGCCTCTACGATGACCGCATGCAACGTACGCAGCGCTCCGGAAAAATCTCCTTTTACATGCGCTCGCTGGGAGAGGAAGCGGTGTCCGTCGCGCAATGCATGGCGCTCAAGCCGGGCGACATGCTGTTCCCGTCCTACCGCAATCAGGGCTTGCACATCGTTCGTGGAACCTCGCTGGTCGACATGATGTGTCAGTTGCTGTCGAACACGCGCGACATGTGCAAGGGCCGGCAGCTTCCGGTGATGTACCACTCTCGGCCCGGGAACATGTTCTCCATCTCGGGCAATCTCGCCACGCAATTTCCCCAGGCGGTCGGCTGGGCGATGGCGGCGGCGCTCAAGGGCGAAGACCATCTCGCCGCGAGCTGGATCGGCGAAGGCTCGAGCGCGGAGGCGGACTTTCACCACGCGCTGCTGTTCGCCTCGGTGTACCAAGCCCCCGTGATCTTGAACGTCGTCAACAATCAATGGGCCATCTCCACTTTCCAGGGATATGCGGGCGGCGAGCAGCGCAGTTTCGCGGCGCGAGGACCCGGGTACGGCGTTGCCGGCATCCGTGTCGACGGTAACGATTTCCTCGCGGTATATGCCGTCACTGAGTGGGCGGCACAGCGTGCGCGCACCGGAGGCGGTCCGACCTTGATCGAGCTCGTCACCTACCGGGCGGCCGCGCATTCCACGAGCGACGATCCGGCGCGCTATCGCGCCAAGGACGACCAGGAACACTGGCCGCTGGGCGACCCGATCGAGCGCCTCAAGCGCTACTTGATCAAGCTCGGCGAATGGTCGGAAGAGCGGCATCGGGCTCTCACCGTCGAACTCGAGGCATTGGTCGTCTCGAGCTGGGCGCAGGCGGTGACGTACGGCACCATGAGCGAGGGCCCGAGGCTCGATGCAGACCTCATGTTCGAGGACGTATTCAAGGAAATGCCGCAGCACTTGGTCCGGCAGCGGGCGCAGATGCGGGCGGAGCGCGATGCGGGCCACGCGAAGGCGAGCGCCCAGGCGGACGGCGCGGCCCAGGCAGACGGCGCGGCCCAGGCAGCGGCCACTTCGAGCGGCGGGGAGCCGTAGGGCCGTGGCGAACATGAACATGATTCAGGCGCTCAATTCGGCCATGGACATCATGCTCGGGCGCGACCCCTCCGTGGTGCTCATGGGCGAGGATATCGGCTATTTCGGCGGCGTATTTCGCGCCACGGAAGGCCTGCAGCGCAAATATGGCGAACATCGCGTGCTCGACACCCCGATTGCCGAGGGCGGCATCATTGGGACTGCCATCGGCATGGCGGTGAACGGCCTGCGGCCGGTCGCCGAGATTCAGTTCGCGGACTACATCTATCCGGGTTTCGATCAGATCGTGAGCGAGCTCGCGCGACTGCGCTATCGCAGCGCCGGCGAGTTCTTCGCGCCGGTGACCATTCGAACCCCGTGCGGCGGCGGCATTCGCGGCGGACAAACCCACTCGCAGAGCCCGGAGGGCATCTTCACCCACGTCAGCGGCGTGAAGGTGCTCATGCCCTCGAACCCCTACGATGCCAAGGGGCTGTTGATCACGGCGATCGAGGACGATGATCCGGTGATTTTTTTCGAGCCGAAGCGCCTGTACAACGGTCCTTTCGACGGCGACTCCGGCAAGCCGGCGGTGCCGTGGAGCGCTCACCCGAAGGGTCAGGTGCCCGAAGGGCATTACAAGGTGCCGCTGGGACTGGCCGAGGTGGTGCGCGAGGGCTCCCAGGTCACGATCGTGACGTACGGAACCATGGTGTTCGTCGCCCAGGCCGCCGCCGCGGCCCTTGGCGTGGACGCGGAGATCGTCGATCTGCGGTCGCTCGTGCCCCTGGATGTGGAAACCATCGTCGCCTCGGTCAGAAAAACCGGACGCTGCGTGGTGGCGCACGAAGCAACGCGCTTCTCCGGTTTCGGCGCCGAACTCGTCGCCGTGATTCAGGAGGAATGCTTCTGGCACCTGGAAGCGCCCATTCAGCGAGTCGCGGGTTGGGATACGCCTTATCCGCACGCCTTCGAATGGGAATACTTTCCCGGTCAGCAACGAGTCGCAACGGCCGTCAAGGCCGCGATGGAGTCGGCATGAGTCAGTTCGTGTTCAAGATGCCGGATCTCGGCGAGGGAACCGTCGAGGCCGAGATCATCGCCTGGCACACGGCACCGGGCGCCACGGTGGCCGAGGATCAGATCATCGTCGAAGTGATGACCGACAAGGCTGCGGTCGAGGTGCCGGCACCGGTCAGCGGCAAGGTCATTTCTGTCACCGGGAACCCGGGTGACAAGGTGGCGGTCGGTTCGCCGCTGATCGTGTTCGACGTGGGCGCGCCCGTCTCGGCGGGAGCCAAAGCGTTCGACGCGCCCAAAGGCGCCGCGCGCGCGATGCCGGTGAACGCACAGAGAACCGCCGCGCCGCCGCCCGCGCCGACTGCCGCGCCGCCGACTGCCGCGCCGCCGACTGCCGCGCCGCCGGCTGCCGCGCCGCCGGCTGCCGCAACCGCCACGCCGACCGGCTCGCCAACGGGACGGATCATGACCTCACCCGCCAACCGGCGCCGAGCGAGCGAAGCGGGCATCGATTTGCACGCCGTGGTGGGTTCGGGCCCGGGTGGCCGCATCGTTCGAGAGGACCTGGCGTCCGCGGCCTCCGCGCCTAGCGGCGACGTTTCCGCGGAAACGTCCGAGATCAAGGTCATCGGGGTGCGACGCCTGATCGCCGAGCGGATGAGCGAGGCCAAGCGCAATATCCCGCATTTTGCCTATGTGGAAGAGGTCGACGTGACCGAGCTCGAGGCGCTGCGCCAGCACCTCAATTCCAAGAATGGGCGGGGCGAGCCGTCCTTGACCTACCTGCCGCTGGTGATCGCGGCGCTGGTGCGCACCTTGAACTCCTTTCCGCAGTGCAATGTCCTATACGACGCTGCGCGAGGGGTCCTGGTACGCCATCGCGCGGTGCACGTGGGGGTGGCCACTCAGACGCCGGACGGATTGAAGGTTCCGGTGGTACGCCATGCCGAGAGGCTCACGCTTGCGGGGCTCGCTGCCGAGATCCGCCGGGTCACGGAGCGGGCGCGCGCCAACAAGGCCTCTCGCGACGAGCTGGTCGGCTCGACCATCACGGTCACCAGTCTGGGCAAATTGGGAGGGATCGCGTCCACACCCATCATCAACGCACCGGAAGTCGCCATCATCGGCCTCAACAAGGCGGTGGAGCGACCGGTGGTTCACCAAGGTGCGGTGGCGATACGCCGAATCATGAACTTGTCCTCTTCATTCGATCATCGCTTCGTGGACGGTTATGATGCGGCGGCGATGATTCAAGCATTGAAAGAGCTGCTCGAGCATCCGGCAATGATCTTCATTCCAAGGTGATATCTCCATGACCCCGCAACCCCAACGTGTGACTTCGGAGCCAAAGGCCCAAACTTCGCGCCCGGCGTTCGGCAGCGTGCTCGCTTCGCATATGGCGGTCGCCACGTACCGTGAGGGGCGCTGGAGCGAGTCCGAGGTCAAACCGGTCGAGCCCGTACAGTTGAGTCCCGCCGCTCACGTGCTGCATTACTCGAGCACCTGTTTCGAAGGCTTCAAGGCGTTCCGACATGCGGACGGGTCGGTTCATACATTCCGGACGGACCGCCACATCCAGCGTCTGCGTCAGAGCGCCCGTCAGCTGGTGCTGCCGGAGCCGCCCGCCGCCATGGCGGGCGACATGGTTCGCGCCGTGATCGCGCAGTGCCGCGACGCCGTGCCCGAGGCGCCGGGTGCGCTGTACCTGCGGCCGATCCTGTTCGGCACCACGGCGAACATTGGCGCCGCCGCGACGCCGGCAACCGAGGCGATGCTGTTGGTGCTGGCGAGCCCGGTTTGGGATTACTTCGCGGGCGGGATGAAGCCGCTGCGCATCCTGGTCGACGATGAGCACACACGATCGGCGGCGCAGATGGGCATGGTCAAGACGGGAGGCAATTATGCCGCGGCGATGGGCCCCACCTTGGCCGCCCGCGCCAAATATCAAGCGGACCAGGTGCTGTTCTGTCCGGGCGGCGAGGTCCAAGAGACCGGCGCGGCCAATTTTCTGTTGATTCGCGACGGTGAATTGCTGACGCGCGGCCTCGACAGCACTTTCCTGCATGGGGTCACCCGGGACTCGTTGCTCACCCTGGCGCGCGACCGCGGCTTCAATGTATCCGAACGCGTGTTCGACGTGCAGGAAATGCTCGAATGGGTGAAGTCCGGCGAGGCGGCCCTGTCAGGCACCGCCGCCGTGCTCGCCGGCGTCGGCACGCTGATTTACCGCGGTACGGAACATCGCGTGGCAAGCGGCGAGGTGGGGCAACAGACCCGCGCGCTGCGCGCGCAACTCGTCGCCATCCAACAGGGCGAAGCGCCCGACAACCACGGCTGGCTGCAGAAGATCTAAAGCGCCGAGCGGCTCAGGTGCCGCTCAATACTCGTCGTGCTCCTCGTCGTCTTCGTCGTCGAGGTCATCGTCATCGTCGTCGTCTTCGTCATCCTCGTCCTCGTCCTCGTCCCAATCCTCGTCCTCCTCTTCGTCCTCGTCCTTTTCGGACTTCGACCCGGACCAACCCTCGGGCTCTTCGGTGAGCTCGAGGTCGAGCTCCGCCCAATCGTCCACATCGAGTTCCTCGATGTCGCCGTCGAGATGCTGGATTTCGACTATTTCCCGGTCCTCATCGACGCGAAGCACCTGAAAAGTCTCGTCGTTCTCCAGATCTTCATACCATTGACCGACGGTTGGTTCGTACTCTCTACCCACTAAGATTCGTCCTTTTTTCGAGCCGCGCTGCCGGTTGGCTGGCGAATGTTTGATTGGCAGGCGAATATTAGGGGAGGCCGGTCCGCTAAGTAAATGGCAAAATCGCGCCAGTATGAACGTCGCCGACCGCAAACTGAGTGCTCGCCGCCTGATCGAGGCGCGTCGCGTCGTCGTCAAGGTGGGATCGGCACTCCTGGTGGATGCCGAGAAAGGGCGTCTGAACCGCACCTGGCTGGAAAGCTTTGCGGCGGACATCGCGCATCTGAAGCGGCGTGGTCAGGAGGTCATCCTGGTGTCCTCCGGAGCGATCGCTCTCGGGCGGCGACATTTGGGACTCAGCGCCGGCCCGCTCAAACTGGAGGAGAGTCAGGCGGCTGCGGCGGTCGGGCAGATTCGCCTGGCACATGCCTACAAGGAGCTTTTGGAGGCGCACGAGATCACGGTGGCGCAGATTCTGCTGACCCTCGGCGATACGGAGCAGCGACGCCGGTACTTGAATGCCCGCGGCACGCTGCAGACGTTGCTGTCGCTCGGCGCGGTCCCGGTGATCAACGAGAACGATACCGTGGCCACGGCCGAGATCCGCTATGGCGACAACGACCGGCTGGCAGCGCGGGTGGCCCAGATGGCGGGCGCCGACTGCCTGGTCTTGCTGTCGGACATCGACGGGCTGTATACGGCGAACCCGCACGAGGATCCCGGGGCCGAGCTCATTTCTCGGGTTCTCGACATAACGCCCGCCATCGAAGCCATGGCCGGCGGCGCCAGCAGCGGTTTTGGGACGGGCGGCATGCAGACCAAGATCGCCGCCGCCAAGATTGCAGTGGGGGCGGGTTGTCATCTGTGCATCGCGAAGGGAGCCGCCCAGCATCCGTTGAAGCGCATCGAGGAAGGCGCACGATGCACCTGGTTCTTGCCCTCATCCACGCCATCGGCCGCGCGCAAGCAATGGATCGCCGGAACCTTGAGGCCGGCCGGCGCAATCAGTGTGGACGAGGGTGCGGTGCGCGCCCTCTTGCAGGGCAAGAGCCTGCTGCCAGCAGGCGTCACGCGCGCGGTCGGCCGCTTCGACCGCGGCGATACGGTGAGCATCGTGGGGCCCGACAGCCTGGAGGTCGCGCGCGGCATCTGCGCGTACTCCGACAGCGACACCGCGCGCATCATGGGCAGGAAGACCACCGAGATCGAGAACCTATTGGGCTTCAGGGGCCGCGATGAAATCGTTCATCGCGACGACCTGGTGCTGATGAGAGCGACGTGACGATGAGACTCCAGGAAACGGCAAGTTCCGCCCGGCACGAGGCGACCGTGGCTGAGATCATGACGGCGATGGGCCGCAACGCCCGGGACGCCGCTCCGCTGCTCGAACTGGCCTCGACCGACCAGAAGAATCGGGCCCTGCGCGCCGCGGCCGCGGTGCTGCGCAAACGCTGCAGCGAGATTCTGGCCGCGAATGCGCGGGACATGGAGGGGGCCGTGTCGAGCGGTGCCGGCGGCGCCCTGCTCGACCGGCTGAAGCTCGACGCGAGCCGGGTCGAGGCCATGGCACGCGCGCTCGAGGATATCGCCGAACTCCCCGATCCGATCGGCACGGTGCTCGCCGAGTGGACCCGGCCCAACGGGCTCAACATTCAACGCCGGCGAGTACCGCTCGGCGTGATCGGCATCATCTACGAGAGCAGACCGAATGTCACCGCGGATGCGGGAGCGTTGTGCCTGAAATCCGGTAACGCCGTGATCCTGCGCGGCGGCTCCGAGAGCGCGCGATCGAGCGCGCTCATTCATGAATGCCTGGTCGAGGGACTGCTCGCCGCGGATCTGCCGGGGACTGCCATCCAACGGGTGCCGACCACGGACCGCGCGGCTGTCGGCTTCATGCTCGCCGAGATGGCGCAATACATCGACGTGATCGTGCCGCGCGGCGGCAAGAGCCTCATTGAACGCGTTCAAATAGAGGCTCGCGTGCCGGTCATCGGGCATCTCGAGGGAGTCTGTCATGTGTTCGTCGAGCGCGCGGCGAACCTCGAGATGGCACGCAACATCGTGCTCAACGCCAAGATGCGCCGCACCGGTGTCTGCGGCGCGGCGGAGACACTGCTGGTGGACCGCGGTTGTGCAGCCACCCACCTCACGCCGCTGATCGCGGCATTGCTCGCGGCGGGATGCGAAGTGCGCGGCGACGATACGGCGCTGCGAGCCGATCCGCGGGTCAAGCCGGCCACCGATCAGGATTGGTACACCGAATACCTCGATGCCATCATTGCGGTGCGGGTGGTCGACGGGGTGGACGCGGCCATCGAGCACATCCGCCGCTACGGATCCCAGCACACCGACTCGATCGTTACCGAAGATGCCGGGGCGGCGGAGCGCTTCTTGACGCGGGTCGACAGCGCCATTGTGCTGCATAACGCCTCGACCCAGTTCGCCGACGGCGGCGAGTTCGGAATGGGCGGGGAGATCGGCATCAGCACCGACAAGTTTCATGCGCGCGGTCCGGTCGGCGTCGATCAACTGACGAGCTACAAATATATCGTCAGGGGCTCGGGTCAGGTGCGCGATTGAGAGGGCGGGGATCGCTCGCCACTCGGCGGCGGGTCGAGCGCGAGGATGGCGGCGAGCCAGCGTCGAACCTCCCGCGGATCGTCAAGATGCCATTGCCCCGTGAGGCGATCGCCCACCGCGATCGACACGCCGCCCGCCCGCTCGACAAAGCGTAGACCCGGCTCATCCGTCAGGTCGTCACCCACGAATACGGGCGTTCTGCCGGCGAACGGCCACTCGCGCATGAACGCCTCGGCGGCGGTCGCTTTGGAAAAACCTTTGGGCTTGATCTCGAATACCTGATTGCCCGCCTGTACCTCATAACCGGCTTCGAGCGGCGCGGCCGCCGCTGCGACCGCACGGCACACGCTCGCCTCGAATTCAGGAGCGAGCCGATAGTGAACGGCAATCGTGCGTCCCTTGTCCTCGAACAAGGTGCCGGGATGCGATTCGACGAATGTCCGCAGCGACGCTCGAGCGCCCGTTAGAAATTCCTCGCGCTCGGGACCCGCCGCCCACATGGCACCCGAGGCGCCGCGACGCTCGGCGCCGTGCTGCCCGGCCGCGGGAAGCTTCAGCGGGGCGAATAGTTGGTCGATGGTCGCGATGCTGCGTCCGCTCACCAAGGCGAGCGCTCCGTTCAAACGTTGCGCGACGCCGCTGATCAGCGTGTTCAGCGACGGATCCACCACCACGGCGGAGGGCGTATCGGCGATTTCCACCAGGGTTCCGTCGACATCCAGAAACAGACACCACTCGTCGGAGGGTGCGGGCGCGGCATTTCTCATTTCGGGCGACCATATCCCATCCATCCCACGACCGCCACGGTGTGGCGGCATGCGTGCGTGTAAATCTTACATGACTCCAAGGCGCGCCTCGGTTGGAATGACGTGCCGCAGCAGGTATCCGAGACGCTGGGGGAGATTTTCGGTATTTTGCTATGCAACCGGCGTACTTTGAGCGGGAACTCTCCCCGGAGGTGTGGTGTTTCGTTCGGTGTTGTTGCGTTTCGTGTTGCCGGTGGCGCTTGCGTCGTGCGTGGTCGCATATTTCGGGCTGCCGTACATCCAGCGTTTGCTAGCGGAATGGTTCACCGCGGACGTGGAACTGCGCGCCCAGCTCGTGATGCATACCATGGAGGTGCCGCTCACGGAGCTCGTGGAACAGGGTAACGAAACGCGCCTTCACAGCTATCTGGCGAAATTGACCGCGGACGAGCGCCTGCTCGCCGTGCTCGTGTGCCGCCCGGACGGCACCGTCATCGCTAAAACCGAGCGCCTGCCGCGAGCGGTCGATTGCGAGGCAAGCACGGGCGCCACGTCCTCGTCCGCGCGGATCGTGCAGCTGCCCTCCGGCTCGGTCCAGGTGTCGCGTTTCGACTTCGACTCCGCGCAGCCCGTACCGTTTCGGATTGTGATGCTGTACGACCTGAGCTTCGTCGATCGCCGGCAGCGAACCGCGCGCGATTTCGTCCTGGTATTCACCGGCATCTCCGTGCTGCTGCTCGCCCTTCTCGTCGTGCTGGTGGCCTGGCTGCAGCTTCGCCGCTGGGTCAACGTGCTGATCGGGGACATCCGGGGAAAGAGGTTTCTCGACGACGCGCAATCGCCGCGGGCATCCAACCCGATCCTCTCCCAAGTGCGCCAGGTCCTCGCTGAGGCGGAGGAGAAGCAGCGCTTGGAGATCGACTTCCGCGAGAACTGGACGCCGCAAGCACTCCGGCAGGTGGTCAAGGATCATCTGCATTCCTCGCAGGTGATCATCGTCTCGAATCGCGAGCCGTACATTCACAACTACAACGCGGATCACCAGCCCGTCGTCCAGGTGCCCGCGAGCGGTATGGTGACCGCGCTCGAGCCGATCATGCGCGCGTGTTCCGGAGTGTGGGTGGCGCATGGCGCCGGAGCCGCGGATCGCGACACCGTGGACCGCTTCGATCACATTGCCGTTCCGCCCGACAACCCATCCTATACGTTACGGCGCGTGTGGCTGACCGAAGAGCAGGAACAGGGTTACTACTACGGATTTTCCAACGAGGGACTGTGGCCCCTGTGTCATCTGGCGTACGTGCGTCCGGCATTTCGGCCCAGCGACTGGCGTGCATACGAAGAGGTCAATGCCAAGTTTGCCGATGTGGTCTCGGCCGAGGCGAGCACGGACAGCCCCGTGGTGTTGATCCAGGATTTTCACTTCGCGCTGCTGCCGAAGCTCATCCGCGCGAGGATCCCCAAGGCAACCATCGCGCTGTTCTGGCACATCCCGTGGCCCAACGCGGAGACCTTCGGCGTCTGTCCGTGGAAGCGGGAGATGCTGCTGCACATGCTGGCGGCGGACATTCTCGGGTTTCACACGCGCTATCACTGCCAGAACTTTCTCGATACCGTGGATCGATTCGTGGAGTGCCAGATCGACCGCGAGCACATGACGATCACGCTTCAGGGACGCGTGTGCCGGGTGGCGGCCTATCCGATCTCGATCGAATGGCCGCCCCGATGGCTGCAATACCTGCCGGATGCGGCGGCCTGCCGTGCGGCCGTCCGGCAGCGGCACCGCATCGGGCCGGACGTGGTCATCGGCTTGGGCGTCGAGCGCTGGGACTTCACCAAAGGCATCCTCGAGCGTTTCCACGCGCTCGAGACGCTGCTGGAGAGTAATCCTCGGCACCGGGGCCGGATCACGCTCCTGCAAATCGCTTCGCCCTCCCGCAGCCAGTTGCCGGCGTACCGCGACCTGCAGCAGCAAACCTATCAGGAAGTGGAGCGCATCAACGGCAAATTCGCCGAGGGTGACTGGCGGCCGATCGTGCTGATCGGCGAGCACCAGGAGCCGCACAGCGTGTTCGAGCTGTATAGGGCCGCGGATTTTTGTCTGGTCAACAGTCTGCACGACGGGATGAACCTGGTCGCGAAGGAATTCGTGGCCGCGCGCGATGACGAGGACGGTGTATTGATCTTGAGCACGTTTGCCGGTGCGTCGCGCGAATTGACCGAGGCTGTGCTGATCAATCCCTTCGATGTCAATGAGACGGCACAGGCGATGGAGATCGCCATGCGCATGGGACGCGACGAGCGCCGCGACCGAATGAGCCTGATGCGGCGCACGGTCAAGGAAAACAATGTGTACCGGTGGGCGGGTCGGTTGCTGATGGATGCGGCTCGCATCCGACAGCGCCAAAGCCTGCCGTCGGTCAGATCGAGATTGGAGCGCTTCGGGACTTGAAGCGCTGCGGCTTCCCGTGAATCAAACGCGAGCGGCGAAGGCACGCAGCTTTTGCGCCGCAAGATCGAGGGTTGCGTCCTTTTTCGCGATGCACAGGCGGATCAACGTCATGGAGGGCGGGGAGGCATAGAAGGGCGACAACGGAATCGTCGCGACCTTGGCCTCGCGGATCAGGCGGTCGGCAAACTCCAGATCCTTCGATCGGCTGAGCGCGCCGTAATCCACCAGAAAAAAATAGGTGCCAGCGGCCCTCAAGGGCTCGAAGCCCGAACCGCGGAGCGCGTCCGCCAACAGGTCGCGTTTCGCCTGGAAGAATGCCGACAAGCCCGTCCAGGCATCGGGACGCCGGGCGAGATATCGGGAGATGGCGTGCTGCAAGGGGGCTGCAATGCTGAAGGTGTTGAACTGGTGCACCCGCCGCAGCTCTTGTGTCAGTGCGGGCGGCGCCACGCAGTAGCCGGTCCGCCAGCCGGTGGCATGCAGCGCCTTGCCGAAGGAGAACACGGCGAAGCTTCTTGCGCGCAATTCCGGGTGGGCAAGCACCGAATTTGGCTGCCGCCCGTCGAATATCACGTTCTCATAGACCTCATCGGCCAAGATCGTGACCGGACGGTCGCGGACGAGCGCGGCGAGCGCATCGAGATCGCCCCGATTCATGACGGTGCAACTCGGATTCTGCGGACTGTTGATGATGACGAGCCGAGTGCGCTCGCTCAATGCCGCACGCACCTCATCCCAATCGACGGCGAAGGCGGGCGGCTTCAACGGAATTCGAACGCATCGGCCGCCGGCCAGCCGGATGGCAGGCTCGTACGAGTCGTAGGCAGGATCGAAAATGACTGCCTCATCGCCGGATCCCACTACAGCTTGGATCGCGTCGTAAAGCGCCTCGGTTGCGCCGCAAGTGACGGTGATCTCGGCCAGCGGATCGACCGTCACATCGTAGGATGCCCGGATCTTGCGGGCGATCAGCTCACGCAGCGCGATGACTCCCTCCATGGGCGCATATTGGTTGTGGCCTTCCGCGACGGATTCCACCAAGGATGCCGCGAGGTCCGGGTCGATGGGATAATCCGGGAACCCCTGGCCGATGTTGAGGGCCCCTTCCTCGATCGCACGGCGCGACATCACGGTGAAGATGGTCGTGCCGACATCCGGCAACTTGCTGTTGAAGCGCATGTCGCCGGGAATGCTCACGCGTGCTCGGCGGCCTCGAGCGCCTGCAGGCCGCCTGCCAGCGAGTGCGCGTCGAACCCCCGCTTGCGCAGTTCCCGCGCGGCGGTCAGGCTGCGCTTGCCGGATGCACAGAGCAAAAGATAGCTGGCGCCGGGCGTCAAGGCGCCGCTGTCCGCGAGCAGCGCGGCCAGCGGGATGTGACGGGATGGTGTCGGCCTTGCCGAGAACTCTTCCGCGGTTCTGACATCGATGAGCTCGAAACGCTGCGCGGCGGCGAGCGAGGGCAGGCTGATTTCGATGTCCCGCTGCTCGCCCGGCAAATCGCGGATCAAGGCACAGTCGGGCGCGACGCACTCCACGCGGCGCGGCGCCTTGAGACGGGTGCTGCCGAAGCTCATGAAGTCCATCAGCAGCAGCTCGCCATCGAGCTGTCCCGGGATGCCAAGCAGGATCTTCAGCGTCAGCAAAGCCTGCAGGCAGCCGAAGGTTCCGGGTACGGGGCCGAGGACGCCGGTTTCGGCGCAATTGCCGACGACGCCATCCGCGGTCGCATCGGGCCAGATGCAGCGCAGGCACGCAAACGCTTGAGAGGGCGCGTAGACCTGGATCTGTCCCTCGTATTGATAGATGCTCGCGAACACCGCAGGGCGGCGGGCGAGCACCGCCGCGTCGTTGATCAGGAACTTGGTGCGAAAGTTGTCGCTGCAGTCCACCACGACGTCATGGGCGCGCACCAGCGGCAGAGCATTGTCCGCATCGAACCTGACTTCGTGTGCCTCGACCCGAACGGTGGGATTGAGTTTTTCTACCGCAGCGGCGGCGAGCGCCGCCTTCGGCCGGCCGGCCTCGGCACGGGCGTAGAGCGGCTGGCGGTGCAGATTACTTTCGTGCAGCGTGTCCGCATCGATGATGCCGAGGAAGCCGACGCCGGCGCCCGCGAGGTACTGAAGGACCGGGCTCCCCAATCCGCCGGCACCCACCACCAGAACCCGGGCCGCCGCGAGCTTCGCCTGACCGGCCACGCCGACCTCTTTGAGCAGGATTTGCCGCGAATAGTCAGGCTGCATCGTGATCGTGGGCCGTGGCGCGATCATGCCGGTGCTCGGGCGCCGCCGCGCAGCGTTCACAGTTCACCCATCCGGAATCGCCGTTCCGATAATGCTCCTTCTTCCAGATCGGTACGCGGTGTTTGACTTCATCGATGATGAAGCGGCAGGCGTCGAAGGCCTCGCCGCGATGCGTTGAACTCACGCCCACCCACACCGCCATATCGGACAAGCTCAAACGTCCCACGCGGTGGATGCAGAGCGCGTGTTTGATCGGAAAGCGAGCGGCGGCCTCGGCGAGAATGCGTTCGCCCTCTTTCAGCGCGAGCTCCTGAAACGCCTCGTACTCCAAACGCGTGACTTCCCGACCCTCGTTGAAATCACGAACCCACCCCTCGAAGCTCGCATAGCCACCCGCGCCGGGATCGAGCAGCTCACCTCGGGCGGCAGCGGTGTCGATCCTCAAGTCGGTAAAGCGAAAGCGCATCAGCCGCCGGCCACGGGAGGTATGAATACCACGGCATCGCCGGCGGCCAGCGGGCGCGACCAGGGGGCAAACTCGGAGTTGACGGCGACCTTGAGCTGTTCGCGCGGCAGCGTGAAGCCGTAGCGCGCCTTCAGTTCTGCGTAAAGGTCCGCCGGCGTCGACGCCAGCGTCTCGACGGTCTCTTCGGAGCGGCCCGATTGCTCGCGCATCAGGGCGAAATATTGAATTTTGAGCTGCATGGCATGGGTGGTCGTCGGCCCGGCGCTGGCGCGAACATACTCCTCCGGCGTGTTGACATTGTCGAGCGCACGCAGGTCTTGGGGTTCGAGGAGGCGCGCGGCATGATTCATGAGGAATTTACGCGGACAGTCCTTGCCTGCGGCAAGGAGCGCATCGATTTGCGCAGCTGCTTTTGGCTCCCATATCGCGCACAGCGGCTCGGGCAATTCATCATGCACACTGATGTAGGCGGTGGCGCTCGACGCCGGGTCGCGCTCTGCGAGCAATTGGCTCAACGCCCGATCGCTCAGGAAGGGTAAATCGCAGGCCACAACAAGCCATGCGTTCCCGGGATGGGCGGCGAACGCCGAGCGGATTCCGACGATGGGGCCCCGGCCCGCCACCGAATCCACGATCAACGGGTATCGCGCGCGGGCGGCGTCCCCGATTTGCGAGGCGCGCACCGACACGAACACCCGGTCCACGTGCCGGGCCAAGAGCTCCACAGCCCGATCGAGCTGGCTCTTGCCCTCATACAGAAGCGTTGCCTTGTCGCGCTTCATGCGCTCGCTCCCGCCGCCGGCGAGCACGAGCCCGAGCAGGGGCGTGCGCGCGCTCAAACCGAGGCCTCGCGGGAGTGGCGGCTCTTGCCGCCTTGCTTCGCGATCAGCCGCAGATCGGTGATGACGATGTCGTGAGACAACGCCTTGCACATGTCGTAGACCGTAAGTGCCGCGATGCTGGCGCCGGTGAGCGCTTCCATCTCAACGCCCGTCTTGTGGTGCACGCTCACCGTGCAACGGATCAGCGCGGCGTCTCCCTCGAGGTCGATGTCGATCCTGCAATTTTCGATCCCCAGCGGATGGCAGAACGGAATCAATTCATGGGTGCGTTTGGCAGCCATGACGCCGGCGATGATGGCGGTGTCGAAAATCGGCCCCTTGGATGAGCGCAGCCCCTGCTCGCGCAGTGCTGCAGCCACTGCGGACGGAAACAGCACCCGCACTTCGGCCACCGCGGTGCGCCGCGAGGCGGATTTGTCGCTCACGTCGACCATGGTCGGGCGCCGCTCGGCATCGAGATGAGTGAATGTCATGGGATCATCCGCCGATGTAGTACATCTCGATCTTCTTCTCGGCGGAGCCCGCCCGGCCCTGCTGGAGTTCCTGGCGGATCTCGCTGTATCGATCCGTACGGTCACCCCAGGTGCCACGAATGAGCTCGAGAATTTCCGAATCCGAGGCGCCGCCGCGCACCGCGGCCCGCAAATCCAGTCCCTGGGTGGCGAACAGGCAGGTGTAGAACTTCCCCTCGGACGACAGCCGTGCCCGCGTGCAGTTGCCGCAGAACGGCTGGGTCACCGAGGAGATGAAACCTATCTCCCCCTCGCCGTCGTCGAAGCGCCAGCGCCGGGCCACTTCACCGAGATAATTTTCCGAGACCGGATGCATCGGCCAGCGCGCGGCTATGCGCGCCGCGAGCTCGCGCGAGGGCACCACCATGTCCGGACGCCAGTCGTTGCGGTTGCCCACGTCCATGAACTCGATGAAGCGCACGATCACCGGTCGCCCGCGGAAGTGTTCCACGAGATCGACCACCGTGTGATCGTTCACGCCGCGTTCCACCACGGTGTTGACCTTGATCGGCGACAGGCCGGCGGCGATCGCGGCGTCGATACCGTGCAAGACCTGATCGAGGGCCGCAAAGCCGCCGCTCATGCGGGGAAAAATCTCCCGGTCGAGCGTATCGAGGCTCACCGTCACGCGATTCAAACCGTTCGCGTGCAAATCGACCGCATGTCGCCCGAGCAGCACGCCGTTGGTGGTGAGAGCGATGTCCTCGATCTCGGGAATCGCCGACAAATCGCCCACCAGATCCGCGAGGTTGGTTCGCAGCAACGGCTCGCCGCCGGTAAGGCGAAGCTTGCGCACGCCCAGCTCGGTAAACAGCCGGGCGATACGCACGATCTCGTCGAACGACAGCCGCTCCTGCGATTTCAGGAATTGATAGTGCTCGTGGAATTTCTCCTTCGGCATGCAGTACGGGCAGCGGAAATTGCAGCGATCCATCACCGAGATACGCAGGTCGTGCAGCGGCCGCCCGCGCCGGTCGAGCGGATTCTTGAGTCCCTTGATGTCGTGAACGTTGGAATTGGGCATGAAATCTCGTTACCAGCGATACATGCCGGTCACGAATCCCCTGGCATAGGTGTTGGGCCCCGGCGGCAACTCGACGAAGCCGTCGGTGCCCGCAAGGCCCAGGAAATCCCCGGGGCCCTTGGTCTGTCGGGGCGATGCCCAAGGCCGGCCCCAGTCGTCGTGCTCGACGGCGACGGGCAGAAAGTACGCGACGGACGGATTGACGACGACCGCCTCCCCCAACGCGATGCGCTCGGCAGGCCGGCGCCGCGTTCCCATCGCTTCGGCGATGGCCGGAATCACATAGCGGATCAGACACATGAGCGTGGACACGGGGTTTCCCGGCAAGCCGAACACGGACTGGCCTTGGGGACCGATACCGAACCACATCGGCCTGCCCGGCCGCTGCGCGATGTTGTGAAATACTTGCTGCACACCGAGACTCTCGAGCACTTTGGGGACCAGATCAAACTTACCCATGGAGACGCCGCCGCTCAAAATCAAGACCTCGTGCGTGGTCAGATGCAGCGCCAATCGTTCGCGCAGCTGGATCTCATCGTCCACCACGTGATCGTCACCGACCCGAGCGAAGCCTCTGCGGCGCAAGGTCGCAGCGACCGCGTAGGCGTTCGACCTGCGCACTTGGTGATCCGCGATCGGGTCTCCGGGTTCGATCAACTCGTCCCCGGTCGATACGATCATGACGGCAGGCTGGCTGCTGACGCGGACACGGGCCATACCCGCGGAGGCCGCCACCGCAATTTCCGGCGCCCGAAGCAAGGTTCCGCTCTGCAGCAGCAGCGTTCCCTGCCGGGTATCGCTGCCCCGGCGATGAACGTTGTGGTACGGAGCGATTGCGGCCACATGCTTCAGCACCGCGAAGCCGTCGATGACATCGTACTGTTCCAGCGCGATGACGCAGTCGCTGCTCTGCGGCAGGATGGCCCCGGTCATCACCTCGATGGCTTCGTCGCGCTCGAGCTTCAACGGCGGTACGCCGGCCGCCTGCGTCGCCTGGATGCGAAAGCGGCGCACGCCCCGGCGCAGCGACTCGCTGTCGAGCGCGACGCCGTCCATGGTCACCCGGTCGAAGGGCGGCTGATCGCGCTCCGCATAGATATTTTCGCGCAACGTTCCGCCGACACACTGCGTGAGCGGCAGTGATTCGATCGGCAGACACGTCAGCCGAGAGTTGATCGCCTCTTCGGCCAGACGCGGTGTGATGAGCGTACCAGCCTGCATAGTCAAAGATGGCGGCGGAGACCATCCACCGCCCTCGGGTTCAAGAAGCCGCGTGCTTGGCCTTGTAGGCCTTCAATTGATCGTTGAATTTGCCGACGATCGACTGAAGTTCGTCCACCGCCGCGTTGTTCTTCTGCGTGAGGATCTTCTGCTGCTCCTCTGCCTTCGCCTTGTCGTCCTTGGAGAGTTTGGACGGATCCTTCGGGGTGGCCGCGTCGATCTCGAGCTTGATGCAGTCCAGGTACGCATTCATCTCGGTGTTGTAGCGGCTCACCTCGTTCTTTCCAGCGATCATTTCTTCCTTCGATGCGGTGTTGCCGTCGGGCATGTGATCCGGCGCCCGGGGATAGGTGCAAGTCGCCTGCGCGTGAGCGGCAGAACCCAATGCGAAAACCAGCGTGAGCGGTATCCAAGCCTTCATCGGGAATCCTCTATTTATCGGTGCGAATGTTTATCGGTCCACTGCGATCTTACGGCCAACAGCGGGAACCCCGCCAGCGGTTGCCGGAATTCGTGTAAGTATCTGATTATTGTCTCATTTGAACGGGTCGAAGGGGTTTGGTTCCCGAATCAGGTTGGATTCCCCGGCAGAAGAGGAGGGGTCGGGCGGCGGATATGCATGGCGTTTCCGGTTCACCGATCCCGCAAACTGACGCCCAAGCACTCGGCGGAGCGCGGCGCACGTAGCTAAAGCGCGTGACCGGACCGGTCCGATCAAGATTCGGCTAAACTTGCTGAGATGCGCCCGTAGCTCAGCTGGATAGAGTACTTGGCTTCGAACCAAGTGGTCGGGAGTTCGAATCTCTCCGGGCGCGCAATCAGCCATGTGTTGAGCTGGCGGAGCCGAAAGGTCGAGAGAAAAAGTGGAGTTGCCGTCTGGGCTTCAATCGATAGAGTTGCGCGGGACGATTGGCACCGCTTTTCATCCGAGGCAATGAATCGACTAGTTTCGCGGCCAAAAATCTCGTCCGAAAAGCTTTTTTCTCGAGCTTTCGCGCCAACAGAATCTCATACATGCGCTGCAACTCAGTCAGCGTAAATTCAACGGGCATCAGAAACGTTGGCAATGAGGTGTACTCGACCTTGTTGCGCAGCCGAATGACCGCTGCCCTCAGTATCTCGGCGTGATCGAAGGCCAATGGCTCTCGCACTCGACTGGCCTCGATCTTGGTCCAGCGAGTCTCCCGGGCATTCCCGCCGGGGATGAGTTCGAGGTGATCGGCCGGGAGCAGCGCAAAGTACACGTGGGTCGCGGCCCAACCCCGGGGATCGCGCGTCGCGTTACCCCAACTGCCAACCTGTTCCAAGTACGGTGCCGCGACGCCGGTCTTTTCCTTGAGTTTCCTTGAAGCGCAGCCCTCCAGGTCGCGGTCGCGACTGACATCCACAAAGCCGCCGGGAAGAGCCCATTGCCCTGGATACGGCTCACCGGCTCCCTCCGGCCGCCGGACCAGCAGTACGTGCAGAGCCTCCTCGCGCACGCCAAAGATGGTGATATCGACCGTTGTCAGCGGCCGCTCGAACGTAAGTAATTGATTCATTGGTGCTATCCCATGCTCTGCCGGCATATGACCGGGGCGGTTGCAGCATAGCACTCGTTAGTGGTAGTGTGTCACTAACATAGTGGTACAAACCCACTAACTAGGAGAGGACAATGTTCGGAATCAGATTCGTCAAGGTTCAGCCGACCACCCACTTGATAGCGTTCCGACGTGGCAAGGTCATCCGCCAAGGCGCGGGATTCTCGATGTTTTACTATTCTCCGACCACCACGCTCGTGACGGTGCCGCTCGCCAGCCGCGAGGAGCCCTTCATTTTCGAGAACGTCACCGCAGATTTTCAGACCGTCACGGTGCAAGGGTTGGTCTCATTTCGGATCGCCGATCCCGTGAAGACCGCGCAACTGCTCAATTTTGCAGTGAGGCCGGATGGACGGACTTATGAGTCCAAGGATCCGGAGAAGCTGTCAGCGCGAGTGGTGACGGCGGTGCAAGTTTTGATCCAGAAGGCCATTCAGGAGGCCGCTCTCGGGGATGCGATCCGCAGTGCCGGAGGCCTGGCCGAGCGGGTGCTCCAGGGCTTGCGGGAAAACCATGAAATGACCGCCCTTGGTATCGAGCTTCTGGGACTGGCGATCCTTGCCGTCAAGCCAACGCCGGAAACCAGCCGTGCGCTGGAGGCCAAGGCGCGCGAGGCCGTGTTGCGCGAGGCGGACGAGGCAATTTTTGCGCGTCGTAATGCCGCGGTCGAGAACGAACGCGCCATCAAGCAAAGCGAGCTCGATACGGAGATCGCGGTGGAGCAAAAAAAACGCACGATTCGCGATACGCAAATGGAGGCTGAAGCATCCGTTCGCCGAAAGAAGAACGAGTTGCGCCAGGTCGACATGGAGGCTGATATCGTGGTCGAGGGCCGACGCACGGAATTCGTACGCATCAATGCGGAGAATACGCGCACCACCGCCGAGGCCGAGGCGCATCGCCTGGGGGCCGTGGCCAACGCGCTCGTAGGGCTCGATCCACATATCATCCAGTCGCTCACCGCCGCCGGCATGCAGCCCGGCCAGCTCATCGCTCAGGCATTTGTCGGTCTGTCGGAGCGGGCAGACAAGATCGGGCAGCTCAATCTCTCTCCCGACTTGCTGCAAACCCTGATGGCTCAAACACCGATCAGGGAGTCGGTCCGTGCCAAAGCTTGATCGCAAGGTCGTGCTCGTCACGCGCAGGACGCGCATCGAGGAGCTCATCGGCCGCTACCACACTGAAGCGCAAGCGCGCTTCTATGTGGAACACTTGGGGGCGGATTTCAACGAATACGAACTTGAGCATCGCACCTACCACGCAGCCCTGGAGGCGGTCACCACCACCATCGAATCGCGTTGTCGCCTGCAGAGCATGGACCGCTCGCTGGCCCCCAACTATCTGTTCGCCCCCGACGACATTGTGGTCGCGGTAGGGCAAGATGGGCTGGTCGCCAACACGCTCAAATATCTCCAGGGGCAGCCTCTGGTGGGCGTGAATCCGGATCCGCTTCGCTATGATGGCGTACTGTTGCCTTTCGAGGCGCGCGACGTTGGCCTGATTCTCGATGATCTACTGATGCGGTCTCGGCCCAGCAAAACGGTCACTCTGGCGCAGGCAGCTCTGTCTGACGGCCAGATGCTCTACGCCGTCAACGACCTTTTCATTGGCCCCAAATCCCACACTTCGGCGCGCTACGAGATCCGTTTGGGCGATGAATCGGAAATTCAGTCCTCCAGCGGAGTGATCGTCTCGACCGGCCTCGGGTCCACCGGCTGGCTGAGGAGCATCATCACCGGTTCCACGGGCATTGCCGCGAGCCTCGAGCCGCAAACCCGCCGCCTGAGCCAGATTCAGATGCCTTGGGACGCTCGCTATTTGCACTTTGCCGTGCGCGAACCCTTCCCGAGCGTGTCGTCCCAGGCGACGTTGGTATTCGGGACCACGGACCCGAATCATCCACTGGAGTTGCGCTCGATGATGCCGGAGAACGGGGTCATCTTCAGCGACGGGATGGAGGGGGATTTTTTGAATTTCACCTCCGGTCTCATCGCCCGTATATCGGTCGCTGATCGGGTCGGACACCTGGTGCAATGAGGCTTACACAAGAGTGGCAACTGCCTCACGCTTTTCCAAGACCGTCGTGTCCGGTAACATGGCTTCGACGCACGCCCAGCAATTCACGCTCACGGTGAGCGGGTAGGAGCAGCGACTCGATGAAGGTGTCCTGGGTGTTTGACGTCATCTCGCCATTTGCCTATCTGGCGCGTACACGGCTCGGCCGATTGCCCGCAAACGTGACGGTCGAATTTGTGCCTGTATTATTCGCCGGCCTGTTGTCCCATTTTGGGCAGCTGGGCCCTGCCGAAGTGGGGCCAAAACGACGCTTCACGTATCGCTTTACGTTGTGGAGAGCGAGGCAGCTCGGGGTTCCCATGCACTGGCCGCCGGCGCACCCATTCAATCCCTTGGCTGCTCTGAGATTGATCATCGCCGCGGGCTCGGATGCTCGAGCTGTTGAGGTCGTGTTCAATGCAATCTTCGCCGAAGGTAGAAATGTGGAGGATCCGGAGGTTATCGAGGCACTGGCTCGCAAGCTCGGCATCGACGACCTATCCAAGCTAGGTAGCGCCGAAACCAAAACGCGGCTTCGAGACAACACCGACTGGGCCATTGGCCGTGGAGTTTTCGGCGTACCCACTCTGGTGATCGGCGAAGAGACGTTTTGGGGCTTCGATGGATTCGACCTGGCGCTCGATTACCTGCGTGACCCGGCCCAATTTGCAGATGCCGAGATGAAGCGATTGGAGCAACTGCCTGTGGGGGCGGTTCGAGCTGAAAAGCGGTCATAAAAGACAGACTCACAGCCCGGATGACTCAGTAGATCTTGTCGCCCTTCTGCACTCCAAAGGAAGTCTGCGGTGCGCAGACGCCGTTCACCGTCGTCCCGCCGTTGTGGAGGGCCGGAAACAACGGCTGCATGCTTTGGGGGAAGCCGAACGTCGGCTTCGTCAGCGCGTCGAGCCGGCCAAGATCCTCGGCAGAAAGCTTCACGTCGAGGGCCTTCACGTTGTCCTCGAGCTGTGCCAGGCGTCGCGCGCCGATAATGGTCGAAGTCACGCCGGGCTGCGCCTGCACCCAGGCGAGTGCAACGCGCGCGACAGTGCTTCGGTGGGATTTGGCGATGATCTCCAACTGGTCCACGATCGCATAGGTCTTCTCGGTGAGGAACGCATCGGCGATGAAGGCGCGATCAGGCTTGATCTGGCCGGCGTTGCCTCGCGTGTACTTGCCGCTCAGCATGCCGCTCTTCAGGGGCGACCACGGCGTGATCCCGAGGCCGAACTCGTGCGCCATCGGCACAAGGTCCTGCTCCACGGTTCGCTCCAACAGCGAGTATTCGATCTGCAGTCCGACGAACGCGGGCCATCCACGGAACCGCGCGATGACGTTTGCCTCTGCGACCTTCCACGCAGGCGTGTCGGAGACGCCGAGGTAGCGCACCTTGCCGGCGCGCACCAGGTCCTCGAGTGCGGCCATCGTCTCCTCGATCGGCGTATGTACGTCCCAGTTGTGCAGCCAGTACAGGTCGATGTAGTCGGTCTGCAGGCGGCGCAGCGAATTCTCACATGCCGCCATGATCGACTTGCGGCCGGAGCCGCCGCCGTTGGGATCGCCGGGGTACAAGTTGCCGCTGAATTTCGTGGCGATGACGAGCCGGTCGCGCCGGGCGCCGTGCCGCCCCACATGGTCGCCGATGATCTTTTCGGAATGACCTTTCGTGTACATGTTCGCGGTATCGATGAAGTTGCCGCCGAGCTCGATAAAGCGATCGAGGATCTGTTGAGACTCCTCGACGCTGGAGCCCCAACCGAGCTCTTCACCGAAGGTCATCGTGCCGAGACAGAAGGGACTTACACGCAGGCCTGAACGGCCGAGGGTAATGTAGTGATCGAGGGGCATGGTGCGCTCCGCCGTGGGTATAGAGCACAGCATACAGAAACCCACGGGGAATCACGCCAGTCGATCGATCGCCGCGGCGACCACGGACTCGCACGGGCGTTATGAAATTCCTGCTCCGGAAAGAAGCTTCTTTCAGGGGCTTTATACGTCCTATCACTTGCAACCTCATAAATCGGGCTTGGCGTTTTCGCCTGTCTCCTGGAATGGGGAGGGTCCCCGGCCGCCGCTCGCCATGGTGTCCGCGCACGACACGACAGAGGGTCAACTGCGTGAAATCCGGCTCATGCTGGGCTACGCGGAGTGCTTGCAAGTTCCCATTGCGCAGGCGGCAACGCTGCTGCCATTTTATCGCTTGCTGTTGAGTGACGCGATTCGTCTCGGCGCGGAATCGGACGATCCAGGCTTGCTGCGGATGGTCTGCGGCAGTATTTCCTCGGTTGGGCGGGACGACTCCCAGGCGACGGTAGGAGCAGTGTCGACTTTAATACCGGGTTCCAGCGACCCGCGGGAAAAGCTCATCTTCAATCGCTTGGAACCGAGATGCCTGGCGATCACGGAACCGGTACGACCTACGATACGGCGGGTCGTGCACCCCAATCCCAGCGCGACGGCGCCTGCTTCGACTGCGCCAGCCGATCCGTCAAAGTAGGCAGCGCCGATGACGCTTCGTCGCCAATTTGGATTGCGGTAAAATCGCATCGATGTCAAAGAGAACACCCCGGTGGAGCAAGCGACCGATCACGCAAGACTATGCGGCCGCGCTCGATTATTTGGGATTGATTTTGCCCACGTCAGAAGCCAAACAGCTGGTGAGCCGCCTGCGAAGTGCGCGGCCAATAAAAAGGCTGGCAAAGGACCTGCTGCGCGCGAGCGCCCTTCCGGTCCTTCCACCGGAGGATGCCGCAGTCGCCAAAGACTTGAAGAGGATTCAGAAGGGCAAAGCCCTGTCACCGATCCTGTTGGTGCAGGGAGATGCGTTCAAAAACTCGGCGCTCATTGTCGCCGACGGCTATCACCGGATTTGTGCCGCCTATCACCAAGACGAGAGCGCCGAGGTGATGTGCCTGATGGCGACCCGCTGAACTGTCAGCCACCCTGGCCGTCAAAAAAGGATTTCACGGCCGCTAGACAGAAAGGCGGCACGAGGCGGGCGTGATAATCCGCGAGCACTGCGGCGTGTCCGCCGTCGGTGGCACCGCCGGCTACAGCGGCCACTTCCACGGCCGTGACCACGGCATTGAAAGCGTCCTTCTCATCTGCATAGGTATCATTTGCCGTCGGCGCGGAGGCAATGTCCAGGATGGTCGCGGGGGCGCTCGGCGCATTCTTCGCCCAATAGGCCTGCATCAGCTGAGTATTGAAGAAGAAAACGTCAGGATCTCCATCGCCGCCGCACAGCAATGTGGGCATCGCCGGTGTCCAGTTGCGAAGATCGTTGGCCTTCAAATCTTGCCGCAACGTGTTTTCGGGCGACGCGGCGGGTAGCCCCGTGGTCGTCGTTGGGAAGCCGCCGTCGGGATTGGCCTGCTCATCCTGCAGATAAGCGAGGCGGTAGCTGTTGAGGATCAGGTAATCGCTGGACGCAAAACCCGCTGCAAACACCGTGGCGAGGTTGGCCGGCGTGGTTGCCGGCGTGATCGAGGCGTACTGGGGCGCGGGTGGCGTGCTGCTGAAGAGGGCGCTGCTCGGCAACAGGCTTTCGGAATAAAGGGTGCTGATGGGCGTCGTGCTCGGCAGCAGTCCGGCGATGTCGTTGGCAAAGGGTGTGGCGAAGACGTCCGTGGGCGCCGAATAAAGATTGCCGTAGGCGTTCTGATAGCCATCCGCGAGGAGCGCCACATTCTCCGTCGCACTGCCATTCACCTCCCCTAAAAAGATGGCATCAGCGAATGCGGCGAGCGCATAGGGCCCGGACATCGGTGCGGAGGCGGTCACTGTCTCGCCAGCCGCTTGCATCGCGCGGGTCGCGGCCATCGCCACGTAGCCGCCCTGAGAGTATCCGGTGACGAAGAGCTTGTGATTGTCGGTGGCCGTCGGTGCGATCGCGAGCGGCAGCGCACTGCGTGCAGCGATCAGCGCATCGATCATTTCGGCCGCTTGCTGTGCACCGACCAGGTACGGATGATAGCCGAGGGTCGATGAATCATAGCCCGCGTAGTTCGGTGCGACGACAATGTAGCCCTCAGCGGCGAACAGGGCCGCAAGAATGAGCCCCTCGCTGCTCGCGTTCGAGCCGGACAGCTGCGCCATGTCGTAGTTCTTTACCGGCGTGGTGCCATGGGCGTACTCGACGATGGGCCGTGGGCCCTGACAGGCGGCTGATCCGCTGGGCACCATCAGTGCACCGGTGGATGTGGTGAGCTCGGATTTTGCCCCAATCGTCTCGTAATTGAGGCGGTA
>Ga0187887_10000098_pt1 | contig 85590 bp, 69 predicted proteins | sample June2016WEW_7_10_FD_132977 | JGI IMG/M metagenome (GOLD analysis project Ga0187887, IMG submission 132977) | Peatland microbial communities from SPRUCE experiment site at the Marcell Experimental Forest, Minnesota, USA - June2016WEW_7_10 | ecosystem: Environmental > Terrestrial > Soil >... | reverse complement strand
GCGGCGAGCGCTTGCAGATACTGCGCGCTGCCCATCTCCCCGCCCGCCGCGACCCGCGCATTGTTGCTCATGTTCTGCGCCTTGAACGGCGCGACTTTCAACCCCTGTCGTGCGTACCAGCGGGCGAGCGCCGTGGCGAGGAAGCTCTTGCCGGCTCCACTGCTCGTACCGCACACCATCACGGCCCGTCCCTTCATGGCGCTTCGCCGGCAAATAGCGCGCCGATCGCCGCCGGGCATGAGGGGAAATACGCGTGAAAATACGAGGCGGTCAACGATCCGAGGCGATAGATGCACTCACCCTCGCCGCCGCGCGGATAGCTCATCGCCCGTGCGGCCGCGCAGACCGAGGTCTCGAACATGGAGTAATGGAACGTGTGGCCGCGGATCTCCCCGCGGCGAGTTCGCCACGACTGCAGGCCGAGTCCGGCGAGGCGCGTCTGCATGCGCGTGGCGCCTGGCAGGATCCCCGCCATCGGCCAATCGCGCCCCGCCATGTCGCGGATCGACTCGGCGAGCACCATCATGCCGCCGCATTCGGCGAGGATCGGAGTGCCGGCCGCGTGCGCGGCGCGGATCGAATCATGGAACCTGCGCGCCCGCGCCAGGGACTCGGCGTGCATCTCGGGATAGCCGCCCGGAAGAAATATTGCCTGTGCGCCCGCCGGCACCGGGTCGCCGGCGAGCGGCGAAAAAAAGATGATCTCAGCGCCCAGTCTGCCGAGACATTCGAGGTTCGCCGGATAGAGGAACGCAAAGGCAGCATCATGAGCAATCGCGATCTGCCTGCCGGTCAGTGAACGCACGAAAGGCTCCCCGCCCGGCGGGCTCTGGCGTGGTGCGGATTCTTTCGTGCGCACGTTCTGCTCCGCGGCGAGACGTCGCCAGGCCTGCGGGTCGACGCGGATGGCCTCACCGAGCTCGTCGAGCCGTTGATCGAGCTCGGGACTTTCCGCCGGCGGCGTGAGGCCCAGGTGGCGCTCGGCGAGTGCCGAGCTCTGCCGGCGCAACGTCGCGATCAGCGGCACGTCGCGCAGGGCGGACCTGATCATGGCCTCGTGGCCTTCGCTTGCGATGCCGTTCGCGATCACGCCGGCGAGCTCGACAGGTCCGAAATCGCGAAGCCCCGCGGCGACGGCGCCGACGGTCTGCGCCATTGCGCGCGCATCGATCACGGCCAACACGGGCAACTCGAAGCGGCGGGCGAGATCCGCGGTGGAAGGCGTACCGTCGTAAAGTCCCATGACGCCTTCGATCAACACCACGTCCGCCGCTTCCGAGGCCTCATGCAGCAATCGCCGGCATTCGCTCTCACCCACCATCCATAGATCGAGCACATGCACGGGATGCCCCGACGCGCGCTCCAGAATCAGTGCATCGAGAAAATCCGCGCCGACCTTGAAGACGCGCACGACAAGCCCCAAGCGCATCAGATGCCGCGCGAGCGCCGCGGTCGCCGTGGTTTTCCCCTCGCCGGAGGCGATCGCGGAGACGATGAACGTGGGTCGGCTCATTGAGGCGCAGATGGCGCCTTTAGCGACGGGCGCCAAAGACGCACGCCCCGGTCGTCGATGACGTTGACCGGTGTCTCGAAGGCCGCCGACAGCCAGTCTCCGGCGAGTGCCTCGGCGATGCTGCCGTGGCCGACGAGGCCGCGATAGCCCATCACAACGATGCGGTCGGCGGCGAGCGCCAACGACAGGTCGTGAATGGCGCTCACCACGCTGACGCTGCAGCCGCGGGCCTGCTCGCGCAACAGGCGCACGATGTCTTCTTGATGCGGGGGATCCAGATGCGTGGTCGGCTCATCGAGCAACATCACCGAGGCCTCGACGGCCAACGTGCGGGCAAGGTGCAATCGCTGACGCTCGCCTCCCGACAGGGTGGACAGCCGACGGTGCGCCCACGCCAGCGAGCCCGTCGCCATCATGGCGTGGTACATCGCTGCTTCGTCTTCGCTCTGCCGATGCGCCAGCCATCCTGAGTGTGCGAAACGCCCGAGCGCGACCACCTCCGCTCCGGTGAGATCCGTGACGGCCGAGCTTTGCGCGAGCCATGCGATGCGGCGCGCCCGATCGCGCCGCGGCCATGAGGGCAGCGCCCGGCCTTGCAGATAGATCGTTCCGGAGCGAGCCGGCTCGAGACCCGCGAGCGCTCGGAGCAGCGTCGATTTTCCGCATCCGTTGGGACCCACGATACTGGTCCAACAGCCGGGCAGAAAGCCGATGGACAAACTCCTGATCACGACGTGCGCGCCGTAGCCGACGGACAAATCACGGCATTCCAACGCCGCCGTCCCCCCGTCGACTCGGGCTTGCGGCTCAACCACGTCGGCTGCGCCGCCACAGCAGAAAGATCAGATAGGATCCGCCCACGCAGGCGGTGACCGCGCCGACCGGTAGTTCCGACGGCCGGATCACCCAGCGACTGAGCAGATCCGCCGCTTGCAAAAGGGCGCCGCCGCAGAGCGGCGCGCCGATCAACAGTTGCCGATGGTTCACGGACAAGGTCTCGCGCACGATGTGAGGTGCGATCAGCCCGACGAAGCCCACGACGCCCACCTGCCCGACCGCCGTGGCGCTCGCGAGTGAGACGATGCCGAGCAGCGTCAAGCGCAGCAGCGGCAAGGACAGGCCGAGCGATTGCGCCGTGTCCTCACCCAGGGTCAGCGCATCGAGGCCGCGCGCCAGCAGCACCGCCGGCACGACGCTCACACAGAGCGCGGCACCGAGCAGCTCCGTGGACGACCAGCTCAGGAACCCCGTGCTGCCCAAGAGAAAGGATTGCATGGTGCGCCATATCTCGGGCCGGCTGAGCACCAACAGCTGAGTGATCGACCCGAGCAGAAAGGCGACCACGATGCCCGACAACAGCAGGCTTCGCGTCTCCAGTACGCCGCGCGTCAGGCTGACGGTGAGCAACGTGGCGCCGGCCGCGCCCACGCACGCGGCGCCGGTGACGCCGAGTCTCGCTGCCCAGGCGAGACCTTCGAATGAAGCATCGGCAGCGATCAGACTCAACGTCACGCCGAGCGCGGCGCCGGAGGCGGTTCCCAAAAGGTAGGGCTCGGCCAATGGATTTCGGAATACACCCTGAGCAATGCCCCCGGCGAGTCCCAAGAGGGCCCCGGCCAACCAGGCCCCGAGCGTTCGTGGAAGCCTGATTTGCCACAGCACCACGGAGGATTCTGCATCGGGTTTGAGGAGCCAGCCGAGGGAGGTCTCGACGCTCGACGTGCCGACGATGAGACTGCCGAATGCCAGCAGCAACGCGATGGCGAGACAGCAAAGCACCCAGACGAGCAGGCGATGCTGGGCGAGCACAGCCCGGGACCCGCTGCCGAGATCCACCGCAAACGGAGGCGTCGCGCTCACGGCCACACCCGCGCGAGGCAGTCAGCCATTGCGCGCATTCCGTCCGCAATGCGTGGGCCGCCATGCACGATGGTGTCGCGAACTTCCTGCGCGAACGAGCAAAACCGGCTTTCGCGCACCGCGCGGATCGCGCCCCAGCCCGGACGGTCCGCAAGATGCGCCGCATCGGTGGACGATACGAAGATTACGTCGGGATTTTGGCGCACCACATATTCGGGATTGAGCTTTGGAAACAGTCCCAGGTTCGCCTCGACGATATTGCGCGCGCCGAGTCGCGTGATCAGCTCGCCGATGAACGATTGCGGTCCGGCGGCGTAGGGGCCCGGATCCACCTCGAAATATACCGAGGGCGCCGGGCTCCGCCGGCGGGCGATGGCCTGCTCGCCGATCGTTGCAACCTCGCCGTCGATCCGGCGGTTGAGCGCGGCAGCGCGCTCGCGCACATCGAGAATCGTGCCGATGACCGTGATCACGTGGCTGACGTGGGCGTAGGTTTGGGTATCGAGCGCAAAGGATTCCATCCCGAGCTCGCGCAGCCGTGCCGTGATTCGCTGAGAGCTCGAGAGCAGAACGAGGTCGGGATGGAGCCTGACGATCGCCTCGATCAGCGGATCATCGAGCCCGCCGGTCTTCGGCAGCGCCTTCACCGATTCCGGCCAGTTCGAATAGCGGTCAGTCGCCACCAAGCGCGCGCACTCGCCGAGCGCACACACGGTTTCCGTCAGGCCCGGAAGCAGGCTGATGATTCGCTGTGGCGAACGCGCGAGTGTGATCTCGTGATGCAAGTCGTCGTGCACCACGATCGGTTCGGCGGTCGGGACTTGAGCTGTGGCTGCGCCGCGCAAAGTCCCCGGGGCAGCGATGGCGAGCGCGAGGCCGCAAGCCGACGTGCAGGCTGCAATGATGCGGCGCACGCTTCTACAGTTTTGCGTGCAGGCCCAGGAACGCGGTACGACCCCACGTCCCATACTGATAAATGGTCTCGTACCACTTATTGGTGGCGTTATCGATCCGGGCATAAATCTCGAGCTTCTCGGTCAGCGGATACGAAGCGCGCAAATCGAGCAGAGTGTACCCGCCCAGGCGCACGATCGCCGTGGGGTAGACGTTGAAGTTTTGGTCGAAGCTCGGCCCACCGTAACGCGCTGCAACGGTTGTCTTCAGGCTTTGGGGCCAGGTATAGCTCAACGAGAGATTGGCAGCATCTTCCGGACGCCGGTAAAGCTGTTGGCCATAGGTCGGGGATCCCGGAGTTTCGTCATCGGTCTTGATATGCGAATAATTGGCCGATATTGCAACAGCGGAGGTCAGTGACGCGGAGGCCTGCAGCTCGACACCGCTCGCCTTGGCGCGATCCACATTGGCGTAATAGCCGACACCCTGGCCAAGGGTGCCGCAGAGCGGGCTGCCGGGACAGTTCTCGAACTCGATCAGATCCGCAAAATGAGTCAGGAAATAGGTTGCAGAGAGGGTCACCCGATCGCTCCATAGGTGCTGCTCCACGCCGGCATCGCCGCCGGTGGATTGTTCGGGTTTGAGCGTGGTGTTGCCGTATGGGCTGTAGAGCTCATAGAGCGAAGGCGCCTTGTAACCCTGGCTCCAGCTCGCGCGAAGCACGGTGGATGAGGGGAGAGCCCAGGCAACCGCGGCCTGCCCCGTCTCGTGCTGGCCGAAGCTGTCGTAGTGGTCATGCCGTTCTCCCGCAGTGAGGGTCAGGCCAGAAATCACCTCGCCTTGCAGTTGCACGTATTCCCCGACTTGACCGGTTTGATCGTGGGTGGGCGCAGACGGCGTGATGGCAGAATCTGACCAGCTCTTTTCTTGCTGCACGCCGAAGACGGCCTGATAGCCTTCGGCAATGGCCCAGGTGCCCTGATACTCCACCCGGCTATTGTCGCCCCTGTAGCTATCGGTTTGGGTAATCGGATCGACTGCGCTGTTGTAGTCCGAGTGCTGCGTCGTCGTGTATTCATAGGCCAGACGATTCTTCAACTCGAAGATATTGAAATTGAGGCCGGTGTAGTCGAATAGCTGGCGCACGTTTTCATATTGCGGGAAATTGGCGAGCAAGAAGGTAGTGGGTGAGTAGCCATCGTAAAACACCCTGCTCTCGGTCCAATAAGCGCGCTCATCGAACTGCACGTCGGGGGTGAAATCGTAGGTGGCGCGTCCGGATACCACCGAATCGTGAAAGGGATTCGGGGTGGTGCCGCCATATCGCTGATCGAGTTCAGGCACGCTGTCGGTCGCATAATAGGTGGCGCCGACCCGGAAACTCCAATTATCGAATTTGCCGCCAACCCCGCCTTTCGCGAGGGCTGTGCCGAGGCTCCCGCCCTCGGCCTGCACATCGGCGCCGAGTCCCGGCTCGGGTTCGGTGGTGATGATATTGATCACTCCGCCGATGGCCTGACTGCCGTAAAGGGTGGACTGACCACCGCGTAAAATTTCGATGCGCGAGGTATCACCGACCAGCAGATTGCCGAAATCAAAGTTGCCGCCAATCAAGGACGGGTCGTTCAATACGACGCCATCGATGAGGACCACGGTGTGATCGGAGTCGGCGCCCCGGATAAATATGCTCGTCGCATTGCCTGGGCCGCCGCCGCGGCTGAAGGTGATGCCGGGGGTCGTTGCGAGCAGCGTGCTCAGGTCGACTTTCTGGCTGTCTTGGATAGCTTGCTGGTCCAGCACCGTGACCGAGTTGCCCACCTTGGACAAGGGCTGCGGCGCGCGGTTGGCCACGACGACCACCTCGTCCAATGAGTCGTCGCTGCTCGAGTCGGCGGACCATGCGGACGGCGCGATGATGATATTGAAAGCAATGAGCGCGCACAGCGCCAACGCGTATGGATAACGCAAGGTTTGGGTATTCAAGGCAAGCTCCCCGATGACGATGATCCAAATGACCGCGCTCAACGCGCAGTCATCTCCGTCGCCACTAGGGATGGTCCTCTCGCTCAGCACACCCCGGCTGTTCGATGGGCGACCACGACAAGCAGGTTTCCTGGCTTGCGGCTTTGGAAGTCCCTGCGTCACCTTCCCGGATCTTCGATCCAGTGGTCTTCGATGCAGGGCGCACCGCTCACAGTTGCGGGGGCAGCCCGGGCTTTGAACCCGAGTTCCCTTTAATCCCCGTCAGGGGAACTTGTTGTGTCTCCTTACGTTGCAACAATCCCTTGCGTAGGTCAACAGCACAGTGGTCACGTGCCGGTTGATGGGCGTTCTGATTCCGTTATTCGGAAGCAGTGTCTCTCAAAAGACCCCTTTACTGAAATGGGGAGGCGTGTTCTGATCGACGCCGCCGACGGGGGAGCCATCGGCCATTACCCGCCTTCTGCCGCCGATCTCGGCAATGCGAAAGAGCGCCAGACTCAAAACGCCTGATTGATTTCCGCGAACAATCCACGCCGCGGCCCGTACTGGGGAGCAAATTCTCCGACGCCGGTCGCCGCCCGCAGCACATAGCTGCGATCGAACAGATTGACGATGCTCAAGCGCAGCGTCAAAGGTTTCCGCGAATCGTGCCACGGGTCGAAATATCGGGCTATCGCGCCGTTCCATTGCGTGTAGCCGGGAGTGTGCTGCTCGTTGGCAAAGCCCTCGCGCAGCCCGCTGCCATAGATGCCATCGATGCTCGCGAACAGGCTGTGCCAGCGGTAGGAGGCGCCGGCCGAAGCGGTGACCGTCTGAGCATCCGAGGCGTAGGTGTAATTGCCGGCCAGATAGGCGAACTCCACCGGATCGCCGATCAGATACTGATGCGAGATGACATTTTTCACCTTGCTGGTCTCGCCGGATACGTTCGCGTACGCACGCAACCCTCCTTGAACGAAATTGATCTTGAATTCCGCTCCCCGGCTGAAGCCCCGGGCGTAGTTGAACTCATCGAGCACAACCGCCTGGCCGAATTGCCCATCGTCCAACGTATCGGTCGAACGCTTGTAATAGACATCGAGGCCGAAGGTGAGGCAGGAGAGAAGTTTCTGGTCCACGCCGAGGTCGAAGTATGTGGCGCGCTCCGGTCGAGCCGGGTCATCGAGCGGTATCAATGCCTGCTGGGTCGTGTGTTGGAACAATGCCAGGTTATTGGGCGTTGCCTGAGCCTGCATCGGCGGAGTGAAGTAGCGCGACACCCCTGCATGCAGCGTCGTGTCCGCGACAGGCCTGAACAGCACGGCGATGCGCGGACTGAACTGATTGGCCGACACGAATTGGTTCATCTGATCGAAGCGCAACCCGGTGTTGAGAGTCACAGACGGGCTCATCCGCCACTCGTCTTGGATGTAGCCTCCCGCGGTCCAGCCGGTCTTGGGCGTGTAGTCATTTAATGTGACGGGCGTGGGCAACGGGTTCCCATCGGCGCCCAGCGGCAGCACGGTGGACAAGTCCCTGACCCGCGTCTGCTCGACGTTCGCCGTCAACCCGGCGCGAAAGGTGTGCGCATCGCTCAAACGGTCGGCGGCGTCGAATTCGAGCCCGTTGACCAGGCTCTTGCGGACGACGTTCGATGCAACATCGTTGAAGACGAGGTCGCCGTACAGGTCGGGAACGAAGTCGACGGTGGCGTAGCGCGTGGAGAAGGAGACCTGCGTATCGACGTTGTCATCGTGCGTCTGCAGCGCTACGACGCCAAAGAAAAACCTGTCGGTTTCGGTCTCGTCGAGGCTGGTCGATGACAGAGTGGTGGGGCCGAAATCCCCCAGCGGCTGCTGGCCCTCGACATCCGGGATCTGAAAATGGCCGACGAAGCCGCCGGCCATGTAAGTCAGTCGGCTTGAATCTCCAAACAGGGTCGATCCGTATCCGAAGAATTTTTCCTGCGTCGTGCGGTCGTGGATGGGGTTCTGCATCGGCGTGGCATTTTCGAGCCCCTGATCGCTCTGCAGGTACCGGCCTGTCAGGAAGTATTGCGTCTGTCCGGCGCTGCCGCCGTACTCGATGCTCGGGCTCACCGTTGCCCAACTGCCGCCGTAAATGTCCAAGTTGCCGCCTGGATCGAACTCCCTCTTCGTGGTGATATCGACCACCCCCGCGGTTCGCAGCCCGTATTGGGCAGGCAGCGTCCCATCGAGCAGGCCGAGGTTGCCGATGAAGCCGGTCTCCAATACGGGACCCAGCGCGGAGACGCCGTCCGGAAGCTGAATGCCGTTGATGCGGAACTGGGCGTTCGAATACTCGTTACGGATGTGGAAGTCGGGGTTGCTGATCGCCGAATCGTACGACACGCCGGGGAGCTGAAGGAGCACCTTGTCTATCGGCGTGTTTTTCCCTTGCGGCAGGGTTTGGAGAGCCGCCTGATCGATGTTGTATGCGGTAGCCCCCAGTTTGGGCAATAGATGATTGTCGCGTGCTTCATCCAGCTCCTTGTTCGCCTTCCAGAGAGTCTCGGCGAGGCGGTGACCGCTGACCACGATCGGACTCAACTCGGAGTCGGGGGGTGCGCTTTCCGCAGCGGAGCTGCCTGCCGCCAGCGACTGCGCGGGCGCAGGAATGGCCGCGCCTGCCTGGAGCGCGGCACCCAGGGCAAATCCTAAAAGGCGTGAGCATCGGGAACGCATCAGATACGAATGATAATCGTTCTGCGAACGAGAGTCATTCGCATTTGTAGCTGACCGGGGCTCCGGCCGCTCCCGGGGATGCCGCGAAACCGCTAGAATCGCCTTATTGAACGGACGAACGGCAGCGAGGCTTCCCGATGAGCGAGGTTGAAACCAAGGTCGCACGCGGCGGCGCCCGCGCAGCACGGCGCGCGGCGCGAACGGCGCCACTTCCTGACAGCTTGCGTCCCGTCCGCCCGGGGATGACCGGCGGCCGCTACAAGCCGCTGTCCGAATCGGACGTGCTTCGCATCCATCATGCGGCTCTCGACGTGCTGGAGAACATAGGTCTCGCGGACGCGACGCCGGGCGGCATCGAATACATGACCGCGGCGGGCGCCAAGCTCAATTCTGCGGGGCGGCTGATCTTCCCACGGGCCCTGGTCGAGGATACGGTCGCACGGGCGGCGCGGCATTTCGTGCTGCATGCTCAGGATCCGAAGCACGACATGGAGCCCTGGGGCTCGCGGGTCTATTTCGGCACTGCGGGCGCCGCCGTGCACATCGTCGACGCCAAGACCGGTGTCTATCGGGATTCGACCACCAAGGATCTGTACGACATTGCCCGGGTCGTCGACACGTTGGAACATCTGCATTTCTATCAGCGATCGGTCGTCTGCCGCGAGGTCGCGACTCCGCTGGAAATGGACATCAACACCGCGTACGCCAGCGTCGCAGGCACCACCAAGCACGTCGGCACGAGTTGGGTCCAGCCGCAGCACGTCGAGGCCAGCCTCGAGATGTTTCACTTGATGGCGGGCGGCGAGGACAAGTGGCGTGCCCGCCCGTTCGTCAGCCAGTCCAATTGCTTCGTGGTGCCGCCGCTCAAGTTCGCCTACGACGCATGCTTGTGCCTGGAAACCGCGGTGCGTGGCGGAATGCCGGTACTGCTGCTCTCGGCGGGCCAAGCCGGCGCGACCGCGCCCGCCGCGCTCGCCTGCGCTCTCGTGCAGGAGGTGGCGGAATGTCTGGCGGGCCTGGTGTACGTCAATGCGGTGAAGCCCGGTGCGCCCGCGATCTTCGGCACCTGGTGCTTCGTGTCGGATCTTCGGACCGGCGCGATGTCGGGAGGCAGTCCGGAGCAGGCGCTCCTGTCTGCCGCGAGTGCGCAGCTTTCCCAGTTCTACGATCTGACCGGCGGTACCGCCTCAGGGATGAGCGATGCCAAATTGCCGGATATGCAGGCCGGCTACGAGAAAGCCTACAACCATGCGTTGGTGGGAAATGCCGGCGCCAACTTGATTTACGAGTCCGCCGGCATGCTCGCGAGCCTCCTCGGGTTTTCCATGGAGGGTCTGATCATCGACAATGATGTCATCGGCGCCGTCCAGCGAACCATCAAGGGGGTCGAGGTCACCGACGAGTCGCTGTCGCTCGAGACGATGCGCAAGGTGTGTCTGGAGGGGCCGGGCCATTACCTGGGCTCCGACCAGACGCTGCATCTGATGCAGCGAGAGTACATCTATCCGACCGTGGGCGATCGCACCAGTCCCAACGAGTGGGTCGATCAGGGACGACCGACGGTGGTGGAGCGCGCCGCGCGCAAGCTCGAGTCGATCCTCGCGAGCCACTATCCGACGCACATCCCGGACGCTGTAGATGCGGCCATCCGGGAAAAGCTGCCGATTCGCCTGCCGCGGGAGGCGATGCGCCCACGCGGATGAGGACGCCGTTCGGGCGGCCCGCTAGGCTTGAGCCCAGACGACGGGAAACAACGGATGCGCCATCTCGGCGCCGGGCGGCAATTCTTCGGTGAGGCCGGGGAAATGCGGCGAGGTCCTCCAGGGCCGCGGCGCGTGGCGGATATCATCGCCGATGAAGCGCACGGACAGCACGCGCCGCCGGTGCACGCCGCTCACACCCGGCGCACCGTGCAGCGCCAGCATGTGGAAGAAAATCACATCCCCGGTCTCGAGCGCCCAGGAAATGATGGAAAAGGCTTCACGGTCCGCATCGATGTCGGGCAGTTCCGCGAGACTACCCTCCGGAAACCAGCGAGCCTGATTGTCGAGGAACGTGCGTGGCATGCGCCAGGGCCCGCGATGCGATCCGGCAATGAACTCGAGCGAGGATTCGAGCGGCACCGGATCGATGGGAAACCACATGCTGGCGCTCATCTGCCCGTCGATGTTGTAGTAAGGCTGGTCCTGGTGCCAGGGCGTGCGCTGTCGCGTCCCCGGTTCCTTGACGAGCAGATGATCGTGATGCAGCCGAACGGTCGAGGCGCTCATCAATTGAGCGGCCGCCGACGCGGCACCCGACTCGAAGATGAGATCGCGGTACTCCGCGATGCGCTGCCAGTTGCAGAAATCCTGAAAGAAAAAACCGGGGTCGTCGGGCCGGCTTGCGACCTTCGCGTTCGTGCTCGGCGTGAGCATGTTTTGCTCGATCCCGCGCTCGGCCGCCGCAATTTCCTCCGCAGAGAACAAGCCGCGGATACATACCGCCCCATCGCGTGCGAATGCCGCCCGATCGTCGGCGCCAACTTCAAATTGCTTCATGGAAGGCTCCGCTGGCGAATCTTGCAGGAAACACTAGTGTAATATGCGAATCGCTGCGTGATCCTTAGAGTTTTAGATTCATGCACTACGAGCTCTATTATTGGCCGACGATCCAGGGGCGGGGCGAGTACGTCCGCTTGGCTCTGGAGGAGGCGGGCGCCTCCTACCGCGACGTCGCGCGTGAATCGGGACGGCGCGCGGGGGTGCCGGCGCTGCTGCGATCTCTCGACAGCAGCCGGGTCGACCGGCCGCCGTTCGCGCCGCCTTTCCTCAAATCGGGAAGGCTCGTGATCGGTCAAACCGCGAACATCCTGCTCTATCTGGGTCCTCGCCATGGCCTCGTACCGAGAACCGAAGCCGCGCGCCTCTGGGTGCACCAGCTTCAATTGACGATCGCGGACTTCGTGACCGAGATCCACGATACCCATCATCCGATCGCGAGCGGCCTGTATTTCGAGGAACAGCGAAAGGAGGCGAGGCGCAGGGCGGCGGATTTCTTGATGCACCGTGCGCCGAAGTATCTAGGCTACTTCGAGTCGCTGTTCGTGAGTCGTTCGTCGCGCGGCGGTTACGTGCTCGGCACGAAATTGACGTACGTCGATCTGTCGCTTTTTCAAATCGTCGCCGGCTTGAGTTACGCCTTTCCGCGGGCGATGGCAAAGTCGGCACGGCGTTATCCGCGCCTGTTCGCCTTGCATGAACGTGTCACGGAGCGGCCGCGGATCGCAGCCTATCTTGCTTCGCCGCGCCGCATTCCGTTCAACGATGAGGGGATCTTCCGGCACTATCCGGAACTCGACTCGACGCCGACGAAGCGGGCAAAATCCGGCTGACGCGTGAGCCTCGCGGCCCGGCGGCGTGAGCGGCGGATCACCAGCCGAAATCGATCTGCCGGGTGTCTCCGATCACCTTTGCGAAGTCGAGACCCAACGTCTCGAGCACGGGCTCCGCGACCGGCCGCACCTGTTTCTCGACGTAGTGTTCCCGATCGATCGGATGGGTCAGGTTGTCGAGGGGCTCGGCGCCTGCGGTGGTCACGAGATATCGAATGGAGCGGCCGAGAGGCAAGCTCGATTTGCGGGCGGCGGCGACGTGCGGAGGAGTTGTTGCGGTGTAATCCTCGGTGTCCTTGCGCAAGTTCTTGTGATAGACCAGCTCGCCATCGAAGTCGCCCCTGCGCACCCGGGCCACGATCTGCGCGAGATAGGCGTCCACGGGTTGATCGGTGAACAGCCGCTGGTAAAGCTCGCGCTGCACCCGCTTGGCGAGCGCCGTCCAGTCCCGCCGCACCACTTCCATGCCCACGAACTCGACTCCTTCGGTGTCTTCGCCGCTCACCCAGCCCGCGTAGCGCTTGCTCGCGCCGCGGGTGCTGTGGCGCGCGCGGGGCAGAAACAGCCTCGAGTAAAGCTTTTCGAATTCGAGCTCGAGACGGCTTTCACGGCGCCATCGAGACTCGATATAGCGGGTGAGGTCGCAATTCAGGAATGCCACGAGGTCGCGCGCCCGGCGCCGGGCATCGAGTGGATCGGTGCTCGCCGAGCTTACGAACAAACTATCGGTGTCGCCGTAAAGAACCTTGAACCCGGCCGACTCAAACCAGCCCTTCGACCAGAGGAGCAGATGCTTGCCCATGCCCGTGATCGCATTGGCGAGTGAGGGATTGAAGAAGCGGCACGCGGACGTGCCGAGTACCCCGTAAAAAGAGTTCATCAGGATCTTGATCGCGTGCGCGGCGACATCGTCGTGCCGCTTTTTGGCGGCCTCGCGGCGCGGGAAGAGCTCGTCGAGAAGCCGTGGAAGAATCGCCGGTTCACGCCGAAATTGTCCTCCGGGCGTGTCGATGAGGTCCCCGCCAGGCGCCGCACCCGGCGCGTAGCTGACGGGATCGATGTTGAACGTTCGAATCAGGCTCGGATAAAGGCTCTTGAAGTCGAATATCCACACATTGGCGTGCAGCCCTGCGACCGGCTCCAGCACGTGGCCGCCGTGCTGCGCCACGTGAACCCGTGCGTCGCTTCCTCTCACGCTCGGTGCCACGATGCGCGCCCGCTCGAGCTCCGCGAGGTACAGGAAGTCGAATGAGGCGATGCTCGCGGCGACGCGATCGGGCGTCATGCCGGTCAGCCGGCTGCGGGCAAAGGCGAGATCGACCAGCCGGAGCTTCTCGACGATGCGATAGGCGAGACGCGCATCAGTGCGGGCATACCGTGCGAATGCCCCGAGATCATGCTCGTAGTTGTGGAGGATCTCGCCGAGGCGATCCCGAGCATCGCCCGCCACCGCTTTCCCCTCGCCGAGGACTTCGCGAGCCACCGCATCGAGCGAGTAGTCGTCCATGCGCACGAAGGCGCCCCGCAAAAGATCGATGCCGTCGAGCACCAGGCGTCCCGTGATGGTCGCCTGTCCACTGCCGAAATAGCCCTCCGCCTTGCGGATCCGCAGCGCGCCGCGTTCGCGTCCCAGGTGCAAAGCCGATCCAAGCCGCGCGGCGATGCGCTCGAGCACGCTGAGATCGAAGTCGATGATGTTCCACCCCGTGATCACGTCGGGATCGAAAGCGCGCAGGCGCTCGCTGAAAAGATCGAGCGCGTCGAGCTCGTTCGGGCAGCGAACCGCGTGCTCGGGCATGGCGCGGCCGGCGCCGTCGACGATCAGTACCTCGTCGAGGCCGGGGGCGAAGAGCGAAATCGCCAACAGTCTTTCGCCTTGGGGATCCGTTTCGATGTCGAAGGACAGGACGCGCGGATCGACCGAGACCTCGGAAGGGCGCAGCAGCGGATTGTGGAACACCCGAGCAATGCCCCCCGCTCCCGGTGGAGCGGTTGGCCGGACCGACTCGCCGTCGATTTCGCAGCCGCCCTTGATGCCGCGCTCGATCAGATAGCGTGTGGCGAAGCGCACGTCGGCTTCGAAAGTCTCGATGCTTGCACCATGCAGGCGCTCGCGCAGGGGAGGGACATCGGAGGGTACGTCTACCTCGATGCGCACCACCGGCTCGCCGCCGAACGTCGTGCGGTCTGTCGGCAATGGGGTGCCCGCGCGCAGCCGCAGCGCACTTTCCGCATCGGCTGCACGTAGATAGAAGTGCGGACGCTGACGATCGTCCCGCACCAAAAAGCTGTCTCCATTTTCGAGACGCCCATAGAGATGCACAACAGGCAGGCGCCTGCCCTGATCGCCGGAAATCACCCGGTAGCTCGTCTGCAATATAAAACCGCGTTCGATGGGCATTGCAGCATTGTGCCGCACGGCGGCTTCCGTGGCGCGTGCCCTCAACGGTGCCTCAGTTTTTTGCCGATCCTACGCAAGAATGAGTGTTTTTCTGACGCGGGCCATATTGAGATCGTGCGGGCAGGCTATTAGCGAAGTCCGGATTGTCGCTCGATCCATCGGCAAGGGGAGTCCACATGCTGATACGTAAAATGTCCCTGTTCGCTGCGGGCTTCGGGGTGACCGGCGTGCTCGCGCTCATCAACGTCACCCCGGTATTTGCGCAGGTTTATCCGCCCTACGGACCCGATATTCCGGTCATCACCAACACCGAGGCGCGGTCGGGCGCGTACAACCAAGATCGGGAGCGCGAGCCTGCCCCCGGTCCATGGAGCCAAGAGTCCATTTGGAACATGAAGGTCGAGGGATCCAACGACAACCAGGCCCGACCCATTCTCTCTCGAGGGACGAATGGCGGGTCTGCCTGAAGAACAAGCGAAAAGCTACATCGTCAAATTGCTGACCGCGATGAGCCAGTCGGGGGGATCTGACTTATTCGTCTCCAAAGATTTCCCGCCCAGCATGAAATTACAGGGCCACATGCGCCCACTGACCAGTCAGAAGCTCTCCGGCGAGGTTGCCCGGGATCTCGCGTTCGCGCTCATGAATCCGCGCCAGCGCGAAGAGTTTGCCAAGGATCTGGAATGTAATTTCGCGATTGCGGTGCCGGGCGTGGCGCGCTTCCGCGTGAACGTCTTCATGCAGCAGCAGAATCCCGGCATGGTCGTGAGGACCATCGCCCAACGAGATCCCGAACCTCGCCGACCTCGGGTTGCCCGAGACGCTGCAGGAGATCGTGATGGCGAAACGCGGGCTCGTTCTCGTGGTCGGCGGAACGGGCTCGGGCAAATCCACGTCGCTGGCTGCCATGATCGATCATCGAAACCGCTGCTCTCCGGGTCATATCGTCACCGTGGAAGACCCGGTCGAGTTCGTACACCAGTCGCAGCAATCGCTCATCACGCATCGCGAAGTCGGCATCGACACGCATTCCTGGCACAACGCGCTCAAGAACACATTGCGACAGGCGCCGGATGTGATTCTGATCGGCGAAATCCGCGACACCGAGACCATGGAGCATGCTATCGCCTTTGCCGAGACGGGACACCTGTGCCTCGGTACGCTGCACTCGAACAGTGCCAATCAGACCATCGATCGAATCATCAATTTATTCTCCGAAGATCGCCGCAAGCAATTGCTCATGGACTTGTCGAGCAATCTCAGGGCGATCGTCTCGCAGCGTCTGATCCGTACCGAGGACGGCAAGGGGCGGCGCGCCGCGGTGGAAATACTCATCAACACACCCACCATTGCGGACAAGCTGCTCAAGGGCGAATTTCACGAGATCAAAAACATCATGCAGAAATCGCGGGAGCTCGGCATGATGACCTTTGACGCGTCGCTGTTCGACCTCTACAACAAGGCCGCTATTGGCTACGATGAAGCGATCCGCAATGCCGATTCCGCCAACGAATTGCGCTTGAACATCAAGCTGAACAGCACCCGAGGAGTGCCGGCACCGGCGCTGCAGATGGCGGCCGGCTAGCCATTCAGGAGTGACCTCGGCATACTGCGCCTAAACACGTGCCACGGAGTGCCTTGGATGCAAGGGATTGGAAGTTTGTTGTCGGTCATTGCCATGGCGAGCATCGCCGCGGCCCTGCCGCTGCCCGTGGGTTCCACGAATTCGCCGGCGCTGCTTTCGGATCCCATCGCCAAGGCCGTCAGGCGCGCCGATTGTCCCAAGGCGGTGCAGGAATTGAATTCGGAGGTAACGTCCAAGAATAACGCGACCGCGCTATTCATCGCGGGGCGCATGCTCGACGAAGGAATCTGCGTCAAGAAAGACTCCAGTTCGGCGACAGAATACTTCGCTCGGAGCGCCGAGCTCGGCGACCAGAGCGCTGCGATCGATTACGCGGCAAAGATCGGGCTCGGCGAAGGGACGGCGCAGGATTACCTGCGTGCCGGGGACGTATGCCACAAACGAGGCGGAATCGACGTTCAAGGCCGCCTCTCATTTTACTCCTTGGGCTATGCCTGCACGTTGAGCGGAGCCGCATCGAGAACGTTGCGCGAATCCCTTCCGAAGGGCGCTTTCCGATTGCCCACTGCTCCCGCGATCGTGGAGTTTGCTCCCGGCAGTTCGCAAATGCGGATTGTCTCCGCGCCCGAGGCATTGCGGGGCGATGCGCCGACGGGGTCGCTGCGCAGCGAGACACTGGTCAATCCGCGCGAGGCCATCGAAAAGGCGTGGCGAGAGGCCATTGCGTCGGCGCCGAAGCCGGATCCCGCGAATCTGGGCGCCGAAGTCGTGCGCCTGCCGATCGACTTGGACACGACGCTCGAGGGCGGCGCGTTGAACGGCGAGACCAGAGTGGACCAGATGTTACCCGGCGATCTTTTGCTCCATGTTCCCCTGCCGGGGTCGTCGCCGCATTAGGCGGTGTCGGTGGCTTCGTGCGCGACCTGAAGGATTGGACACCGCGTGCGAAGCCGGTCCGCAGAATCTTGGATGGCCGCTATTGCCGTCTCGAGCCCGTCGAAGCATCCAAGCACGGCCAACAATTGTTCGAAGCGTCGAGCGTGAACGATGCTGCCGAGCGCTTCCGTTGGCTGTTCGAATACCCGCCTCGGGACGCCCAAGAATTTCAGCCTTGGCTCGATAAGGTCGAGGCGAGCGAGGATCCTCTGGTCTTTGCCGTGGTGGACAAGGCGAGCGGCAAGGCGGCCGGCCGCCAATCTCTCATGCGGATCGACGTCGGCAACGGCGTCATCGAGATCGGCGGCATATACTGGGGTCCTCTCATCTCGCGCAGGCCGGCTTCGACGGAGGCGCTCTATCTGTTCGCGGATTACATCTTCGATGAGCTCGGGTATCGCCGCTTCGAATGGAAATGTCACGACATGAACGAGCCGTCCAAGCGAGCCGCTGTCCGCTTCGGCTTCAAATTCGAGGGTGTCTTCCGTCAGCACGTCGTCTTCAAAGGCGCAAACCGCGACACGGCTTGGTTCTCCATCATCGACGGCGAGTGGCCGGCGCTTCGCCGGGCATATCGAGGCTGGCTCGATCCCGGCAACTTCGACGCCTCAGGAGGGCAGCGGCGCAAGCTCGAAGACTTTAGAGCGGACTCTGGAGCGATTTGATCTGCGGCTGTCTTCTGTCCGGTAACGGGACACGGTCGGTCGTCAAATAAGACAGTTTGCGCCCGGCGAGCCGCGAAATCGGCATTGTGCCGGGGTTTCGGATCTGGCATAGGCATTGCAAGGACTCCGGAGGCAGCTTCCCCAACCTTCGGAGTACCTCCATGCCCCACGATTCGACGTTCCAGACGCTCAGCGGCCAACTTCGGCAGATCTTGTTCAGTCCCAAAGGCAGTCTGGAAGGCTTGCTGATCGAGGTGGACGAATCGCCGATCCAAATCTTGATCACGCCAGCCTCGCTGGGCGCGCTCGCGCTCGGCAAGTCTGTCGGCAAGACCATCGAGGTTAAAGCGCGTCGGGATCATTCGCCCAAGACCAAGCATGGCGTGCATCCGGTGTATCAGCTGCAGTCGATCACGAAAATCGGCGGGAGGGCCTGCACACCCAAAGAAGGCGAAGATATTTCAATTCGAGGTGTAGTTACTGCAATCCACTATGCCAAGCACGGTGAGCCCAACGGTGTCATCCTCGAGGCTGGAGAGTTCGTGCACACCCGTCCCGATGGAATGAAAAGATTGAAACTCAAAATCGGCTCGAAGGTGACGGTCCACGGCGAGACTCGAATGACCGTATTGGGAACGCCGTTGATCGAGGCACGTGAGGTCAATAGCGTCACCCTCGAATGAGCAAGGAGCTCGCCATCACCACGCCGAGCCCGGCGGCACGCGCGACGCCCAGCGACGATTCGGCGGTAGATGCGACGCCGCGCTCAATGAAGAGCATGAGCACATCGCTGCGCGGACTAGACTGGCTCAATTTTTTTCTGGCTGACGTGCAAAGCGGCGTCGGTCCCTTCCTGGCCATCTATCTGGCGACGCGCGGATGGAACGAGGCAACGATCGGCATCGTACTCACCGGCGGAGGAATCGCCGGAATCATCGCTCAGACGCCCGCCGGCGCCATCGCCGATCGCGTGAGGTCCAAGCGGTCGCTGGTGGCAGGCGGGGTCCTCTGCTTGGCGCTCGGCGCGCTCATCATCGCCATGTTTCCGTCCTTTTGGCCGGTGATGTCCGCGCAGACGTTGATTGGCGTGAGTTCCAGCGTCTTCGGGCCGACCCTGTGCGCGATCTCTCTGGGATTGGTCGGCCGAGCATCATTCGATCGACGCCAGGGACGCAACCAAACCTTCAATTCCGCGGGCAACGTTGTCGCTGCCGTCGCCATGGGGTTGATCGGGTACTTCATCTCCAACCGGGGAATATTTTTCTTCGTGGTCGCCTTCACCATCCCCACGCTCTGGGCGCTGTCCAAGATAAACGCCGCTCGAATCGACTACGCAGTCGCCCGGGGCGCCGACGGACGCGGCGAGCACTCGGCGCCGGCGGGAATGTTGGAGCTGGCAAAAAGCCGGCCTTTGATCATCTTCTTGATATGCGCCGTGTCATTTCATTTTGCCAATGCGGCGATGCTTCCGCTGCTCGGGGAGATGCTGGCCAAAGGCCATGGACGATCATCCATGATGTTCATGTCCGCCTGCGTCGTGACGACCCAGCTGGTGGTCACGCTCATGGCCTCGTGGTCGGGACGCAGGGCGCACCAGTGGGGGCGAAAGCCGATGCTTCTCGTCGGCTTCGCGGTTCTTCCAGTGAGGGGGGTGCTGTATACCTTGACCCATTCGGCGATCCCGTTGATCGCCATTCAAGTGCTCGATGGAATCGGTGCGGCGATTTTCGGCGTCGTATCGGTCTTGGTGATTGCGGACCTGACGCGAGGGACCGGCCGCTTCAATTTCACTCTGGGGGTCGTGACCACGGCCGTCGGAATCGGTGCGGCGTTGAGCCAATCCATAGCGGGCGGCATCGTGCACGCGTTCGGCTACCGGGCCGGGTTCTTGTTCTTGTCCGGCGTGGCATTGGCGGCGCTCGCGATTCTGTATTTCTTCATGCCGGAGACGCAGGACCGGCAGAGTAAGGGCGCTATCGACGGGGAGACCTGATGGCGCCCATGGCCAATCTCGCCACGTGGTCGATTTCGGCGCTTGCGGTCCTTGGAGTGATCGTGCGTCCCGGGAATCTGCCCGAGGCGTTGTGGGCGACTCTGGGCGCGGTCGCGCTCGTGCTGCTTTCCTTGATATCGCTGCCCGATGCGGCGGCCGCGGTTCTGAAGGGAACCGACGTGTATTTGTTTCTCATGGGAATGATGGTGCTTGCGGAAGTGGCCCGGCAGGAAGGACTCTTCGATTGGCTTGCGGCCTACGCGGTCAGGCATGCGCAGGGTTCCGCGGCGAAATTGTTCACGCTGGTGTACGGGGTCGGGATCGTCGTCACCGTGTTCCTATCGAACGACGCCACGGCCGTGGTGCTGACGCCGGCTGTCTACGCGGCGGCCCGGCGTGCGGGCGCGCCCCCCCTGCCTTATCTGTTCATCTGTGCGTTCATTGCGAATGCCGCGAGCTTCGTGCTGCCGATCTCAAATCCCGCGAACCTGGTCGTCTACGGAGCGCACATGCCGCCGCTGCGCAGCTGGCTGCAGCAATTCGGTATCGCCTCGCTCGTATCGATCGGCGTCACGTTCATGGTGCTGCGTTGGACCCAGCGACGAGAGCTGCAGGGGGGCATTGCCTGTGACGTGGAGGTGCCGACTTTGAGTGTCGGGGGGCGTCTCGCGTGCGGCGGCATCGCCGTGACCGGCATCCTTCTGTTGATCGCCTCGGGCCTCGGCTGGCAACTCGGACTGCCGACCTTCATCGCCGGCATCCTGACGGCGGCGGCGATCCTCGTGCTGAAACGCGCCAGCCCCTGGCCCGTTTTGAAGGAAATTTCCTGGAGCGTGTTGCCGCTGGTCGCAGGCCTGTTCGTACTCGTCGAGGCGGTCCAGCACACGGGCTTGCTCAAGCCCGTGATGGACCTGCTTGCGCAACAATCGGCTGCGTCCGTGCATGCGACGGCATTCGCGGCCGGCGGCATCGTCGCTTTCCTATGCAATGCCATGAACAACTTGCCGCTGGGACTGCTCGCCGGTGCGATCGTCACCAGCGCTCACCTGAATCCCGATGTCGCCGGCGCGCTGCTGATCGGTGTCGACATCGGGCCTAATCTTTCGGTGACGGGGTCCTTGGCCACCATCCTCTGGCTGGTGGCGCTGCGCCGCGAAGGTCAGCAAGTCAATGCATGGCGATTTCTCGCCCTAGGATGCCTAATCATGCCCCCCGCCATGATTGCAGCCCTGGCGAGCTTCTTGTGGCTAGCCGTGCGATGAAAACCGCGCTCGTGAATCCATGGCTGGGAAGCCTCGTGTCGTTTCTTCCCATCATCGCTTTCCTGGGTGTCGTGGCGCTGTGCCTTCCGCGTCCGCTGCGGCACCGAAAATGGGCCGGGCAGGCAACCTGCACCGCCGCCTGAGCCCGGTCAGCGCTGACCCAAAATCAGTTGGTCGGCACTACAAGGAGATTGGTACGCTGAGCGGATGGCGCCGTCGCGCAGGATCTCTGCATGACTTCCGATCTCTCGCAGCTCGGCTTTCTTCTGTTCGTGTCGGCACTGGTGGCCATGCTGACGCGCCGCTTGCGCATGCCCTATACGGTGGGTTTGGTGCTTGCCGGCATGGTCCTCTATTTCTTGCACATCTCCATCAAATGGCACCTTTCGAAGGAATTGATTTTCAGCGTGTTCCTGCCGCCGCTGGTGTTCGAGGCGGCGCTCTTCATCGGGTGGAGGGAGTTCAAGAAGGATCTGCCAGTGGTGCTTTTGCTTGCCACGGTGGGCGTGGCCGTGGCGGCCGCGGTTACTGCCGCCGGCATGCGTTATGCCCTCGACTGGGACTGGGGCAGCGCGCTCGTGTTCGGCGTGCTGATCGCGGCAACCGACCCGGTGTCGGTGATCGCCACTTTCAAAGAGGCCAACGTGCAGGGGCGTCTGAAATTGCTGATCGAAGCGGAGAGTCTATTGAACGACGGCACGGCGGCCGTCGCGTTCGTGGCGCTGCTCGGGATCTTGGCGGGAAATCAACAGGGCACCGGAGCCATCGTCGGAACGCTGGCCGTCACGATCGTAGGTGGCGCACTCATCGGTGCCGTGGTAGCTGCTGGGTTCATGCTCCTCGCCGGACGCACTCCTGATTATTTGGTCGAAATTACCTTTACGACGTTGGCGGCGTACGGGTCTTTTTTCCTCGCCGAGCATTTCCACATGTCGGGCGTGCTCGCTTCGCTGACCGCCGGACTGGTGGTGGAAAACTTCCGCTCCTCGAGCTTGATGACGGACACCGGCCGCCAGGCGTTGGGCCCCTTCTGGGAGTATGTTGCGTTCATTGCCAATTCGCTGATATTCCTGTTGATCGGCGCCCAGGAGGCTCAGCAGCATTTCAGCGGTTTGTGGGCGCCGCTGGCGACCGTCCTTTTGCTGGTGACTCTGGGCCGAGCGATGGCGATTTATCCGCTATGCGCGCTGTTCTCGCGCAGCCGCCTGAAAGTGGACGCGCACCATCAACATGTGCTCTTCTGGGGTGGGTTGCGTGGTGCCTTGGCACTGGCCCTCGCGCTGGCCTCGCCGCAGGATCTTCCGCGCCGCGACCTGATCATTACGCTCACTTTCGCCGTCGTCGCGTTCTCGGTATTTGCGCAAGGCCTGACCATCACGCCGCTGTTGCGCCGGTTGAGGCTGTTACCCGACGAGGCTGATCGCGATGCCCGCGGCCGCGCCCAGCATGACCACCCATAGTGCGGACGTGCGCCAAATGCTGAGCAGCGCGAAAGCGACAAGTGCCACGCTGAGGTCCTGCGCGTTTTTGACCGAACTGGTCCACACCGGGTTATAGAGCGCCGCCGCGAGCAGCCCGACGACCGCCGCATTGATTCCGCGCATGGCGGCGCGCGCCCCAGTGCGGGCTCGAAGGGCGTTCCAAAAGGGCAGCGTGCCGACCAAGATCAGCATGCCCGGCAGAAAGATCGCGATCAGGCCGAGCGCGGCGCCCGCCAGGCCGTGAGGGGAGGGCTCTACGACGGCGCCGAGGAAGGCGGCAAAGCTGAACAGCGGGCCGGGAATGGCTTGCGCGGCGGCGTATCCCGCCAGGAAAGTGCCGTCGCTGACCCAGCCTGGCGTGACGAACGCATCGTGCAGCAAGGGCAGCACCACATGACCGCCGCCGAATACCAGGGCGCCGGAGCGATAAAACGCGTCGAACAACGCCACGCCGGGGCCGGCTCCCAAACGTTGCGCGGCAGGCAAAGCAATCAGCAACAGCCCGAATGCCGCGAACGATACGATGGCCGCCCTGCGGGACACGGGGATTTGCCTGACCAGTGGCGATGCCGACACCGAAGCATCGTCCTGGCAGAGCCCAAGCCCGATGAGGCCGCCCGCCACGATGACGGCGATCTGAGCGATCGAGGCCGTGCTGAAGAAAATGACGAGCGCGGCGGCGGCAGCGATCGACGCGCGGGCCAGGTCGGGGCACAACGTGCGCGCCATTCCCACAACGGCCTGCGCGACGATGGCGACAGCGACGAGTTTCAGGCCGTGAAGGAGTCCGATCCCGAGCGGCCCGCTCAAGGCGGCGACCCCATAGGCGAAAGATACGAGTGCGACCGCCGATGGCAAGGTGAAGCCGACCCACGCTGCGAGCCCACCCGCATAGCCTGCACGCATCAGTCCAATCGAGAATCCGACTTGACTCGAGGCGGGGCCGGGGAGGAATTGGCATAGCGCCACCAGATCGGTATAGGCCGCATCGTCGAGCCAGCGGCGGCGCACGACGAACTCCTCCCGGAAATAGCCGAGATGAGCGATTGGTCCGCCGAATGAGGTCAAGCCGAGCTTGAGAAATACGCGAAGAACCTCGAGGGGCGCGCAAGTCTCATGCATACCGCAGATAGCGGCGGAGCACGTTCGCCGTCACCCGTTCGACCATCGCGTCGCGCCGGGAAAGGGCCGCCACCCATTCGCAGCTGCCGGCATGGAATACCTCCCCGCGGCCGCGCGCGAAGTGCACGATCATGCCGGCGCCGCGCTTGACGCGCTCGACGGCGGCATCGCTATCGTCGCCCACCATGATCTCGGCAACGAATTTCGCATCGTCATCGGACAGGAATCGATCGTCGAAGGCGAGACTGGTCCGCTCCTCTTTCAGTGAAGAGAGGCCGAGTGCGAGGATGCTGAGCCCCGCCGGTGCACCGCTCGTCTCAGTGGGTTCCGGCAGACCGTCGCGAACCACATAGTCGAGCCCATCGACTTCGTACCCGAACGCATGGCCGTCCGCGCCGAGCAGATCGCCGTAGTACAGACCGGTTCCGTCGAATGCCCAATGTTCGGGGCGGTAGACCGGAAAGCCCCTCACGCCACGCGGCGCGCAGCCGCCCCAGCCCGCGTAGAGTCCTCGGGTCGCGTTCAGACCGAAGGTCATGGCGCCCGGCCGCCCCGTCTCGCGCGCCTCCCACGATCCGGACGTGCGCGAGGGGTCGGCTGAGCGGTAGACGGGATCCTCCGCGCGTGCGCGATATTTGTAGCAGATCTGCGATTTACCGCCGTGATCCAGGCGGGTCTGCCACATGAAATTACCCGCGAAGCGCGCCACGCATCCGCCCCGCTCGACATAAGCGTCGATGGCGTCGCGCATCTCCCAAGTCCAGTACTCGTCGTGGCCCACGCAGACGATGCAGTCATAGCCCTCGAGAATTTCCGGGCTGAATTGCAACTCGTGTTGACTCGCCAGATCGACTGCGAAGCCGGCACGCTCCGCCCATTGGAAGAAATGCCTGTCGTAGCTCGCCCAGCCCGCGGAGGCGTATTTGTTGGAATAGCCGTTGGCGAACGCCCACTCCAAGTGGGGATAGCGCGGCGCGGTCGCGGGCGGGACGGAGATCTCCAGCGCAACCCGCGGCGCGTCCTCGGGTAAAACGACAAAACCGCGGCACCAGGGACGCTCGATACTGACCGTGGTCGCGTATTGGTTGCGCTTCGGCCCCGTGAGTCCCTGGTAATGATTGGAGCCACCCCATGTATTGTACGCGGTCCAGGTTCCCGTCGCGGCCACCTGGAGAATGCGACGTGGCTTTCGGCCCGGTAGTGGTCGGACGATGAAGAGGTGATGCGCGTGAATTGGCGCGCTGTCGCGGCCCTCCGCAGTCAGGGTGATGCGATAGGCGCCGCAGGGCCAGTCCTTCCCGATGCTGAACTCGAGAGAGGACTCCCAGCCACAGCCGACAACCGAGCATTGTTCCGGGGCATCCTGCCAGCGCGCGCCGGCGACTGCGCGTTCCATCACCAATGCGCAGGTCGCACCGTCACGGTGAACGGCGAGTTGATACCGGGCTGCACTCGAGCTCACGTGCAGCCGTACCGTGCTGCCGGTCGTATAGCAAAAGGCATCGGTGTAGCACCAGATCTCACCGCGACCGCCGTTCATCCCGGGATAGTCATAGCGATGTCCGAACGCGGCTTCGCGGCGTTGTTCGGGAGTCAGGCCGAAATCAGGAAAATCGGTGGTCATCTTTTTTTGTGACTATACTGCTCGCCGATGATCGAGGCCAATGATTTCCCGTCAGGATGGACTCTTCCGTGAGACGCAGCCGACGGCGGCCGGCGCAAATCGAACAACACACGATTTATCAGATCCCGCTCGACCAGCGGCACGGCAAGGCGCGGCATCTGTTCACGCTCTGGATCGGCGCAAACATCAACGTGCTGACCGTCGTCACCGGCGCACTCGCGACGACGCTGTTTGGCCAATCCTTCCTGGCGGGCAGCATCGCCATTGTCATCGGCAACCTGGTGGGCACGATTTTCATGGCGCTGCATGCGGCCCAGGGCCCGCGGCTTGGCGTGCCGCAGATGGTGCAAAGCCGGGGCCAGTTCGGGGCACGAGGTGCCGCCTTCGTGGTCGCGTTGGTCGTCTTGATGTACCTGGGTTACGCCGCAACCGCCTTGGTGACCGGCGGACAATCGATCCACGCCATACTTCCCACGGTCGGTGAGCCGTCATGCATCGTGGCGATCGGCCTCGTCAGCCTCGCGGCAGCGATCTACGGGCACGATCTGATCCATGTCTGTACGCGTTTGATGACCTACGTCGCCGGCGGCGCCGTGTTGTTGTGCTACTTGTGGGTGCTCATCGTGCATCCGCTGCCGGAGACATTTTTCACACAGGGAAAATATTCACCCGTCGGCTTCTTCGGCATGGTCTCGATCGGCGCGTTTTGGCAGCTCTCCTACGCGCCTTACGTTTCCGACTACTCGCGCTACCTGCCGCCCGATACCGGGCCGCGCCGGGCGTTCTGGTCATGCTATTGGGGCAGCGTGGTCGGCGCGGTCATGCCGATGATCCTGGGCGCGCTGATAGGGCCGGCCGTGGTGGACGGCGACGTGGTCCAAGCGATCTCACGGCTCACCGGCCGCGCGAGTACGGCGATCGTGCTGCTGTTCGCGCCGGGCGTCGCCGTCGCGGGCGCGATTTGCCTGTACGGCGGCGCGCTTGCGGTGATCACTCTGGTTCAGACTTTCGCGACGAATTGGCGCGCAGACTCGCGAGCGCGGGCGCTCATTGCCACCGCGATCTTCGTCGGTGCGCTTCTCATCGGTCTGGTCGGTGCGACGAATTTCCTGCCGCTTTACGGACGCTTCAACGAGATTCTGCTCTACGTGATGGTGCCGTGGACCGCCGTGAACCTGGTGGATTACTACTTGATCCGCCACGGCGATTATGACGTGGCGTCGTTTTTCGCCGCGGATGGGGGCGTGTATGGCAGATACAATCCCGCAGCCCTCGTCTGCTACCTGCTTGGAATTCTCGTGCAGGTTCCGTTCATCGCCAGCGATATCTACACCGGTCCGATCGCCCGCGCGATGGGCGGGATCGACTTCTCCTGGATCGTGGGGCTCGTGGTCGTGAGCGCAGCCTATTATGTCGCGAGGCAAGAGTGAAGAAGTCCAAATTTGGAAAGGAAATCAAAAGATGGCGTCTTGGGCGCTTTCAAAGCCTTATGATCGGTCGGACCGACACTAGGCGAATGCGGAGGCCGTAATGACCTATTTGATGGCGTTTCTGGGACTAATCTGCGTGGCAGTCATCTTGGCGACGAGTCCGCTGGTGATCCGACTTTTCGAATACCTTTTTCCCATGGCCGAAGGTCGCCGTGCGGCATCCAAAGCGGCGAGCTTGCAAAAGACCGAGCGTTCGGAAATTCGTGAGGAGATTCGTCGGTTGACAGCGGTGCTCGAGACGGAGCGTCGCGGCGCCGGACGCTGAAGGCTCAAATTTCGCGCCTTCATGTTGGCAGCAACGCGAACATCACCAAGGACCGCGCCGTCACCCCGTATTGGTCGCCGGCCGCGCCTTCGAATCCTTCGGTTTGCTCCGTGACGTTGGTGTCGAGCACCAATTTCCAGCGGCTGCCGCCGCTCGTTAACGGCAGCGTGAACTCCACGAAGTCATGATGGGCATTCATGACGAGGAGCAGTGTCGCTTCCGTGCCTCGCTGGCGGACTCCCGAGGGCCGGGCGCGACCGTCGATCAGCATGCCAAAGCAGTGCGCGACCGGGTCATTCCAATGAGACTGCTGCATCTCCTCACCCGCAGCATTGATCCAAGTCAGGTCTTTGACTTCGAGCTCTTCGTCGTAGGCGCCCGTGAGGAAGAGGTTGCGCCGCAAAATGGGATATTTGTGTCGCAGCTCGCAAAGCGTCCGGGTAAACCTCAGCAGGGATTTACCCCTGTCAGAGAACTCCCAGTTGAGCCAGCTGATCTCGTCGTCCTGGCAGTAAGCGTTGTTGTTTCCCTGTTGGGTGCGGCCGAATTCATCGCCCGCGAGTAACATGGGCGTGCCCTGAGAGAGCAGCAGCGTCGAGAGCATGTTTCGGATTTGACGCTCGCGCAGCAGATTGATCGCAGGATCAGCAGTGGGGCCTTCCACGCCGCAGTTCCAGGAATGATTGTCGTTGCTGCCATCGCGGTTGTTTTCACCATTGGCGTCGTTGTGCTTGTCGTTGTACGACACCACATCGTTCAGGGTGAAGCCGTCATGTGCCGTGACGAAATTGATGCTGCACCAGGGTCGGCGACCGAGCCGATTGAAAACCTCGCCTGAGGCGGTCAAACGCATCGCCACGTCGGCGACCGAGGCGCTGCCCTTCCAAAAATCACGCACGGTGTCGCGATAGCGGTCGTTCCACTCACCCCAGCCAGGCGGGAAGCCCCCCACTTGATAACCCCCGGGACCGCAGTCCCACGGCTCGGCGATGAGCTTCACCGTACGTAAAACCGGGTCCTGGTTGCAGGCCTTCAGAAAGCCGCTTTGATTGTCGAATCCGTTGGGCTCACGCGCCAGGATCGTGCCGAGATCGAAGCGAAAGCCGTCCACATGCAGCTCATTGACCCAGTATCGCAGGCTGTCGGTGACCATCTCGATGACAGCCGGGTTGGACAGGTTCAAGGTGTTGCCGGTCCCCGTGTCGTTGATGTAATAGCGTGGTTCCGGCAGCAGCCGATAGTAGCTGGCGTTGTCGATCCCTTTGAACGACAAGGTGGGTCCGAGCTCGTTGCCTTCGGCGGTGTGGTTGTAAACCACGTCCAAGATGACTTCGAGGTCCGCATCGTGGAAGCGGGCCACCATTTCCTTGAATTCACGCAAGCACTGATCGGGTGCCGAGGCATAGCGTGGGTCCGGAGCGAAAAATCCAATGCTGTTGTATCCCCAATAATTCTTGAGGCCGCGCTCCAATAAATGACTGTCATCGACGAAGGTATGCACGGGCAGCAGCTCGATTGCGGTAACGCCCAACGACTTGATGTAATCGATGACCTGCTTGACGCCCAGGCCACCATAGGTGCCTCGTAGATGATTCGGAACGCTCGGATGGAGCTGGGTGAACCCTTTTACATGCGCCTCATAGATGATCGTGTTGTCCCATGGCAGCCCTTTGGCGCGCGGCTTGCCATGCCAATCGAAATTGGGATCGACGACCACACATTTCGGCATGAACGGTGCGCTGTCGCGTTCATCGAATGACAGATCGGCCTCCGGCGCGCCGACCGTGTAGCCGAAGCATTCAGGCGACCACTTCACTTGACCGATGTGTGCCCGGGCATAGGGATCGAGGAGCAGCTTGTTGGGATTGAAGCGGTGGCCTGCGCTCGGTTCATAGGGCCCGTGGACCCGAAGCCCATACACCGAGCCTGCGTGCACGTCTGGAATGTAGCCGTGCCAGATCAGGTCAGTGTATTCAGGGAGCACGATGCGTTCGATTTCGGTGCCTCCCGCCGCATCGAACAGACAGACTTCGACCTTTGTGGCGTTCGCGGAGAACAGCGTAAAATTCGTGCCCTTGCCGTCCCAGATCGCGCCATGTGCTTCCGAATTACCCTCGCGCACGCGAGACTTTTTTATGTCAGCCACAAGACTCCTCAGGTGATTTCGTTGCGCCGCAATCGGCTCGAACTTCGTGCTAGCCGCGTTTGCGCACTCTGCCCGACTTTCGCGCTGTCTTTTGCACATCCCCGCGTCCGGATTTCTTGAGGCTCGCTTTGAGCGCCGCCATGAGGTCGATTACCTGTGCCTTGGGCCGCTTGTCGCCGTCCGGCTCGACGACGGCGAGGGAGTGGGTTTCCTTGTTCCTTATTTTTTCCTGGACGCGCCGCTTCAGGTCCTCCCGATAGGTGTCCTTGAATTTGGCCGCGTTGAAATTCCCTTGCATGTGCTGAACCAGTTGCTTCGCCATTGCAAGCTCGGCTGAGGTGATTTTGGCGGTAGTTTGATGCTCAGGGGCGGGGAGGACCTCGTCGGAGAAGCGCAGGGTCAACAACATCAGCGATGATCCTTGAGGAGCAATGGCACACAGATGCTGGCGTTGGTGCATCACGAATGTCGCAACCGCGACCTTGCCGGTGGACTCGAGCACCCGCTGCAATAATGTGTAGACCTTATCGCCGCCTTTTGCCGGAGCCAAGTAATACGGTTTCTCGTAATACATCGCCGGAATTTGCGAAGCATCACAGAAAGTGTCGATCTCGATGGTTTCCGACGCCTTGACATTGGCGTGTTTGAAATCGCCATCCGCGAGGGCGACAAAATCTCCCTTCTTATACTCATAGCCTTTGACGATGTGGGACCAATCGACCTCCTTTCCGGTCGTCTTGTTTATATGTTGATAGCCGATCGGGGAAAAATCGCGGCTGTCGAGCATATGAAGCGGCAAGGTATTGTCCTTGGACGCCGTATGAATCTCGACGGGGACGTATATCAATCCAAACGAAATGGCACCTTTCCACAAAGCTCGGGGCATTTTCTATCCAGCTGGCAGGGCAACCCAGGATTACAACGGATGAGGCACGAAACTGTAACAGCCGTCGCGCTCGAAATCGTATCAGTATTCACTGACATCAACTCGTGTGGGAATGCGTGATGAGAGCGCCCGACAATCGCGCTAACATGCGGGGCTGCCTGGTTTCCCTCAGTGGCCCGACGACATCGGTCTGCGGAAAGAACCACCAAGAAATCCCGCGCTCGCTTACAGCATCGGCGATTGCTCGGAGCTACACTTTTCGTCGAAGTGATAAGGGTGGATACCAATGCCTCTGTCTCAATTGGGTGGATGGTGCACTAACTTTCGCGTCCTGCAGGCGCTGGCGGAGTATTTGCAAAATGACGCCGAAGGACGCAGCTTTGCGCTGGCGCGCGCACTCCACGACGATCTGGGAGGCAGCCTCACGGCGGCGATCATGGATGTCGCCTGGCTGACTCGGCATCCTGCGGCTGCCGCCGGCGACGTGTCAGTGCGCCTGCATCGAGTGGAAGGGAGCCTGACCAAGGCTATCGAATCGATGCGTCGCCTGGTGGATGAGTTGCAACCGGCGCTGATCGACAGCATCGGATTATTTGTGGCCTTGAGTGCGCACTTCGGCAGGGAATGCAGCCGCTACGGGGTCAAATACAGTGACACCGTGATAGGCGTCTCTCCCGAGATCGACGGTGCCGCGTCAATGGCCATCTTTCGGATAGCGCAAGGATTCTTGCAGTGGATTCGGGAAGATGCGGCCGCGAGTGAACTGATTGCCCGCTATGAGGGCGACTCGGAAGGGTTGACCATGCGCTTTATCGCGCATGGCATCCAAGCGCAGGCGCTGCCAACCCAAGGGAATATCGCGCCCCGGCTCGCATCGATCGCGTTGCGGTTGCGCAAGCTCAACGGCACGTTGACGAGCGACGTGTGCAACGGCAGCGTGACGATCCAAGTGAAAATTCCCGCTGACGCGTCGAGGCCGCAGATCGCTGCCTGACGGTCGTGCCTTGTCGACAAGGAGGAATTTCTCCCGTTATGTGGATGCGAGCCCGGAGACCGCGTGCAAAAGCGTCCGTTCGCTCAGGCGCTGCCGGTGGCGCTGTTGCGCGTCGGTTTGTAGATGTACGTTGCGAACACATACCCCCACGGCACCGCAACGATGGGCAATATCACCCACAAGAATGCATCGGTGGTTCCCTCCGCCGAAGAACCGGCGAGCACGCCCTTCGACCAGAGCGGATATGCCACAACGATCAGCCACAGCACCTTGTAGAAGATCTCGAGCAGAAGGATGGGTAGCATTTTCAATGGGCGGATGATTCCGAGGCCGGCCAGGGTCGCAAAGGCGGTCCAGACGCACCACGCCACGGCATCGGTCGGCTCCCAAGCTCCCTGATGGGTGAGGATGGAAGTCCAAGTGATGCGGCCGAGCACGAAGAACATTAAGACGTAGACCAGCCGTAGAAGGTAGATGTTGATTCTGCGGGCACCCTCGTAGCGATCATCCCTGCGAAAAATTGCCCTGGGGTCGAAGCTCATGGAAGTCTCCTTTGAAAGGCCGTATCTTTCATATGTAAGAAAAATATTACACATGATAGGACTCTCCGTCAATAGGGCATAATAGATGCGCCCATCACAGCCGGATAACAACGTGCCGCCCATCCGTCGAAACTTCGCGTTGATGCTGTTAGTGACCTTGTGGGGTTGCGTAGGGCATCCCCCGGGAGCGGATGCCCGCAAATCCGCCTCGACAGTCTCCGTTCAGCCCGGTGATACGCCCCTCGGCCGACGGTTTGCGGCCGAGTCCCATGAGCATGGGGATGAGTCTGCATTTCGCATCGTCGGCGTGGGCGCCGACGGCTTCCGCATCAGAATGCAGATGATCGAAACTGCGCAAAAGACCCTGGACCTTCAATATTATATTTTTCGGGGCGACGAGACCGGCCGGCTGCTGACGGACACTCTGGCGCGCGCGGCGAAGCGCGGCGTGCGTATACGCCTGCTGGTCGATGACGCGGACACGGTCGCGGGCGATGACCAAATCCTGCGGCTCCTGGCTTACCCGTCGGCCGAGGTGAGAATCTTCAATCCGTATGGTTATCGGGGGCATTCCAAGGGGATTCGCGACCTGGACTTTCTCTTCCACGCGTCGCGGCTCGACTATCGAATGCACAACAAGCTGTTGGTGGTCGACAATGCCCTTGCGCTCATCGGCGGCCGCAACGTCGGCAATCAATATTTCCAGGTGGACCCTGAATCGCAGTTCGCGGATGACGACGTCTTTACGGTCGGTCCGATAGTAGGCCAGCTCTCCGGCACGTTCGATGAGTTTTGGAACAGCGATCTGGCAATCCCCGCCCAGGCATTGGGGCGCACCGTCGACCGTGCTTTGCCCGCGCCATCCGCAAAGCCCGGCCCCATCGACTATGCCTCCCTGCTCGACACGCAAGATCCGTTCGCGGGGATCATCTCCGGCAGGCTCCCGCTCGCATGGGCGCAAGCCCGGGTGGTCCACGACAGTCCAGACAAGAAAAAGGTGGTCGACGGGGCGTTGCCGGGCTCGTTGATCAGCCGCGCGGTGATCGATTCGGCGCGCGACGTGAAATCCGAGATCTTGCTCATCAGCCCGTTCTTCGTGCCGGCTCCCGACGAGCTGCAGCTCCTCGAGGACCTGCGCCGGCGCCAGGCAGCGGTGCGGATACTCACCAATTCGCTTGAATCCAATCCCCAGATTGCGGCGCAGTCGGGCTACGATCATGTCCGGGTGCCGCTGCTCGAGGCGGGCGCGCAATTGTACGAAATTCGTTCGCTGCTCGGGAATGTGCGGGGAAGCGGTGAGACCGCAACGGTGTCACGCTACGGCAATTACGCGCTGCATGCCAAGACGTACGTGTTCGACCGCGGCAGACTGTTCATCGGCTCGATGAACTTTGACCAGCGCTCCAAACGCATCAACACGGAAATCGGCTTGATCATCGACAGCAGGGAACTCGCGCTTGAGACCGCGCGACGCTTCGACGAAATGGTAAAGCCCGAGAATTGCTATACCCTCGAATTGAGGCCGTCCGCCGCACCCGGCCGCTCATCGCGCCTGGTATGGCGAACCAAGGAAAACGGCCAAGACGTGGAGTACACCCGAGAGCCCGCCCGCAGCGAATGGCAAAGAGTCGCAGACAAGCTTTTGGCGATATTGCCGATCGAGAGGGAGCTGTGACATTTCGCTGATCTCGAGCCGCCCAAAAGGTTGGTTATGAGTTCATAACGTTTGAGACTAAGGGTGCCGCGACCACCGCGATATCATGCCTTCGGCAGACACCGTTTGCCCTGGAGATCGACGTGTGGAGCATGGTCCTAAGATCGAGCCTTACTGACTGGTTGACCGGCGGCGGCGCACCCGCCGATCAAGGCGCTCTGCGGAAAATCAACCGGGCGTTCGAGTCGCTCTCACCCGAGAAACGGGTTGCCCAGGCAGTGGAGCTGTTGCCCGGAGCCCATGTGCTGACCTCGAGCTTCGGTGCCCAGGCGGCGGTCATGCTCCATCTCATCAACCAGGTGATTCCGAAGATCCCGGTGGTGTTGATCGATACGGGTTATCTCTTTCCCGAGACCTATCGGTTCGTCGACGACCTCACGGAGAAGCTCGGCCTCAACCTGAAGGTGTTTCGGTCGGACGCCTCGCCTGCGTGGCAAGAATCCCGTTTCGGCAAGCTTTGGGATCAGGGCCTCGAGGGCATCGAGCATTACAATCGGATCAACAAGCAGGAGCCCTTGGATCGGGCATTGCGGGAACTCGGTGCGGAGACCTGGTTCGCGGGCCTGCGCAGAGTCCAGACGCCCACCCGGGCTCAGATCGAGCCCATCGAATTCAAGCGGGGGCGGTACAAGGTGCACCCGCTGTTCGATTGGACCGACCGTGACGTGGGGCGATACCTCCAAAAGCACCAACTTCCCTACCACCCATTGTGGGAGAAAGGCTATCTATCGATCGGCGACTGGCATACGACGCGCTCGCTTGCCGAGGTGGACAGCATGGAGGAGTTGCGTTTCTTCGGCTTGAAGCGCGAGTGCGGTCTGCACGAGGACTGAAGCGCCTCAGGAGACGAACAGGCGTTCGCTCACAAGGGCCAGCATGATGGCGATCAGCGTCCGCGTGAGCTGCGCCGGAAGACGGACGGTTGCCCGTGTGGCGACGATGACGCCGGGAATCGACCCCACCAGCAAGCACGCCAGCACCCGAAGATTCACGTGTCCGAGGAACGCGTGCCCCGCCGCCGCCATCGCGGTGATCGGCAATGCATGGGCGATATCGGTCGCTACCAGACGGTCGGACGGCAGCCGCAGTGGGTACAGGGCCACCAGCACTGCCACACCGAGCGCCCCGGCGCCGACCGAGGTCATACTGACGCCGATTCCCAGCAATGCCCCAGCAGCCACGGTGAAGGCGACCTTGTGCCGCTCGGTGCCCTGAAGCCACGCGGCTGTGAACTTGAGGCCCAGGCGCCGCAACGGGTCCTGCAACAGCAGCGCGGCCGCTGCGAGCGCCAGGATCACCGCCAGGCAGCGGGAGATCAGTTGATCCACGACGCCGGGCGGCCGGTGGTCAAACCAGAACCAGATGATGACGGCGGCGGTGGCAGGAATGCTGCCGATGACCAGCCGCCCCACGATGCGCCAATCGACCCGCCGACTGAAGCCAAAAGAGGCGGTGGCGACGAGTTTCGTGCCGGCGGAAAACATCAGATCGGTACCCACGGCCACGGCCGGGGGCTGTCCGAAGACGAGCACCAGGATGGGAGTCATCAGCGAGCCGCCGCCCACGCCCGTGAGGCCCACGAGCGCGCCGACAATCAAGCCGCAGAGGGCGTAAAGCAAAGGATTGGACATCGCAGGGGGAGTGTACCCGGGTGCTGCCGTCGGCCATGATGCCGATCGAGCATAAGCAAAGACCTGGTGGTCATCATCAAAGCCGCGGCTGCAAACGCGGTACCGCCTCGACGACGTCCTCGATCCTTTTGAAATGTTCCGGATGTCTCAGCAGCGTCGCGGCCATGGCGAGCGCCGCGCGCTCGCAGGCCGCGCGTACTTCGGGGTTCTCGATGCCGTCGAGATCGACCACATGCGCGAATCCGAGGATGCGTCGGATCATCTTGCACGCCCCGAAAGCCAGCATATCGTCGAACAGCGTAGCGACGAAGGCATCGCGCGCAGACGCAAGCGCGGTGGCATCGGCGGTCGAGGTGAACATGGCGTTCGGAAACACATCGCCCGCCGCATTCCCGGCCCAGAGTGATAGAAAACGACTGCGAAAGGTGTTCCAGAACACGGTCACCTGCTCGAGAATCCACGCTCGATGCGCTGACCGATCGTCATCCGCCGTCGCGCGGCCGAATTGAGAGTACCAACTGAGCAGGAGGTTTCCAAAAAACGCCCCGAGATCGAAGCCGATCGGGCCGTAGAACGCGAATTCCGGATCGATGACGCGCGTATCGGTCTCGGTCACCATCACGGAACCCGAATGCAGGTCCCCGTGAAGCAGCGCCTGGGCCTCGGTCAGAAATTTCCGGCCGAAGTGTGCGGCGCGCACCTTGATCTGCGCATCTCGCCGCAGATCCGATGCCGCCTGATCGAGCTGCGGAGAGGTGTGACGATTACGCTTGGCGTCGAAATACGGTTCGGCAAATATCAAATCTACGGTGATTCTGATGAGCGATTTGTTGCCCGCGAACAGCGCGACCCCGTCGAGCTTGCGCTCGAACGGCCACGCCAGATCCGAGGTATAAAAGCATGCCCGCGCCACATAATCGCCGATATCGCGGGCGACGTGCGGGTAGCGGCGCCCGGCGATCAAGCCTTGCCTCAGGATGATGTGCGGCGACAGCCGCTCCATGATCGTGAAATGGCGCTCCGCATCGTAGTGGTGGATGGCGGGGATGAGTCCGCCGACGTAGGGTGCAACGCTACGAAAATAGGCATTTTCGTAGTGGGCGCGTTCCGGCGACATGGGCCATCCCGGCCCTGCCACCCGGACATAGGGGAGGGCCTGTTTGAGGCAAACGGATCCTTCAGGTCCGTCCACCAGGAACACGAGGTTCAAGTTGCCATCGCCCACTTCGCGGACGTGCCAGTCGGCGGGGGATCCGCCCAGCAATGGGCGAACGTGATCGAGCCCGGCGATGAGCGGGGGCGCGCTCTCAATGTCCAGAATTTGATAAGTCGAGCCGGGACCCGTCATGGCGGACATTTCAGGCACCGCCTCGAGGAATCGCCGGGGCGGGTAGATCCGCTCCGCCAAAATCCAATCCGGCATCGAAGGCGTTCTGTTGTCCGTAGGTACGAAATTTCTCGATGACCCGATCCATCTCGACATCGTCGAGAAGGCGAATCTGCCCGAGCGCGAGCGCCGCGCAGTACTTGGCGGCGAGGTCTTCTACTTCGCCCGCAAGCGACAACGCATCGTCGAGGTTCCGTCCGAGGGCGATGACGCCGTGGTTGCCCAGCAAACAAGCGCGGCGGCCGTCGAGCGCCTCGAGCGCGGCGTCCGACAATTCCTGGGAGCCAAACGTGCGGTACGGGGCACAGCGGATGTCGACGCCGCCAGCGACCGCGACCATGTAATGGAATGCGGGAATTCCGCGGCCCGTACAGGCAAGAGCGGTCGCTTTCGGCGAATGGGTGTGAACGATGGAGCCGATGTCGCTCCGTGCCTGCAAAATATCGCGGTGGAAGCGCCATTCGCTCGAGGGGCGCCGCCGCCCGAACCAGCGGCCGTCGAGATTCATCAAAGGGACGTCATCGGCTGCCAGCGATTCGTACGGCAAGCCGGTGGGGCTCACGAAGAAGCTGCGCGCATCCCGGCGCACACTGATGTTGCCCGACTTTCCGTAGGTCAGGCCGCGGCGCGTCAGCTCGCGGCAGCCGAGGACGATGGAATCGCGAAGCGTCCAGTCTTCACGCTCGACAGCGGAACCGCTCATGGCGTTGCCCCTTGGTCGGGGTACAAGCTTTGAAGCCCGGCCGGGCTCGCCGGACAAATACCCCGCTCGGTAATCAGCCCCGTCACCAATCTTGCCGGCGTCACGTCGAACGCCAGATTCAGCGCTCGGCTCGCATCGGGCACGATCCTCACCGTGTCGAGACGGCCGGAGGCCGTTTTGCCCGTGACGTGTGTGACTTCCGCCGGCGATCGCTCCTCGATCGGGATGTCGCTGCCGTCGGCGAGGGACCAGTCGATGGTGCTCATCGGCAGCGCCACATAAAAAGGCACCTCGTTGTCGCGTGCGGCCAGAGCCTTCAGGTACGTACCCACCTTGTTGCACACGTCGCCGGTCGAAGTGGTTCGATCGCTGCCGACCAGAACCAAATCCACCTGGCGCCTTTGCATGAGATGACCTCCCAGATTGTCGGCGATGACCGTATGCGGCACACCGTGCGCACCCAACTCAAACGCGGTCAGCGAAGCGCCCTGGTTGCGCGGTCGTGTCTCGTCGACCCACACGTGAATCGGGATCCCGGCGTCGTGAGCCAGGTAAATCGGGGCGAGCGCGGTTCCATAGTCCACGCACGCGAGCCAGCCGGCGTTGCAATGCGTCAGTATATTCAGGCGGCCGGAACGCGCGCGAGCGGCCTCGCGGACGAGCTCGAGGCCGTGCGATCCGATTGAGCGGCATTGTTCAACGTCCTGATCGCAGAGCAGGGCTGCCTGTCGGAACGCGGCATCCGCGCGCTCCGATGGGGCCACCGACGCGAGCGACCGGCGCATCCTCGTCAACGCCCAGGCGAGGTTGTGGGCCGTGGGGCGCGTTGCCGTGAGCGCTTCAGACGCCCGCTCGATACACTGATCGGAGGGGTCCGACCGGATCGCGAGCGCCAAGCCGTAGGCGGCGGTCGCCCCTATCAACGGCGCACCCCGCACCACCATGGTTTCGATCGCACGAGCGGCATCCTCGAGACTGAAAAGATCCACGGTCGCGAACTCGAAGGGCAGGCGCGACTGGTCAATGACGCGCACGCAAGCGCTGCCGATCGGCCAGATGGTGCGATAAGGAGTCCCCGAGATCTTCATAAAGTGTGCGATAGACTACTACGCATCCGGGCCGTTGCAATTGGAGACGAGGATGAACAAAGGATCGACCCTGCTGGTTGCGGCGCTGGAGAACGAGGGCGTCGATAGAATCTATGGTATTCCGGGAGAGGAGAACCTCGATGTAGTCGAGGCGATCCGCAAGTCCTCCATCGAACTGGTGTTGACCCGCCATGAGCAGGCCGCCGCTTTCATGGCCGCGACCTACGGCCGGCTCACCGGCAGGCCGGGCGTGTGCATCTCCACGTTGGGACCCGGTGCGTTGAATTTCACGACGGGCGCGGCGTACGCGCTTCTCGGCGCCATGCCCATGATCATGATCACCGGGCAGAAGGGAATTCTTTCTTCGAGACAAGCGCGCTTTCAGGTCGTGGACGTCGTCGCGACGATGAAGCCGCTGACCAAGCTGTCGCGTCAGATCGTCTCGGCCAGCATGATACCAACCCTGGTGCGGGAGGCTTTTCGTGTCGCGGAGGAAGAGCGTCCCGGCCCCGTGCACCTGGAGCTTCCCGAGGATATCGCCGCCGAGAGCTGCGAAGACGTTGCGCTGATTGCGCCTCACCCCGTCGAGTTGCCGCTGGCGGGAACGCAGGCGCTGGATCGCGCTGCGCAGCTGATCATCAGGGCCGAGCGGCCGCTCGCCATGCTCGGCGCCGCCGCCTCCCGGCCGCGCTCGACCGCCGATATTGCGCAGTTCGTATTGCGCACCCGGATACCTTACTTCACGACGCAGATGGGCAAGGGTACCGTGCCCGGCGGTACCGAGCTGTACATGGGGACCGCCGCGCTCTCGGAACGCGACTATGTGCACGAGGCGATCGACCGTGCCGATCTCATCATCACGATCGGCCACGACACCGTCGAGAAACCTCCGTTCATCATGGGTCCGGACGGACCCCAGGTGGTGCACATCGGCTATCAGCCAGCGAGCGTGGAACAGGTCTACTTCCCGCAGACCGAAGTGGTCGGAGACATCGGTCCCACGCTCCGCCTTCTGGCAGACCGCGTCGAGGGAAAAATCCCGCACGCGAGTGCGCTCTTGCCGCTGCGCGCAGATATTCTGGCTCATATCGCGGATCGCGACACCGAACAACGCTTCACTCCGCAGCGTCTGGTGCACGACATCCGGCAGGTCATGCCTTCCGACGGCATCGTCGCGCTCGACAACGGCATGTACAAGATCTGGTTCGCCCGCAATTACCGGACCCGCGTCGCCAACACACTGCTGCTCGACAACGCGCTCGCCACCATGGGGGCGGGGTTGCCCTCGGCCATGATGGCGGCGATGCTTTATCCGAAGCGCCGTGTGATGGCCGTTTGCGGGGACGGCGGCTTCATGATGAACAGCCAGGAGATGGAGACCGCGGTGCGCTTGAAGTTGAGCCTGGTGGTGCTGGTGATCGAGGACGGCGCCTATGGCATGATCCGCTGGAAGCAATCCGTGGATCGATTTCCCGATTTCGGAATGACCTTCGGCAATCCCGACTTTGCGAAGTATGCCGAGGCGTATGGTGCCCGTGGGACCCGGGTCCAGTCCATCGGCGATTTCGTTCCGGCGCTGCAGAACGCATTCAGCGGCGGTGGCGTGCACCTCGTTGCCGTACCGATCGATTATTCCGAGAACGAACGTGTTCTGGTTGAGGAGCTGCGCACGCGGTTTGCGCCGCCGCCCGAGCCCGCATCACCATGACGTCACGCGGACGCGGACGCGGACGCGGAGGCGGACGCGGAGGCGAACGGCGTCGCGCGTCACGACTTTGCGTCAGCCGTCAGCAACTGCGACAGGGCGCGGTAATCGGTCTTGCCGGTGCCAAGAACCGGAATCTGTGGAATGTCCCGAACGATGCGAATGTTGTGCAGGCCGGATAATCCAGCCTCCTGGATGGTCTTGTTGACTTGTGCCCGGTCCAAGGGACGTATCGTGAACAGGGCCAGTTCGGGATGTTGATCATCCGCGGTCGACAACACGGCCAGGGGCGGACCTTTGTCGTCCGGCCGGGCATAAACGCGCATCAACACGTCCTCGATCGCCGGGAGCGAGACCATCTCGCCGCCTATTTTGACGAACCGCTTGAGCCGCCCCATGAAAGTCAGTCGCTTCTGGTCATCGGCTTTGACCAGATCGCCGGTGCGGTACCAGCTCTCTGCGCCGAAGGTCTCGAAGGGCGACGGGCCGCTGTAATTCAAGTAGCCACCGAAAATGCTTGGCCCTCGAAGCAGCAACATGCCGGTATGGCCCGACGCCGCCGGCTGCCGAGTATCCAAATCCATGATCATCGCGGTCACTGAAGGCAGCGGCTTGCCGATCGTTCCTGGCCTGACATCATCCTCACGCATGACCGCAACGACCGGCGAACATTCGGTGATGCCGTAGCCTTCCAATATGACGGCCTCGGGACAGCGGCTCTTCACGGAATCATAGATCTCCCGGGGACACTTTTCCGCACCGGTCACGCACAGGCGAAGCGAGGTCAAATCGCTTCCCGCGCTCGCGCGCACGATGTTTGCCACGAAGGTCGGCGTGCCGAGCAGGAGGGTTACCTGATATTTCTCGATGATCTTGGCGAGCGCCGAGACCTCGTTCGGGTTTGGATGATGCACCACCCGGATGCCTGCCAGGATCGGCAGCAGCAGCGTACCCATCAGCCCGAACGAATGAAACGGCGGCAGCAGACCCAGCATCCGGTCGCTTTGCAGGATTTTGAAGCTGGATAGGGCATCGCGGATATTGGTCAAGAGATTGAGGTGAGTCAGCGGGACCGCCTTGGGCAGCGATTCCGATCCGCTGGTGAACAGCACCACGGCCGTCTCGCTTGCCCTGACGCGCGCGAGGCTCCGCCACGAGAATCGGGCGCGAATGGCCGCGGCAAGTTTCTCAGTCCAACGAAGCGTGCCGGCCAGGCTCTCGAGCGGCACCAAACGGTCCTCGAGCTCGCTCAGATCGATGCCTTGCGAAGATAGGCGGCGCAGCAACAGTTTCGCCGTCAATATTTTTTGTATCCCCACCATATCGAGACCCAGTTGCACGACGCGCGAGCCTGCGGTCCAATTGATCATCACCGGTGTCTTCCCCGCGAAAAGCGTGGCCAGATAAATGGTATCTGCCGCGACCGATGCCGGCAGCATGATGCCGACGTACTGTCCGGGAAGGGCGCAGATTCTGTTCCGCAGAGCGAAAATCGCGGTGACCAAATCGCGGTAGGTGCGGCTTCCTTGCTGTAAATCCGCCACGATGACCCGCCCTGGAGAGCGGCGCGCCTGCGCGAGAAATACCTCCTGGATGGTGCGGCCATTTGGAATTTGTAAACGCGCGTCGCCATGATCTTTCAGCCACGCAGCCGATGGCGCGGCTATTTGCACATTGGCGGATTCCGCCGATGCGGCGCCGCAGGCGGCCATGACCATATCCCCGACGGTGTGCACGGCTTCCACGCCGGGCACGGACACGGCGAACTCTCGTTCCAGCCAAAGCAGGATGTCGGTGATGGCCAGGCTGTCGAGTCCGAGATCCCTTGCCAGCTCCTGATCATCCTTCAAGCCGTCGATGCCGGTCGCATCGTGCAGACGCGCCAGCACGATCTGCCTCGTCGCCGCCGGCGCATCGTAGGCGGCCTGTGCCGCGGTCGGCATGGCCTCCGGAATCTCGCGCGCGCCGCCTTTTTCCCAGATGCTGTAGGGAACGTAAAGTGCGGGCGGCGCCTCGTGATTGTAGAACCGGTCCAGATAGGTGTTGAGCTCTGCGCGCTCCGCGTGGCGCGGAAGGTCGCCGGGTTCAACGAGTTCGATCTGCACGTGTCGTTTGGGTGCAAAAAATATCGCGCTCGCCAGCACCCCACCGAGATGTCCGAAGCCATTCTTCAAGCGGGGCGGCACACCCGAGGCCCATCCGAAGCAACTTCCCCAGAGTCCCGTGGTTCTCACCAGAACCACGCGGACCTGGGGCAGCTCGGAGATGATGCGGTGAGCGGCACTCACGCCTCCCAGCGTCTCCAATCGATGCCGCATCAGCCTGCCGGCCGGGTACAGCAGCACATTCTCGCCCTGTTTCAATGCGTCTATGCACAGCTCGATCGACCGCTGTACTGCCTTCACGCTGCCTTCATCGAGTTCGGAGAGCACCGGGACCCGCAAAGTGCCGAGGAGGTCCGCGAGTTTCCGAATGAGGGGCAGGTCGATCTGATCTTCGAGCGCCAGCGGCCGGATGCCGAATTTTCCGTGGAGGTGGGCGAGAACGATGACGGGATCGATCAGGGCCGGGTGGTTCGGCATGAACAGAATGCCCGGCGCTCCGGGCTCTCTTACGATCCCCGCGCCGTTTACCCGTACGCGATACCGCACGGCAAGCGCGCGCCGCCCGAGAAACGCCAGTAATCTTGCGGGCCAGGATGCATGGCCCGGCGCCCGACGCGCGAACGCTAAGGCCATGGATGAGGCAACGGCGGGGTGAGACTTAAAAGGCCACTGTCACTCGTCGGAGATATTCGGAGCCGATCGCCGCTCCTCGATGTCGAGCAGGGCGCGGTCCACCGCGATTCCCGATCCATGTGCTTCGACGTTGACTTCCGGCAGGCCGATGTCCTCGGGTCCGAGGTCATCGAACGGGCCCACCCAGTCCTCCGGCTGTTCACAGGTCGCCAGGTTTTTTGCCGTCCAGTCATCCGTGGAAGTCTCCTCCAACGACCCGTCGGCGTCTTGCGTCTCGATCAGGCGATCGTCCGCATCGACGCTGACGACCTGAAAGACATTTCCCGACTCCCGGTCCAGGTACCATTGCCCCGGTATTGCGACGATGCGACTGATCATATCGGCCCCCCAGTCAATTTGCGCGGATCCTGCGATGCCGGCAGATGACGTTTTACGTCCTGCAGACGCTTTCGTTCGTAATCCTCGAGCTGCCGCCGCATCGTCTGAAATGCGTCACGCACTGCAACATAAGGATCCTCATGGGAATGGCGCTCGGGATGCTCATGCTGGGCGATGAGATGAGCGCCCGGGCTCGTGATCTCGATGCGCACCTCATAGATGCGCCCCTGAAGGCTGTGTTTGTGTGGCAGCGAGATGATCACATGACACTGGATGATATGGGCGTCAAATTTGAGCAGGCGCTGCGCAAGCTCCCGGATGCGCGCGCCGAGAGCGGCCGACGGCTCGATATCCCGCCAAGTGATGCGAATTGACAGCGGCATGAGATTCCCGGGATCCATAAAGGCTTCGATTTCGACAGGGACTATTCCGCATCGCGACGGCGCGGACAATACGGGATTTCCACCATCCTTTGCGCCGCGACAGTGACTTCGGGAAGTCCTCGGCCGCGCCCCGGAAATAGCCGTCCTTGGACAATGCTCCGAGAGCGGTACCGTGCACGCTCTGCGAGCGCCTCGGGGTCTAGGTGGAAACGCTTATTTCCATCGGCATTCCCCCTGCCATATTCTTATCTGTTGAATCCTCGATGGTCGGGGGCGGTGAATGACAGGGTCCTTTTTGGCAACCATTGGTCCGTCAATTCTTGCCAAACCCATCGCCCCCGCCCCCAGGTTGGAAATCTTAGACGGGGGCTCCCGTAGCTTCGTGGCGCAGATCGTCACAATTTGGCGGATAGTGACAGGTTGCTGCGCTCCTGAGAACCAATTCGCAATCCGCTGAACCGACATGCCATTACCGAAAAACCCGCTGGCTGGCTATCGCGCATTTGCGGCATCGACGGTCGAAGATCTGCATGCCGCGGTCCAGACGCATCTGGGCGCCGAATGTGTCGCCGCGCCGACGGAGCGGCCCTTGTCGGCGGTGGCCAACATGTTCCGGTTGCCTTCCGGTCAGCTCTGGTTTTGCTCCTACGGTGCGCCGGTTGAGATTCGTTTCAGCGAGTCGGATTATTTTCGCATCCAATTCCACTGCACGGGCATCGGAAGCACCCGGATCGGCGCCCGAACAATACCGATAGAGCCCGATCAAGGCTGCGTCTCCCATGCCGCGGCGACGTTATCGTTCGGCGCCGGATTTCAACAGCTCGTGTGGCGCATCGATCGCTCGGTCATGAGCAGAAAGCTCGCCGCCCTGACCGGTGCGTCCGCCGCCCGGACGCTCGACTTCGAGCCCGCGCTCGATCTGCGACTGCCGCGTGCCCGAGCGCTGCTCGGCATCTTTCACAGCCTGGTGCACGGTGTTTCGGGATCGCCGCAACCAAACCGGTTTCTGCTGGCTGAATTGGAGCAAGCACTGATGGTGTCTTTGCTCACCCATGCTGCGCACAACTGCGATTCGCAGCTGAAGTCATTCACCGCCGAGGGCGCGCCCTGGCAGGTGCGCCGCGTCGAGGAATTCATCGATGCACACCTCGACCGGCCTTTCGATATCGAGGAGGCGGTGGCGCTGACCGGCGTCGGGATCCGAACCATTTATCGGGCCTTCAAACGATACCGCGGTTACTCCCCGTCGGAGTTCTCGAAGCAGCGGCGCCTGGTCAAGGCGCACGCCTTATTGAGCGACCCGCTGCTGCTGCGCTCGATCACGGAGATCGCGTACGACTGCGGCTTCAGCGACCTGAGCCACTTCAGCCGGGACTTCGCGGCGACGTTCGGCGAAAGCCCACGGTCGGTGCATCAAGCAGCGCGCCGACAAGCGCCGTTGCGGCCCGAATCCACGAGGCGCGGCCGCTAGTTCTCAACCAGCAGGAACCTGCCGCATCATTCGCCGCGTGAAGTTCCGGCTCATCTCGGCTCCTCGCCGGGCAAGCGCAAGCGGGCGTCGACGATCTTCTCACCCCGGAACAGGAACGAGTAGGTCTTGGATCCGACATAGCTCCCGCGGGAATCCTGCGCGTTGATGCTGGCTTTGACAGTCCAACCGTATATGCGCTTCTCGGTCATCAGCATGCCTCCGGCGAGCTTTGTCACGAAACCCTGTATCGGTGGGGTGATCTCGCCGTATTGAACGGTTTCAGGATGCTTCAAGTGCTCCAGGAAATACTTTCGAATCGCCTGTTGGTAATTCGTGGGCATGTCGCCGTATTGTGTCGCGGTTTCGCGGATCGGTGCCGGCGGTCCGGCGTCGGGAGAGGGCGGTGGGGACTGCGATCCTGTTAGCGGCAGCGCTGCGGGTCCACTGGGCGCCGCGGGTTCACTGGGTGGTGCGTTGGCCGGGGCAATTGCCGGCGCGGCCGCCGACGGCGCCCCCGGGGGCTGGTCCAGCGTCCAGCTATCGACGATGCATTTCCAGTTGCCGTCGGCTCCCTTTCTCCAGATCTCGAGGCGTCGGCCTCGACTCGATGCCGATGTCCCATGCAAGTCGAAGCGCAGCTCATAGGATCCGACCAGAGAAGCCAGGTCGCCCGATCGGGACACCTGCACGTCGATCGGCCGAGACGCGACCGAGAGGTGGGGTCGTTCCAGAAGGTGAGTCACGCTCTGGCGGATGAGTTCCTTGCCGCTCGCGAGCTGATCGTCGGGCAACAGGACGATTGCATCGGAGGCGTAGAACGACATCCATGCATCGGCGCTGTGGCTGCTCGCCGCTGCGGCCCAGTCCGCATCCGCCTTGCGTACTGCGACCTCGGCCGCCAGCGGATCAGCCGCGACGCCGGCCGGGAGGCTCGGTGCGCCCATCAAGAGGGACGTGACGGTGAGACATACGAAGGACGGCAGCGGCTTTTTTTTCATTCTTAACTCCCGGAAGCAAGGCGCGGGGCGAGCACAACAGAGAACCCGCGCAAGTTTACACCAGAGGCGGGTGAGGCGACGCCCGTTGGCTCGTCGGCCGGCATCGACTCCGGCTCAGTCGCCTTTTATCTTCTTGGGGATGTTGGCCCGGGCCTTCCGCGCTTCGGAGAGGCCGATTGCGATAGCTTGTTTGCGGCTCTTCACCGTTTTGCCGGAACGACCGCTTTTGAGCTTCCCACGCTTCATCTCGTGCATCGCTCGCTCCACTTTACGGGCGCCCAATTTTTTCTTGGCTGCCATGATCAGTCCCTATGGTAATCGTCAGGGCCCGATTTTCTCCGATCTCGGGCGATCGCCCGCTAGGCACAATGCGCATCCTCACGTCGGATCAGGCTGACCTCGTAACCGGCAACCGCGCCTCGAAGCGCAGCCCGCGGCCGGGAGCACTGTCGATGGAAAACGTGCCCCCCGATAGCTCGGTGCGCTCGCGCATTCCATTCAAGCCGTGTCCGGTGGTGCGGCCGCGAAGGTCGGTACCGCAGCCATCGTCGGCGACGCTCACACAGAGCTCACTGCGGGCTCCATCGACCGACCGCGTAAGCAAAATCTCAACGTGGCGCGCATTCGCATGCTTGTAGATATTCGTGAGACCCTCCTGGATCAATCGATACGCCGTGAGGTTCAGCGACTCGTCGAGTCCATCGAAGCTGCCCTGCGTACTAAAGCCAAATTGTGTTCCCGGAAGCCGCCGTCGCCATTGATCGATGCCGTGCTCGACCGCGGCCAGAAGGCCGAGCTCATCGAGCGCCACCGGTCTCAGACGCGCGATCATCTGGCTCACGATGCCGTGCAGGTGATCGACGGTGCGAATGATGGCGTCCGAAGCTTCAGCGGGGCCCCGCAAATCGCGAGACGCTCCGTCGCGTATCGAGACGGCATCGAGCTTGATCGCGTTGAGGTATTGACCGAGCTCATCGTGCAGCTCGAGCGCCAGATGTTTGCGATCGACTTCCTGGATACGCAGAGTTTCCTTGGCGAGGGCACGGTTGGCAGCGAGCGCCTCCTCGAGTCGAGCCTCGGCAACGCGCCGCGCTCCAATCTCTCGGCGTGCTTGGCGGTTGCGGCGCCACGCGAGCCAGATGAGGCCCACCAGAAGGACGAGCACCCCCATCGGTAATTCATCGAGCTGCAGACGCTCTTCCCGGCGGGTGAGCGCGTAGAGCGCTTCGCTCCAGTTGAAGTGCGCGGACAGTACGATGGTGAGTGCGGTGGCGACGAGCACCGCGAGTGTGTCGCGCCAAGGCAAAGTATCTTTCGGCGGTAATTCTCCGCGCAGCGAATCCGCCACCACCCACGCGACGCCAACCAGGGCGAGATTGAGTGCGTTCTCGCTCCAATTGGTCCGGCTGGCGGGGTTGTTCAGGAGCATCGGCAAGTGCACGAGTGGGGTGAAGGAGGCGAACATGACAGTCAGCCAGATCGCGGCCAGCCGCGCCTTCACGCCGGTCAGGATCGCCATGCCCGCTGCGATATGAGCGACGCCGGTGGCGTAAGCCCAGAACGTTGGATTCGGCGGCAGCCATTTGGGGACCAACGGAACGGTCAAGTTCATATAGAAAAAGTGCGCTCCGCCGAATAGAAGTGCACAAACGCCGAATACCCGCTGCCCGAGGTGTGTAAGGCTTGCGCGCAGGGGCTCATGCAACCGCATGCGCGTAGCGGCGTAAATAAGCATCCCGCCTGTCGCGATCGCGAGCTGCTCGGCGGCGCCACTGTAGACCCAGAATTCGGCGTAATGGGAAAGCGCCAGGTGGCCGTACATGAGCACGACGACAATGAGCGCATAATAGCCGGCGAGTGCTGCCGCCCCCCACGCCGCCGTGCGGCGCCACCCCACCGCGGCGCCGGTGACGATCATGAGCGCTCCAGCGCCACACGCCAGCGCTGTGCGCTCCGGAAAGCTGGTGGGCACGGGCTGACCCAGATCGAAGTCCCGCCATGCCACGCAAATCAGGCCCATGAACATGACTCCGAGACCATAGAGGCGCGAGCTCCAGGGCATCGGTGCTCCATCGCGCGGTAGGGGCATCACAGGCACGATTTTGACGGAATCCTCAGGCCATGCTCTGTGCAGTGTACCCAAGATCACCAATCGAGGTCGCAGCAGCATGGCACTTCAAGCAAGCATCGATCGGCTTCTCCGGGGTTGCGCGGATATTTGCGGGCTGTTGATGCAGGAATTGGATGCGCTGGAGTTCGAACTGCCCGAGCCGCTCTCATCGACCTCGGCGGCGCGCTGATAAAGCGGCACGGGGCAGTAGTCGTCTCGCACCGTCGGCGCAACGTGCGACAATCTCGTACGCGCGGCTCGAAGGACGCAAGATGGCCGATTTAAAGCGCTATGCCCCGTGGACCGGGGCACTTGCGTTATGCGCCGCTTTACCGGCGACGGCAGAGCCTGCGCCGGCAGCGGGCCCGGCTGGCCGGGTGGGCCCATCCAATGAACTGCAAGAGATCACCGTGACTGCCGAGCGCCTGCGGCTGATCGGCATCGCCACCACAGCCAGCGAAGGCGTGGTCGTCAATGATGAACTGGCCCTCTTACCCGCGTACCGCCCCGGTCAGTTGCTGGAGACCGTTCCCGGGCTGGTGGTCACCGTCCATAGCGGCGAGGGCAAAGCCAGCCAATATCTGATGCGTGGCTACAATTTGGATCATGGCACGGATTTAGCCACCTTCGTCGACGGCTATCCCGTGAATGAGCCGACCAACGCACACGGTCAAGGGTACACGGACCTGAATTTCCTGATACCTGAGCTCGCCACGAACATCAGTTATACGAAAGGCACATCTTACGCAGACGAGGGCGACTTCGCCTCGGTGGGCTCCGTGCACATCAATTATCTCGATACCATCCCGGATCAGTTCTCCCTGACGGGCGGCACCTTCGGCTTTCAGCGCTTCTTCGGCGCCGCCTCGACGCAACTCGCAGCCGGGACCCTGCTGGGCGCGCTGGACTTGCAGCACTACGACGGTCCGTGGGTCAATCCCGACGATCAACGCAAGGAGAACGCCGTGCTCCGCTACAGTGTCGGCGATCAACGCAACGGTTACTCGATCACCGGCTCGTTCCTGCACGATCTGTGGAACAGCACCACGGATCAACCGGAACGCGCCATCGCCGAAGGCCTCATCAGCCGTTTTGGGTCGCTCAACCCCTCCGACGGCGGCATCACACAGCGGGCGGTGCTGACCGGACAATATCATGAGACCCGCGGACCGGGTCAGCTCATCGTCGACGGCTACCTGGCAAGCTATTACATGACGCTCTGGAACGACTTCACGCACTTCCTCGTCGACCCGATCGGCGGGGATCAAGAGCAGCAACATGAGAACCGCTCGACGGCGGGTGGCTCGATCAGCTATGGGTTTCCGACTCAATGGTTTGGCCGCGACAACGAACTCCTGGTCGGCTCCCAGGAACGCTACGACTTTCTGACCGTGGAGCGTATCCCGACCGAAGATCGCGTTGGGATTCCGCCCGCCGACCATCCGCTGGGTGCCATGGAAGACGATCAAGTACGGCTCGACAGCGATGCCGTCTATGCACAGGCCACCACCCACTGGAATGACTGGTTTCGCACCGTCTTAGGAGTTCGCGAGGACTACCAGCGAGGCACGGACGTGGGCACGAATCATGGGACGGCAAGCAAGGCGCTATTCGAGCCCAAGGGCAACCTGATCCTCGAGGCATCGCCCACCAGCGAATACTATCTGAGCGCCGGGCGTGGCTTTCACAGTGACGACCTGCGCGGAGTCAACGAGGCGAGGAACACCGCGGTCCCGGGTGCACCGCTCATCGCATCGCAAACGGGCGAGGAGATCGGCACGCGCCAGGTGTTCTACGACCGCAAAATCACGCTCACCGTGGCCGTGTTCAATCTGGATGCGCAATCGGAGACCACGTATAACCCGGACATCGGCGAAGACATGGCGGGGCCGGCGAGCCGTCGCTATGGCTACGAACTCAACATCACGTTCCAGGCACTTCGATGGCTGGAATTCTACGCGAGCCTGTCACAGGATCACGCGCGGTTCAAAACGCCCTATGACGACGGCACCGGCCATCGCGGCGACTATCTGCCGAACGCGCCGTTCGCGACCGGCTCTTTCAACGTCTATGTGAAGAATCTGGGTCCTTGGAGCGGCGGCGTCGAGTATCGTTATCTCGGCGCCTTTCCGCTGTCCTCCGGGCCCTGCGTCAGCTCCGCGGTCCGAACCGACTTTCCCGGAGTGACGACGTGCGCCGAGGCGCCGACCCCGAAAGGCGAGGTCTACGGGCACGGCTATGGAGAATGGAATGCCGATGTGCACTACCTGTTGCCGGACGGCTGGAGTGCGGGTTTGGGGGTGTACAACCTGCTCAACAAGAAAGCCGACGCGATGGAGTACTGGTACGTGGATCGACTGCCGGGCGAGCCCGCGGTCGGCGTCGCCGATGTACACGTCCACCCGCTCGAGCCCATCTCCGTGCGGATTACGTTGGCGAAGAGATTTTAGTTGGGCGTTTCGGCGCCGACGGTGCTTTTCTATGAACAATGATCATTCCGGTATGGAGCCGGGCGGCAAGCCACGACTTGGAATTGTTTGGCGCGTGCTCTGGACCCTGGTCGTGGGCCTATCCGCCCTCTGGGGCGCGCTGGCGTTGTGGTACCAGGCCCCGGGTGGGACTGCGCTTCATGGCCTCCTCGTCATGCTGTGGAGTCTGTTGAGTATTGTCATGCTGGTCGCGTTGTGGCGTGGACGCACGATGCTGGCCATCGCGGGTTTTGCGGCGGCATTTGCCGTGTTGATCATCTGGTGGCAGATGCTCCGGCCGTCGAATGATCGTATCTGGGCGGATGATGTCGCCCGCACGATGACGGGCACGGTCGACGGCGATCAAATCACCCTGCACAACGTTCGCAATTTCGATTGGCGCAGCGACAGCAACTACACGCAGCGCTGGGAAACGCGTCACTTCGACCTGGACCGGCTCGAGTCAGTCGACATGATCATGTCGTACTGGTCGGGTCCGGCGATCGCGCACATGCTGGTTTCATTTGGTTTCGGCGGGGCCGACCCGGTCGTGTTCTCGGTTGAGATACGTCCCGAGAAGGGCGAGGCTTTCTCGGAGATCGGCGGATTTTTCAATGAATTCGAACTCAGCATCGTCGCCGCAGACGAGCAAGACGTGATCCGGGTCAGGACCAACGTGCGCGGCGAGGATGATTATTTATACCGTATCAACATGCCGAAATCGGCAATGCGCGCGCTGTTCGTTGCCTACATCGAGGAGGCGAACAGCCTCGCCGTCACGCCCCGCTTTTACAATACGATCACCGCCAACTGCACGACGCTGGTCTACCATATGATGAAGCAGATCGTCGGCCATCTTCCCTGGGATTTTCGTCTGCTGCTGACGGGATATCTGCCGCAATATGTCTACGGAATCGGGGGTCTCGTGCCGCACTATTCGTTTGAGGAGCTCCGATCCCGCGGACGCATCACCGCACGCGCGCAGTCGGCTGATCGAAGCGAGAGCTTCTCCGTCGATATCCGGCGAGGCGTGCCGGGCATTTCAGCTTCGCCCTGACACGAGAGCGGCCAGCCCGGCACGGCCCCTATCCATGCGAGGTTCGACCTTGCGCGTTGCGATTGACGAACTCCCAGACCTTGGAGATCACGACGGATCCCTCGCCGACCGAGGATGCGACGCGCTTGACCGACGTCGCCCGCACGTCGCCCACGGCGAAGATGCCGGCTTGCGAAGTGGCGAAGGGCGAGGCGGGCGCACCGGCGTCGGAACCGGTGATGACGAATCCCTTGTCATCGAGTTTGACGAGTCCGGATAGCCACTCGGTGTTCGGGGAGGCGCCCACCATGATGAACAACGCGCGGGTGTCGACGAGGCGCGTCGCACCGGTTCTGGCATTTCGGATGGTCACCGCGTCGAGATGGTCGCCGCCATGCAGAGCGGTCACTTCGGCGCCGAATTCGATCTCGACTCCGGGATGTGCTTCCAACCGGCTGGAGAGATAGCTCGACATCGACGCGGCCAGCGACGTGCCGCGGACCAGTACGCGTACGCAACGCATCGAGCGACTGAGGAACATGGCGGCCTGCCCCGCAGAGTTGCCACCGCCGATGATGACTGCGTCCATGCCCCTCGAATAGCGGGCCTCTATTTCGGTTGCAGCGTAATAAACACCCGCACCCTCGAACTCTTCCAGCCGCTCGATGGGGAGCCTGCGGTATTGCACGCCAGTCGCGACCACCACCGCGCTGGCCCGGATGCGCTGGCCGCCGTCGAAAGTGGCGCAGAAGCTCTCATCCGCAAGTCGTTCCAATTTCGCGACGCGCCGTGGCATGGCAAAGCGTGTGCCGAACTTCATCGCCTGGATCTCCCCACGCCACACCAGGTCAGCGCCCGAAATACCCGTAGGAAATCCCATGTAATTCTCGATACGACTCGAGGTTCCGGCCTGACCCCCAATGGCGGTGTCTTCCACGACCAACGCCCTCAACCCTTCGGCGCCGGCATAGACTCCTGCGGCGACCCCGGCCGGCCCGCCCCCGACGATGAGGACGTCGAACGTCTCGTCATCGCGGAAGTCCAGATTGAGACCCAGCAGCCGCGCGACCTTGTCCGGCGTCGGATCCGCCACGACGACACCCCGCCCGAAAATCACCGCCGGCTGGGCGGAAGCGATGGAACAACTCGCGGCAATCGATTCCGCTTCGGGGCTGCCCAGTGCCAAGGACCTGTAGGGGATGCGATTGCGGCTGGCAAACAGGGCGATGCGGCGTACTTCCCGGTCCTGGTCTTCGCCGATCAACTGCAGACTGCTGTCCCGTTCATCGAGTTGGCGTCGACGCCGGGCGGAAAACACGCTGATGATGATGTCGGACATCTCCGGGATCCTGGACATCAAGGTCAACATCGCATCGCGCGGCACGTCGATGACCCGGGTATCGCGAACGGTGCGCAGAGACATCGACCAGACGCCCCCGCTGAGGAAGGATATTTCACCCATGAACTGAGTGGGACCGAGCGTGAAGGGCAGATGGCGTTCATTGGTGTAGGGGTTGACCACCTCGATCTCGCCGTCCTCGATATAAATGAAGCGATCCGCCGGCTGGCCGGGCAGTGCAAGAAAGACGCCCGCGGAATGGGTGAGAACCCTGCCCGCCGCGCGTATTGCTTCGACGTGAGCTGCGGCGAGCGGCGTGCGCTGCATTTGGCGCAAGTCATAGCCTATGGTCTCCATGGCTCAGCGACCCTGAAATGCCGCTTTTAATGCGGCATTGAGCGCGTCACCATCGTACGGCTTGCGCAAGAAAACGGCCCCCGCAATTCCGCGGGTGGTTTCGTTCGGATCGTAACCGGAGGCAAAAACGATGGGCAGCGCAGGCTGGGATTTCAACGCGCGAGCAGCAAGTTGAGCGCCCGACATGCCGGGGATCGACAAGTCCGTCACCATCACATCGAACCGCTGCGTTTCGAGATGCTGGATCGCCTCCGTACTATTGCTCGCCTCGGTCACCTGGTGTCCGAGATCGGACAAAATCGTGGCCGTGCACAACCGGATCTCCGCATCGTCCTCGACCAGGAGCACGCGCCAGGACGTGCGGGGCGCCGCCGCTCGGGCATTGCGCGCAGCGGCCGTTCGGCTCAGGTTGCGCTGCTGCTGATTGCGCAGCACGTGCCGGATCTTTCGGGCCAGCGCGTCGCGACTGTACGGCTTGCTCAACAAATCGATTCCCTCGTCCAGACGGCCACCGTGGACGATCGCGTTCTCCGTATAGCCCGACGTGAACAGCACCGCAATATTCGGCAGCCGCTCGCGGGCCTTGCGGGCAAGTTCCGGGCTTCGCAGGGTGCCCGGCATGACCACATCGGTAAACAGCAGATCGATGGACACGCCGCTCTCGACGATGGCCAGCGCACTCTGCGCATCCCGCGATTTGAGCACACGATATCCGAGGTCCGTCAGCAGATCGACCGCCGTGCGGCGAACCTCATCATCGTCCTCCACGACGAGCACGACCTCGGTCCCGCCGGTGGCGTGTTCGGTCTCGACGTGCGTCTCGACATCCTCGGGGTGCCGCGAGCGGGGCAGGTAAACCCTGATCGTCGTGCCTTGACCTACCTCGCTGTAGATCTTGACATGTCCGCCCGACTGCTTGACGAAGCCATACACCATGCTCAGGCCGAGCCCGGTCCCTTGTCCCTCCGGTTTGGTGGTGAAGAATGGCTCAAACACCCGATCGATGAGATCGGCCGGGATTCCGCTGCCCGTGTCGGTTACCGCGAGCATCACGTATTGCCCGGGCGCCACCTCCGCGTGTTGAGTGGCGTATGCATCGTCGAGCGACGCGTTGCCCGCTTCGATGGTGAGCTTGCCGTGCCCGTTCATCGCGTCGCGTGAATTGATGGCGAGATTCAACAGCGCATTCTCGACTTGCGCTCCATCGACGAATGTATTCCACAGCCCACCGCCGATGATCGTCTCGATCTCGATCCCTTCGCCGATCGCCCGACGCAACATGTCGCTGATGCCGCGGATCAACCGGCCCAGATTGACCACTTTGGGCGCCAGCGGCTGGCGCCGGCCGAATGCGAGCAACTGAGACGCGAGTTTCGCACCGCGATCGAGCGCCGTGATGGCCGTGGCCAACCGTTGCTCGCCGCGCAGCCTTCCGCTCACGTCCCGGGTCAGAAGTTGAAGGTTGCCGCCGATGACCTGGAGGACGTTGTTGAAGTCGTGCGCGATTCCACCCGTCAACCGACCCACGGCTTCCATTTTTTGGGCTTGGCGAAGCTGCGCCTCGGCCTCGGCCTGCTCGGCAATGGCCGCCGCCACACGTGCTTCCAGCAGTTCGTTGGTCTCCCTCAATACCCGTTCCGCGTCCTTGCGCTCGGAAATGTCGATGACCGATCCGATATAGCCGAGGAATTCTCCCTCGTCCGACAATCGGGGGGCCGCAGCGCTCAGGGCCCAGCGATAACCGCCTTCCCGATGATTCAAACGGTATTCGGCTCTGAAAGATGCACGTGCCGCGCTAGCATCGATGAACGTTTCACGCGAAGTCCTCCGATCTTCCGGGTGGACCATCTCCCAGACCCCTTGCCCCGAGGCGACCTCGACCGGCTGGCCCGTGAATTCCGACCATCGGCGATTGACGTAGAACACCTCGCCCGTCTGATCGGTCATCCACAGGATGACCGGCGAATTCTCAGCCATGTTTCGGAAGCGGCTCTCGCTCTCGCGCAGTTCGCGGGTAGCCTCGCGACGCAGCCGCGCCATCGCCAGATTGGCGGTGACCCGCGCGAAGAGCTCGCGTGCCGAGAAGGGCTTGGTCAGGTAGTCATCGGCACCGCCCGCCAAGCCGTCGATGCGGGCATCTTCTCCCGCGCGGGCGGACAGCAGTATCACCGGCAGATCGCGAAGTGCCGGGTCGGCACGCAGCTCGCGCAACAACCCGAATCCGTCGAGACGCGGCATCATCACATCGCTCAACATCAGATCGGGTTTGTGTTTTCGGATCGAATCGAGCGCCGACTGCCCATCCTCGGCCACATCGACTTCCCAGCGTGTCCCCAGCAGACGCTGCACATAAGCGCGCATGTCCGCATTGTCGTCGACGATCAGTATGCGGGCGCTCGGGACACCTGCGCCGATCGGCAGCGAGGGGTCCATCTCCATCCGCATCAGCACGGAGTCGTCCGAGACGGCCGGCAACTCCGGCAGCCAACGCAGCACTTCTTCGACGTACGCCTGGGCGTGCGCTGCGGTCGACGCGGGTGAGCGAACGGCGCCGATCCGTTGCGAGGCGATATGTGTGGAACCGAATGGCAGCGAGACCGTGAAAGTCGTGCCTAGGTCCACGTCGCTCTTCACTTCGATGGTGCCGCCCTGCAGTTTCACCAGCTCTTGCACCAGCGCAAGGCCTATGCCAGAGCCCTCGAAAGAGCGGCTGCGCTGGCCCTCGACCCGGTGGAAGCGCTCGAACAGCTTGGGGATCTCCGAGTCTGGGATCCCGACTCCTGTGTCGCGCACGCTGACCTGCGCAAGCTGCATGTCCTGCGAAACGCCCACCTCGACGGTGATCGCGCCGTCGAAAGTAAACTTGAAGGCGTTCGACAGCAGATTGAGGATGATCTTCTCCCACATCTCCGGGTCGATATAGACCGGCTCGGGCAGCGGAGGGCATACGATCGTGAGGCCCAATCCCGCTCTTTCGATCGCCGATCGGAACGTGGATGCGAGCTCGGCCGTATACGTCGACAAGTCGATCGGCTGGAAGCTCCCCTCGGCGCGTCCCGCCTCGATGCGCGAGAAATCGAGCAGGGTATTGACGAGCCTCAGCAGACGGAGGCTGTTCCGGTGGGCGGTCTGAATATGAGTGCGCTGCGAGGGAGTCAGTCCGGGAGCGCGATCGGTGAGGGCATCCTCGAGCGGTCCCAGCATGAGCGTGAGCGGCGTGCGAAACTCATGGCTGACGTTCGAGAAGAATTGGGTTTTCGCGCGATCGATCTCGGCCAGCGCCTCGGCGCGCAACCGCTCCTCCTCGTATGCTTGGGCGCTGCGAATGGCGGCGGCGATCTGGCCGGCCAGCAATTGCAGAAAACTTTGGTAGCTCTCGTCCAATAATCTGAAGGGGTTTAGTCCGACGATCAACAAACCGGCACAATCGCCTTCGCCGATCGGAATGACCGCGGCCTTTTCCGGCGCTTTCGGCCATGGGCCCCGCGGGAGCGGAGCGTCGATCGCCCCCGGAAGGTCAACGATTCGCAGGCGCTGCGAGTTCTGCACCCGACCGACCGGCCAGGGAAATTGGCTGTGCAGATCCAGGTATTCGGGTGCCGCGGGATGGCTTGCATCGATCCCGGAGGTGGCCTGGAGCCTGAAGCCAGAACCGCCTTCGTCCGGTACGTAAATCAGCGCAAAAGGAAGATCGTGCGTATTCGAGGCGAGTTGGGAGGCGGCGCGTGCGCAGATCTCCGGCATGGTATGCACGTGAGCCATGCTGGTGGCGAGGTCGCGCAAAAGCGCGAGCTGGCGCTGGCCGATCACTCGTTGGGTGTCGTCACTGTTCGCGCAGATGATGCCGCCGACGGACCCATCGTCATTCGGAATGGGGCTGTAGGAGAAGGTGTAGTAGGTTTCCTCGGGATAACCGTTGCGTTCCATGATGAGGAGCTGGGCTTCTACATACGTTCCCTGATCTCCCCGCATCGCCGTATCGAGCATCGGCGCGATATCCGCCCAGATTTCGTGCCAGACCTCCGAGGTCTTGCGTCCGAGAGCCGTCGGATGTTTCCCGCCGATGATGGACTTGTACGGATCGTTGTAAAAATAAATGAGATCACGACCCCAGCCGACCCAGATCGGCTGGCGCGAGGTGAGCATGATGCGAAGCGCCAGGCGCAGGCTTTGCGGCCACGTCTGAGGCGCCCCCAAGCGGGTGTGAGTCCAGTCGAATTCGCGGATGAGCTGACCGAGTTCTCCGCCGCCCGACAGGAACCCGATATCTTGATTGTCAGGCACTTGCTCTTCGAAATTTGGCTGCAAAGGAATCCCTGCGAAGACGCGCCGCGAGAAGACCGCTTAATTGTTGGCTCTTATACGCCCCGACGAAATCATAACCGGGACGTGGCACAAATTTCGTGTTGGAAGGCCCGCAGAACGGTCCCTGGATGTAAGAATATCGCGTAGGAATGCGTCGGTGGATTCCGACATGACGCCCGGGGGCACCTTCGTTTACGGTCAGCCTCCGGCTAGGGCGGGGCGGGCGATGTCGCCTCGTAGCTCTGCGGCAGCAGACCGCGCCCTCGCATCTCCGCGAGAATCGCGTCGCGGCGGGCTTGCGCGTCACTCGCCTTGTCGGATCTGAAGCGTGCCACCTCCGCCGCGGTGTAAGGCACAAAATCGGCGGTCAGCCGATCGGCAGAGAACCGCTGCAGGATCCAGTTGAGCAGGCGTGCTGCCGTTGCATCATCGAGCCTTGACTGCGCGAGACCGGGAACTTGGATCAAATATTGGCGCCCCAGTTCGGTTCGCACAAATAGGCCGGCGTCGTTCAGATCGGGAATGCCAACCTCCCGGACTCCCTGTCCTCGAGCGCCGTGACAGCCCGAGCAATTGAGCGTGTACACGGTGGGCATGGGCAGGTCGGCGCGCGCAGCCGTGATCAGGCCGGTACATGCTGCCACCGCCCAGAGGCGGCGCATGGATCAGCCCGCCACTCCGACGATGATCGACACGGTGCAGTGATAGGAGGCGGCGCCGCCGTTGGCCATGCACCAGTTCACGTCGTTGTGAATTCCCATTTCATAGCCGGGACGTTCGTTCAGATTGGAGCTGCAATAGCACTGGCCACAGGACGAGCGGCCACAGCAGTCGTTGTAGCTGATCAAATAGTCCTTGCCGTCCTTGCCGTTGCGACAGGTGCCGATCCAGCTCACCTTGGACACCTCGGTGCCCGGTGGGCATTGAGATCCAGTCCCGCCACAACACGAGCAGAGTTGGCCATCCATGGCGCAATATTTCCAGTAGTCGCACTTGCTCGGGTCCATTTGGTGCGGATCGGTGCTGGGCTTGCCAAAGGTGCGGTCGATGGGCAGGAGCGGTGCGAGCGCGGCGCCAACGGCCAGTCTGCCCAACAAGGAGAGCACTCCCCGGCGGGAAGACAGCATCGCCAGCTTCCGAGTCGCGGTTTCGACTGTTTCATCAAAGAGAGACATCAATCCTCCCAAACCTTTGCGCGGATCAGCGCTTTTGCGTTTTGGCCCGGTATTCCTGCAGGGATGCGACCCCCATTTCCTGGGCGATCAACAGACTTTCGATCTGCTCTCGATTGTTGACCAGGCCTTTGGCGCTGATGAGTCCCGCGGGGCCGATCACCACCGCATAGGGGAGCTTGCTGATTCGAAACGCCATGCCGAGATCTGCGGACAGCACGTAGGGGAAGGGCTTGAGCTTCTCGCGTTGATAGAAGAGGCTATGCTCATCGAGCTCGCCGTCGCTGGCGAGCACCACGTCGACTGTCGCGCGCTCGTGCTGGCTGAGCGAGCGCAAGATGGGCAACAGCTTCTTGCAGACCGGGCAAGTGGGCGATAGGAAGAACAGCAGCTGGCTGCGTCCGGTTGCGGCACCTACGACGATATCGCCACCCCCGAGCGTCGGCAGTGTGAACACCGGCGCGGCCTCACCCACCTTGGGCCCGTGATCCATGGTGAGCGCTCCGACCGGTGTGACGCGCTCGTTGAGCACGCCGATCTGGCGCGCGAGCGCCAAAACGGTGATCACGAGCGCGATATTGGTGATCCAGAGCAGCACATTCGACATGGCAAGCGCGGTCATGAGCGACTCCTCGAACTGATCGCACTGAATTGCTGGAAGTTTCTCATCAATTGGTTCACTGCGAAGTACAGCGCGATGAGGGCGACGGATGCGCAGAGGACTCCGATCACGGTCATTCCATCGATCGGTCCGGAAGTCGGCGCGGTCCCGGCGACCGCGAGTGCGACCATGACCCCGGCATTGCGCAGCACGAGACCCAAGGAAAGCTTCTGTCCGCGGACGCCACCGCATCCACAGTCGATCGACGCGCGTCCGCGCGCGATATTGAGGATGATGGCGCCAGTAAACAGCGCCATCAGGCACATTCCCATCGAGGCTCCGACGCGGCTCATCATCGGCACCAGGAGCGCGCCCGCAGCCGCCAACTCCATTGGCGGCAAAGAGCGGACGGCAATCATCGCCAGCCAGCGCGGGGCGATGCGGTACTGCTCGACGATGCCGTCAAACATGGTCCAGTCGCGCATGGCGTGAATCGCAGCCAGCGCAAAAATCGCGGCGAGCGTCAGTCGCGCCACCTCACCCAGCATGAACAATGAAACCTGGTAATCCATCGTCTATTCCACCCAGAGCGGCCCGCCCCCCTCCAGCAGGTCCGGCCTGCTCGTGCCGAGGAGCTTCAGAGTATTGCCATCGTATCGGGAAATAGAGCCCTGGATGTCGGCCGTCACGTTGACCGAAAAAAGCAGGGGATGGCCTTCCTTGCTGACCTGCAGATAATTCGCGCCGTCGGATTTCGTGCGGCCGGTCACCTGGTGCTTGACGACATCCACTTTCCAAATTTCTGCCGCTGGAGTCTTGTGGCTGCCCTCCTGACCATCCGGATGCATGCCGAGATAGAGCTGGCCGTTGGATGGGCTGTACGCAATATTGGAATAGCCGCCGGGCCTCCAATGCGCCGCCTGCTCCTTGGCCCCGAGGACAGTCCACGGCATCTCCTGCGCGGCAACCTCCCCGGAGAAATCCATGACGTGCACGTTTCCCAGGAAGGAAATGAATATCGTCCGCTCGCCCATCTTCACGCCGGAGATGAACAGGGCGTCCTTTTCCGGATCGAACAGCGTGGCGCTTCGCCTGCGCGCGGTCTCCTTGCCGGCCGGGTCGAAATCGACCGTCAGCGCCGCGCCATCGCCGCATAAAGTGGAGAAGCGGCCGGCCGCTTTCGGGGAGGCATAGATGCCAAAGCAGCCGGCGGTCTGTATCTCGGACAATAGAGTCTTCGTCGCCAGATCGACGATGGAGACCGAAGAGGCCGGTGTGGCGTTTTGCACGAGCAGAAACTTCGCTGCGGCGGATTCGACCAGAAACACCGAATACTGGTTCGACATCGCCCGCTTGCTCAACAGGATGGTTTCGTGGCGCGGCAGCAGGCTCGTGGTGTCGTAGTACTCGAGCACATCGGTTCGAGTGCCGTGATCACCTCGCGAGAAGAAGGAGGTGGCGTCGAACAGGGTCTTACGGTCCGCCGAGATCGAAAAACTCCCGAACGAGCCGTTGGTCAACTGACCGAGGACGGAGAAGTCATCGCCATCAATGACGCGGATCTTGCTGTCGACCGCATGCGCGGGCGGTGTCTTGTCCGCAATGTACAGGCGATGCCCGTTGTCGGGCTTGAGCTCGACGACTCCCGGGTGTTCTTCGGCGAGATCACCAAAGGCTGCTGCGGCCGAGAAAAGCATTACTGCCGCCGCGAATGCCTTCGTTCGCGTTCCCACGTTCATCGATGACTCCTCCTCAATAGAGCGACATGTCTCAGAACGTATAGGTCAGATCCACACCAACCGTGAGCGGCTGATTGGTGATCACCCGGTTGAAAGAGGCGTTCGTCAGTGTGAGCTCCGTCATGTTCTCCAGATAGGCCTGCTTGTTGAACACGTTGTTCGCGAACAAGGCCGCTCCCCAGCCGGCGCCGGAGTGGATGCCGGCGCGAACATTGGTCAGGTCGTAGGACGGAAGCGGGGTCAGCTTGCCCGTGCCGAAGCCTGGCGGGAACGTCAGATCGAGACGCGACGCGACATAGGTGTTTTCCACGCGGGCCGTGAACTTATACGTGTCGGTGAGCGCGTGCTCGTAAGTGAGATTGAAATCGCCCGTATGGTCCGGAACGTCCGGCAGCTTGTTGAAGGGCGTGATCGTATAGTGTATGCCCGGGGTCAACGTCGCTTGAGTGTACCCGCCGGAGGCGCCCAGCTCGAACCCGGCGCCCAGCGCGACACGGAGCTCGAGCTCGCCGCCGATGATCTTGGCATTGCCTCCGTTGTCCTGCAGCAGATAATCGTTGGGCAGTTCCAAGAGCTGCACGTTGCTCCATCTCTCGTAGTACACGCTGGAATTGATGGTCACACGCCGATCGAAGAGACGCGCCTTTTCGCCGAGCTCGTAGCTCCATAGCGTATCGGGCTTGTAGCTTGTCGGCCATACGCCGTTGGCGTACTTGAAGGGAGTCACCGACAGCGGCACGCCGCCGGGCGCCCACAAGGGACCGGTGGTGGGTAGCGGCTGGTTGGCGCCGCCAGGACGGAACCCCTTCGCCGCCGTCACGTACACCATGAAATCCTTGTTGAACTCGTAGGCAAGATTGAACTTGGGGTTGACGCCATTCTCGGATTGCGACACGGTCTCTATCGACGGCGTCGCGCCGCCCAGCGGCGAGCCCCAGCCGGCAAAATGATCGTAGAAGTGATAGTCATAGGCGTACCAGCGCAGACCGGCGGTGGCCTTCAAGTGATCGGTAATCGCATAAGTGCCCTCGCCGAAGGCGGCATATTGCGAGATCGTGGTCGGATTCGTGAGATTCCAGATCGCGGGAACGGTGGCCGGCCCGAACGTGCCGAGATCGACATAGGCCGAAGGGTTCTCGACGGCGGTGTACAGATTCCACGTTGATTTGAATTGACTGTAAAAAAGACCGCCGACCCAGTTGAGCGGGCCGCTGCCCGAGGAGGCAGCTCTCAATTCCTGGCTGAATTGCCGGGAGGGATCGGTTTCCGTGCCCTGGACGGGACCGGTGCCGCCCGGCAGATAGAACCCAATGGTACCCGGCGCGTTGATTTCCACCCCCGATATGGGGTTGTTGAAATTCTCGCTGCCGTCCTGGGATTGGATCGACGTTCGGGTCCATTGCGCGGTGATGGAGGTCACGTCGAAGGACTCGAACTTGTAGTTGGCGGTCAGGCTGTAGACCGCGATCTTGTCCGAATACGGTTCTGAGACGTTGAACGGTTGATAGTGCGCCTCGGTGCCGGGATTGCTGTCGAAGGCGCTTGGCCCATCCTGCGTGATTCTTTGGAAGAACACCGACGGAGTGATGGACAGCTCATCCGTGGGCTTCCAGAGAAGGGTCACGCGTGCGCCGTACAAATGTTCCGCATTCGATCCCGGATATCGAGCCACGACCGGCGCAGTCTCCACGTTGCCCCGGGTCGCGCCGCCATTGGTCGGCAGCGGGAACGGGTCGGCGACGATGCGATCGATCCAGCCGCTGGTATAAGCCTCCGACCCGACGATTCGCAGCGCCAATTGGTCATTGATGATCGGAAGGTTGAACATGAAATTGTCGTTGTGATTGAAGCCGCCGCCGTCGGTGCCGGACAGGATGCTCTCGACACTGGCGTGGGACTCGGTCAGGTTCGGCTGGTTGGTGATGAGCTTGACCGTGCCGCCCATGGAGCCCCCGCCGTACAGCGTACCCTGCGGGCCGCGCAACACCTCGATCCGATTCAGGTCGTAGAGCGTCGGATCGATCACGACCTTGCCGTTTTGTGCGCCGGCTGGCGCAGTCATCGGCACATCATCGAGGTAGAACCCCACGGTGGCGGAGTTACCTCCGCTCGAGGTCATGCCGCGCATCTCCACTTCGGTCTGGCCGGGGCCGTTGCTCTTCAGCGAGACGCCCGGCGTTGCCGCCGCGAGCGTCGAGACATCGGAGATGCCGCGGTCCTGCAGGTCGGCGCCGCTCACCGCGGTGATGCTGATCGGCGTGTCCTGAACCGTCGAGACGCGCTTTTGGGCGGTCACGACGATTTCACCGAGTGTGGTGGTGCTGTCCGTGGTAGCGGCGGTCTGGGCGCCCGCCGAGGCGGCAAAGACGATCGCCGGGACGGCGAGAAGCGCTGAGCGGTGTCGCTGGATTGTCATCTTTGCTCCCTATTTTTGTAACCTGTTAGTTACTTATAATCAAAAGTGAGCGACACTGTCAACTGCGGAAGAAACACGTCCATTGGCGGGCAAATCGACCCACATTTGCGGGGCTGCGGCAGTGCGGGTACTAATATGCGGGCGAACCTGAACGCTTCTCGAATCGAAGGTCCAAGATAATGCAAATGCCAAAGCCCCCGGCGAGCGGGCCGAAGATCCACCGCCCCGGCAAGAAGAAAAAACAGCGCAGCGCGACCACGCGCGATCCCGAATCCACCAGCGCCGCAATACTGGCCGCCGCGGTGAAGGAGTTCACCGAGAGGGGATATGAAGGCGCCCGCGTCGATAACATCGCCGATCGCGCCGGTGTCAACAAACGCATGCTGTATCACTACTTCGGCAACAAACAGGCACTGTACGTCGCCGTTCTCGAAGGAAGCTACACCTCCATCCGTTCGGCGGAGCACGGTCTGCACCTCTCCGATCGGGATCCCGTCGATGGCATCACCGACCTCGTGCTATTCACATGGCGATACTATCTCGCGCATCCGGAATTCCTGAGCCTGCTGAATACCGAGAACCTGCACCGCGCCAAATTCCTGAAGCGTTCTGCGCGGATCTTCGAGCTCAACTCGCCGCTCATCGAGCGGATCTCGGTGCTGCTCAGGCGTGGAGCGGAGCAGGGCGTGTTCCGCGACGGGCTGGATGCCGTCAAGGTATACGTGTCGATCGCGGCCCTCGGATTCTTTTATCTGTCGAATCGCTGGACGCTGTCCACGGTCTTTCGCCGTGATCTGCTGGCCAAGGAGCAAGTCGAGAACTGGGGCCGCCACATGGTGGACGTCACGCTGTCTTATCTACGCCGGGTCTGATCGCGGGGCTGAGGTTGACATCGCGCCCGACGCGCGATTATAAGTAACTAACAGGTTACAAGCGGGGCGGGGAGTATGGCGGTTCAGCGGCTTGGCGTGATCATGCACGGCGTGACCGGGCGGATGGGCTACAACCAGCACCTGGTGCGCTCGATCGCCGCGATCCGCTCGTCGGGCGGGGTGTTGCTGCCGAACGGCGACCGGGCGATGCCCGATCCCATCCTGGTCGGCCGCAATGCCGAAAAGCTCGCGCAAATCGCCAGGCTTCACGATATCCCGCGACATACCACGGACTTGGACGCGGCCCTGGCCAATGCGGGGGACAGCGTGTTCTTCGATGCCGGGTCCACTCAGATGCGGGTTGCGCTGCTCGAGCGCGCAATAGCGGCCGGCAAGCACATCTATTGCGAGAAGCCGGTTTCGGAAACTCTTGCGGAGGCGTTGCGCGTGGCGCGGCTGGCGAAGGCGCACGGAATCAAGCACGGCGTCGTACAGGACAAGTTGTTTCTTCCAGGATTGCGCAAGCTCCGCATGCTGCGGGAGGCGGGTTTCTTCGGCCGCATCCTCTCCATTCGGGGCGAGTTCGGCTACTGGGTGTTCGAGGGCGACCTGCAGCCCGCGCAGCGCCCTTCCTGGAACTACCGCAAGGCAGATGGCGGTGGCGTCATTCTCGACATGTTGCCGCACTGGCGCTACGTGCTCGACAATCTCTTCGGCAAGGTCGAGGCCGTCAGCTGCCGGGGCGCGACCCACATCGATGAGCGCATCGACGAGCAGGGCCGACGCTATCATTCGGATGCGGATGACGCGGCCTATGCGACGTTCGAGCTCGAAGGCGGCATCATCGCGCAGATCAATTCGTCCTGGACCACGCGCGTCAATCGGGATGACCTGGTCACCTTTCATGTCGATGGCACGCACGGGTCCGCAGTCGCGGGACTGACCCGCTGCGTCACACAGCAGCGGGTCAACACGCCGCGCCCGGTTTGGAATCCGGACGAGCCTCAGACCATGAAGTTCATCGAACAGTGGGGTGCGGTGCCCGATACTGAAGTCTTCGGCAATGGCTTCCGGCTGCAATGGGAGGACTTCATCCGTCACGTGATGGCGGACACCCCCTGGCACCATGACCTGATGGAGGGCGCGAAGGGAGTGCAACTCGCCGAACTCGCCCTGCAGAGCTGGGCCGAGCGCCGCTGGATCGATGTTCCCGCGCTCAGCCAAACCGGTACTTGAGCGGACCACCCTGATGACGAGCGTGCGTCTTCCCGTTCCCGGCGGCCGAGTCGAGCGCTACGCCGTCAGAAATGCTCCTTTGCCGACACCCGGCAGCCGCACAGTCCCCCCGACATTCAATCGGGCCGCCTATGCCGCTGCACATGTCGTCGTCGATCCTCTGGCGGAAGGCGATCCGCAGCTCGACGTCACCATCGATTGGGACGCCACGTTGAGGTTCCGCCACTATTTGTGGGATTTGGGTTTCGGCGTCGCCGAGGCGATGGACACGGCACAGCGCGGCATGGGTCTGGATTGGCCGGCTGCGCTGGAACTCATCCGGCGCACGCTGGCCGAGGCGAAGCACCGCCCCGGCGTCCTTGTGGGTTGCGGCGCTGGAACGGATCACCTCAAGGCAGGCGAGGCGCGCACTCTCGATGACGTGATCGGCGCCTACGAGACACAGATGGAGTCCATCGAGGCACTGGGTGGCCGCATCATTCTGATGGCAAGCCGCGCGCTGGCTGCAATTGCCAGGGGACCGGCGGATTACCAGAGAGTCTACGATCGCCTGTTGCGCCAGGTTCGTCATCCCGTGGTGATTCATTGGTTGGGCGAGATGTTCGATCCCGCGCTCGCGGGATACTGGGGTGCCGACGACCATTTGCAGGCGATGGAGACGGCACTGTCCGTCATCAGCGCCAACGCCGCGAAGATAGACGGCGTGAAAATATCGCTCCTGTCCAAGGAGAAGGAAATTTTCATGCGTCGGCGTCTGCCCGCGGGTGTACGCATGTACACGGGCGACGACTTCAATTATGCCGAGCTGATTGAGGGCGACGAGCGGGGATACTCCGACGCGCTGCTCGGCATATTCGATGCGATCGCACCGGCTGCGTCACTCGCGCTCGAACGGCTTGCCGCAGGCGACAAGCCGGGGTTTGGCAAGCTGCTTGCGCCGACTGTTCCCTTGTCGCGCCACATCTTCACGGCACCGACCCGGTACTACAAGACGGGGATCGTGTTTCTCGCCTACCTGAACGGCCTGCAGAATCACTTTCAAATGATCGGCGGCCAACAGAGCTTACGCTCCCTGCAGCATCTCGCGGAGCTGTTTCGCCTCGCCGATGCGGCACGTGTGCTGCGCGATCCGGAGCTGGCGGCCGCGCGCATCGCAATCGTGATGGCCCAGGGTGGCATCGGCGGTGATGCATGAGCGTGCGTGGACTGTCGCTCAATCTCGCGACCGTACGCCCGCAATTCGGCTTTGCCGCCGCCGTCGACGCATGCCTCGCGCAGGGCATCACTGCGATATCGCCCTGGCGCGATCAGGTCGCCGCGCTCGGTCTCGATGAAGCGGCGCAGATCGTCAAAATGAACGGCCTCAAGGTCACGGGTCTTTGTCGGGGCGGCATGTTTCCGGCCTCGGACGAGGTCGGGCTCGCCGCCGCGATCGATGACAACCGTCGAGCCATCGACGAGGCGGCTGCGCTCGGCGCCGATTGTCTGGTCATGGTGGTCGGCGGTCTGCCGGGGACATCGAAGGATCTTGCCGCGGCACGCGCGCTGATCGCGGATGGGCTCGCCGCCGTGCTCCCTCATGCGCGGGCCTGCCAAATGCCGCTCGCCATCGAGCCGCTGCATCCGATGTACGCCGCTGATCGTGCCTGCGTGAACACCCTCGAACAGGCGCTCGATCTGTGCGATGACCTCGGTGCCGGCGTGGGTGTTGCCGTCGACGTATACCATACCTGGTGGGACCCGAAGATCCGCGCGCAGATCGCGCGCGCCGGGCGCACGGGCCGAATTCTCGCGCACCATATCTGCGATTGGCTGGTGCCGACCCGCGATCTGCTTCTCGACAGGGGCATGATGGGAGATGGCGTCATCGACCTGAAGCAAATACGCGGGGACATCGAGCAGGCCGGGTTCCACGGTCCCCAGGAGGTGGAGATATTCTCCGCCGAAAATTGGTGGAAGCGGCCCGGCGCGGAGGTCATCGCCACGTGCATCGAGCGCTTCCGTACGGTCTGCTGAAACAGGATTTGGAGGAGTACCGCATGAGCTTCGAATCACGCAATCCGGCGACGGGCGAGATCATCGAGACGTATCCGCAACACAGTGCCGCCGACATCGAGGCTTGCCTCGTCCGCACGTGGTCCTGCTGGAAGAGCTGGTCGCGCGTACCGCTCGCGATGCGAACGGCGTTTCTGAACAGGCTTGCCGCGGTCCTCGAGAGCCGGGTCGATGAGTTCGCCCGCCTGATCACACTGGAGATGGGCAAGCCCTACTCGGAAGCCCAAGCCGAGGTGAAGAAGGCGGCTTCGGGCGCGCGGCATTTTGCGCAAACGGGCCCCGAATACATCGAGCCGGAGGTGATTCCCGGCACCCAGGCTCAAGTCATTTATCAGCCGCTCGGGCCCATACTCGGGGTCATGCCGTGGAATCTGCCGTTCTGGCAGGTTCTGCGTTTCTTCATTCCGGCGGCGCTCGTCGGTAATACCGTCATCGTCAAGCATGCCGAGAACGTCAAGGGCTGCGCGCTTGCGCTCGAGCAGTTGGTGAAAGACGCCGGCGGTCCTGACGGGCTGTACGTGAATCTGATGGTCGATCGCAAGGCTCTTCCCGCCATCGTTGCGGACGAACGCATTCGAGCAGTCACCGTAACGGCGAGTGTCGCGGCCGGCCGCGCAATGGCCGCTGTCGCGGGTCAGTACGGCAAGAAGGCGGTGCTCGAGCTCGGCGGCTCCGATCCTTTCGTCGTTTTGGATGACGCGGACCTGACGAAGGCCGTTCAGCTCGGGGTCACGTCGCGTTTCTCCAATAATGCGCAGAGCTGCATTGCTGCGAAACGCTTTCTCATTGCCGAATCGGTGTTCGAGGAATACACGTCCCGCTTCGTCGAGGCCGTGAAGGCCATCGCGGTCGGCGACCCGATGCAGCCGTCGACCAAATTCGGGCCTTTGGCTCGGAGCGACCTGCGCGACACCGTCCATCGGCAGGTCAAGGATGCGCTCGCGCAGGGTGCCCGAATCCTGACGGGCGGGAAATTCATGGCAGCCCCCGGCTATTTCTATGAGCCGACGGTACTTACGGGACTGCGTCACGATGCACCCATCGTCGCCGAGGAATGCTTCGGTCCCGTGGCCATGCTGTTTCCATTCGCGGACGATGCGCAGGCTGTTCATCTTGCCAACTCCACCGAATACGGGCTCGGCGCGGCGGTGTGCAGCAAAAACCTCGACCGGGCACGCACGATCGCGGCGCAAATCGAGGCGGGAGCCGTGTTCATCAACGACTTCGTGCGCTCCGATCCGCGGGCTCCATTCGGGGGGGTCAAGAATTCGGGCTTTGGCCGTGAGCTCGGCGCATTGGGTGCCCGGGAACTGACCAACGCCAAATTGGTTTGGCAGGGGGCCTGAATCAGGGATCTCACCGTGCTCGCCAAGCAGCAGCAGTACAACGTGGTGATCGCCAGCTTTCTCGGCTGGACGATCGACGCCTTCGATTTTTTCCTGCTCATTTTCGTGATGGCCGACATCGCGAAGGAGTTTGGCTCGACGGTGAAGGTGGTGAGTTGGGCCATCACGCTGACCTTGGCCTTGCGGGTCGTGGGCGCGCTTCTGTTCGGGCGGCTGGCTGACCGTTATGGCCGAAAGCCCCTGTTGATGGTCAACATTCTGCTGTTCTCCGTGCTCGAGTGTGCCTCGGGATTTGCACCCAACCTGACTGCCTTCCTCGTTTTGCGTGCGCTGTTCGGCATCGCGATGGGCGGGGAGTGGGGCATCGGCGCGAGCCTGACCATGGAATCTATTCCGACGCACTGGCGCGGATTCGTATCCGGGCTTCTGCAATCCGGTTATTCCTTCGGCTACTTGCTGGCTGCGCTGGCATTTGGGGCCGGATTCAGCACCTTGGGCTGGCGTGGCTTGTTCATCGTCGCCATTTTCCCCGCGTTGCTGGTTCTGTATATACGCAGCAAGGTATCCGAAAGTCCGGGCTGGAATGCATTGCGTACCAAGGCTGTGGATCCAAGTACGCCACGGCCGGCGCGCGGGCGACATATCACACGTTATCTGTATGCCATCGCGTTGATGGCGGCGGCCGCGACCTTCAGCCATGGCACCCAGGACCTGTACCCGACCTTCTTGCGGGTTCAGCACGGCTTCTCGGTACACCAAGTATCTGCTATCGCGATCGTCTACAACATCGGTGCGATATTGGGTTGTCTTTGCGGGGGGACCTTGTCGCAATGGTTGGGTCGCCGCCGCGAACTGGCGCTCGCGGCCCTGTTGGCTCTCGCGCTCATGCCGGTCTGGGCCAGCGTCTCCGGCATGGTGATGTTGGCAGGAACGGCATTCTGCATGCAGTTTTTGGTCCAAAGCATGTTCGGCGCCATGCCGGCGCACCTCAACGAGATATCGCCGAGCGAGTCCAGGGCGACGTTTCCAGGTTTCACCTACCAGTTCGGCAACTTCCTCGCCGCCGGCAACGCAACGATTCAAATAGCCCTGGCCGACCGGCTGAACGTCGACTTCGGCACGGCCATGGCCTGGGTGGCCGGCGTGGGCGCCATCGCCCTGGCGCTGTTGGCGACATTCGGGCCGGAAGCCAGGGAAGTTCGTATGGCGCATATGTGATCGGACCCGCAGAACGCCGGGTATTTTTCCCGAATCGTTCAAGGCGGCGACGCAGCGGCCGATCTGTAGATGGATGCCACTATTGCGTTCATGCATGGATGCGGGACGGGTCGGGTGCGACTAAAAGTCAGCTATAAAATCGCGCTCCTCATCGCACTGTTGATCGTCGCGCTGGGTATTGCGCAGGTTGTCGTGGCTACCCGCCTGCTGATCCCGAGCTTCGATGCACTCGAGCGAGAGAATGCGCATGTGGATATGGATCGGGTCGCGGACGCCTTGCACGGCGAGATCGATCAACTTGCGGTGACGTCACGAGACTACGGCGATTGGACGGAGCTCTACAGGTTCATGGACGATCGAAACTCAGCAGGCGTCCACGCGCTATCTCAACAGCAGTTCCACGACCTCAAAGTGGACGTGCTCATCCTGTTCGACGCCGAGGGCCGGATCGTATGGTCGCTGGCGGCGCCCCCCGGGTCGTCAGCTGCGCGCGCGCTCGACGCATCCGCGCCCCCCTCCTATGTCGCCGCTCTTCCGTGGCGCGCGGCGCTGCGGACCGGCGGCAGCGGCGATGGCTTATTGAGCACCGAGGACGGCCCGCTGATCGCGAGCATCGCGCCGATTCTCGACGGCGACGGGGGCGGATCCTCCCGCGGTGGCGTCCTCCTCGGACGGTATCTGACGCGGGCTCAAATGGGTCGCATCGCCGAGCAAGCTCACGTCAAGGTGGAACTGCTCACCGGCATGTCGAACGCCGGTGCCCTCCATATCCAGGATGACACCCTCATCGAGCGCGAAACCGTCACCGAGATCTACCGAACCCTGAAAAGTGTCGATGGCCGGGCCACGTTCACGCTCCGCGCGCATGTGCCCCGTACCATCAGCCGGCACGGCCGGCGCATCGTGATGTTCGCCACTCTGTCGCTCACGGTGATCGGCACGCTCATCCTTGGGTTGCTGCTGATCACGCTTCGCCGCATGGTGCTCGCACCTCTCGCCCATCTCACCGACCATGCCATCGAGATCGGACGGCGGGACAACATGGCAATGCGGCTCAATATCGATCGAAGCGACGAGATCGGTGTCCTCGCTCACGAATTCGACCGGATGATGGAGCGTGTCGAGGCGGCGCGGCGCGAGATCGTCGCACGCTCCTTCGAGGCGGGAGTGGGCGAAATGGCAAGCGGAGCGCTGCACAACATCGGCAATGCCATCACGCCCCTGACCGTGCGCATCGAGGGTCTGCGACAGCGCCTGCGAGCGGCTCCCGCCGCCGATGTCGAGCCCACGATCACGGAGATTGCCACGAGCCGTACCGATGCGGCCCGGCACGCGGACTGCGAAGCGTTGCTCGAGCTCCTCGCGCGCGAGTGCGCGAAGGTGATCGTTCGAAGCGAGGAAGAGCTGGAGATCATCCGGCGTCAGGTCGAGGATGTGAAGCAATTGCTCGCCGAGCAGAAGCGGTTCGCCCGTCGCGGCCCGATCGCGGAGGACACGTCGGTCGAGGCGCTCGTGCGCCAGGCGGCCGAAGTCATTCCCGAGGACCTGCTTGCGACGATAAGGATCGAGATCGACCCATTGATCGAGAAGATGGGTACCCGGAGGCTCCCGCGAATTGCTCTCCAGCAGGTCCTGCAGAACATCATGCTGAATGCGGCGGAGTCGATCCGCGAGGGCGGCCGGGGGAGCGGTGTCATCAGGGTCAGCGCGCGGGAGATGGGCGATGGCGACGGCGGCAAAGACCTGCTCGACCTCACGCTCACCGACGACGGCGCGGGTGTGGCACCGGAGAATGTTTCCCGGCTGTTCGAGCGCGGATTTACCACCAAGTCCCACGTTACCAATTCGGGATTCGGGCTCCATTGGTGTGCCAACGTCCTGAATGCGCTCGGCGGGGCGATTTCGGCCACGAGCGAAGGTGCCGGGCGCGGCGCTTGCTTGCGGGTGCTGGTGCCTGCCCAGACGACGTCGAACGACTCCGCCCGGCAGGCGGCTTGAGCGAGCATATGCCAATTAATCACCAATCGATCCGAGTGCTCATCGCCGATGACGAGGCGAAGATTCGCGACGCGTACCGCGAGGTGTTCGAGGATCCCAAGCTGAGCTCGAGCCGCACGATGATTCAGAATCTTCGCGCCAAGGTGCTCGGCGCGGGCCAGAGCGACCCTGCAGCAAAGTCGGATCCATCGCGTCGAACCCGGTTCGAGCTGGTTTTTTGCGACGGGGCGGAGGCTGCAGTCGCCGCCGCGACGCAGGCATGCGGCGCGAGCCGTCCTTTCGCGATCGTGTTCCTGGATATGCGCATGCCGCCCGGACCCGATGGCCTCTGGGCGGCGGAGAGAATCCGCGCCTTGGATGCCGAGATCGAGATCGTCCTGTGCACCGCTTACTCGGACGTTGATCCCGCGGCGATAGCGTCACGTCTGCCGCCGGCCGACAAGCTGTTCTATATCGAGAAGCCGTTTCATCCGTTCGAAGTGCGTCAGATGGCCACGGCGCTCGGATCCAAATGGCGCGCCGAGCGCGACCTGAAGCTGCTCGCCTACTTCGACACGTTGACCGGGCTGCCCAACAGGGAAAGCTTTCGACGCCGTCTCATCGGCCTGCTGGATACCTCGAGATCGGCGGACCGCTCGCTTGCGATGCTGTACATCGATCTGGACAACTTCAAGCGCATCAACGACACGCTCGGCCATGGCGTCGGCGATGAATTGCTGTGCGTCGTGGCAGAGCGGATCAGAACATCATTGCGCACTCCCGAAGAGATCACGCGCGCGGGCGTGTCCGCAGGCCGCTCCGTGCTCGCGCGGCTGGGCGGTGATGAGTTTGCCGTCCTCCTCACGGACCTGGCCGTCTCCACCGATGCGGGCATCGTGGCTCAGCGCATCATCAATGCATTGCTGAAGCCGATGCAGCTCGACGGTCATGAGATCCTGATCACGCCAAGTGTCGGCGTCGCCGTCTCTCCCGCCGACGGTACGTCCGCCGACGATCTTTCGCGCCACGCCGACCTGGCCATGTACTTCTCCAAGCGCAAGGCCCCGGGTCAATTCGCATTCTACGACCCGCTGATGAGTGCCGGCGCGCTGCAGCGGCTGACGATGGAGACGAAGCTGCGCGGGGCGCTCGAGCGAGAGGAGCTGTCGCTGCACTATCAGCCGCAGTTCGATCTGCAGACGGGGCTGATCGCCGGTGTCGAGGCGCTGCTGAGATGGAACACGTCGGACCTCGGAGCAGTGCCGCCATCGGAGTTCATTCCGATCGCGGAAGCCACCGGCATGATCTTCCCCATCGGCGAATGGGTGTTGCGCACGGCGTGCGCTCAGCAGCGAGCCTGGACGGATGAAGGGCTGCCGTCGATCCACATGGCGGTGAACGTATCGGCGTGCCAGTTCGTGAGAGCGGAGTTCCCATCCCTCGTTCTGACAATCATTCAGGACACCGGCATCGATCCCTCCGCACTCGAGCTCGAAATCACCGAGAGCGCGCTCATGAGCGATGAGGCACGTTCGATGAAAACGCTGAGGGAGCTGAAAGCGCTCGGCGTCATGCTCTCGATCGATGACTTCGGCACCGGCTATTCGAGTCTTGCCCGCCTCAGGGAATTGCCGGTCGACCGGCTCAAGATCGACCGCTCCTTCGTGGCCAACATCGCAACCCACAGCAGCGACAGCACGATTGCGGAGGCCATCATCGGCATGGCTAAAACACTGAAGCTGGACGTGGTGGCCGAGGGGGTCGAAGATTTCCAACAGCTCCTGCAGTTGCAGGAGCATCAATGCCACCTGGCGCAGGGCTACCTGCTCAGCCGGCCGTTGCGGGCCGCAGATGCCAGGCAACTTCTGGCGCGTCTTGCGGGGCAGCGAGAGGGAAGCCGCACGCAACGGCTGCAGCGCCTCATCGGCTGAGGGCGCGCTGGCGCCGTGTCCGGCTGAATGCTGCAAAGCACACTCCGCAACCCAGGGTGCGCGAGTAGAATGCTGCATGGCCAAAAGAAAGCAAGAAGCGGTGGACGATCTGCTCGACGCACTGGTGTGGATGCGGCGTAAGGCAAAAAAGCACGAACCCGTCGACGCTCTGGTGGACGCGCTGATGAAAATGCGGCGCAAGGCGAAGAAAAAGCTGGCTGTGCGCAAACGTAAGACAAAGCGCAGTTGATCCAATTTACGGCGGTGACGACACCGTCGCCAGGTCGCTCAGCCGCACCCGGCCGCGCTGAGTCAAAATGGAGACGCCTACAGCCTCCGCCGAGTGCGCCTGCAGCATGCCGCGAAATTGATATTCGGCGGTATCGTAAATCGTCAGAACGCCCAAGGATTCAACGGCCAAGCGCCGAATTTGCGGGAAGTATGCGTAACGCATTTCCGCCGACGTGCCGCTGGTCGACGCCATGCCGAGTTCGGAAGGCCAACTGGAATTCGACGCGGATTGCAGCGGTCGGAGCGTGCGTACGTTGTAGGGTCTACTCATCTCGGAACATTGTACGCCTGTAATTCAGGCGACGATCACCCGAATGCTGCTTAACCTCATCTCATTCGTCATTTGAGGGGGCTTTGAATGGACTGTAGATAATCGACCAGTTGATCGATGAATTCGGCGACGTGTCGGCGACGAGTGGCATCCTCACCCTCGTAACCATAAAACTCCCAGCCCCAGACGGGCATATCCGATGAGCCGTGCGCCCGCGGCATTGATCGGCCGTCGATCATCTGATGCACTTTCTCGGCTGAAAATACTCCGCCCCATCTTTGGGCAAGCAACGTCAGGTCGGCCGGCCGCTTCTTCAAGCTCGGCGCGACCGGACCGTCGCCATGCCCCTGCGCACCGTGGCAACTGGCGCAAAATGACTTATAGAGTTCTGCGCCCGACAAATCCCGAGCCTCGCCCGCCTCCGAACGGATCGCGAATATCGAGCTCATAATCGCGAGGCAATACATGCTTGGCTTTGGCCGCATAGAATCCTTCCTGCCTTGCTCGGGACACTAATCCTTCGGAGCTGCCGTCGTCCCGCGCACCAATAACACCGGAGTCGCCGCAGTGCGCACGATATACTCCGCGTCGCTTCCCATCACCAGACGGCGAATGCCGCGTCGTCCATGGGTACCGATCACGATCAAGTCCGCGGGCCATCGGCCTGCATATTCGGTAATAGCGGCTCCCACGGATCCCATCGGGGTTTCGACACACTCGGTACCCGCCTCCAACCCTTGGTTGCGAGCGATGCTTGCTGACTCGTTGAGGATGCTCCGACCCTGCTCGCGCAGATCTTCGAGCAAGTCACCCCATTTCGCCAGGCCGTGGCGACCGTCGGCGACCAAATAGTCATGCACCACGTGCAACAAGCGCAACTCGGCCTTGAGATCCTTCGCGAGGAGGATGGCGTGCTGCAAGCCCTGCAGGCTCGTTTCGCTACCATCCACAGGGACCAGGATCTTTCTATACAACAATCTGCGGCTCCTCGTCGGTTGCCAAAATCATCCTACGCCGGGTCGCAGCCAACACCATAGGTGAAACTGCGTAGGAAGAGTGCGGTCAAAAACTACAAAAGCGGACCTTTGGAGAAAGATTGCAGGCAGAATGGTGCTCGAGGCATCAACATCATCATGGGTACACAAGCAAATCAGGGCGCGAGCCTGGTGGACGCGCGGCTGCGTCGAGGCCGACAATTTCGCATCGGCTTGCTCGTCGGCGCCGGCGTGGTGCTGTTCACCGCAAGCGCGCTGATCTCCTATTTCGTCGATGCACTGTGGTTCGACTCGTTGGGGCTCGGGTCCGTTTTCTGGACACGGCTCAACCTGCAGGCGGCCATCTTCGCGGCATTTTCGCTCGTTACCTTTCTGGCGGTCTATGGCGTCTTCCGGGCGCTCGTGCCCGATTCGGTGAGCCGGCTGATCGGAAGCTCCATCCTCATCAATCGGCAGCGTGTGACGCTGCCCATCGACGCCATCCAAAAGCTGGCCGGACTGGCATTATCCCTGGTGAGCGCCGCCGTGGCGGGCATCAGCATGATGCAGCACTGGAACACGTTCGCGCTTTTCTGGGAAGCACCGCGCAGCGCGACCCTGCCGGATCCCATTTTCGGCAGACCGCTCGATTTCTATCTGTTTACGTTGCCCGCCATGCAGCTCGTTTCCGGGTGGCTGTTGTCCCTCTGCGTACTCGCGTGCCTGATTGCCACCACATTCGTTCTGCTGAGCGGCGGCACCGGCATCTGGATGCAGCGGCAAATTGCCGGGGCGCCGACGCGGCTGTGGCGCGGCCTGTCGATCAGTGTGGGCGCATTCCTTTTGATGCTCGCGGTGCGCGCGTACCTGGGCCGTTACGATTATCTCTTCCAGGATGGCACCGTCTTCTCGGGTGTGACGTACACGGATGCGCACGTTACCTTGGGCGGAACGCTGTTGATCTGCCTGGCGCTCGCTGCCGGTGCCGTCGTGGTGTGGCTTGCCGCAACATCGGCGCCGCGCCCGCGACGGCTGCTGGTGGCCGCCATTCCGGCCATCGTCTGTTATCTGCTGCTCGCCGCCGTGCGTTGGTACGTCAGCGGTTTTGTCGTCGCCCCAAATCAATTGGTGCGGGAGCGTCCCTTCATCGCCCACAATATCGAGATGACGCGCCGAGCCTACGCGCTGGACCGCATCGAGACGCACCCGTTTCCCGCGGAAACCGGAATCGAGGCGGTGGAACCCGCCAATAACCAAACGACACTCGGCAACATCCGGCTCTGGGATGCGAGGGCGCTTCAGGACACGCTTCGTCAGATCCAGGAAATCCGGACTTACTACGACTTTCCGGATATCGATATCGATCGATACGAGATCGACGGCTCGGTCAGGCAAGTGATGTTGGCCGTGCGCGAGCTCAATGTCGAGAAGCTCCCGCAGAGCAGCCGCAATTGGATCAATGAAAAATTGATCTATACCCACGGTTATGGCGTCACGATGAATCCCGTCAACGGCTTCACCCCGGAGGGACTGCCGACGCTCATTTTGAGCAACATGCCGGTTCAGAGCGCGATTGCAGGCCTGAGCGTGACACGTCCGGAAATATATTTCGGCGAGCTCACCGATACCGATGTCTACGTCAAGACCCGGCAGAAGGAGTTCAATTATCCCCAAGGCGACGCCAACAACCTCACCTCCTATCAGGGAAATGGCGGCATTCGACTGGGTGGCTGGTTGCGGCGGACCCTCATTGCATACGATCGGGGCGACATTGCGAAGCTGCCGTTCAGCGACGATGTCGATTCGGAGAGCCGCCTGCTGATGCGGCGCAAGCTGAGCGAACGCGTTCAGGAGCTCGCGCCCTTCCTCACGTTCGATCCCGATCCGTACGTGGTCATCGGCGGGGATGGCCGGATCTACTGGCTGATGGACGCCTTTACGACTTCAGACGGCTACCCCTATGCGCGGCGTGTCACTCTCGGCAATGAGAGCATCAACTACATTCGTAACAGCGTCAAAGTGCTGATCGATGCGTACACCGGACAGACGACCTTCTACGTGTTCGATACGCACGATCCCATCATCGCCGGCTACCGAAAAATATTTCCCGCCCTGTTCGCCGATGCGGCCGCGATGCCGGCCGGTTTGCGAACACATGTTCGATATCCGGAGCTCTTGCTGAAGGTGCAGGCCGCCGTTTACGGCCTGTACCATATGACCAATCCCGATGTGTTCTACAACCGCGAGGACTTGTGGACAGTGCCTGCGGCTGCATCCGATCACGGGCAGGAGGCCAGCGATCCGAATTTCGTGCTCATGACGCTACCCGGCGAGCGCGCGACCGAGTTCATCGCCATCCTTCCATTCACCCCCGCCAACCGCAACAACCTGATCGGCTGGATAGCGGGCCGAAGCGACGGCGAGCACTACGGCGAGGCCCTGGTCTATGATTTCCCGAAAACCAAGCTGATCGACGGGCCCCTGCAGATCGAGGCGCGCATCGATCAGAACGCCGAGTTGTCGGGACAATTGACGTTATGGAACCAGCAGGGCTCGCACGTACGCCGCGGCAGCCTCATCGTCATTCCGATCGGGCGGGCACTCTTGTATGCGGAACCCATCTACTTGCAGGCCGATCGCAGCCCCATGCCCGAGTTGCGGCTGGTCGTGCTGGCCGTGCAAGATCGCCTCGCGTACGGGCCGACATTCGAATCCGCGATGGCCGCGCTGTTCGGCACTGCGCCGTCGATGCTCAGTGTGCCGGTCTCGTCGGCGGCTCCCGCGGCAAGGGCACGAAGTCCCACGAGCGGTGCCGGTGCAGGTTCGTCGGATATAGACGCGTCGATTGCGGAGGCCGCTCGCGACTTCGCCGACTATCAGCAGCTGACGGCGGCCGGAAAGCTCGCAGAGGCGGGCGAGAAATTGGAGGCGCTGAAACGCACTCTGGAGGCGCTGCAGGCTGGCCGCCATTGAGACGACCGCGAGACGCTTCGGATATAATCCGGCATCAACAGTGAGCCGCAGACGCATGGCCGATATCGAGCTGGTCAAACCACATACGCTGGCGGTCGCGAAGGCCAAGGCGCTGGTTCAGCAAGCCGCCGACGCACTGGCGACCGAGTACGGCCTCAGCAGCGAATGGCACGGTGACTCGCTGCACTTTCATCGGTCGGGAGTTGACGGTGAGATGCACGTGACCGCTTCGGAAATCCGCCTTCATGTCACGCTCGGTTTTTTGCTGAAAGCATTCAAAAAAAAGCTGCTCGATCATATCGAGCGTGATTTCGACCGATTGCTGGCGGGATCAGGGGAGGGCGCGCCGAGGTAAGGGCGGAGTTGCCGGATCACTCCAAGCTGTTCCCCGGTGCGCGGCATCGCAACTTGTTTGCGCTTGAAACTGCAGCCTGCCGGCATTTGTCGGTCCGAAAGTGTGATGTGGATCCCTGCAATGCTTCCAGACAACTATACTATTCCTATATAATTAGTCGACATTAAATATCATGAAACTCACCGCTCGTAGTGAATATGCGTTGCTCGCCTTGGTATATCTGGGGCGGCAGAAGTCCGCGGAGCTCGTGTCAGCCGAGACCATCGCGCGCGCCCAGGGCATTCCGCCGAAGTTCCTGGAGCAGATCCTCCTTACGCTGAAGCGCGCGAGATACCTGCGTAGCACCAAGGGACAACGCGGGGGATACCAACTGGCCAAGCCCGTCGATGCCGTAACGCTCGCGGAGATCGTCCGGTTGTTCGATGGTGCACTGGCGCCTACCGAGTCCACGAGCCGATACTTCTATAAACCGTCACCGATCGAGCGCGAGCGCAGACTCCTGCGGGTGTTCCGCGAAGTGCGCGACCTCGTGTCGAATCGCCTGGAAGCGGCCACCATCGCGGATATGCTTTGAACGGCGTCGCACATTGCGGTTCGATCGACCCCATGCGCACCCTTCTCGACGCGCTCGACTCTTTAGGGGCGGCGATCACTGGAGACGCGGTCGTCGAGATCCTGGCACGGAGCCGCCTCGATATCGATGATGTGGCGCCGTACATCACGCGGCAGCCGGACACCTATGCGCGTCGGCGTGTTGCCCGAACGGAAACCTATGAAGTCCTGGTGATGACCTGGCTCCCGGGGCAGGGCAGCGGCGCTCACGATCACGCGGGCTCGGTATCTGCATTCAAGATCTTACAGGGAACGGCGCACGAGACCCGGTTTGCACGGGCGTGCGATAGCCTGGTCGATCCGATCAGCGCCGGGGAGTTGCAACAGGGCGAGGTCGGACTGGATGCGGGCGACGTGATCCACGCAGTCCGTAACGACGGCTCCAGCAAGGAACCCCTGGTGAGCGTCCACGTGTACGCCCCGCCCATCCCGGAACTCCGGGTGTTCACGCCACGGTCGGCAGGCCGAGTACCGGCCACCGCGTTTCTGCGGCGACGGATGCCATCTGCCCCCGTCGTCGCGATCATCGGGGGTGGTTATTCAGGGGCGATGGTGGCGGCTCATTTGCTGCGCAAGAGCGCGCGCTCCGATCAACCCGTGCATGTTGTGATGTTCGATCGGCAGACCTCAATCGCGGAGGGAGCGGCGTACCGAACGCCCGACTCCCGGCATCTGCTGAACGTGCCCGCCTCGGGAATGAGTGCCTGGCCCGACAGGCCCGACGATTTCCTGCACTGGGCGAGGGCCCGGGACGCATCGGTGATGCCTTATTCATTTCTGCCGCGCCATGCTTATGGCGAATATCTGCGCGCCACCTTCTTGGAGGCCGTCGAGCACGCCGGCGCGACGGGCAGCATCGAAATCCGGCGCGAAGAGACCGATGGCCTGGAACGCGTCGCTGGTGGTTGGAGAGTCCACTCTGGCGAGAGCCCGCCCGTCGAAGCCGATGTCGTGGTGTTGGCGACGGGACACCGCCCGCCGCTGGATCCCCTCCATCAGCGCTGGTCCGGTTCGCGAGTGCGTTACATCGAGGATCCCTGGTCATCGCTTGCGCTCAGCGCCATCGAACCCGGTGAGTCCGTTTGCCTGCTCGGCACTGGATTGACCGCCATCGATGTCTTGCAGAGCCTCTTGCGGCGCGGACGTAAAGCCGCCGTAGTGGGGCTCTCGCGCCGCGGTTTGCTGCCGTCCGCGCACGCTCCCTCTGCGCTGATGCGGATCGACCCGCTCGGATGGCTCGAACCGCTGTTGCGCCCTGAAAGTGGAACCACGACTCGCTCCATCACTCGAAAGATCCGTTGCGCAGTCCGGGCGGCCGAAGCTTCAGGTCAGGATTGGCGGCAGGTCATCGATGGCCTGAGGCCCCACATTTCCGGCATCTGGCGGGCACTGCCACCGCGCGAGAGAAAGCGCTTCATGCGCCATGCGAGAGCATTCTGGGAGGTCGCGCGCCATCGAATGGCGCCCACGGTGGCCGGGGAGACCCGAGAAGCTGTCGGTGCCGGCATCTTCAGCACGGCCGCGGCGCGGGTTGTGGCGGCGCGCGGGTCCCGGGACGGAGTGGCGCTGACGGTGCGTCGGCGCGGCGCCCCGGCTGCTGAGGTGCTCGAGTTCGACTGGATCGTGAATTGTACGGGCCCCGGCTCCGGCCAGGACATTGGCCTGCCGCCTTTGATCTCGGGTCTCATCCGCTCCGGATGCCTGGAGGGAGATTCATTGGGATTGGGGGTGCGCAGCAACGCTGACGGCCGCGCCATGGTGCAGGGTCGAATCATCGAGGATCTCGTCTTGATCGGCTCGCTGCGCAAGGCCGACGAGTGGGAGTCAACGGCCGTGCCGGAATTACGCGTGCAGGTCGCGCTTGCGGCCGATGCCGTGCTCCACCGTATCGAGGCTCTCGCTGAGCCGAAAGGCAAACTGATCGCTGACTAAGTGAGCCGCCTCGAGGTCATTTTGCACGCTGGACTAAGTCGCCTTTGTCCTATATACAATCGCACATAACAATAAGTAATGTTTTCTGGGGTGAATTCGATAAGGTGAGCATGAAGCTCTGGCATGTGAGCCACGGCCGCGTGCCCCATGATCGAGCAAAGTTACCGGGCGCATGCATCGCGATTGAGCGAAGTTGTCGCGTCAGATTAACGTCCCCTCGCCGGAACGAAACGTAAGGGGATGATCAATGAAGCGGAAACTCAGCCTATCGATAGCGGCCATCTTAGGCGCCACATCTCATGGTGTCCGCGCGGCAGCGCCGGCAGCCGACGGCGGCGACGCCGATAACGGAGCTCTGCAGGAAATCATCGTCACCGCGCAGCACCGCAACGAGGGAATGCAAGACGTGCCGATCGCCATGCAGGCGTTCACCGAGCGCGTGCTGACGGAATTGAACATCACGAACTTTGACGACTACGTCAAATACCTGCCGAACGTCTCTTCGGCGAGCAATGGCCCGGGCCAAAGCGAGATTTACATGCGCGGCTTGAGTGCCGGCGCCCAGCAGTATCAGGGCAGCGGCTCCACGGGATACTTTCCGAATGTCGCCGTATACCTCGACAATCAGTCGGTGCAGCTGCCGACCCGAAATCTCGATGTCTACGTGGTGGATATCGACCGCATCGAGGTTCTCGAGGGCCCCCAGGGCACTCTGTTCGGTGCCGGCGCCGAAGCGGGCGTGATCCGCTACATCACGAACGCGCCAAAGCTCGATAAAACCGAAGGGAACGTCACCGCCAACTACGGCGCCGTGGCCCACGGTGACCCGAACGCGAGCGTGACGGCGATGCTGAATCTGCCGTTGATTCCGGACAAGATGGCGGTGCGCGCCGTCATCTATGACGACCACCGCGGCGGCTACATCGACAATGTGCCGGGGACCTTTACCCGAAAGAATACCGACCTGGGCATCCACTACGCGAACTACCCGGCGGTCAATGGAAAGTGCCCGGACGGCCTGCCCAACTCAGGCTGGTGTGTGCCACCGGGCAGTCCGACGCTCAACAACGCCAGCCTCGTCGGATCGGACATCAACCCGGTCACCTACCAGGGCATCCGCGCGGAGCTCAAGTACAAATTCAACGACGACTGGGACCTGCTGATCAGCCAGACGTACCAGACCATGAATGCCCAAGGCGTCTTTTACCAGCAACCTAACGCTTCTGACGGTGCGCCGCTGCAGCCTTTGGAAGTCACGCTCTTCAACCCCACGTACGACCAGGACAAGTTTTCGAACACCGCGTGGACCATCAATGGCAAGTTGGGTGTCCTGAAGGCCGTGTACACCGGTGGATATCTGAACCGCGATGTCCATCAGCTTGCCGACTATACGAATTATTCCCGCGGCCTATATGCCGATTACTACCAATGCTACGGCCCTGGAACCGGCTCCAATATCAATGGTGGCAAAGGCGACCCAAAGCTCAAGTCGACCTGCTTCTCGCCCAGCGTGACCTGGGACACGGTGCTGGAGCGCAACGTGCACCTCCAAAACGAATTTCGACTCAGCACGCCGGAGGACTGGCGGTTGCGTGGCATCGTCGGCGCGTACGTCGAGGACAACAAGGTGTACGACCAGACCGAATGGATCGAGACCACCCTACCTGCGTGCACCTCGAATGGGGCGCCCGGGACGCCCGGGAACAGCGGCTGTCTCTCGAACATCGGCACGGTGCCCGGCGCAACGGTCGGGCGTCCGGGCATTCAGGGGGACGATGTTTCGTTCTACCCGGACGCGCTGCGCGACACCAAGCAGACCGCTTTCTTCGCGTCTGCGGATTTCGACATCGTGCCGAAGGTATTGACGCTCACTGCGGGAACCCGCCATTTCCGCTTCGACAACTCGCAGGTCGGAAGCCTTACGCAGGGCTTCACCTGCTTCGAACAAGGCACGCCGCCGAACGGCTGCCTCTCCGATTCCTTCAATTTCAACACCTCGGGTCTGCGCAGTACGGAGTCGGGATTCCGCAGCCGTGCGAACCTCACGTGGCACGTGACGCCGGATGCGATGATCTATTACACCTACTCCCAGGGTTTCCGCCCGGGCAGTTTCAATCAGAACGGGGGCTCGCTGCACGCGGATGGACCCGACGGGGTGCCGCAGTTCGTCGTGCCCAAGGGGTACACCTCAGATAGCCTGATAAACAACGAGATCGGTTGGAAGACGGAGTGGTTCGACCACCGCCTGCAATGGAATGGAGCCGTGTACCGGGAGAACTGGAACAATGTGCAGGTCAGCTTTCTGGATCCCGGTGTGGCCGGCAACGTGACCTTCGACACGAACGGGCAGAACTTCGTGGTCAAAGGCCTGGAGACATCGCTCGTCGCGAGGGTTACGCGCGGATTGACCGCGCAGGCCTCGGCATCCTGGAACGAGAGCAAGCAGACAAATTCACCCGCTCTGATCGACCAGAACCCACTGAGCGTCAATTACGGCAAGCCCATCACGGAAACCTGCAACAGCGCTGGAGCGAGCTGCACTCCGGTCATCAATCCCTTCGGCCCGATTGGCGCGCCGACCGCCTTTTCGCCGCCGATGCAGTTCAGCGTGCGCGCCCGCTATGAGTTCACGCTCGACGGCGGTTACCAGCCATTCATTCAAGCAAGCGCCGCGCACAGTGCGCATTCGTTCACGCAGGCCGGCTCGAATCCGACGATTGCGGCGCAGGGATTCGTCAGCACGACGCGATTGCGGTTCGAGAATCCACCCTTCACCGATATCGACGCCGCTATCGGTGTCTCCAAGGACTCGTGGAACGCGCAGCTATACTCGGAAAACCTGGCCAACAAGAACACCAGCCTGTTCACCAATGCGGATCAATACATCGTCGCGCAGACGCCGATGCATCCACGGGTCATTGGGCTCAAGTTCGGCTATGGCTTTTAGCTGAAGAGTGGCGAGTTATCGATGTATATTCGGTACACCGCGATGAGCTTGCCGCGCAACTCGAATACGTTGGCGAAGGGAACCGTAACCGTGGAACCGTCATGGCGAAGGTAGGTCACCTCTCCCTCGCAGGCCACCCAGGCGGGGCCGCTCCAAGTTCGGATCAGGCGATGACTGCAGGAGCCAATGGCCGCAAAAAAGCCGCTCACGGCGGCGCGAATCGCATCGCTGCCGACCAGCGTAGTCGCATTCCCGAAACGAAACTGCGCGTCGGCCGTGAGTAACGCAACGAAACCCGCTGCATCGCGCGCATCGATCACTGCGAACACGTGCCGCCACCAGGCCTCATCGGGTGTTATTGGGGTCGGCGTGGCCGGTAACGCCGGCCCCGATCTGCTAGCCGTGCTCAACATCGCGGCTCAGGCAGATGGACGACTTCGTGCAGTCCGCACAGCGACCCGAGGGCATCATCTGAGGGTTGAGTCGCGGCTCGGCACCGAGCCACAACAAAATGTTGGCGAGAACGCAATAGCCGGTGGCGGCGAACCACACCATCGCGCACCCGACGAAACCGGTGAACAGCATCCACCATGGCGAGTGGGCGAGCACCAGGAGGGATGCGATGCAGATATTGACTCCGACGGTCAGATAGATGCGTCGCTCGAGATACCATTTGTCGATTTGCAGGAAATAGAGATTGGTGCGCGTCGGCGCTTTTGAGCCGAGCATGGGTTGAAATCCCAACAGCTGAAGAATGTTGCCTATGGGACAGAAACCGGTGAAGGCGACGTTGATGGAAACGAGGCCCGTGCCCGTGACGCCCAAGATCCACAACGGATTCACCAGCTCCGCCAGGAGCGTGCTGCCCAGCAAGACCATCCCGGCGATCAGCCAGACGGTCCTTTCGATGTACCAGCGGTCCGTCGGGACAATATAGATTCCGGTACGATTCGTCATACGCTAATCCTCGCTCATTTCCGCCGGAGCGTAAGTGCGTTTCCGTACAGAACTGTCCCGCCCGGTATGATAACCATCGATCGATGGCGTCCCTGATCAAAAAAACCAGCGGCGCACTGCCCTTCAGTTGCGAGCAGGCGTTCGATCTCGCTGCCGACATCGAGAGCTATCCCGGCTTTCTTCCGGGTTGGATTTCGGCGCGCAT
>Ga0187887_10000097_pt1 | contig 86199 bp, 83 predicted proteins | sample June2016WEW_7_10_FD_132977 | JGI IMG/M metagenome (GOLD analysis project Ga0187887, IMG submission 132977) | Peatland microbial communities from SPRUCE experiment site at the Marcell Experimental Forest, Minnesota, USA - June2016WEW_7_10 | ecosystem: Environmental > Terrestrial > Soil >... | reverse complement strand
GATCATCCGCACATGCTCGGGCGTCGCTTTGTAAACGAGGCTCAGCACCATGGCGTTGATGCCGACGGACTTTCCGGAGCCGGTGGTGCCGGCGATCAACAGGTGCGGCATGCGTGCGAGATCCGCGACCACCGGAACGCCGCCGATGTCCTTGCCGAGAGCGAGCGCGAGCGGCGAACTCACCTCGTCATAGGGCTTCGACTTGATGATTTCGCCCAAGGTGACGATTTCGCGCTTCTCGTTCGGGATCTCCAGGCCCACCACCGATTTGCCCGGGATGATCTCGACCACGCGCACGCTCACCGCCGACAGCGCGCGCGCCAGATCCTTGGACAGGTTGCTGATCTGGCTCACCTTGACGCCCGGCGCCGGGCGCAGCTCGAAGCGCGTGATGACCGGGCCGGGTTGCACCGCCACGACCTCGGCCTCGACGCCGAAATCGCGCAGCTTCAGCTCCACCAGGCGGGACATGGCTTCCAACGCCTCGTCGGAATAAGACCGCTCCCGCGCGGGCGGCTCATCGAGCAGGGACAGCGCAGGCAGCTCGCTCGACTTTGGCGCGTCGAACAAAGGCACCTGCCGCTCGCGCTCGACCCGTTCGCTCTTCTCGGGAACGGGAGCGAGCGCCTCGATTCGTGGCGGCGGACGGCTTGCGACCTTCTTTTGTTCCTCGCGGACGACCTCCTGGCGCGCCTGCTTGCGCTGCTGGCCGGAGGCGAGCTCGCGCTTCTGTTCCATTCGCGCGCGTGTCCATTCGACCCCCTTGAGCACCCAGGCCCCGAGCTGGTCCATGACGTCGAACCACGAGACGCCCAGGAACAGCGCCACGCCCGAGAACCATAGGCCGAGAAGCAGCAAAGTCGCGCCGAGGAAGCTCAAGCCCTGGGCGCTGCCATTGCCGACCAGATATCCCAGCCCCCCGCCCGCGGTGTTGGGAAGCGCGTGGACCTCCCAATGCAGAGTCGCGAGACCGCAGCTCGTGAGCAGTGTCAGAATGAATCCGGCTGCGCGTAGCAGCGTGTTGATTCTCGAGCGCGCATCGGGCAAAGATTGGTTTTTGTGCACCAGCCAGCCGGCATATCCCAGCATGAGCGGGAACAAATACGCAGGCCGGCCGAAGAGAAAAAAGAAAAACCCGGCGAGCCATGCGCCGATCGGTCCGATCCAGTTGCCCACCGGGCCCGCCTCGCCGGTGTTGGCGAAGCTCGGATCGGTTCCGTGATAGGTGATGAACGACAGGAGCAACATCAAGGCAAGCGAGCCGAGCGTGACCAGGGTACCCTCGCGGAGCGAGCGCGCGACGGCCGCCGACAACTTGACACCGGATTTGGGCTTTTTCAGAGCTGCTGCTTCACTCAACCTAGATCCCTCAAGATGTTTAGCGTTTAACCAATTGAATATTATGCCAAACCGAAAGCGATAGTAGCTTAGCCGGTGGGCGGTTACCAACCTTGCGCCGCGGCGAATGTCCGGCCGCGCGGCGGCAGATGTGCGCAGTTCGTTGGAACTGGCTGGCGCGGGCGGTTTTACTTACCATGATCCGGCGCGATAGAGAGGCAGATCATACATGAGCGTTGTCAGGCACAGTCGTCTAATCATCCTCGGGTCGGGTCCCGCCGGATATTCGGCCGCAGTTTACGCGGCCCGGGCCAATCGCGCCCCCCTTCTGATCACCGGACTCGAACAGGGCGGCCAGCTCATGACCACGACGGACGTGGACAATTGGCCCGGCGACGTCGAGCATTTGCAGGGCCCCCAGCTGATGGAGCGCATGCGCCGGCACGCAGAACGCTTCAAGACGGACATCGTGCTCGACCACATCAATCGCGTGGAACTCCGTCAACGGCCGTTTCGGCTGCATGGGGACAACGGCGAATACACCTGCGAGGCGCTGATCGTTGCGACCGGGGCGTCGGCCAAGTATCTGGGACTGGCGTCGGAGGAAACATTCCGCGGCAAGGGTGTGTCCGCCTGCGCCACCTGCGATGGTTTCTTCTATCGGGGCAAGAAGGTCATCGTGGTCGGCGGGGGCAATACGGCGGTGGAGGAGGCTCTGTATCTGTCCAACATCGCCTCGCACGTCTCTCTGGTGCATCGGCGCGACACGTTGCGGGCCGAGAAGATCTTGCAGGATCGGCTGTTCGCGCTGGAGGCGTCGGGCAAGGTGGCCCTGGTCTGGAACCACACGATCGACGAGATCCTGGGTGACGATACGGGCGTTACCGGAGCGCAGCTAAGAGGATTGCATGGCCAGAGCTCACGGGTCATCCCGGCGGATGGCGTTTTCATTGCAGTCGGGCACCAGCCGAACACGCAGCTGTTCGAGGGTCAACTCGACATGCGCGCCGGCTACATCGTGGTCAAGGGCGGGAGCGAGGGCGATGCCACGGCGACCAGCGTGGCGGGCGTGTTCGCAGCGGGCGACGTCGCGGACCACGTTTATCGGCAAGCCGTGACCTCGGCGGGCACGGGCTGCATGTCGGCGCTCGATGCCGACAAGTACCTGGAGCGCATCGAGGCCGACCATCAGGCGCAAGCCCGCATCGCGCACGCTTGATCCTCTCGCGCGCTCGATTCCTCGACAGCATCACAGAGGTCAGTGAGGCCGACTGGAACGCGCTTGCCGGCTCGGCGCAGCCCTTTCTGCGCCACGAGTTCCTGCGGTCGCTCGAGGAATCGGGCTGCACCACGCGGCGCACCGGCTGGGCCCCGCGGCATGCCGTCCTCGAGGACGCGCAAGGCCGGCTCAAGGGCATCCTCCCTCTGTACCTCAAGAGCCATTCCCGGGGCGAATTCGTGTTCGACTTTGCCTGGGCCAACGCCTACGCCCAGTATGGGATCAAGTACTACCCGAAGCTCCTGTCGGCCGTGCCGTTCACGCCGGTAACGGGTCCGCGGCTGCTCGTGGACCCGGCGCTCGACCGCGATGGCGCGAGCGCTGCCCTGATCGGCGCGGCCACCGAGTACGCGGCTTCGGAAGGGCTCTCCTCGTGGCATGTGCTGTTCCCCTCGGGCGGTGATCTCGGCGCCTTGTGCAAAGCGGGACTCATCGAGCGGCGGGACTGTCAGTTCCACTGGTTCAACCGGGGCTACGGCTGCTTCGAGGATTTTCTCGCGACGTTCACCGCGGAGAAGAGAAAGAAGGCCAAGCGCGAACGGCGCCGGGTCGCGGAGGCCGGCATCGATTTCGACACCCGCCTGGGCGGCGAGATGACCGACGCCCTGTGGAACACGCTATACGAGTTCTACGCCGATACCTTCTACCGGCATGGCCACGAACCCTACCTCAATCTCAATTTCTTCAAAATGGTGAGTGCCCGGATGCCGGAGCGCCTGATGCTGAAGATCGCGCGCCAGGGCCAGACGCCGATCGCGATCGCGATCTTCTTTGTCGGCGAAGATGCGCTCTACGGCCGCTATTGGGGCGCCGGGGGCAATTACCACAGCCTGCATTTCGAGGCCTGTTATTACCAAGGCATCGAATACTGCATCGAGCACGGGCTTAAGAGCTTCGAGCCCGGCACCCAGGGCGAACACAAGGTGCCTCGAGGTTTCATCCCGACGCTGACCAGCTCCGCCCATTACATTGCCGACGAGCGCTTTGCCGCCGCGATCCGTGATTACGCGGCGCGGGAGGCGCGCGGCGTGGATCATTATGCCGCCGCCGTCAATGAGCACGTGCCGTACCACCGGCCGGCGGACGAGGAGCTGCACCTCTGACACGGCTCGTTTGGCTTCCCCCGCATGTCGATCCGGACTGGTTTCCGCCGGTGGAGCAGGCGCTGCGCGAACCGTCCGGACTTCTCGCTGCGGGAGGCGACTTGAGCGCTCATCGCCTGCTCGCGGCGTACCAACGCGGCATATTTCCCTGGTATTCGGACGAGCAGCCCATCCTTTGGTGGTCGCCAGACCCGCGCATGGTATTGTTTCCAGAGGAATTCAAGGTTTCCAGAAGCCTCGCGAAGACCCTGCGCAACGGCCCCTACTCGACCCGGCTCGACACGGCCTTCGAAGCCGTCATGCGGGCCTGCGCGGCGCCGCGGCGCTCGGGCGCGGATACCTGGCTCAACGACGACATGATCGGCGCCTACGGCGAGCTGCATCGCCTGGGCTTCGGGCACTCCGTGGAGACCTACGTCGGAGATCGCTTGGTGGGAGGCCTGTACGGCATCCAACTGGCAGGCGTGTTCTTCGGCGAATCGATGTTCAGCCTGGAGCGGGACGCCTCCAAGGCGGCCATGGCGCGGCTGGTCGCGGAGTGCCGCGGCCGCTCGATCCGGCTCGTCGACTGTCAGGTTGCGAGCTCGCATCTCTCGAGCCTGGGCGCGCGCGAGCTTCCACGCAGCGAATTCGTCGCATTGCTCGAGCGCTACGCGCAACGCATCCCGAGCGGCCGCTGGGCGGCCGAACGCTGCTGAAATTGCATTACCAGGGTGCTTTATGCACAATGCGCCCGGCTTCGTGTACACCATAAGGACGCATGTCAAAAGAAGAGGCAATCCAGTTCGAAGGCGAGGTCGTCGAGACCCTGCCGAACACCACATTCCGCGTGAAGCTGAAAACCGGACATGTGGTCACGGCGCACATCTCGGGAAAGATGCGCAAGAACTACATCCGAATTCTCACCGGCGATCAAGTGACGGTCGAGATGACGCCCTACGACCTGACCAAGGGGCGGATCGTCTACCGCGGCCGATGAGCGCGCGCGCCGCGTCTCCCGCGGACCCCTGACCGCCGCGGGCCCCACTTCCCCGTTATGGAGTCTCCTGGCTCGCGTGCGATAGCAGCGCCGGTGCGGCCGCCGACCGCGACTCGAGCTTGAGCTTCTCGCCGTCCTCCATGACGGTCACATCGACGTGTCCGCCGTTGACCAGCTTGCCGAACAACAGCTCCTCGGCGAGCGGCCGCTTGATGTACTCCTGGATGAGCCGTGCCATCGGCCGCGCCCCCATCTTCGGGTCGTAGCCGCGCTTGGCGATCCAGCGCCGCGCCGCCTCGTCAACGGTGATGGATACCCGCTTGTTCTCGAGCTGCGCCTCGGCCTCGACCAAGAGCTTGTCGACCACGCGCTCGATCGTGTCCGAGTCGAGGGCGCCGAATTGGATTACGGCATCCAGTCGATTGCGGAACTCCGGCGAGAACAAGCGGCGAATCGCCTCCATACCGTCCGAGGCGGTATCCGACTGGGTGAAGCCGATGCTCGGGCGGCTCATCTCGAAAGCTCCCGCATTCGTGGTCATGACGATGATCACGTGGCGGAAGTCGGCCTTGCGCCCGTTGTTGTCGGTGAGCGTGCCGTGATCCATGACCTGCAGCAGGAGGTTGAACACGTCCGGGTGGGCTTTCTCGATTTCATCGAGCAACAGCACGCTGTGCGGATGCTTGGTGATGGCCTCGGTCAGAAGGCCGCCCTGGTCGAAGCCCACATAGCCCGGAGGCGCGCCGATCAGCCGGGACACGGTGTGTCGTTCCATGTATTCCGACATGTCGAATCGGACGAACTCGACTCCCATCGCGATCGCAAGCTGGCGCGTGACCTCGGTCTTGCCGACGCCGGTCGGCCCTGAAAACAGGAACGAGCCGACGGGCTTGCGCTGATCGCCGAGCCCCGACCGCGACATCTTGATGGCCGAAGCCAGCGCCTCAATCGCCTTGTCCTGACCGAATATCGTGAGCTTCAAATTGCGCTCGAGATTCTTCAGCACGTCGCGATCCGACAAAGAGACGTTTTTCGGCGGGATGCGCGCGATGCGCGCCACGACGTTTTCGATGTGTGTGACGGTCACGGCGGGCTCCCGGTTTTCCACCGGCCGCAGCCTCAAATTCGCGCCGGCCTCGTCCACCACATCGATCGCCTTGTCCGGCATGTGCCGGTCGTTGATGTGGCGCGCCGCAAGCTCGGCTGCGGCCCGCAGAGCCTCGTCCTCGTACTTGATCCCGTGGTGCTCTTCGTAGCGCGACTTCAGCCCGCGCAGGATATCGACCGTGTCCTGGATCGAGGGCTCGGTGATGTCGATTTTCTGGAAGCGCCGCGCGAGCGCGTGATCCTTCTCGAATATCCCGCGATACTCGTTGTAGGTGGTCGAACCGATGCAGCGCAACTCGCCGTTGGCAAGCGCCGGCTTGATGAGATTGGAGGCGTCCATGACGCCGCCCGAGGCCGCGCCGGCGCCTATCACGGTGTGGATCTCGTCGATGAACAGAATCGCACCCGGTTGTTTCTTCACCTCGGCGAGCACGGCCTTCAGCCGCTTCTCGAAATCGCCGCGGTACTTGGTACCCGCGACCAGCGAACCCATGTCCAGGGAATAGATGGTGGCATCCAGCAACACCTCCGGGACCTGGTTCTCCACGATCATGCGCGCCAGCCCCTCGGCGATCGCCGTCTTGCCGACCCCCGCCTCACCCACGTAGAGCGGATTGTTCTTGCGCCGCCGGCAAAGAATCTCGATGGTGCGTTCGACCTCGAGCTTGCGCCCGATCAGGGGATCGATCTTGCCCTTGCGTGCGGCTTCGTTCAGGTTGGTGGCGTACTTCTCCAGCGCACTCCCGCCGCCGTCGGCGTCGCGCTCCGCATCGCCGGATGCGCCGCCGCCCTCTTCGCGCTCGCTGCGCTCCTCGCCGCCCGCCTTGGACAGGCCGTGCGCGATGAAATTGACCACATCGAGCCGGGATACGTCCTGCATGCTCAATAGATAGGCGGCGTGGGACTGTTTCTCGCTGAATATGGCGACCAGGACATTCGCAACCGTGACCTCTTTCTTGCCGCTCGACTGGACGTGAAACACGGCCCGCTGCAGAACGCGCTGGAAGCCGAGCGTCGGTTGTACGTCGCGATCCTCGCCGGTCGGCAGGCGCGGCGTGGTCTGGTCGATGAACTGCTTGAGCTCCGTCTTGAGCTTCGTGGTATCGGCCCCGCAGGACTTCAAGATTTCGCGCACTTTCGGGGTGTCCACGATGGCCAGCAGGAGGTGCTCCACGGTCATGAATTCGTGGCGCGCCTCACGGGCTCCGGCAAAAGCGTCGTTCAAGCAAAACTCGAGTTCTTGACTAAGCACTGGTTACGCCTCTTCTAGCGTTGCCATCAGCGGATGCTGATGTTGTCGCGCATATGCGATCACTTGAGCCACCTTGGTCTCTGCGATCTCGTAAGTAAAGACCCCGCACACTCCCTTTCCCTTGGTATGAACCTCCAGCATAACCCGGGTTGCCTTGGTGCGGTCCATTGCAAAGAATCGCTGCAGGATGTCCACGACGAATTCCATGGGGGTATAGTCGTCGTTAATGAGCACGACCTGGTAAAGAGGCGGGCGCTTGAGCTTCGGCGCCGCTTCCTCGACGACCAAGCCTGTACCTTCCCGCCCGCGTTCAACGTCGCTCATGTCTTTACGGTTTATAGGGCGCAGTTTCGCGGTTTACAAGCGCTGCAAGCAAAAGTCCGTCGGCGGCGCCACTGTCGCCAATCGGTGTCACTCGACTTTAACAAGGAAAAACAAATGCTTGAGCACACTAGCAGGTAGTCCTATGATTAAACGTTCCGGGCGCGCGGCCATCTGCCGCGCGCGACCCTTTTTGAAGCAACGCGCGCGACCTTAACTACATGCTGGATACGCGGAATGAATGGCTGGCCCGCTTACAGAGCAACGGCCCCTATGCGGTTTCGATCGCGCTCGCGGTGCTCATCGCGATCGAGTTCGCGCGCATGGCCGTGGCCCTGGTGGGCGGCCACGTGAAAACCCCGGAGCCGGTGATCAGCGCAGCCCCGGCCGGTCATCAGCGTTCCGCGGCGAACGTTCAGACCGTGATCTCGGCGCATCTGTTTGGCGTCGCGGTGGCGGACCCGACCACCCAGGACCCCAATAACGCGCCGCTCTCAAGCGCCAACCTGGTGCTCGCGGGCACCATCGCGACGCAGGATCCCAAGCGCGGGATCGCCATCATCAGCGACGGCGGCCCCTCGAAGGTGTACTCGATCGGAGATAATGTGAACGGTGCCTCATTGTATTCGGTCTACCTCGACCACGTGATCCTCGACCGGACCGGAACGCTGGAGACGCTGCTCCTGCCCCGCCTGATCACGGGATCCCGGGCGGCTCCGCGAATGTCGCGCCGGATCGGCGCCGATCCGCGTACGGCCGAGGCGGTCGACAACGTGCGGCGCATGGTGCAACAAGACCCCGGTATCCTGGACCAGGTCATGCGCACCGTGCCCTCGTATGACAACGCCGCCGGCAAGCTGCGCGGCTTTCGAGCCTACCCGGGCAGGAATCGCGCCATTTTTAATAAACTGGGTCTGCAGCCTGGAGACTTGGTCACGGCAATCAATGGACAACCGCTCGATGATCCACAACACAGCCAGGAGGTTTTCAATACGATCCAAACCTCCAACACCGTTGCCGTCACCCTCGAGCGCGGCGGCCAGAAGCAGGAGATCACCCTGAACATTGCCCAGGTGGCCGCTGAAGCCACCCGCGACTTGGAAGGCGACAACCCCGCGGGACGCGGTGCGCCGAGCGTGGCAGCACCCCCCGGTTCACCGCCGACGCCCCCTGCGGGCGCCACGCCTCCAAACATCACCGAAGTTCCAAACGAATGAAGAGTCCGATGGTCGAAATGCGCTCGAGCTGGCCAAGCGCTTCATTCACGGGTAACCCATGACGAATTCGTTTTCGAGCGATCGCGTAACGCCCAAGCCCGCACGGCGATGCCTGGCGCTTGGCCTTGCGGTGTCGATCCTTATCCTTGTGGCGCCGGCGGCACGGCCTGCGCCTCCCGGAGCGCCGCAGATGCCCTCGCGGGGGCAGCCGTCCCAGGATGGGGCGACGATTACGCCGAACTACAAAGACGCGGACATCAACCAGATCATCCAGGCGGTCGGCGAGGTCACGGGCAAGAATTTCATCATCGACCCGCGCGTGAACGCCAAAGTGACGATGCTGTCGTCGACGCCGATGTCCCCGGAGGCCTTCTATCAGGCGTTCCTGTCCGTGCTTCAGGTATACGGTTACGCCGCGGTTCCGGCGGGAAAGATCATCAAGATCATCCCCAACACCGACGTGAGACAGTCTCCCTCGCTCGATCTGCCGGAAAACGTGAGCTCCACGTCCGATGAGATCGTCACTCAGATCATCACCATGAAGAACATCAGTGCGGCGCAGCTCGTGCCGCTGTTGCGCCCGCTGATTCCGCAGCAGGGCCATCTCGCTGCCTACCCCGCCGGCAACATGCTGATCATCTCGGATCGGGCCAGTAACGTCGCGCGCATCATGAGGATCATCGAGCGCATGGACCAGAGCGGCGACGAGCCGATCGAGGTCATCCCGCTGCACAATGCCAGCGCTTCGGACGTGGTCCGCACCCTCAACCAGCTGAATCAGGGCGCGGGCGCCGCCGAGGGCGGATCCCCCGTCAAGCTGGTTGCCGATGAACGCACCAACAGCGTGCTGGTGAGCGGCGAGAAATCGCTGCGTCTGAAGCAGAAGGCGCTGATTCTCGACCTGGACACGCCCCGGGCCGGCGGCGCCGGCGACACCGAAGTGCGCTATCTGTTGTATGCGGACGCCGAGAAGCTGGCCGACAAGCTCAAAGGCCAGGCATCCGCCACCTCCAAGGCACAGGGCGGCCCGCAGTCCGGTGGCGGATCCGGCGCGGCGAGCGGCGGTGCGGGCGCCAGCAGCAGCGGCGGCGGATCGAACGTCGATGCAAGCGTCACCATCTGGGCGGACGTACCCACCAACGCGCTCATCATGACGGCGCCGCCGAAGATCATGAAGAACCTCATGGCGGTCATCGACAAGCTCGACATCCGCCGGGCACAGGTGGAAGTCGAGGCGTTGATCGTCGAAGTGGATGTCAACAAGAGCGCCAACATCGGCGTGCAATGGCTCCTCGACGGCGGCTCCTCGCTCGGCTACGGCATCACGAATTTTCCGGGCAGCAGCGGCTCAAGCATCGTCGATATCGCCGCAGCGGCCTTGGGCGGGGTAAGCGGTCTCACCAGCAGCGCCACCAACAGCGCGACGAACACCACCGGCACCACCGGCCTGTCGTCGGGCGCGACAGCCGCCTCCAGCATCTCCTCGGTGATCCCGAACGGTGCCACGTTCGCCGTCGGCACCTACAATTCCAACACCGGAAAAGGGTTGGCGGCGGTGATCCAGGCCATCCGTAGCGACGGAGCGAGCAACATCATCTCCACGCCTCGCGTGATCACCATGAACAACGAGGAAGCGGAGGTCAAGGTCACGCAGGAAATTCCGCTCATCACCGGCCAGTACACGAGCTCGACGGCGGCCGTGAACGGCACGACGAGCCCGTTCGAGACCATTCAGCGTGAAGAGGTGGGCACCATCCTCAAGGTCACGCCGCACATCAGCGAAGGCGACGTGATCCAGCTCAAGATCGAGCAGGAAGACTCCTCGCCGGGTGCGAAACTCGCGGATTCAGCCGACATCTCGACCAACAAGCGCTCGATCAAGACGACCATCCTGATCGAGGACGGTGGCATCATCGTGCTCGGCGGCCTGATGCAGGACACCGTGACCGAAAGCGAGGACCGGGTGCCCGTGCTCGGTGCCATTCCGCTCCTCGGCAACCTGTTCAAATCGCGCTCCGGATCCCGGCAGAAGAGCAACTTGCTGGTCTTCCTGCGCCCGAAGATCCTGCGCGATCAACCGGCGACCGAGGCCATCAGCGCTGCGAAATACAACGAGATTCGCGAGCAGGAACGAACGCTGCACAAGGGCAAGATCACCTTGTTGCCGGGTGAGAAGCAGCCGTCGATTCCGCCCATCCCGAGCAAGCAAGGAGCGTATCCAAACGGCACGGGCACCATCGTTGCGCCGGCGCCCCAGCCGGTGCCGGGCGCCCAGCCTGTGCCCTCGGGGCAGATCGTAATGCCGCCGCAGCCGGCACCGCCGAGCTCTCAGCCGGCTCCCGCGACGCAACCGGCGCCGGGCGCCCAACCCGCCGCCGGCGCGGTTCCGGCCCCCGCCCCACAGCCGGTGCCGCCGCAATGAGCGCCGCGCTCGAACAGCCGCTCGAGCAGCGCAAGCTCTCGTTTCCGTTCGCCAAACGTCACGGCATCCTGGTGCGGGGAATTGCGGACAACCTTGCGGACACGGTATGTCGTCCGGGCGTCACCCCGCAGGCGCTCGCCGAGGTGCGGCGCTTCGTCGGTGTGCCCTTGAAGCTGGAGCGCGTTTCGGCCGAGAAGTTCGACGCCTTGTTGCGCGTGGCCTACGAGGCCGGGTCCGGCGCGACGATGCAGATGCTGGAGGGACTCGACGAGAATACCGACCTCGCCCATCTCGCCGAGGACATTCCGGAATCGTCGGATCTGCTCGAAAGCGACGACGAGGCACCGATCATCCGGCTGATCAATGCCCTGTTGACGCAGGCGGTCAAAGAGAACGCCTCGGACATCCATATCGAGCCCTACGAGAACCGGCTGGTCATCCGCTTCCGCGTCGACGGCGTGTTGCGCGAGGTGCTGCAGACCAAGCGCGCGGTCGCACCGCTCGTCGTGTCGCGCATCAAGGTCATGTCGAAACTCGACATTGCGGAGCGGCGCCTGCCGCAGGACGGCAGAATTTCCTTGCGCATCGCGGGGCGCGCCGTGGACGTACGCGTCTCCACGCTCCCGTCGGGGCACGGCGAACGCGTGGTGTTGCGTCTGCTCGACAAGCAAGCCGGCCGGATCGAGCTCACCTCGCTCGGCATGGATTCCAGGACGCAGGACACCATGGATGAGATCATCCATAAGCCCCACGGCATCATCCTGGTGACCGGGCCCACCGGCTCGGGCAAGTCCACCACGCTGTACGCCTCGCTCGAGCGCATCAACGACAACACCCGCAACATCATGACCGTCGAGGATCCGATCGAGTATTACATCGACGGCATCGGTCAAACTCAGGTGAACACCAAGGTCGAGATGACCTTCGCGCGCGGCCTGCGCGCGATTTTGCGCCAGGACCCCGACGTGGTGATGATCGGCGAAATTCGCGACCTCGAAACCGCCCAGATCGCCGTACAGGCGAGCTTGACCGGACATCTGGTGCTGTCCACGCTGCATACCAACACGGCGGTGGGCGCCGTGACGCGCCTTCGCGACATGGGCATCGAGCCGTTCCTGCTCTCCTCGAGCTTGATCGGCGTGCTCGCCCAGCGCCTGGTGCGGGTGCTGAACCCGGACTCCCGGGAACCGTTCATGGCGGGCGAATACGAGCGGCGTCTGTTGAATCTCGAGCCCAAGGACGGCCCGGTTCAGCTCTATCGCCCGAGCACCGAGCCGGGCATGGGCTATCGGGGCCGAACCGGGATTTACGAGCTGATCGCGGTGGACGATCACATGCGGACCATGATCCACGACGGCTCCTCGGAACAGGATCTGGAGCGCTACGCCCGGTCCGCGAGCCCCGGTATCCGCGACGACGGCCGGCGCAAGGTCATGGCGGGCGAAACCACCCTGGAAGAAGTTCTGCGCGTCACCCGCGAGGACTAGCATGGGCGCGTTCGAATATGTGGCCCTCGATGCCCAGGGGCGGGAACGCAAGGGGCTGATCGAAGGCGACACCCCGAAGCACGTCCGGCAGCTGCTGCGCGAAAAGCAGCTGCTGCCGATGGAAATTCAGGAGGCCGCGCAGCGCGAGCACCAGAACCAGGGCAAGCGGCGCCCATTCATGCGCCGCGGACTGTCGACGCTCGATCTCGCGCTCCTCACCCGCCAGCTCGCCACGCTATTGCGCTCCGGGCTGCCGCTCGAGGAGTCGCTGCAAGCCGTCGCCGAACAGACGGAGAAGCCCCGGGTCCAACGAATCATCCTCGGGGTGCGCAGCAAGGTGGTGGAGGGCCATCCCCTGGCCGACGGGCTGCGCGACTTCCCTCAGGCATTTCCCGAAATCTACCGGGCCACGGTGTCCGCGGGCGAGCAATCGGGCAAGCTCGATTCGGTGCTGGAGCGTCTGTCCGACTACACCGAGTCGCGGCAGGTGATGGGACAGCAGGTCAGCAATGCGCTGGTCTACCCCATCGTGTTGTTGATCCTGTGCTTCGCCATCGTCTCGTTCCTGTTGGCCTACGTGGTGCCTCAGGTGGTCGCGGTGTTCGAGTCGGGGCACCAGGAGCTGCCGCTCGCGACTCGGATCCTCATCGCCATGAGCGATCTCATCCGCCACTATTGGATTTACGGTCTTATCGCGATCGCGGCAGCCGTTTGGGGCTTCATGCGCTGGGTGAAGGCGCCGGAGGCCAGGCTCAAGGTCGATCGCGCGCTTTTGCGCACGCCCCTGGTGGGGAAGCTGATTCGCGGCCTGAACACCGGGCGGTTCTCCCGCACCTTCAGCATTCTCACCGCGAGCGCGGTACCCGTGCTCGACGCGCTGCGTATCTCCGCGGAGGTGGTCAGCAACATGCCGATGCGCCAGGCGGTCGAGGAAGCCGCCCTGCGCGTGCGTGAGGGCGCACCCATCGGCAAGTCGCTGGCGGCGCGCAAGCTCTTCCCGCCCATGATGATCCACTTGATATCGAGCGGCGAGAGCAGCGGCGAGCTCGAAAAGATGCTCGAACGCGCGGCCAGCAATCAAGAGCGGGAAATGGACGGCCTGCTGTCCACCATGACGAATCTTTTGGGTCCGTTCATGGTGGTGTTCATGGGAGGCATCGTCATGTTCATAGTAATCGCCCTGCTTCTGCCGATTTTTCAGCTAAATGATCTGGTGAAATAAAAGAGTGCGCGTCAGCCTATTGCTCTAGAGGCGTCTTTCCGTTTATAAACCGCGCGTGGTCGATGGGAAGCCGTTGCAGCATGAGCGAGAAACCCGAGTCGGATGAGTTCGAGGAAGAGGATGCGGAAGACGCCGCACCTGTGGACGACGTCGATGTCGACCACATCATGCGCGACGTCGAATCGCAGCGCCGCCGGGCGCCCAAGGGCGCCGAGCCGGCGTGGCGGCGGCTCGAGCGCGTGATGGAAGAGCGGCGAACGGCCGAGCTGATGAGCGATTTCGACGACTACGAGATCGGCGACGATTCCGGCGAGGCTGAGGAAGAGCCCGACGAGAAGGCCTCCCGCAAGAAGAAAAAGCACCGCTGAGGTCCCTGGCCGCAGAACCCCCGTGATCACCGTTTTCACCGAAGAGCATTTGCTGCGCAACGCCAAGACAGAGCTGTACGGAGGGCGGCTGGTGCCCCCACACGAGTGTCCCGAACGCGCCGAGATGGTCATCGAGCGGGTCCGCGCGGTCGGGCTCGGAGAGGTCATGGCGCCCTCGCGCTTCGGCCTCGTGCCCGTCCTCAAGGTTCATGACCCTGGCTTCGTCGAGTTCCTGAAGAACGCATGGTCCGAGTGGACCGCCGCCGGCAACCAGGGCGAGGCGATCCCGGACTGCTGGCCCGCCCGTCGCATGTCGCAGCGCTGCCCGAACGGCATTGCGGGGAAGCTCGGCTATTACGCGATGGCCGGTGAGACCTCGATCAGCGCAGGCACTTGGGAAGCGGCCCGAGCCGCCGCCGACGTCGCGCTGACCGCAGCCAGCCACGTCGAGAAAGGCGCGCGAGCCGCCTTCGCGCTGTGCCGCCCCCCCGGTCATCACGCGGCACGGGACCTCTATGGGGGCTATTGCTTCTTGAACAACGCGGCCATTGCGGCACAGTTCCTGCGCGACCGGGGTGCCGATCGCATCGCCATTCTGGACGTGGACTTCCATCACGGCAACGGGACTCAGGACATCTTCTATGACCGGGCCGATGTTCTGTATGTCTCGCTGCACGGCGATCCGGCGCAAGCGTTCCCCTACTTCTCCGGCTACGCCGACGAGACGGGTGCGGGCGCCGGTACCGGCTGCACCATGAATCTGCCGATGCTCCCGGGCACCGGGTTTCCCGCCTGGTCGCAGGCGCTCGCAAGCTCGCTCGAGCGTATCCGCGGGTTCGCGCCCGACGCCCTCGTGGTGTCGCTCGGAGTGGATACCTTCGAGCACGATCCGATCAGCTTCTTCGGGCTCAAGTCCGAGGATTTCTCCACCTACGGGCGCATGATAGGCGCGTGCAAGTGGCCCACGCTGTTCGTGTTCGAGGGAGGCTACGCGGTCGCGGATGTGGGGGTGAATGCGGTGAACGTGTTGACGGGTTTCGAGGACGCCTGATCCAGCTATATGGGACGCGGGTCCCCAACCCTAAGTGATTGATGCGGTTAGGTATAGCCCTCGGGACGTTTCCGCGGAAACGCGCCTCGACCTGGATTGCCCTGACTAGACTTCAGGACCGCGGTTTAACTGGTACTTGAATTGCCTCCCTCACAAGGGCTGCCAGTTTCAATGCCTCCGGATCATGGGAAGCGGGCAGATATCCGTCATGACAGTTCACGTGCGCCACGCCGCCGAAGCGCATGCCAAGGTAATCGAAAGTTTCGCGGAACGCTTCCATGAACGCTGCGGACGGTTCGTCGCTGATCGATGTGCACACGACGTATGCTGTCTTTCCCCTCAACCGGCGACCCTCGGACTTAAGGTCCGGTAATTCAAGCAGATCGGAAATCCGATCGATGAACACCTTCATCGCGGGGCTTACTGCATACCAATAGATCGGCGTCGCAAAGATGATCTGCTCGTGCTCCAGCACGCGCTTCATGAGAGGCTCGAAGTCATCATCCCTATTGAGGTGTTCGTAGTCATACGATGACATGCGCTGATTCGCGAGATCGACGACTTCGATGTTCAGCTCTAACGCGATGCGATCCATCAGCTGACCGGTATTACCGCGACGCCGGGAACTTGAAAATAAAGCTATCGCGCTGAGCATCGTTCGGACCTTGGCTTTGCCGTTGTCGGCATCGTACAACCTCAACTGCACTTGAGGTCAAGAGGAAGGCCACGCCACTTACGGCGCGCGCCCTAGTGAAAATTCCGCGATTCCACCACGAGCCCGCCGAGCAGCGCCGACAAATTGACGAGGCGCCTTGCGATCACGTGCAGCACGTCGCCGTCGCGCTGCAGCTGACCGCGAACCTCGAGGAGCCGTGATTCGAGCAACGGCGCACGCTGCTCATCGGCCACCCGTTTCCACACGATCACATTCACGAAGCCCACCTCATCCTCCAGCGTGACGAAAGTCACGCCGCTGGCGCTGCCAGGCCGCTGCCGCGTGATCACGAGGCCGGCCGTCTTGACCCACCGGCCGTTCGGGAGCTCCCAAAGAGCCTGGGTATCGATGAGACCGCGCTTTTCGAGCCTATCGCGCAGGAGCGCGAGGGGATGGCGCCGGAGCGTGAGACCGAGGCTGGCATAATCGGCGACGATGTCATGGCCTTCGCGCGGCGCGCGCAACAATGGGATGCCTTCGGGGCCCTGGGTATCCGCCGGCAGCAAGGGCAGCGGCCGCTCCACCCCGCTCACCTGCCACACGGCACGATAGCGATGGCCGCTGAGCCGCGCCAGCGCATCGCCTGCGGCGAGCGCCTCGAGATCGCGGCGGTCGAGCGCCGCGCGCTCGGCGAGATCCTCGAGGTCCTCGAACGGACGCACCATGCGCGCCGCGAGCAATCGCCTGGCACCCTCCTGCGACAGATGCTTCACCAGCCGGAGCCCCAAGCGCAGCGCCGCCCGGCCATCGTCGCACCGCTCGAGCGTACAGTCCCATTCGCTCACCGTGGCGTCCGCCGGACGCACCTCGACGCCATGCGAACGCGCGTCGCGCACCAATTGAGCCGGCGCATAGAAGCCCATGGGCTGGCTGTTGATGAGCGCCGCGCAAAACGCCGCGGGCTCGTGCGCCTTGAGCCAGGCGGAGGTGTAGACCAGGAGGGCGAAGCTGGCGGCGTGGGATTCAGGAAATCCATATTCGCCGAAGCCCAGGATCTGATTGAAGATCTGATTCGCGAAGCTCTCCTCGTAGCCCCGCTCGCGCATGCCGTCGATCAATTGGCGCTGGAAGGGCTCGAGCCCGCCTTTGCGCTTCCACGCCGCCATGGCGCGCCGCAGAGCGTCGGCCTGTCCGGCAGAGAAGCCGGCGGCGACGATCGACAGCCGCATGACCTGTTCTTGAAAGATGGGCACGCCCAGGGTGCGACTCAGGACCTCCTCGACTTCCTTGCTCGGATAGGTCACCGCCTCCTCGCCGCTGCGGCGGCGTAGATACGGATGCACCATCTCGCCTTGGATCGGTCCCGGCCGCACGATCGCCACCTCGATCACGAGATCGTAGAAATTGCGCGGCCGAAGACGCGGCAGCATGGCCATTTGCGCACGCGACTCGATCTGGAACACACCGGCGGTGTCGGCGCGGCAAATCATGTCGTACACCGCCGCATCCTCGCCCGGCACCGTGGCGAGCGTGAGAGGCTCGGCGTCGCCCGACGTGCGGCCGAACTCGTTGATCAACCCGAACGCCCGGCGAATGGCGCTCAACATGCCGAGTCCGAGCACATCCACCTTGAGCAGTCCCAGGGCGTCCAGATCGTCCTTGTCCCACTCGATGACGGTACGCTCCGGCATCGCGGCATTCTCGATGGGCACGAGCTCGTCCAACCGCCCGCGGGCGATGACGAAGCCGCCGACGTGCTGCGAAAGGTGTCGGGGAAAGCCCAATATCTCGGCACTCATCGTCATGAGACGACGAACCCGGGGATCTTCCGGATCGAACCCCGTGGCACGGATGCGCTCGGGGTCGATGCGCTGGCCATCCCACCATTGCATGCCGCTTGCCAACCGGTCGACTTCGTCCGCCTCGTAGCCGAGCGCCTTGCCGACATCGCGAAGCGCGCTTCGCGGGCGGTAGCAGATGACGGTCGCCGCCAGGGCCGCGCGCTCCCGGCCGTACTTGCGATAGATGTACTGAATCACCTCCTCACGCCGCTCGTGCTCGAAGTCCACGTCGATATCGGGAGGCTCGTTGCGCTCCTTGGAGATGAAGCGCTCGAACAGCATCGACATGCGCGAGGGATCCACTTCGGTGATTTCCAGGCAGTAGCACACCGTCGAATTGGCTGCCGAGCCCCGGCCCTGGCAAAGAATGTTCTGCGAGCGGGCGTACTGCACTACGTCGTGCACGGTGAGAAAGAACGGTTCGAACTTGAGTTCGGCGATGAGCGCGAGCTCGTGCTCGATCCCATTCCGAACGGCGGCGGGCACCCCGGCCGGCCAGCGCCTGGCGCAGCCCCGTTCCGTCAAGCGGCGCAAATGGCTGGTCGGCGTCTCACCCGGGGGCACGATCTCCTCGGGATACTCATAGCGCAGCTCGTCGAGCTTGAACACGCAGCGCCCGGCCACGCTCAAGGTTTCCTCGAGAAGCGCGGCCGGATACAGTTCTGTCAGGCGCGCCAACGGCCGCAAATGACGCTCGCCGTTCGGATGGAGCTGGGTGCCCGCCTCGCTGAGCGGGACCTTGAGGCGGATCGCCGTCAGCACATCCTGCAGCGCGCGGCGGCCGCGCCGGTGCATGTGCACGTCGCCCGCGGCGACCCGCGGGAGCTCGAGCGTCTTGCCCAGCGCCTCGAGGAGCTCCAGGCGGCGCGCATCGAAACCGCCGGTCAGCAGCTCGACGCCGATCCATAGGCGCCCGGCAAATCTCTCTCGCAGCCAACGGCCGTCGCTTTCGTGCCGCGGCAAGGGAATGCGCCCGGCCGGTGGCAGCCAGAGAATCAGACATCCGTCGAGAGCGTTCTCGAGATCCCCACGCTCGAGCCGATAACTGCCCTTGGCGCCGGCGCGGCGCGCGCGGCTGATCAGACGGCAAAGCGCGCCATAGGAGGACCGATCGGTGGCGAGCGCGACGAGTTCGAGATCGTCGGCACCACGCTCGGGTCCGGTGCAAAGGTCGGGCCCGGCGCCGCAACGGAGCTCTGCGCCGATGATGAGGGGCAGCTCGCATCGCTTCGCCTCGGTGTGCGCGCGCACCACGCCCGCCAACGAGCATTCATCGGTCAGGGCGAGCGCTCGATAGCCGAGCGCCTTGGCTTGCGCGACCAGTTCCTCGGGCTGCGAGGCGCCCCGCAGGAACGAGAAATTGCTCAAGGCATGCAGCTCCGCGTACATCCGGCAGCCTCAAGCGAACACACCGTGCACATACCAGCACTTGGATCGTCGCTCCTGAAAAATCCACAGCCGCGCGCCGCCCGCCTGACGCACGATGTAGTAGTCGCGCGCGACATCTTTGCCGTCCCACCAGCCGCTCTCGATGCGCTCCGGGCCTTCCTCGAGCATCGAGCGGCTTCGATGCAGCTCAACGATGTCCGCATCGGCGAGTCGCGCCGGTTCGTTCAAAAGCCACACGGGCCGCGGCATGTCGGGGGCCTCATCGGCTCGTCGATGGTTCCGCCGGACCGCGTGCGGTACAGCGTCCGTCTGCAATGCATGCACTCGCTGCCAGGCCGCTTCGGGGCGGTGTTCCGGCACGGGGCAAATGCCATAGACCGCTTCCTCCCCCAGCCGGGCGCGCAAACGTTCCACCAGTTGCGGCGCGGTGTCTCGGCCGCCGGCACCGCCCAGGCACGCGAACACATCGAGAGAATCGGCCGATAGCGGCTGCAACCGGCCGGATCGAAGCTCCATGGAGAGAATCGGCGCGGCGAGCTCCAGGCGCGACAGCTTTTGCATCGAGACATCCGCCAGGCGCAGAGGGTCGCCGGTGACGCTTGCCAATCCCAGGCGAACCCGGGTGACGGGCTCGGTACGATGCTTGAGCTTGAGCTCCAGAGCCTGCACGCCAGCCTGCCGCTCTCGCAAGAATTTGGCGCAGCGTTCGATGATCGGGTCGAGCGCCTTCTGCACGTAGGCGACGGTCTCGACCTCGGTCTCGAAATCGCAGCGTTCGCGAAAACGCTCGCGAGCCGCGAAAGCGCGGCGCGGCGCGGGCTGGCGCGCCAGCGCGATATCGAGATCGAGCACTGCGGCTCGGCCGAAGCGACGCGCGATGCCTGCACGCGGCAATCGCATCAACTCGCCGATCCGGCTGACGCCCATGGTGCGCAACGTGGAGAGTCGCGCGATATCCCAGGAGGTGCACGCCACCGGCAGCTTCGCGAGCCGCCCCGCGAGTGAGCCGGCATCCTCGATAAGGGCCTTTTGGCCGGCACGGGCCAACCAGAGCGCCGCCAAAGTCGAGGGTGCCGTCGAGCTTTGCGCACGGAGTTTCAATGCGCTCCATGCTGCATCGATGTCCGCATGCAGTGCCGCGAGTGAGCCGAAGAGCTTGACGCTCCCCCGGATCTCCAGCAGCAGCGCGTCGGGCGGCTCGATACTCACCCACGGCGTGAATCGTTGTGCATGCAGGCACAGGCGTTCGAGGCTCACGTTCATGCCCTCCGGACCAGCCGGAAACACCACGGCGTACCAGAGATGTCTCGGGCGCGCGCGAGCGGTCTCCTGCTGGGGCGGGGGTGGGGGCGAGACCGCCGCCGACGGCGCAGTGGCGGGACGCCTCGCGTCCGGCGCCTCGGCGGCTGCGAACAAATCCGCCATGGCGGTCACGCGCGACCTCATGTCAGCTCGAGATGCTGGCGCTCAGCGCGACGGGCGCAGAACAATCGAGCTCGACAGGTCCGGGCCGTCCGCCCTGTATCTTGAGGATATCGAGACGCGGCTGGTCGTTTCCTCGAGTGAGCAACAGGCGCAGCGCCGCCGGCGAAGATTCGAACCGATGACGCTCCGGCCGAAACAGAACGCCCAAAGCACCCCCCGCCTCGGCCGCCAACTTCAAACGTCTCAGCCAGCGGTCGTCGGTACCCTTCAGCCAAAGCAGTACGGCCGCGCACACCCCGGAGCCCAACGCTTGCTCGGCGGCCCACAAGGCTTCCGTCGCGCTGACGGGTCTTACCACCAATAACCGGTCGAGATCGATTCCGTGTTGTGCCAAGGCGGGCGCGAAAGGTTCATGCGGAGGGGCGATCCAAACCAGCCAGGGAGTCTCACCCGGGACCTTCTGGGATTGCACCAACGCCGGCAGAAAAAGCTGAACTTCGCCGAGGCCCGGCGCATCCAGCAAAACCTCGATGAGCGACGCCGTCGGCCAGCCTCCGCCCGGTAAGCGCGCATCGAGCGCGCTGCGTCCGGTGGACCAAACCGGACGAGATGGCGAGTGACCGGCCGAGGCGTCCCGGAAACTTGAAGATAACTTCCAGACACGCGCATCAGCCAGGATACTGCCAAGCGAGAGTGCTTCACGCGGCATCCACGTCTTTACCGCGACGAAGCACCCCGACCACCACCCCTTCGATCATCATGGGCTCTTTTTTCAAATCGACGCGGATGGGTTCGAAATCGGCGTTCTCGGGCATCAGCCACACGATGGTGCCTTCTTGCCGATAACGTTTGACGGTCACTTCGTTCTCGAGGCGCGCGACGACGATCTGACGATTGCGCACCTCGGGCGTGCGATGCACGGCGACCAGATCGCCATCCAGAATTCCGGCGTTCTTCATGCTCATGCCCTGCACTTTCAACAGGTAGTGCGGCGCAGGCTGGAACAATTGAGGATCGATTTGATAGCGCCGCTCGATGTGTTCTTCGGCGAGGATCGGACGCCCGGCGGCCACTCGGCCGATCAGCGGCAGCCCCAATTGTTCCCTCAAAATATCTTTGAGCTGAATGCCGCGTGAAGCACCCGGGATCAAATCGATGGCGCCCTTTCGTTGCAAGGCACGCAAATGCTCCTCGGCCGCATTCGGGGATTTGAAGCCCAAGGTGCGTGCAATCTCCGCACGCGTGGGAGGCATGCCGTTTTCGGCGATCGATGCCTGGATGAGCCTCAAGATCTGAGTTTGTCGGGGCGTAAGATCCGTCATGACGTCACCTGTATATGCAGCCAGCTAACTGTCATTATATACAGTTCGAGAATACTGGCAAGCGCCTTGGCGGCGCGGTAACTTGCCGGATCCTCAAAACAACCTAACCCCCAGGGAATCATGAAAAAAGACCCCCAGTTGGAGCGGGCGCTCGGCATGGATCGCCCGATCACGAGGCGCGACTTCTTGAACGGCGTCGCCATTGGAACGGCCGCGCTGGCCGGAGGACCCCTCCTCGCCGATAGCCCGACAGACCCCACCACCCCCGCGACTCCGACCGCGCCGGTCTCGACCGCGGCCCAAGATGCCCCCGGTTATTACCCACCGCTGCTCACGGGCATGCGCGGCAGTCATCCCGGATCCTTCGAATCCGCCCACGCCTTGCGCGATGGAAAAACCTCTCCCGCGCCCGTCGATACCGGCGAACAATACGACCTCATCGTGGTGGGGGCGGGCATCTCGGGTCTTGCCGCCGCGCATTTTTACCGCGAGCACGCGGGCCGCGCGAGCCGCATCCTCATTCTCGACAATCACGACGACTTCGGCGGCCATGCGAAGCGCAACGAATTCAATCTCGACGGCCATCTCAATCTCTTGAACGGCGGAACGCTGGAAATCGACAGCCCGCGTCCTTACAGCAAGGTTGCGGACGGCTTATTGCGTACCCTCGGAATCCAGGTCGAAAAGCTCATCAAGACCACGCAGCATCTGGACTTCTACGCACAAATGGGACTCACGGAAGGCACCTTTTTCGATCGCGAGACCTTCGGCACCGACAAACTGGTTTTGGGCATGGGCGGATTCCACTCCGATAAATCGGCGTTGGCCCAAGCGGTCTCGCAGGCGCCCCTGTCCGATCGCGCGCGCAAGCAGATCGTGCAGATCGAGACCGCGCGAATCGACTACATGCCCGGCATCTCCTCGGCGGAGAAAAAGCTGCGTCTGTCGCGCATGAGCTATGAAGCTTTCCTGCGCGATGTGGTGCAGGCGGATCCGGCGGTGGCCGCCTATTATCACGCAACCACCATGGGCGAATGGGGTGTGGGCACGGATGCCGTATCCGCGCTCGATTGCTGGGGTTACGGCATGCCGGGTTTCCAGGGCATGAAGCTCGCCAAGGGATCGACAGCGCGCATGGGGCCGACGCCCGCGGGCTACGAGGACACCGGAGGCTCCTACAAGCTGCATTTTCCCGACGGTAACGCCACCATCGCCCGCTTGCTGGTGCGCGACCTCATACCGCTGGCCGTCGGCGGACGCACCCGCCCGGCCAGCGGCGCGGAAGAGATCGTCACGGCGCGCGTCGATTACTCGCAACTCGATCGCGCCGGCGCTCCGGTCAGGCTGCGCTTGAGCAGCACTGTCGTTCGCGCACGTCACCTCGGCGACCCGGGTGCCGCCCGCGACGTGGAAGTGACGTACCTGCGCGGCGGAAACGCCTACACGGCACGCGCCCGCGGTGTGGTACTCGCGTGCTACAACATGATGATCCCCTATCTTTGCCCGGAACTGCCGCCCGCGCAGAAGCAAGCGCTGCACAGCCTGGTGAAGACGCCGCTCGTCTATACGAGCGTGGCGCTTTCCAACTGGCAGGCGTTCGCGGCGCTCAAGCTCTACGGCGTCTATTCACCCGGGAGCTACCACAGCTATTTTTACTTGAACCCTCACGTCACCATCGGCTCCTACCAGAGCACGAAGTCACCGAGCGAGCCGATTCTCGTGCACATGGTGCGCACGCCGTGCAAGCCGGGACTGCCTGAACACGATCAAAATCGCGCCGGCCGTGCCGAGCTGCTCGCGACGCCCTTCGAGACCTTCGAGCGCAACATCCGCGACCAGCTCGGCCGCACGCTCAAGGACGGCGGATTCGATCCGGCGCGCGACATCACCGCGATCACCGTGAATCGATGGCCCCACGGCTATGCGCCGGAATACAACGTGCTGTTCGAGCCCGAGCTTCCCGAGGATCAGCTGCCGCACGTGGTCGGTCGAGCGCCATTCGGCAGGATCACCATCGCCAACTCGGACGCCGGAGGTGCCGCCTATACGGATTCGGCGATCGATCAGGGTCATCGAGCCGTCATGGAGCTGCTGCGGAGCTGACTGGGGCTCATCATCCGCGATCGGCTGTAAAACTTACATGGTCGCTGATGGTGACGCCGAAGTTTTCTTACGATGGGTTAATTTCAGGCGCAAAATTGGGTAATATCGTCGCCGACCAGCGACATTAAGATGCTTTCAGTTGCAATCAACGCGCGAATTTGGCTTCATGTGTGACTGTGTTGCGACGCATTCGAGCCCGACTCAGCGACTGGACTTGTGTGCTAGGACACGCTCGGATGTTCCGAAACGAATGAATTAACAACCCTAGGGGACTATCTATGACATTTTCCACGACACTCAAGGCCTCAGTCGCCGCGGCCTGCCTCATTGCGTTCGCAGGATGCACGGACCTGAAGCCGATCCAGGCTCAGATCGACGATCTCAAGTCGCAAGTGGCGAAGCTGCAGAGCGACACCGCGAAGGCTGAAAGCGATGCGCAGTCCGCTCAGAGCGCGGCTCAGAGCGCCTCCTCCGCCGCTTCCGGCGCGCAGAGCACGGCGAACCAGGCACTGTCGACCGCCCAGCAGAATTCGCAGGCGATCGAGCAGATCAACGAGAAGATCGATCGCATGTTCAAGAAGTCCGTCTCGAAGTAATTCGACCGGTACGTCTTTTGCGAATGAACGCCGCGGTCACTCCGCGGCGTTTTTCTTTGCGCCGTCGGTGGGGCGCGAGTGTTCGGTATCAGTAGCGGATGAGAGCCGAGCCCCAGGTGAACCCGCCGCCAAACGCCTCCAGCAGCAGCAGCTGACCGCGCTTCACGCGGCCGTCGCGAACTCCCGTATCGAGTGCCAACGGCACGGAGGCCGCCGACGTGTTGCCTTGGTCGGCAATGGTCACGATGACGCGTTCCATCGGCAGATCGAGCCGCCTCGCGATGGCCTCGATGATGCGGATATTGGCCTGGTGCGGTATCAGCCAGTCGAGATCACTCTTGGAGAGATGGTTCGCGGACAAGGTTTCCGTGACCAGGTGTCCCAAGGTATTGACCGCGACCTTGTAGACCTCATTCCCCTTCATCTGCACGGCAGCCTTGCCCTCGCGCACGAGATGAAATCCCTTCGAGACGCCGTCGGGATACATGAGAAGGTCCTTGTAGCGGCCGTCCGAATGCAGGCGGGTGCTGATGATTCCAGGCTCATCGGAGGGCTTCAAGATCACCGCGCCGGCGCCGTCGGCGAACAGCACGCAGGTCCCCCGGTCGGTCCAGTCGACGATTCTGGTCAAGGTCTCGGCACCGACCACCAACGCGCATTTGGATTCGCCCAGGCGCACGAACTTGTCGGCGACGCTGAGCGCGTACACGAAGCTGGTGCAGGCAGCTTCCAGGCTGAACGCCGGACAGCCGGTCTGAATCCCCAGACGCTCCTGCAGCAAGGTGCCGACATTCGGAAACACCAGATCGGGTGTCGTGGTCCCCACACAGATCAGATCGATGTCCGCCGCGGCAACTCCGGCAGCCTCCATGGCGCGCCGGGCCGCATGCTCGGCCAGATCGGTGGTGGTCTCGCCTTCGACGACCACGTGCCGCCGCTCGATGCCGGTGCGGCTGCGTATCCACTCATCGCTGGTATCGACCAGCCGCGCGAGATCGGCATTGGTCAATATCTTCTCCGGCAGATAGCTGCCGGTGCCCGCAATACGTGAATACATTTTGACCCTTTATGTTGTCAGGGCGGTGCGCTTAAACGTTGCGCGATCTTTGCCGGCACCCCGTTCCGAGCTTCCAGCACGGCGACCTCGATCGCGCGCTGAAATCCGAATAGGTCAGCGCCCCCGTGGCTCTTGATCACGATCCCGTTCAATCCCACCATCGTGGCGCCATTGTATCGCCTCGGGTCGAGCCGGGTACGCAATGCCTTGAGGCTCGGACCGGCGGCCAGCGCCCCGAGCTTGCGTGTCATGCTGCGGGTGAGCTCCTCGCGCAGGGTGTCGGTGATCAGCCGCGCCGCCCCCTCCATGGTCTTCAGCGCGACGTTGCCCGTGAAGCCGTCGGTGACCACTACGTCCACCTTGTCCGAAAAAATATCGTGCCCCTCGACGAAACCCACGTAATTCACGCCGCTCGCGGCGATCAAGTTATGCGCGCTCTGCACGGTCTCGTTGCCCTTGATCTCCTCCTCGCCGATGTTGAGCAAACCCACCCGAGGCCGTTCATGGGCGCCCTCGAGATCTTGTGCGAGCACCGACCCCATGACGGCGAATTGGCAGAGCTGCTGGGGAGTGCACCAGGCATTCGCACCCAGGTCGAGCATGAAGGTGTGGCCACCGCGCGAGGGAATGAGCGACACGATGGCCGGTCGCTCGACGCCCGGCAGCATCTTGAGCACGAAATGCGCCATCGCCATCAGCGCGCCGGTATTGCCCGCGCTCACACAGGCGATCGCCTCGCTCGTCTTGACGAGATCGAGCGCCCGACGCATGGAGGAATCTTTTTTGCGCCGTAGCGCCTCGCGCGGATGATCGCTCATCTCCACGACCTGCTCGGCGAACAGGCATTCGATGTTTGCCGGCGAGGAGGCGCCCAACCGGCGTACGAGCTCCGACTGCCTGCCGACCAACGTGAAACGAACGCCCGGGAACTCCAAGGCAGCCGCGAGGGCCGCCGGTACGCAAACCGAAGGCCCGCAGTCGCCGCTCATGGCGTCGATGGCAATGTGAAGGGGCGCGGACACGGAATTGCGCGTCTTAAGAAAGCCTCAAGCGGCGCTCGAGCCGCCGCCGTGCAGCTCGCGATCTATTCTTCGGCCCCTTCCGCCTCGACATCCGCCTTGGTCTTCAAGACCTTCTTGCCGCGATAGAAACCATCGCGCGAGATCCGATGCCGGGAGTGGGTTTCGCCGCTCTTCGAGTCGATCGACACGGCCGGAGCCGCGAGCGCGGAGTGCGATCGGTGCATGCCGCGCTTCGACGGAGTCTTTCTGCTTTTTTGAACTGCCATGGGTGCTATGTCCTGTCACGTTTTCTTCAACAACTCTTTGAGCCCGCCGAATGGACGTCGCATCGCGTCCGAATTCTCGGCGCGCTCCGCATCTCCGAAGAGGCTCGGCGCGTTGCCGCAACCTTCCGGCTCATCGCAGGCCGGCACGATCGGCAACGCCAACAACAACTCTTCCTCGGCCAGGTCCCGCAACGAGACCTTGCCCCCTATCGCGCGATAAACCTCGCGCTGCGCGTCCGAGGGATCGGCCGATTCATCCTCCACGAACTCGACCTGACTCCTGCCATTCACCGGCCGGGCGAAACTCTGCATGCAACGCTGACATCGCAATAGCGGCTCGGCGCGCACTTCTATACTCGCACCCGGCCTTCCCGGGCGCGTGTTCGAAAACGCAAATCTGGCGTGAACGACGCCGCGCGTATCCGTGAGCACGTCCTTGAGCCGATCCAAGTCGGCCAGTCCATAGACGCGCTCCAGCACCGCGGCATTCTCGGCCAGCTGTGCGCAATCGACGAGGTCTGGCGGGCCGGCTGCCATGGGCCGCGTATAATAGGGCCCGTCCCAACCCCTGTCAAAACAAGCGCATGGTGCAAGTCGTTGTTTTTGAAGTCTCCGCCTGAGCTAATTTTGGCCTCCACGTCAAGCTATCGGCGCGCGCTGCTGGAGCGCGTGTGCGCCACCTTCCGCTGCGTGCCGCCCGGCATCGACGAGCGGCCGCACGAGGGGGAATCGGCCTGGATGCTCGTGACCCGGCTGGCGCTGGCCAAGGCCCGTGCGGTCGCCGCGCTGAATCCGGATGCCTGGGTGATCGGATCCGACCAGGCCGCCGTGCTCCTGGACGCCTTCCAGCAGCAACGGGTTCTCGGCAAACCCGGCAACGTGGCCGATTGCATCGAACAGCTGAGAAGCTCATCCGGCAAGACGGTTTCCTTCCTCACCGGAGTCGCCGTGGTGCGCGGCTCCTCAGGCACCGAGATGGAGTTCGTCGATACCACCCGGGTCACCTTCCGGACGCTCGATGAGTCGACGATCGAGCGCTATGTCGCTCGGGAATCCCCCCTGGACTGTGCCGGAGGCTTCAAGAGCGAGGGACTCGGCATCGCGCTCTGCGCATCGATCGACAGCGACGACCCCAGTGCGCTCATCGGGCTGCCGTTGATCCAGCTATGCACGGTGTTGCGGCGCGCGGGCTTCGATATCCCCTAAACCGCTTCACGATCGATGGTGCCTCAAGAGCGGCGGCGGCTTGCCCGCCGCGGCGAGTTGCGTTTGGGGACCGCGATGGCGTCCAGCACGGCAGCCAGATCGTCCGGCAACGGTGCGCTCGCGTGAAACGGCACCCCCGAGCCGGGCCAATCGAACGCCACGGATTGCGCGTGCAAGAAGATGCGTTTCAGGCCAAGGTGCTTGAACTCCGCATTGCGATCGCGATCGCCGTATTTATCGTCTCCCAGCAAGGGATGGCCTGCGAACGCCGCATGGACCCGGATCTGGTGCGTGCGACCGGTCGGAATGTCCACCTCCATCAACGTCGCCGCGCTGGCAAAGAACTGCACCGGTTTGAACACGCTGACCGAATTCTTGCCGGCGGCAGCCACCCGCACGTGGCGCTCGCCATGGCTGCGGCCATCGGTCGCCAGCGGAGCGTCGATTCGCTTGGTGCCGAGCTGCCAGCTGCCCGACACGAGACCCAGGTAGGTCTTGTGCATTCCCGACTCGCGGATCAGCGCATGGAGCGCGACGAGCGTCGCGCGGTCACGCGCCACGCACAGGCAGCCGCTGGTATCCCGGTCGAGCCGATGAACGAGCTCCAACGTCTCGCGCGGACGCGAGGCACGCAGCGCCTCGATGACGCCGAAACTCATGCCGCCACCGCCGTGCACCGCCACGCCCGGCGGCTTGTTGATCAGCAGCAGGTGCTTGTCCTGAAAGATCACCGACTTCTCGATGAGCTCCTGCAGACTGGTCGACGGCCGGCCCGGCTCTTCCGAGGCCTCGAGGCGCACGGGTGGCAGCCGCACTTCGTCGCCTGCCGCTATCCGATATTCGGCGTCGACGCGCTTTTTGTTGACACGCACCTCTCCCTTGCGCAGCAGCCGGTAGACGCGGCTCCGCGGTACCGATTTGAAGTGCCGCATGAGGAAGTTGTCGATCCGCTGACCCGCTTCCTCCTCGGTGATGGTGCGCATTTGGAGAGGGCTTTTCGGCCCCACATGTTGCATGGGTGCCGCAATTTCTTCTTTCATATCCGTCATCTTACGCTCGTTGATCATCTAAGACATTGATTACATTGACCCTAACAGCCAGGTTATGGTAGTGTTACTGAACCGTGTCGAGCGCCTACCTTTTTTGAAGGGGAGCGAGGGCTCGAATATCTATATGGGTAGGACGAGCCGACACCGGTTTCGGCGGCGGCCCCAAGCATTTGGGGGCGCCGCATATTAGTTGGTTCTGGACATCCAGACCATCGCTCGGCCGATGAGCCAATGCTGGATACCCTTCGGGATTTCCCCGGATATCCGACAGGCGTTAACCGAGAACAAGGCCCCGGGCTTGCTGTATACGTTTTGGCAGAATTGGGTTGAATTGATGCCGCTCGCATGGCTCGCGTTCGGCGTTTCCCTATTCATTGCTGCTGTTGTCATTACGGCGATGGGCCGTGTCGCGGCCCCGGCTTTACTTCTCGCACCCTCCTCGGCCTCTACCATCTTAGTTGGGGCACATGAAAAGAATGCTCGTCAACGCAGTTCAAGAAGAAGAACTGCGAGTCGCACTTGTCGACGGTCAGAAACTCTACGACTTATCGATTGAGATCCCGTCCCGGGAACAGAAAAAATCCAATATCTATAAGGGGCGTATCACCCGCGTAGAGCCCAGTCTCGAAGCGGCGTTCGTCGAATACGGCGCCCAGCGCCACGGCTTCCTTCCGCTGAAGGAGGTGTCCAAGGAATACTTCCGTTCCCAGCCCGCGTCGGGCGGACGGCTCAACATCAAGGATCTCCTGCAAGAGGGCCAAGAGCTCATCGTTCAGGTGGAAAAGGAGGAACGCGGCAACAAGGGCGCCGCCCTCACGACCTTCATCAGCCTGGCGGGCCGCTTCCTCGTGCTGATGCCGAACAATCCTCGCGCGGGCGGCGTCTCCCGGCGCATCGAAGGCGAAGATCGCGATCAGATGCGCGAAGCCATGAACGAGCTGGTGATTCCCGAGGGAATGGGAGCCATCGTGCGCACCGCGGGCGTCGGCCGCTCGAGCGAAGAGCTGCAGTGGGATCTGAACAATCTCAAGGCCGCCTGGGATGCCATCGGGCAGGCGCACCAGGGCCGCCCTGCTCCGTTCCTCATATTTCAGGAGAGCGACGCGGTCACACGCGGTTTGCGCGATTATTTCTCGGATGATGTGGGCGAGTGCCTCATCGACCAGCCTGAGGCGTTCCAGAAAGCGCAGGAGTACATGCAGCGCTTCATGCCCCCGGATGCGCAGCGCAAACTCAAGCTTTATCAGGATCCGGTGCCGTTGTTCACGCGCTACCAGATTGAAAGCCAGATCGAATCGGCGTACTCGCACAAGGTCACGCTGCCCTCCGGCGGCAGTCTCGTCATCGACCACACCGAGGCGCTGGTCTCCATCGACATCAACTCCGCACGCTCGACGCGCGGCGGAGACATCGAGGCAACCGCCCGCAACACCAACCTGGAAGCGGCCGAGGAGATCGCACGGCAGCTCCGTCTGCGCGACATCGGCGGGCTGATCGTGATCGATTTCATCGACATGGAGTCGACCGCCAATCAACGTGCGGTCGAGGACATGCTGCGCGATGCGGTAAAAATGGACCGAGCCAGGATCCAGTTGGGCCGGCTGTCGCGCTTCGGACTGCTGGAGCTCTCGCGCCAGCGGCTGCGTCCCGCACTGAGTGAGACCACCCATATCAACTGTCCCCGCTGCAGCGGCATGGGCACCATCCGCGGCGTCGAGTCCATGTCGCTCGCGCTCTTGCGCCTGATCGGCGAGGAGGCCCGCAAGGAACGGACCGGCCGCGTCATCGCCCAAGTGCCGGTGGATGTGGCCACGTATCTCATGAACGAGAAACGCGAGTGGATGAATCAGATCGAAGCGAGAGACAAAGTGTCGCTGGTGGTCGTGCCGAATCCTCATCTGCAGACGCCCGCGTACAGCCTGCGCCGCATCCGCGACGACGAAAAGGAGCTGCCGGAAAACACCACCGTCAGCTACGAGATCGCCGAACAGCCGATACTCGACGATTCCAACATCGGCACCCGCGACAAGAAGCCGCAGGGCGAGGCGCCTCTGGTCCCGAGCATCCTGCCGGTCGAGGCATCGCCCATCCCGACGGCGCCGGAGCCCGAAGCGCCTGCAGCGGCACCGGCGGCTGCAGCGGCCGCTGGACCCCAGGTGGGAATATTCGTGCGCCTGTGGCGTTTTTTGTTCGGCAACCCGGCGCCACAAGCAGAAGCCAACACCGCATCGTCTGCGGGTTCGCAGTCCCAGCGCGAGCGCTCCTCGGCGCGCGACGCGCGCCCTGACCGCTACCGCGGCGGGGATCGTGGCCGGGACCGCGATCGAAGCCGGGACCGGGATGGGCGCGGCCGAGACGGTGGCGGGCGCGACCGAGATGTCCGGCGCGACGGCCGAGCACGGATGGATGCAGACCGGCCGCGAGGCGAGAGCGACCGGCCGCGCGGTGACAGCCGCGCCGATGGAGCGCGTCGCAGCGACAGCCCACGTGGAGGGGAAACTCCCCGGGGCGAGACTGCTCGCAACGAGACTGCTCGCAACGAGGCGCCGCGCAGCGACGCCTCACGCAGCGAGGGAGCGCGAAGCGAGTCACCACGCGGCGATGTGGGCACACCCCGGACGGAGCAAGCCCCGCGCCCAGAATCGCAGAATCGAACGGCAGAAGCCGGCGGTGAACGCCCGGAGCGCTCCGAACGGGGTGGTCGGGGCCGACGGCGGCGTGGCCGCGGTGGACGGCGCGAAGGCGGCGAGGGCCCCGGCAGCGGACAAGGCACCGCGACATCCAACGGCGAGCCGGGCGCAGCCAATGGCGTACGCGGTGACAACGGCGCGCGCGAGGTCAACGGTCGTCCTGATCAGGGTCGCAGCGACACGGAGGCTCGGCCTCAGCCCGCGCCCGCATCGCATCCCGCCGCGGCGGAATCATTTTCGGCGCCGTCAGCACCCACATCGAGCGCATCGGTGAGCGCTGCCGCAACCTCCCCAGCGGCAGCGTCGCGCGGCGAACCCGCTCGGGAGCCTGCCAGTGTGGCGCCGGCCGCGGCAGCGCCCCGCCCGTCCTCCTCCACGGACGAGAAGTACGTGGTGTGGTCGTCAGCGCCGAGTGAAGTGCCGCGCAGCGGACCGGATGATCGATAAGGCTTGAGGAGGTGCCCCCGGCCGGTCTCAACCGGGCCGTCGGGGGTGCAGCCGCAATCGTAGGGCCAGAGCCGCGCTGATCGCGATCAAAGCGGCGGCGGCGCCCCGCAGGAATGCGATCGCCGCGCCGTTCAACGTGGTGCCGAAGGCAGCATGGCGGCCGAGGAAGAACAGCCCGCTGAGGGCGGCGGCCGCGATCACATAGACGAATATCCAGATCCACCGCTCGCCTCGACCCAAGCGGCGCGCCGCCAGCTCATCGCCGGGCCTGCCGGGACGCAATCCGTACACCACGATCGCGATCACCACCACCAAGCCCAGGATGGAATTCGCGTCCTGAAGCAGGTGCGCCCCGCCGAGCCGGTGCCCGCCGAAATCAACGACCGGCTCATCCAGCACAGGGAACAGGCGCACCCCGCGCGCGCCCTCGTGGGTGAAGGCATCCCAGACGAGATGGGTCACCGCACCGAACAGCACACCGCAGGCCGCGAGAATCCACTGCTTGAGGCTCGTGACGTCGGCGGGCGCGGAGGACCCTCGCCAGCGTGCATAGGCGCCCGCAGGCAGGAGCTCAATCAATGGCCGCTTGATCAGCCATTGGAACAACCAGTACGTGACGAGGCCCACGGGCAGGCAGAACGTGAGCAGCGCATCCGCGCTGTGGGTTTCGAATCGCGCCGGCTGCCATGGCAGGAAACGCCCGAAATCCGGAACCATGCTGCCGACGACCACGGCCGAGAGGAGGCGCCAACGGGCGAGCAGGCGGCCGAACGGAAGGACGGTAGCCGGGTGGGATAAGGTAAACGGCATCAAAGGTTCAACATGTCATCTCGTTGCAATATTACACATCTATAAAGACCGCAGAGTTTACCCCGCGCTGAGAGCATCCATGGCCACCCACGCAGACGCCGTCCTTCCGAGTTCGAAGGCCTCACCGCTCATCGGTCACCGACCGAGTCCCTGGTTCAACATCCTCGCGGGTGTCATCGTGGTCGCCGGCATCATATATGCCGGCTATCACCTCGCGGAGGACTTGTCGGTGGTCCGGGACACCCGGGCCTATCCCTTCGTGCTGCTCGGGATTGCGCTTTTCATCGCGCTCGGATTCGAGTTCGTCAACGGGTTTCACGACACCGCGAATGCCGTGGCGACCGTCATCTATACCCATTCGATGCCGCCCAATTTTGCCGTCGTCTGGTCCGGCGCCTTCAACTTCCTCGGAGTGCTGCTCTCCACCGGTGCGGTTGCGTTCGGTATCGTGTCGCTCCTGCCCGTCGAGCTCATTCTGCAGGTCGGGAGCGGCGCGGGATTCGCCATGGTGTTCGCGCTGCTCATCGCAGCGATCCTGTGGAATCTCGGTACCTGGTACTTCGGCCTGCCCTCCTCCAGCTCCCATACTCTGATCGGCTCCATCATGGGTGTCGGTCTGATGAACCAGCTCATGGCTTCGGGCAACAGCGGCACGAGCGGTGTGGACTGGGGTCAGGCGGCGAAGATCGGCGAGTCGCTGCTGTTGTCTCCCTTGGTTGGATTCAGCCTGGCTGCCGTCCTGTTGCTCGCGGCCATGAAGCTCATCCCCGTTCCGGCGCTCTACAGGGAACCGAAGGGCAATGCGCCGCCGCCCGGTTGGATCCGGGGATTGCTGGTGTTGACCTGCACCGGCGTGAGCTTCGCGCACGGCTCGAATGACGGACAGAAAGGCATGGGGCTCATCATGCTGATTCTGATCGGCACCGTACCCACCGCTTATGCGTTGAATCGCACCATGCACGAGCAAGACGTCGACAAGTTCATCGCGATCTCCACACAGGCGCAGACCGCGCTCGGGCATTACGCCACCGGGCCGGCGCCGTCCGATCCGCACGCAGCCGCGGTGGACATCGTGCGCGCCCGCGCCATCACCCGTGAGACCCTGCCGGCGTTGGTGTCGCTCGCAGCAACCATCCAGCAGCAGGTCAACGCTTTTCATTCGCTCGACAAGGTACCTGCGGATCAGATGGTCAACATCCGCAACGAGATGTACCTGGTGAGCGAGGGACTGCGATTGCTCGGCAAGTCCGCCGCCGTTGGCGTCGCCGATGCCGACAAGAAGGTGATCGGCCGGTACAAGGCGGAGCTCGATCAATCGACCAAGTTCATTCCGACCTGGGTGAAGGTCGCGGTGGCGATCGCGCTGGGTCTCGGCACCATGATCGGCTGGAAGCGTATCGTCGTCACCGTCGGCGAGCGCATCGGCAAGACCCATCTGACCTATGCGCAGGGCGCGTCCGCAGAGCTCGTCGCCATGCTCACCATCGGAGCCGCCGATATGTACGGCCTGCCGGTGAGCACCACCCACGTGCTCTCATCCGGTGTCGCAGGCACCATGGTCGCGAACCGCTCCGGGCTGCAGTGGGCGACGGTGCGCAATCTGCTGATGGCCTGGGTTCTCACGCTGCCCGTCTCCATCGCATTGGCCGGCGGCCTGTACTGGTTGCTGCGCCAGCTCCTCTAATTCCGCAGCCTTTCGATCAGCCGTCGGGACGCCGCCGTCACCAGATCGAGGACGTGTTCGAAGTCGCGCGCATCGCCGGTGTAGGGGTCGGGGACCTCCGATATCCCCGGCTCGCCCGCGTAGTCGAGGAACAGCCGCACCTGCGCGCGCGACCCTTTCGGCTTCATCGCCTGAAGATCGCGCAGGTTCTGCCGGTCCATGGCCAGGATCAGGTCGAAGTCGCCGAAATCACGCCGGGTCACTTGGCGCGCGGTGAGCGCGCAGAGATCGATGCCGCGGCGCTTCGCGGCGCTCTGGCTGCGCATATCCGGCGGCGCGCCCAGATGGTAATCGCCGGTCCCGGCTGAATCGACTTCAACGCGGAGGCTGTCCCCCTCCTCGGCCAGCAGATGACGGAGCACGCCTTCGGCGGTCGGACTTCGGCAGATGTTCCCCAAGCAGACGAACAAAATCCGCGTTTTCTGTTTGCCATCCAATCCGTTCAGCGACCTCACTCCGGGAGTGTTTGTCCGGAACCGCCCATTTCCGCTGGCATATCCCGGAACTTCGGTTTTCCGTCTTTGATCGGCAGCACGCTTTCCTGATAGTGGACGTGCACGGTCGGCTCGAATTTCAAGTCGGGCAACATCGCTGCGAAAATATCAACCAGGCCGAACCCGGGATGTTCGGTGAACAAGTGACCGCCGCATCTCGTGCACCACTTTCGGCCGCTTCCCGGTGTCTTGTTGAATGTACCGATGCTCGAGGCGCCCTTGGTGACCTTCAGCGAATCAGGCTTCCAAAGAGTGAAGGCGTTAACCGGTCCCGCTGACCACGTCCGGCAGGACGTGCAATGACAGTAGCCTTGGGCCTGCGGTGTCCCGCTGACCGTAAACGTTACCTCTCCGCAAAAGCAGCTTGATACGTGATTCACGACGAGTCCTCCCCGTGTATATCCCACCGCGAGCTTACTACCAAACCGTCATCGGCTCATCGGTCCCGAACCCCCGCGCGTACCCGCTCCAGATCCTCCCGCGTATCGACCCCCGCCGGCGGCGCCTCGCGAAGCACCAGCACGTGAATGCGCATGCCGTATTCGAGGGCGCGCAGTTGTTCAAGCCGCTCGGTGATTTCGAGCGGCGTCGCCGGCCAACCCGCGAACCGCAGCAGGCTCTTCACGCGGTATGCGTACAAACCGATGTGCCGTAATGCGCCCTCATAGGCCGCCGGCCGCCCGTCCACGACGCGATCCCGGGGCCAGGGTACGGGAGCGCGGCTGAAATAGAGCGCGCTGCCGTCATGGGCCCGCAGAGCCTTCACGCAGCTCGGGTCGAGAAACTCCTCCAGGCTCAGGATCGGCGCAGCGACCGTGGCGATATCGACCTGCGGACGCTCACCGAGCGCGGCAGCGGCATCGGACAGCACGTGCGCCGGCATCAGCGGCTCGTCGCCTTGCAGATTGACGATGATCTCATCGGCACCCAAGCCTCGGGTACGCGCCACCTCGGCAATGCGGTCGGTCCCGGAGGCATGCTGTGCGGAGGTCAACGCCACGTCGGCTCCGAATCCGGCGGCGACCGCCTGGATGCGCGAATCGTCGGTCGCCACGATCACCGATGCGGCCCCGCTCGCACGAGCGCACTCCCAGACCCATTGAATCAGCGGGCGACCGCCTATATCCGCAAGCGGCTTGCCCGGTAAACGGCTCGCTCCGAACCGGGCTGGAATGACGACGTGAAAATCCGAGCTCACGCGGGCCGGCATTGCAAGCGGCGGCTGCGGCCCCCGGCCGCGCTCACCGGATCACGAGCGGATCGTCCGCTCCCAAAACTCGCGCCTCTTCCGGCAGCATCATCGGAATGCCGTCTCGCACGGCGTAGGCCAGCCGGTCGGAACGGCAGACGAGTTCGAGCGAACCGCCGGCGCCCGCCGTTCGCAACGGTCCCTTGCAAATGGGGCAAACGAGCAATTCAAGAAGACGTTTATCCATCGACGGTCTCCCGCGGCGGCCCGCCGCGTTCGGCAATTCGCGCGATCACGATTTCGAGCAGTGTAGTCGATTCGCCGCCCTCGAAACACGCACTCACCGGCACGTACCAGTGCCGTTCGTCGGCCGCATGTCTGCATTTTACGGCATCTTTCTCGGTCATGAGCACCGGCTTCAAATCGGGGAAATCTACATCCGCGGGCGTGAGCCGCGCATGGTCGGGCAGCGCATGACCGATGACCTCGATGCCGTACGCACGCAACATGTTGAAGAAGCGCTCGGGATGACCGATGCCCGCCACCGCGTGAACCTCGAGGCCGGCGAACGCCGGAAGCGGTCTCGTGCGCTCGCCGGTGAGACCCATCGCGCTTCTGGCTTCGAGCCGCATGCTGAGCGCTCCGTCGAGGAGCGCCCGCCCGCCGTTCACCACGACGACATCGGCGGAATCGAGCCGGGCACGCTTCTCGCGCAGCGGACCTGCGGGCAACAGCCAGCCATTGCCGAAGCGCCGATCACCGTCGATCACCACGATCTCGCAATCGCGCGCGAGAGCGTAATGCTGTAATCCATCGTCGCTCACCACGACATCGCATCCCAGGTCCACCAGAAGCCTTGCCGCCGCGGGACGCTCGCGGCCGACCGCCACGGGCATGCCGGTGCGGCGCGCCAGCAGAATGGGCTCGTCCCCCACCACGGTGGGATCGTCGGAGGCGTTCACCTGGCGAACCCCGCGCAAGGAGCCTCCGTAGCCGCGGGTCACTATTCCCGGCCGGTAGCCGCGCTCGGCAAGGCGCGCCGCCAGCCAGCAGACGAGCGGCGTTTTGCCGGTGCCGCCGACGGTCAGGTTGCCTACGACGACCACCGGGCACGGTAGCCGGATCGAGCGCCGCACGCGCTTGGCGTAGAGGAAATGGCGCGAATTGGACACCGCGCCGTAGGCAAGCGACAACGGGATCAGCCACCACGGCGGCGCCGGGCGGTCGTACCAGATTCGATTGAGCCAGGATTCGGGGGACATCGGTGCGTGGAGGCGCGGCGGCTACTCCGCGAACTGCATTCCATGGAGAGTGGCATACAGTCCGCCGCGGTCGAGAAGCTCGCGGTGGCTGCCCGTCTCCACGATGCGTCCTTTGTCGAGGACGATGATGCGGTCCGCGCCTTCGACAGTGGACAAGCGATGTGCGATGACCAGCGTCGTGCGGCCCTTCATCAAGGTGGTGAGCTCGGCCTGCACCCGGCGCTCCGACTCGTTGTCGAGCGCCGCGGTGGCTTCGTCCAGAATCAGCACCGGGGAGTTCTTGAGGAGCGCCCGCGCGATGGAGATGCGCTGCCGCTGGCCGCCCGACAGGTTTTGTCCTCGATCCGAGAGCGGCGCATCGAACCCTTGTGGCTGTTGCGCGACGAACTCCATCACGTTGGCCGCACGCGCGGCAGCCTCGAGCTCGGCGTCGGTCGTATCCACCGCGTTGAAGGCGATGTTGTTGCGGATGGTGTCGTTGAACAGCACGACATCCTGGCTGACCAGGCTCACCTGCGCACGCAGATCGGTCAGCCGGTATTCCCGCACATCCACCCCATCCAGGAGCACCGCGCCCGACTGCACGTCGAAAAAACGCGGCACCAGACCGACCAAGGTCGTCTTGCCGCTGCCCGAACGGCCCACGATGGCCACCGTCTCGCCCGGCCGCACGTGGAAACTCACATCGTGCAGCACACCACCCTTGTCGCTTGCGTACATGAAGGACACATTGCGAAACTCGATCTCGCCCCGCGCCCGCTCGAGCGGACGGGTTCCGCCCGTCCCCTCGGTGGGTTCGTCCAGGATCTCGAACACGCTCTGTCCGGCGGCGATGCCCTGTTGCAGAGGGCCGCTCATGTTGACGAGGCTTCGGAGCGGCGACGGAATCTGGACCAGCGCCGTGAGAAATCCGAGAAAATCCGAGACCGGGATGTTGTGCGAGAACACCTGGCGTATGGCAACGTACAAGACCCCGGCGAGCGCGATGGAAGCGATGCAGCCCACGACCGGATTGCTGATCGATTTGGCGAAGGCGAGCTTCATGTTCGAGGCGCGGTTCGACTCGTTGACACGCTCGAAGCGATCGACCTGATGCTGATCCGCATTGAAGATCTTGATCAGCCGGTGCGCATCGATCGCCTCCTTCGCGACCCGCGTGATGTCGCCCATGGAACTCTGGATGCGCTCGCTGTAGCGTCGAAAGCTGCGGTTGGCGATCTGCATGAGCCACGCGATGACCGGCGCGGCGAGGATGCAAAACGTGGCGAGCCGCCAGTTCATGTAGAACATCATGATCAGCAGCCCGACGATGGTCAGGCTGTCGCTGATGATCGAGATCACGGCATTGGTGGCGGCGCCCGCCACGAATTCGACGTTGTTCGTGAGCTTCGACAGCAGATGCCCCGACTGCTGCCGGTCGAGATAGGCCGTCGGGAGCCTGAGGTAGTGTGCGAAGACGTCGTGGCGCAGTCCCTTGACCACCTGCCTTCCGACCCAGCTCGGGTAGAAGTTGCCGACGAAATCGCCAATGCCGCGCAGGGTGAACAGCACGACCACGGCGAGCGGCATCTGCCAGATGATGGCCGGGTCGCGCACGACGAAGGCGCCGTTCAGGAACGTCTTGACCAGATAGGCGAGCGACGCGTTGGTCGCCGCGAACAGGATCATGCCGAGGACGCCGATGGCGAACATCCCCTTGTATGGACGGGCGTAGCGCAAAAGCCGCCAGTAGATCGACCAGGTCGTTTGACCGCGTGGCGCGGGCACTTGGCCCGCTGCAGCGGTCGCGCTCAAGGCGAGTTGTCCTGATGCACGGTGGCGATGTTGAGCTGGGCGAAGCCGAGCCGGCCCGCGACATCCATGGCGGTGACGACCGCCTGGTGCGTCGAACGCGCGTCGGCCCGAATCGTGATGGGGCCGCGATCCGCACCGGCCTCCTTGAGGATCGCCGCCCGCAGCGTGTCGGGACTCGAGTTGATGAGCGCGCGCTCATTCACCCGATAACCGCCCTCGGCCGTCACCGTGATCACCAGCGGCTCGTGCGTGCCGTTCGGCACGGGGATCGCGCTCGCCTGCGGCAGCTGGACCTTGACGCGTCCCTCCTGGTTGAACGTCGTCGACACCATGAAGAAGATCAGCAGCACGAGCAGGACGTCGATGAAGTTGATCAGATTGATTTCGGGGTCGTCTCGATGGCGCGACCGCAGATTCAGATCCATGAGCTCACGTCTCGGCGATCAGCCGGCTGCGTTCGTCGAGCGCATCCACCAGCTTCATCGCCTCCTTTTCCATCTGGATGACCAGGCGTTCGACCTTGCCCCGAAGGTATCGATACGCGATCAGCGAGGGGATCGCAACGGTCAGACCGGCGGCCGTGGTGATCAACGCCTCGCCGATCCCGCCGGACAGCGTCCTCGGATCGCCGAGCCCGTTGGCGGTGATGGCGTTGAACGCGTGAATGATGCCCGCCACGGTACCCAAAAGGCCGAGCAGCGGCGCGATCGACGCGATGGTGCCGAGTGTGTTCAGAAACCGCTCCAGGTCGTGCACCACGTGTCTGCCGCCATCCTCCAGGCGCTCGACCATCAGTTCGCGCGGCTTGAAGCGGTTTGTAAGGCCGATCGCCAGCAATTTACCCAGCGGGGAATTCTGCTCCAGGGCAACGACGAGCTTGTCGGAAAGCTGATCCGCCTCTATCCAGTTCCAGACCTTCTGGGAAAGATCGCGCGGTATGACCCGGCTCGATTGCAGTGTCCAGAGGCGCTCCAGGATGATGGCCACCGAAGCAATCGAGCACAGGATAATCGGCCACATGAAGCCGCCGCCGGCCCGGATGATCTCCCACATTGTGACCTCGTTAAGCTCTTTGAACTCGCGGCATGATACTTGACCGTTCGGGCTTGAGATACCGTCATCGACAGGCGACGGCGGCGCTTCAGGCCGAGGCTCGGGAACGCTCGACCAGGGAACCGTCGACCAACGTCAGCACCCGATCCAGGCGCCCCGCCAGGCGTTCGTCGTGGGTCACGATGACCAGGCTCGTGCCCAGCTCGCGGTTCAGCTCCAGCATGAGCTCGAACACGTGCGCGGCATTGACGCCGTCGAGATTGCCGGTCGGCTCGTCGGCGAGAACGAGCTGCGGCTGGGTGACCAGGGCGCGAGCCACCGCCGCGCGCTGGCGCTCGCCTCCGGAGAGCTGCGAGGGGCGGTGGGTGAGGCGTTCGGCGAGCCCAACCCGCGACAGAATCGCCGCCGCGCGCTGCTTCGCCGTCCTTGCGTCCATCCGCCGCACCAGCAAGGGCATCGCCACGTTTTCCAGCGCCGTGAATTCAGGCAGCAAATGATGGAACTGATAGACGAAACCGACCGCGCGGTTGCGCAAACGGCCGCGCTCCGTGTCGCTCAATCGGTTCATCGCGGCGCCGGCGATCTCGACGGTGCCCCGGGTCGGCAGATCGAGGCCGCCGAGCAACTGAAGCAGCGTCGTCTTGCCCGAGCCCGACGCACCGACGATGGCGATGCGCTCGCCGGAGCGCACCGTGATCGACGCGCCGCGAAGCACCTCGAGCCTCACCGCACCTTGGATGAAGTCCTTCGCGAGGTCGGTACCCTGGAGCACTATGTTGGAGTTCTGCATAAGTTGGGTGAAGCCCTCAATCGTTTCGCAGGGATTCCGCCGGCAACAATCGCGCGGCGCGCCAGGCGGGATAGATGGTCGAGATGCAGGCCAGAACGAACGCCACGCCGCAGATTTGCACGAGGTCGCCCAATTGCACATAGGCGGGCAAATCGCTCATGAAATACACGCGCGCATCCAGAAATTTGAAACCGAGCAGATGCTCCAAAGCATGGACCAGCCGCTGCAGATTCACCGCGAGCAGCACCCCCGCCACGAGGCCGACCGCGATGCCCAGACCGCCGATCAGGCTTCCCTGCACGATGAACACCGACAGGATGCTGCGGGGCGAGGATCCGAAGGTCCGCAAAATGGCGATATCCCGCCGTTTGTCCTTCACGACCATCACCATGGTCGAGACGATGTTGAACGCGGCGACAGCCACCATGAGCGAGAGAATCACGAACAGCATGTGCTTGGTGATCTCGATCGAGCGGAAAAAGTTGATGTGCTCCTCGGTCCAATCGTTGACGAGGTACGCCTCCGCTCCCTTGGGGAGCGAGACCGCGGCGTCGCGCACGATGCGCGGCGCAGCGTAGGGATCGGTGACGCTCAGGCGCAGCCCGGTGATGCTCTCGCCCATGCGCAATAGCGTCGCCGCATCCTGCAATGCGACAATCGCGACGCGCCGGTCGTACTCGTACATGCCCACCGACAGGATGCCGTCGACCCGGAATGCGCGCATTCGCGGCAGCACGCCGATGGGAGTGACATCGCCCTCCGGCACCATGAGGACGACGCGATCGCCGACCCTTGCACCGAGAGTCTCCGCCAGCGCCTTCCCCAGGATCACGCGATAGCTGCCGGGAACGAGATCGGCGAGACGGCCCGACTCGAGATGATCGCTCAAATCCGTGACGCGGCGCTCCTCGTCAGGCAATACGCCGCGCATCAGCACGCCGGAGGATTTGCCGTCGTGAACCATCAATGCCTGTTCCTCGATGTACGGCGACGCTGCGGCAACTCCCGGGAAGTGCTCCAGTCTTTGAAGGTCGGGGCGCCAGTTGGGGATGCTGCCGTCGAGCCCCGTGATGGTGGCGTGCGCGGTGAGACTCAAAATCCGGGTGCGAAGCTCGCCCTCGAATCCGTTCATGACGGACAACACCACGATGAGCACGCCCACACCGAGCGCGAGACCCAGTATGGCGATGCCGGCGATCAGCGAGACGAAGCCGCGCTTCGGTGATGCCCGAAGATATCTCAGCCCCAGAAAGCCCTCGTACCAGCCGAGCATCATTCGTACCGCAACGCTTCGGCCGGCTGTGTTTTGGAGGCCTTCCAGGCGGGATAAAGCGTGGCGATGAGGGACAGCAGCATGGCCGCGGCGGCGATCCGGATCACGTCGCCCGGATGCATCTCGCTCGGCAGCCCGGTCGTGTAGTAGACCTCCGGATCGTCCATGATGTGAACGCCGAAGAGGTGCTCGATGAAGTGCGCCACCGCGCCCACATGCAGCGCGAGCGCCACGCCGAGCGCGACCCCGATGAGCGTGCCCAGCCACCCGATCAACAAACCCTGGGTCATGAATACACCAAGGATTCCCCGTGGAGTCATGCCGAGCGTGCGCAGGATCGCGATGTCCGTGCGCTTGTCGCTCACCACCATCACGAGCGTCGCAACGATGTTGAATACGGCGACCGCCACGATCAGCATCAGAATGAGACCCATCATGGTCTTCTCGATGCGAATCGCCCGGAAATACGCCTCATTCTCCTGAGTCCAGTCGCGGACCGCGAGCCCCGGCGGCAGCCGTGCCGCGGCCAGGCGGGCGAGTTGCGGTGCCTTGAGCACGTCGGCGAATTTGAGCCGGATTCCCGTGGGGCCGCCGAGGCCGCGCAGCGCCTCTGCGTCCTTGAGATTGATCAGCGCGAGCACGCTGTCCTGTTCCTCCAAACCCACTTCGAAGATTCCCGCTACTTCGAAATTCTCCAGGCGCGGCACGATCGAATCCCCCGACGCTGAGTCGGGGATCATGACGGTCACGCTATCCCCGACACCGACCTGCAGCTGATAGGCCAACATCCGCCCGAGAACGATCCGATTGAGGCCCGGCTGAAGGTCCGCGAGTTTGCCCTCGCGCATCGCGCCGTGGATGTTCGACACCTTCGGCTCCAAAGTCGGGTCGATGCCGCGCACGATGGCGCCTCCCATCGCCGGCGGGTGGCTCAGCATGGCATCCGTATCGAGAAACGGCGCGGCACCGGTAAGCCCCAGCGCGCCATCGAGTTGCTTCAGCCGGCTGCGCCACTCGAGTATGGGGGCGCCCGCAGGGTCACCCGACGCCGTGAGGGTCGCATGTGCCGACAAGCTGAGAAGACGCGTCCGGAGCTCGCTTTCGAAGCCGTTCATCACCGACAGCACGGTGATCAGCGCGAGTACCCCCAACGCCAGGCCCCCGAGCGACACCCAGGTGATAAACGACACGAAAAAGCTATGCTCGCGCGCCAGGGAGTACCGCAGGCCCACGAAAACTGGAACGGGCTGGAACATTCGCGGCGATTAAACCACAGCCGCGGGGCGCGCGGGACTGCCCGCCCGGAAATGCAACATAATCAGAGTGTTAAATGGTTCAAACAATTGCCCCTCGGCTCGGTGTTATAGTCCGCCGAAGGCAACGAACGAGGTCTGCCATGCGTCATCGAACCCTACTGATCAGTGCAGTTCTCGCCGCCGGTGCGGGCCTAGGAGGCTTGGCGCAGGCGGACATCGTAGCGGTGGACTCGGGCATCGCAGTCAGGGATTCCGATGGCGTCGCTCCGGCCCGTGGCTTGACCATGAGCCAGGTGGCCTCGAAGTTCGGCGCCCCGGTCAGCAAGGTACCGGCCATCGGCAACCCACCCATCTCCCGTTGGGAATACCCGGGTTTCGTCGTGTATTTCGAGCGCGATCACGTCATTCATAGCGTGGTCTCCGGATCAGCGGCAGCCCCTGAAAGCCCGGCAGCTTCGGAGACCCCCTCTGCGCCGCCCCCCGCGGCAGCTGTCCCGGCACCCGCGGCGGCCGTTGCACCCGCGGCGGCCGTCACGCCCGCGGCAGCCGCTGAATTGACAGCGGCGCCCCCGCCGCCGGCCGCGGCCGAGCCGGTCGAGCCCCCGCCAGCCCCCTAGATCGCGTAGAATCGCCGGCTCGAAGCCTTACCGCGACTCGTTCGCGGCGGGCGTTTTTTCGTTTCGAATTCCCAAATCAATGCCACCGCTATTCGACCCTCTGCTGCCGGCCGCCGAACTCAACCTCGTCAGATGGGGCCAGCTGTATGGAGCGGCCGCGGCGCTCGCCATTGCCGAAGCCGCGGCCAAAGCCTCGGGCCCGCTGATCGTCATCACGGAGACCGCGCGTGCCGCGGAGACCCTGAGCGAGGAGATCGGATTCTTCTCGAGTGGAACGATGCCCGTGCACGTGTTCCCCGATCTCGAGACGCTCCCCTACGACAGCTTCTCCGCGCACCCTGACATCACCTCGGCGCGGCTGCGAACGCTGGCGGAGCTGCCGCGTGCGCGGCGCGGCGTCTGGGTGGTGGCGATCGACACCCTGCTGCAGCGCCTCGCCCCGCGCAGCTACATCGAGGCGCATTCCTTGCAGGTTCACGTCGGGGAGACGCTCAATCTGGATGCCCTGCGCGAGCGGCTGGCGCTCGCGGGCTATGCCGCAGTGACGCAGGTTGCGGCACACGGCGAGTTCGCCGTCAGAGGATCGTTGCTCGATGTGTTCCCCATGGGCTCGGAGAGTCCCTACCGGATCGATCTGCTCGACCGGGACGTCGACAGCATCCGTTACTTCGACCCGGACACCCAGCGGTCGGGCGACAAGCTGGAGCGGATTCACCTGCTGCCCGCGCGCGAGACGCCCCTGAGCCCGGACGCGGTGCGCGAATTTCGGCGCCGGTACCGGCTGCGATTTCCCGGAGATCTCACCGAGCACGCGGTCTACCGCGACGTGAGCGCGGGCCGCGCGCCCGGCGGGTTGGAGTTCTATCTGCCGCTTTTTTTCGAGCGAACGTCGCATCTGTTCGAGTATCTGCCGCCCACGAGCCTGCTGATCGACCTGCAGGAGGCAACCTCGCACGCCGATAGACTCTGGTCGGGCATCGCGGAACGGCACGATCAACTCTCGCACGATCGGTTCCGTCCCATTCTCGATCCGGCGGAGATCTATTTAAGTTCCGCCGAGGTGCGCGCAGAACTTGCCGCGTGGCCGCGGATCGAGCTTCGATCCTTCGAGTGGCCGCCCGAAACCGAGGGAACCTCCGGGATACCCGTCCAGAACTTCTCGAGCTCGGTCCCGGCCGTGGTGCGCATCGATCCGCGCGCGGAGCAGCCGGCGGCGGAGCTCGAAGCGCATTTGGCTTCGCTGGGCGGCCGGGCGTTGCTTGCGGCCGAATCTGCGGGGCGGCGCGAACTGCTGCTCGAGCTGCTGCGCGGCCGCGGCATCAGGCCCCAGGTTTTCGAGAGCTTCGCGGCGTTCATGGCGGGGGATGCGAGTCTCGGCATCACCGTGTCGGCGGCGGCATCGGGCCTTCGCATTCTATCCCCGCCGCTCGAGATCCTGACCGAATCGCAGCTCTTCGGCGATCGCGCGCGGCAGGAACGCCGGCGGCGAAGATCCGAAAGAGACCCGGCGAAGATCCTGAAGGAACTGTCGGACCTGCGCGTCGGCGCCCCCGTGGTGCACGAGGCCTACGGTGTCGGGCGGTACGTTGGACTACAGACCATGGACGTCGCCGGCTACACCGGCGAGTTTCTGGTGCTCGAGTACGCGGACGGTGACAAGCTTTACGTGCCGGTCCAGTCTCTGCATCTGGTGTCTCGCTATACCGGGGCGCCCGCCGACACGGCGCCGTTGCACAAGCTCGGCGGCGAGCAATGGCAGAAGGCGCGCCGCAAGGCGGCTCAACGCATCCGCGACGTAGCCGCGGAACTGCTGGATCTGTACTCGAGGCGGGCCGCCCGCGAGGGCGCCTCGATGCAGGCCGCCGAGGCGGACTATCGGGCCTTCCAAGCGGCGTTTCGATTCGAAGAGACGGCCGATCAGGCAACCGCAATCGACCAGGTACTCGCGGATCTGAAATCCGGCAAACCCATGGACCGGGTGATCTGCGGCGATGTCGGCTTCGGCAAGACCGAGGTGGCGCTGCGGGCCGCGTTCGTGGCCGTTCAGGCGGGCCGGCAGGCGGCGGTGCTCGTCCCGACGACGCTGCTGGCCCAGCAGCATTACACCACTTTCGTCGATCGCTTCGCCGACTGGCCGGTACGGGTCGAGAGCCTGTCGCGTTTCAAGACCAACAAGGAGGCGGCGGTTGTCATCGAGGGCATCGCCGCGGGGTCCGTGGACGTCGTGGTCGCAACCCACCGGCTGCTGCAGGGCAAGGTGCGCTTCAAGAATCTCGGATTGGTGGTGATCGACGAGGAGCATCGCTTCGGCGTGCGCGACAAGGAAAAGCTCAAGGCACTGCGCGCGGAGGTCGACGTGCTGACCCTCACGGCAACCCCGATTCCGCGCACCCTGAATATGGCCATGGGGGGCTTGCGCGATCTTTCATTGATCACGACCCCTCCCGCCGAGCGGTTGGCAGTGAAGACCTTTGTGCTGGAGTGGAACGAGACCATCGTACGCGAGGCATTGACTCGCGAAATACGGCGTGGCGGCCAGATTTACTACGTGCACAATACGGTCGAGACCATCGAGAAGACCGCACAGGCGATCAGAGAGCTCGTGCCCGAGGCAAGCGTCGCCGTGGGCCACGGGCAGATGCGCGAGCGCGATCTCGAACAGCTCATGCTCGATTTTTACCATCGGCGCTTCAATGTGCTGGTCTGCACGACCATCATCGAGAGCGGCATCGACGTTCCGACCGCGAACACCATCATCATCGACCGCGCCGATCGCTTTGGTCTCGCGCAGATTCATCAGCTGCGGGGACGCGTCGGGAGATCTCACCACCGCGCTTACGCTTATTTGATCACCCCGCCGCGCAAGGCGATGACGGCCGACGCCGTCAAACGGCTGGAAGCCCTGGAATCGCTGGAGGAGCTCGGCGCGGGTTTCACGCTCGCGACCCACGATCTGGAGATTCGCGGAGCCGGGGAACTGCTCGGGGACGAGCAGAGCGGCCAGATCCAGGAGATCGGTTACAACCTGTACATGGAGCTCCTGGAGCGCGCCGTCGCCGGATTGAAAGCAGGCAAACCGGCCGACCTCGAAAAGCCGCTCCATGCCGGACCCGAGGTCGAGCTGCACCTGCCCGCGCTCATTCCGGAGGACTACGTGCCCGACGTGCACCTGCGGTTGGTTCTCTACAAGCGCATCGCCGGCGCCGAATCGCGCGATGAGCTCGATGAGCTCAAGGTCGAGCTGATCGATCGCTTCGGTCCGCTGCCGCCCTACGCCCAGTCATTGTTCCGAACGGCGCAGATCAAATTGCGCGCCGCCCAGCTCGGCATCCGCAAGATCGATGCAGGAGCAAGCGGCGGTTACTTCATTTTCGACGAGGACAACAAGATCGACACGCGGCGGGTTCTGAAACTCATTCAGACCCGCCCGAAAGACTACCGTCTCGACGGTCCCCTGAAGCTTCGATTCACCCACGACGCCCGTACTGAAGAAAATCTATTCACGGGCATCGAGATGATGGTCGAACTTCTGGCTTGAGCCGCGCGCTACATCGACCCGAGGAAATCCATCTTGCCGACCTCCACGCCGTTCGAGCGCAGCAGCGCATAGGCCATGCTCTCGTGGAAAAAGAAATTCGGCAGTGCGAAATTGGTGAGATAGGACAAGCCGGTGAAGGTGACCGTACGGTTCGGGAACTTGATTTCGATGGCCTTGGCTTCCGCGTCCTTCATCTGGTCGGCCTTCACGCTTTTCACGAAGTCCAGGGTCTTGGCGATGCGCTGCTTGAGTTCCTCGAGGGTCGTCTCGGTGTCCTCGTGCTTCGGGATGTCGACGCCGGCCAGACGCGCCGCAGCCCCCTTGGCGGTATCGCAGGCGATCTGAACCTGGCGGCTGAACGGAAACATGTCGGGGAACAGGCGCGCGTGCGCGAGGACGGCCGGATCGAATTTCCGGGCCGCAGCATGGGCAGCCGCTTTTTCCAGCAGTACGGATAAGTTGGTGAGACCGCGCGTGAGCACGGGGATGGAAAGATCGTAAATGGAAATGGTCACCGTCAGCACTCCCCCTGTCGCCCGGAATTTCCGGGGCGCCACTTTAGCGAAAGATAGGCGCAATGAGTAGAATATCGGTGCGGTCGCGCGAGCTCGAGGGGGGTGGTCTATGTTGCCGGTGTCCGATGCCTGCGAACGTAACAAGGAACCGATTCTCTCGGTGCTGCGCGTATGCTTTGCCGATCGAACCCACGTCCTCGAGATCGGCAGCGGAACGGGTCAGCATGCGGTGCATTTCGCGCACCACCTGCCGCACCTCTCCTGGCATCCGACGGAACAGCTGAGCTATCTGCCGGACCTGGCCGCCCGCGTCCGCTTGGAAGGAGGCACCAATCTGCGTCCTCCCACCGTCCTCGATGTGCGTCAGACAGTCTGGCCCGCCCGATCGGTGGATGCGGTATTCACCGCCAACACGCTGCACATCATGTCGTGGACCGCGGTGGGCGCGCTGTATCGGGGGGTCGCAGAAGTCCTGGCGGCGGGTGGAGTGCTCTGCATCTACGGCCCGTTTCGCTACGGCGGCGAATACACGTCAGCGAGCAACCGCGAGTTCGACCTCATGCTTCAGGAACGTGATCCGCTCTCCGGCATGCGCGACATCGAGGCCCTGTCCATGCTCGCCGCTCCCTACGGTTTGTCCTTGGTTGCCGATCACGACCTGCCCGCCAACAACAGGCTGCTCGTGTTCCGCAAGGAACCCGGCTGAGAGAATAATTGGAAAAGGGCTCGCGCCGAATGCGCGAGCCCCTTTATGCCGGTCGATTATGCCCGTCGAGGGGCCGCTGAGACAGCCGCCCTCAGTTCGGCGCTACTTCGATCTCGTTGTTGACCGAGTTCACGCCGTCGGTCTGCTTGGCGATCATGCCGGCCAGGTCGCGCGCGTCTTTGGTGGGCGCGGTGCCGCTCAACCAGACCACGCCATTGGCATCGGTGTCGACTTTCACGTGTGTGAGCGTCGACATGTGCTTCGCAGCCAGCTTGGTCTTCACCTTGGTCGTGATCACCGAGTCCTTGACGTAGTGATGATCGCCGGCGTCGTCGCCGAACGCCAAGGGCAGATATGCCGCACCAGCCGCCACCAATCCGATCAATACCAGTTTTTTCATTGCTTTTCCCTCTGAGTTAGGACGCTGTGAGCGTCACTGGCCGAAGCTCGTGCCGCGATCAGCTTGTCGACAGCGGTTTGTACGAAAATTTCTGACCGGCAACGGCCGCCTGGTACATCAGACCACCTTTCGCGATGCTGAACACCGCCATGCCCTTGTACCAATGGCCCACGGTGGTCGCGTCCTTCTCGCCACCGCTCGCCCCAGCCTGCTCGCCGGTCGTGCTCGCGCTCGCGTCGGCGCTCGCGGTGATCGCCGTCACGCTGGCATCGGCCCCAAATTCGAAGTTACCCGACTCGAATTCATCCAAGGCCCGCTTGTCGCGGAAGAAAATGATTTCGCTGAACGCCTTGCCACCGGCCTGAAAGCCGACGCTGACCTGCGCGAGCGTAGCCTCGCCGACCTGCTGGCCGCCGACGAACACGCCACCCTTGCCGCCTGCACCGCCGACGACGAACGCGCCCTCGCCGACCGTGGGGAATATCGCGTAGGCGTAGCTGTGACTGAAGAAATGGGCGCTCTTTCCGGCGTGTTTGAAGAGTGAAACGGTGTCGGCATACTTCTCAGCCGATGGCTCGGCTTGAACTGCAGTGGATAAGCAGACGGTCAATGCCGCTGCCGCTGTAAAGGCACTTATTAAGTTTTTCATGGTGGCCGTACGATAAAAGGGTCGCCGCGGCCGGTCTGTAGGAGGCGGGATTCAGATCCGCGAGGACGATTCCCACAGACTCATCGCCGGTGCGGCGGCCTTGCGCCGCCGCACCCGGCGGGACCGTCCTAGCCTTTGGCCATGTTCTCGGCGGCGAACTCCCAGTTCGCGAGCTTTTCGATGAGCGCGTTTGCATAGTCGACGCGCTTGTTCTGATAGTCGAGGTAATAGGCGTGTTCCCATACATCGATCGTGAGAAGCGGCTTTTGACCGTGCGCGATGGGTGTATCCGCATTCGCGGTTTTCACGATTTTGACTTTATCGCCGTCGAGCACGAGCCAGGCCCAGCCGCTGCCGAACTGTTGCACCGCTGCGTTCGAAAGCTCTTTCTTGCAAGCCTCCACGCTGCCGAACGCCGCGTCCATCTTGGACTTGAGCGCGGCGGGAGGCTCACCACCGCCTTTGGGCTTCAGGCTTTTCCAGTAAAAATCATGATTCCACGCTTGCGCGGCATTGTTGAAGATTCCCACCCGATCGGCTTTGCCGGCCGTCGCACGCACGATCTGATCGAGGGGCAAATCGGCAAGTTCGGTGCCGACGATCAGCTTGTTGGCGTTCTCGACATAGGTTTTGTGGTGCTTGCCGTAGTGAAAGCTGATGGTCTTGGCCGAAATCACAGGTTCGAGAGCATTCTCGGCCCAGGGTAGCGCGGGAAGACTCAACGGTGAGGAAGTGGATGCTGCAGATGCCATGGATGCTCCTTGGGTTTGGTGGAAGGATGCCAAGTGAAACATGACGTCATGCACTCGGCCAAGTTCACTGATTGGGCCACTCGCGGTCGGTTCGGCGCAAGCGGGGTCGTTGCGGCCGCCTAGCGGCGCCCGGTTTTGGTGCGCCCGGGCACTGCCCGGGGCGGGGCAGCTGCGGATTTCGCCGGCCCAACGCCGGATTTCGAATCCCCTTCCTCGCTCACATCCGGCTGGAGATCGTTTCTTTGACGATGTTCCAACGACCGGCCGCTGTGGTCGTATTTTTCCCGCTCATCGAAAGTTTTCCGGTTGGGCATGGCACGCTCCGCCAGCGAGGACGGGTCGACGCTAGCGGGTCGCCCATCGGAAATCTGCCCGCCTCTACCCCGAGTGTTCGTAGGCGGGCACCGACGGGCTCTACGCGGCAGTGGCGGGCAGCCTGACGAGCGCCCCGGATCCGTCAACCGATGATGGAGCGAAGACGCTGAGTACGGCTGCCGCCGGTGGTGTCAGCGGCGCGGCGTAGCAGATTCTCGGCGTCCGCGGCCGGCAGTGGACGGCTGAACAAAAAGCCCTGCGCCTCCTGACAGGAATGCTCCTGCAGGAATAGCAGTTGTGGGAAGTTCTCGACACCCTCCGCTGTGACGTTGATGCGCATCGTCCGCGACATCGCAATGATTGCGGCGGCGATGGCGCGGTCGTCGCTGCATTCCACCAGACTCGTCATGAACGACTGGTCGATCTTCAGCCGGTCCACCGCGAAATTGCGCAGTCGACCGAAGCTCGAATAGCCGGTACCAAAGTCGTCGATTGCCAGCAAGATCCCAAGCGCCTTCAACTGCGCCAGCGCCTGCTCCGCCCAAGCCTCGTCTTTCATCACCACCGATTCGGTGATCTCGAGCTCGAGCATCGACGGCGGGATCCCCGTCTCGCGGATGATGGACTCGACCAGCGATGGAAATTCCTTGAGCGAGAATTGCTGGCCGGACACATTCACCGCCATGCGCACCACGGGCAGCCCCTCGTCGTGCCAGGCCTTTGCCTGACGGCATGCCGTCCGAAGCACCCACTCGCCGATCGACAGGATCAATCCGGTTTCTTCGGCGATCGGAATGAATTCAGCCGGCGCGACCTGGCCGAGATCGTCGCTTTTCCAGCGCAGCAGCGCCTCCATGCCGGAGATCGTTCCCGTGCTCACGTCGAATTGCGGCTGGTAATTCAGCATGAACTCGCCGCGTTCCAAGGCACCGCGAAGCTTCGCTTCCAGAGTAAATCGGTGAAGCGCCGCATCGTTCATCGCGCTGTTGAAAAAGGCGAACATCCCCGGACCCTTGCGCTTTGCAAAATACATGGCGAGATCGGCGTTGCGAAGCAGCGTGTCCACATCCGTGCCATCGGTGGGGAAAAGAGCGATTCCGATGCTGGGCGTGATCACCAGCGTATGCAGCGCGAGATGCATCGGCTGCTGCAGTTCGGCGATCAACCGGGCGGCGACAGCCGCGGCATCTGCCTGGGCCCGTATACCCGGAAGGATGACGATGAATTCGTCGCCGCCGAGCCGCGCGATGTGATTCGTGCGCGGGCTCGAACGATCGTCGGCGGCCGCGCCGTCGTCCGCGCGCAGCGAATTGCGCATTCGCGAGGCCACCAGGCAGAGAAGCTCGTCGCCCACCGCATGGCCCAGGGTATCGTTGACCCGCTTGAAATTATCCAGATCCAGGTACAGAACCGCGACATTGCGCTCATGCTGCTTCGCGGCGGCAAGTGCGCTCGCGAGACGGTTGCGGGATTGCTCGCGATTCGGCAGCCCCGTGAGCGCGTCGAAATAGGCGAGCTTCACGATTCGATGCTCGGAGCGCCATTTGCTCGCCAACGATATCGTCATCTGGCGGATTTCGTGCGGATGGAATGGCTTCTGCAGGTAGGAGAGCTTCTCCTCCGGCGGAACGATCGAGCCCATCTCCGCAGGGTCCACGTCCGAATATGCCGTGCACAGCACGATCTCGATGGCCGGGTCCAGCTCGCGGATCCGCGCCGCGGCCCATATCCCATCCGGGCCCGGGGGCATGCGCATGTCGAGGAAGGCCACCGCGAACGGCTCTTCCGCCGCGACCGCGTCGCGCACCGCGGCGACGGCGGCTTCGGCGCCTTCGCAGAACACCGGCGCGAACGTCGTATTCGGCGAGGACAGCTTCCTCACGACCTGGTCCGCGGCGGGCTTCGTGAACAGGCGCTCGCGCAAATTGCGGAACACCGCGGTCTCTCCGCTCATGTCCGCATCCGTCAGAATCTCCCGATAGGCGTTGCGCACCTCCGCCTCGTCGTCGGCAATCAGCACTCGAATCGCTCTTTTTTTCTCAGTCACGGATCCATCCTCACGTTTCACGAACCGCCAGGGGCAGCATCAGATGAAGCGATGCTCCAAGCCCCGGGCCCTCACTCGCCGCCCAAATCCTGCCGCCGAGCGCCGACATCGCGTTGGCGCACCAATGTAGGCCGATGCCGTAATTCGTATCGCGGGGCTTGGTCGAAAACCCCTTGTCGAAAACGCGTGCCAGATCATTCTCGGCGATTCCCACACCGTCGTCCTTGCAACGCAGATGAAGCTGATCGCAGTCGTCCTCGCGGACGATCTCCGCGCTCAACTTCAGCACGCCTTTGTCCCTGCCGGCATCGCGCACCGCATCGGCCGCGTTGATGATCAGGTTCTGCAGCACCAGGCGAAGCACGGTGCGCGCGATCCGCACGGCGCCCACCTTGCCGAGCGACTCCTCCGAATCCACCACCAGCCGCTGGCGGCAGGCGTCGGGTACGATTTCCAAGGTCTGATTGACGAGGTCCGGCAAACGCACCGTCTCGATCACCGCATCATTGCGGGTGGAGCGCATCAGCTCGCTCAACGCGGACCGGACGGTCTGCGCCTGGCGCTGGATCACCTCGACATCCGCCTTCGACTCGGTGACGTCGGATGACACCTCCCGGCAGCCCAAGCGCAGAAACTCGACCAGGTCCGCGTGGCGCGGCGAGAGCAGCGCCGCACCTTTCAGCTCGGCACAGGCTAGCTCCAGATCTTCCATCGGCATGTCCCGCAGGCGGCTCTCGAGTCTTGCGAGGCGCACCGACAACGGGGTCATGGCATTGCCCAGGTTGTGGAGCACGCCTTTGGCGAGCTCGGCAAAACCCGCCTGAAAGGATTTGTCCACCAATTCGCTGCGTGTCTCCTCGACCCGCGCGACCATGCTGTCGAACTCGCGCGCGAGGAGCCCGATCTCGTCCCGGGTGTCGAGATCCAAACGCGCCGTGAGGTCGTTTCCCTCGCTGATCGACACGGCATGACGGGTCACCCGGGCCAGCGGCTCGAGCACCACCCGGTTCAAGATCACGACGAGCAAGATTAGCACGACGACCGCGGCGCCGATGAGATAGGCCGACGCATAGGTCACCGCGGTATGCCCTTGTTCGGTGATTCTTCGCGGCACATCGACCGCCAACACCGCGAGCGGCCGGCCGTAGATGTCGGACAGTTGCTGCTCGATGCGCGTCGTCGAATCGGTCTCCCTCACTTCGTCGCCCGAGAGCGGCCGGGTCACCGGTTCGACGGTCAGAGCCGCTTGGGCGCGGGCAGCCAGCGCCCGCACGTTCTGGGGGGTCATGAGCTGACCCATGATCACCATGCCCAAGTGCTTCCCGCCACCGCTGCCGTCGAGAACCGGAGCCGCGGCGATCATCATCAAACCTCGGTTGGTCCGGATCAGCCCCTTGGCGGACTTGCCGGCCGCTAGGTTCGCACGCCAGGGAAAATCGGCCGGCAACCGGTTGAAATTGGCGAAATCGAGGGCCGACGCCGGGCCGACGACGACACCGGCGCTCGACAGCACCACGTTGCCGTCGAGATCGGCAATCATCAGCGCGTCCACCTGCAGCTGTTTCAGGGCAACCGGCGTGATGTTGGTGCGCACGAACGCCTCGCTCGGCGCCTGCACGTAGCGGTACACGTCGTCCCAATTTCCCCAATCGGCTGCCGTGAGTTCCAAGCCGTCGAGCGAGACGTCGAGCGCGTAATCGATGCGCTTCATGGACACCTTGGCATCGTCGCGCTCGAGCTCGGCAAAGCTCGGCATCAATACCTCGCGCTGAACCGCGATCTCGATGGCGATCAAGATCACGAACAAGATCGCAAGCAGCGAAATCACTTTCGTGCGGATGTTCATGGATTCTTGTTATCAAATTCCCGGAATCGGCGCCGAAACCGAGTACCGATTCGGGTCGCGCCCGGCGGATGAAATTACAGGGTGTTGAACCGCGTCACATCGCGGAGCCGGGAACTGCGAACTGGCTCACGCGGTCCCAAGGCTTAGGCGGCTCGGTTGCGGCCGGATTTCTTGGCGAGTTTGAGCTGAAGCTGAGATTTCTCGACGAGCGCTGCCGGGTTCTCCTCGGCCTCCGGCACGGCGGCGCAAACTCCAACGCTGACACTGACGTAGCGCAGCACGCCGGAGCGCGGATGATGGATTCGCAGCTCGCGCACGCGCTCAGCCATGACGTGGCCGAGCGCGAGAGCCTGCTCCAAGGTCAAGCCCGGAGCGAACGCCATGAGACTTCCGCCGTCGATACGCGCAGTGACGTCGCTCGATCGCCGCAGACACCCCGATATGCAATGCGAGACGCGCCGAATGGCCGAGTCGCCCGCCGCGCGTCCGAAAGTCGCGTTGTACAGATCGAGCGAGTCGATGTCGATGGCGAACACGGCAATGCTGCGCTTCTCGCGCTGCGCGATCGCCCAATCCCGCTTCAGCAGCTCCTGCAGATAAGGCAGCGTGAACAGGCCGGTCAAGCGATCATCGCGCACCGCGACGCCGGTCGGTTGATGTGCGCCGGAGAGCGAGTCTCGGGTGAGCTTCGGATCGATGCGGAGGCGGTCGCCGGCATCGCGATGATGTCCAGCGAAATGCGTGACCCGCCCGCCGGCATCGCGGAGCGCAAGCACCGTGAGCTCGTTCCAGAACAGCGAGCCGTCCTTGCGATAGTTGCGCAACAGCACGCGGCAGGAGTCGCCTTGTTTCATGGCGTCCCGAAGCCGATGCCGGCCATCCTGTTCGCGGTCGTCGCCCTGCAGCAGACGAAGATTCTTGCCGAGCAATTCGGCGGCGGCGTATCCGGTCAACGATTCGAACGCCGGATTGACGTAAACGACCGGCTGATCCTCGGCCAATGCATCGACCATCGCGACGCCTTCAGGTGAGGACTCGAGCAGGCGGCGATACAGGTCCGCATCGAAGCGCATCATGATTGCCTTTCGCTCAAGGTCAGCGTTGGCGCGGCAGAAAGCTCGACGACCACGGACGCCGCATCGCGCCACTGGCTGCTGCTGCGCAGCCCGGACGGACTCTCTCCCCGGGCGCGCATGCGCACCAACCTTGCCTGCGCAGCAGGTCCAACCGAGTCGGCGTCCAGATGTCGAAGCGCGGTGCGCACGGCTTCGCGATCGTTGCAGATAGGCAGCACATCACATCCGGCCGCCAGCGCAAGCCGCGCGCGCTCGAGCACGTCACCGAACGCCGCAGCGCCCGCCATGCTGAGGTCGTCTGCGAACACACATCCGTGAAAGCCGAGCGTGCCGCGCAAAATGTCCGTAATCCAGCGCCGGGACAGGCTGGCGGGCTTGGGGTCGACCGCCGAATATTCGACGTGCGCCGCCATGATCCCGGGCAATTGGTTCTCGATCAGCGCGCGGTAGGGGGAGAGATCGCCCTCCATGTCGGACAGCGGCCGCCGATCCACGGGAAGCGCCAAGTGCGAATCCGCGCGTACCGCACCATGACCGGGGAAGTGCTTGGCGACGGCAGCCATCCCCGCTTCACGCATTCCCGCCATATAGGCCGTGGCGAGAGCCGTGACGGCCTGCGGATCGCGGTGAAACGCTCGGTCGCCGATGATCTCGCTCAAGCCATAATCGAGGTCGACGCAGGGGGCAAAGCTGAAGTCCACGCCGACCGCCCGCAATTCGGCCGCCATCAGCCAGCCCAGCGAATGCGCCTTGCCCAAGGCGTCGCGCCGATCCTCGTCATAGCGGCGCCCGAGCAAGCGTACCGGCGGCAGCCGCGTGAACCCATCGCGGAAGCGCTGCACGCGTCCGCCCTCGTGATCCACGGCGATCAGTAGAGGCGGGTTGCGGACCTCGCGTATTGCACCGCACAGAGCGGAAATCTGCTGGGGATCTCGATAGTTACGGGCAAACAGGATGACGCTTCCAACCAGCGGGTTGCGCAGGATGTCGAGATCTTCCGAGCTCAGTTCGGTACCTGCGATATCCACCATGAGCGGACCTAGGCTCATGCGCCTCGCTCGAACACGGCGATCGATTCGACGTGCGTTGTATGCGGAAACATATCCATCACCCCTGCGCCGACGAGCTGGAACCCTTTAGTTTCGATCAAGATTCCCGCGTCCCGCGCCAAACTCCCTGGATGACAGGAAATATACACGACCCGCTTAGGGGCCCACTGTGCCATACGTTCCATGATTGCAAGGGCGCCCGCCCGCGGAGGGTCGAGCAACACCAGGTCGTAGGGACCAGAAGCCCAGGGCCCGAAACCGGCAGGCTCGAACAAGTTATCCGGGTGAAATTCGGCGTTTCCGATGAAGTTGCGGTCCGCGTTGGCCCGCGCTTTGGCCACCAGCGTGCGGTCTCCTTCGACCCCGACCACCCTTCCCGCCCGCCGTGCGATGGGCAAGGTGAAATTACCCAATCCGCAGAACAAATCGAGCACGCGGTCGGTGGCCGACGGCTGCAGCAAGTTCATCGCCGCCTCGATCATCGCCACATTGATGTCGCGATTCACCTGAATGAAATCGGCGGGTCCGAATTCGAGGGTCACCCGGCCGCCGTCCACCGTGTAAGTGAGGGGCGCGGCAGTGCCCAGCGGCGTGATGGTGTCCAAGCCACCGCTTTGAAGATAGATCGAGACGCCCTGATGCCGGCCGAATTCCTCCAGCCGACCGAGATCCTCCGCAGTCGGAGGCTCCATGACCCTGAACACCAGGGCCGCCGTCTCGTCGCCGGCCGCAACCTCCACCTGAGGGACCCGATCGCGGATGCTGAGCCGTTCGACCAAGGCGGCAAGGTCCTCGGGCAGCGTTGCGAACCGCTCGATGAGGGTCTCGCACCGGCGCAGTTCCGCGATGTAGGGCTTTTCGCGTTCGCGAAACCCCGCGAGCACCCGGCCCTTCTTGTGCACGTATTTCACGCCCAGGCGCGCCCGACGGCGATACCCGAAGGCCGGACCGCGGATCGGCTCGAGCACGTGCCGCGGCTTCGCGTGGCCGATGCGTTCCAGATTGTCGAGAAGTTGGCGCTGCTTCGCTGCGAGCTGTGCGGCGGGCGACAAGTGCTGCAATGAACACCCTCCGCATACGCCGAAATGCGCGCATTTCGGATCCACCCGATCCGGCGAAGCTGCCAAGATCTCCACCAGCAAGGCCTCGTCGAAGGTTCGCCGACGTTTGAACACCCGCAACCGGACGCGCTCCGTGGGCAGCGCTCCGTCGACGAATACGGTCTTACCGTCGACGCGTGCGATGCCCCGGCCGTCGTGGGCAAGATCCACGACGTCCGCCTCTTGCACTGCGGCGGACCTCAGCTCGGAAGCCACGCGGCGGAGAACTCTCGAAGATGGGCGGCGGTCGACTCCGCCAGCAGCTGCCGGACGCGCGCGATTTCGTTGGCGTGCTCGACGGCATTTAAATTACCGCGCAGCAGCTCGAATCGAAGATAGATGAGATAGGTGTTGAGCACGTCGGTCTCGCAGTAATCGCGGATGCGCTTGATACCCCCCTGCAGGAACACCTCCCAGACTTCCGAACCATGCATACCGAGCTTCCCCGGCAATCCGAGAAGACAGGCCATATCCTCCAGGCTGGCGCGGCCGCGGCCTTGAAAGCCGGACAAGATGTCCATCAGGTCCATGTGCCGCCAGTGATACCGGCTCAGATAGTTGCTGTACCTGAAGCTCGCATCCGAGCTGCCGGTCTCCCAGTAGCGTGCGGCGGTGATGCCGTGCAGGAGACTTCGGTAATGCAGCACCGGCAGATCGAAGCCGGCGCCGTTCCAGGACACGAGATCCGGTGTATATCGATCGAGGCCATCGAAGAAACGCTCGATCAAGTCTTTTTCGGATGAGTCCTCGTCTCCGAGGCTCCAGACCTTGAGCGCATCCCGCGAGCGCATCACCACTGAGATTGCGACCACGCGATGCTGCTCGTGCGACAGAAACTCGCTGCCGACTTCCTGGCGGCGCTTGGTGAACATGATCCTGCCCACCTGTTCGTCGGTCAGATTTTGAAGCCCGTAGAGCCTGCGGCCGAGTGCCGTGTCCGGAACGGTCTCGATATCGAAGATCAGCGTATTCACGCCCAAACCTTACGGGGCCGCCGCTCGCCGCATCAGCACCGCGACCGCCACCACGAGTCCTGCCTCGTCGGTGAGCGTGACGTGACCTTCGCCGATGCCGAGACCGTCGCGCACGCGGGCTCCTCGCGCCGAGTACACGACCTCCGGTTTGCCCCAGGAGTTCTGCACGATGCCCACGTCGCGGATCCATACGCCATGCGCGAATCCGGTGCCCATCCCCTTGACGATGGCCTCCTTGGCGGCGAAGCGCATCGCCAGAAAACGCACTGGACGTGCCGTGCGCTCGAGCTGGACGCGCTCCTCGGGCATCAGCAGGTGCGAGACGAATCGTTCCCCGTGCTTCCCGAACACGCGCTCGATGCGATCCACCTTGAGCACATCGATGCCGATGCCGAAAATCATCGCGCCGCGCGCATCAACGCTTTCATGTCGCCCACCGCCCTGGCGAGGCCGTCGAACAAAGCGCGCGCGATGATCGAATGGCCGATGTTGAGCTCGACGATCTCCCGAATCGCCGCGATCGGCTCGACGTTGTGATAGTGGAGGCCGTGGCCCGCGTTCACGGTGAGCCCCAAGGATGCGGCGAGCTTCGCGGCGGAGCGCACGCGAGCGAGTTCCACACCCAATGCCGGGCCGGACGCATTGGCGTAGGTCCCCGTGTGCAGCTCGACGACCGGGGCACCCGCGCGCACCGCAGCTTCGACCTGCGCGGGCTCGGGATCGATGAACAGCGACACCCGGATCCCCGCCGAGGCCAGCGCCGCACACGCCGAGCCCACGCGTGCCATCTGGCCGGCGACGTCGAGCCCGCCCTCCGTGGTGACTTCCTGGCGCGACTCGGGGACCAGGCAGCAATCCTGAGGCCTTATGCCGGACGCGATCCGGATCATCTCGTCGGTCACCGCCATCTCGAGATTCATCCGCGTCTGCAAAAGCTGACGCATCAGCGTCACGTCGCGGTCCTGGATGTGGCGTCGATCTTCCCTCAGATGCAGCGTGATGCTGTCGGCTCCCGATTGCTCGGCCAACAAGGCGGCATGAATGGGATCCGGATAATCGATGCGCCGTGCCTGACGAAGCGTTGCCACGTGGTCGATGTTGACTCCGAGGGCGAGGCCACCGGTCGCGCTGAACGATGATGCGGTCACGGGGCGCGCCGCCGCATCGCCAGCATCACCTCGCGGGATTTCAGCGCCCGCCCGTCCAGACAAGCGTCGAGGGCTGCGCGCAGCACGCGCTTTGCGTCCTTGAGCGAGCGGGCGTCCGCGAACGCCTCCGCCTCCAGATCGGCGAGCGACCGGCCGTAAACCGCGCCCGGTGCGTCTGCCACGCAGGGTTGCGGGCCGCGCTGCGCCTGAAATTTGTAGTATCCATCGATGGCGACGGGCTCTCCGTCAGGCGTGCGGGACAACTCCAGTCCATACCCCAGGTTGTCGAGCAAGCGCTTCTCGAAACGGCGCAGATGCTCCTCCTCGCCGGCACCGCTGCACAATGCCTCCATGCAGGCGCCGTAGGCGGCGAAGATCTCCGGGTGAGGGTCACAGCGCTCGGTGAGCTTCAAAATGAGCTCATTCAAGTAAAATCCGCTCATCAGCCGGTCGTTCGGCAACGCGGTCGCTGCGCCGTCGATCTCCGCGCTCACGAGCTGGCACGCCTCGCCTTTGCCCGACCAGGATGCGAGCAGCCTTTGAAACGGCCGCAGTACTGACTTGAGGCTGGACTTCCCGCCGTTTGCACCGCGCGCGAACAGCGCGAGACGCCCTTGTTCGTGGGTGAAGACTTCGACGATGCGACTGGTGTCGCGGTAGGCATATTGATGGAGAACGTAGACCGGGGCGAGCCAGACGCGGCGGGAGGACGGACGGGGAAAAGACGACTTCACCGGCTCGCCCCGTTACGGGCACCGCGTCCTGCACTTGGTAGTGGTCGTGTCACAGCGTCTCGTAACCGAATTGGCGCAACGCCATTTCACTGTCCGCCCAGTTTTCCTTCACTTTGACCCAAAGCTCCAGATGCACCGAGCGCTGCCACAGATCGTTGAGCTCGATACGGGCGAGGCGGCCGATTTCCTTGAGGCGCTCCCCACCCTGGCCGATGACGATGGCCTTTTGCCCGGCTCGCTCCACCCAGATGACGGCGTTGATGAGCACGCGCCCGTCCTCTTCCGCGAATCGCTCGATCTGCACGTTGATGCCGTAAGGCAGTTCCTCGCGCAATTTCAAGGTGAGCTTCTCGCGGACGATCTCCGCCGCATGAAAGGGCTCGTCGCGATCGGTGAGCACGTCCGGCGCGAACAACGGCGGCGCCACCGGCAAACGCGAGCCCACGAGCTCCGTCAAGCGGTCCAGATTATCGCGCTCGAGCGCGGAAATCGGCACGATTCCCGAGGCGGGTACGCGCTCTCCCAAGTCCTTGATGAACGGCAGCAATTGCTCCTTCGGCACGACCCGGTCCACCTTGTTGACCACCAGAAAGAGCGGCTGTTTCAAGCCCCGCACGCGCTCCCATACCCAGAGGTCCTCCTCGGTGAAGCGCATGGCCTCGATCACGAACAGGATCACGTCGGCATCCTGCGATGAGGAGATCGCGACGCGGTTCATGTACTGGTTCATGACGCGGCGGGTGCTTTCATGCAATCCGGGCGTGTCGACCAGCACGAGCTGCGCCTCCGGACGGTTGACGACGCCCAGAATGCGGTGCCGGGTGGTCTGCGGCTTGGCGGTGACGATGCTGACCTTGCGGCCGACCAGCGCGTTCACCAGGGTCGACTTGCCCACGTTGGGGCGGCCGACGATGGCCACCATGCCTGCCCGAAATGCGGGTGTGGTCACGAGGAAGACCCGCGTACGCCCGCGGGCAGAAGCTCGAGCGCATGCTGCGCAGCCATTTGTTCGGCGCGGCGTCGGCTGACACCCTCGCCCGAGGCCGTCAATCCGAAAGCCGGCACCTCGCAGGTGACGGCGAACGATTGGGCATGCGGCTCGCCGGTGGTCGCCCGCAGCGTGTAGATCGGCAGCGCCAATCCGCGCGCCTGCAGGACCTCCTGGAGCCTGGTTTTCGCATCCTTGAGAGATTCCGCTTCCGGCAGGCCCGACAGACGCGCGCCGATGATCTGCCTGACCGCCGAGAACGCGGCATCGAAACCGGAATCCAAGAAAATCGCTCCCACCATCGCCTCCAGGGCGTCCGCCAAGATCGACGCCCGCCGAAAACCGCCGGATTTCAGCTCACCCGGGCCGAGCCTCAAATAATCCCCGAAATCGAGCTCGCCCGCGATCCTGCCGAGCGTCTCGCCGCTGACGAGCGTCGCCCTCAAGCGCGACAAAGCCCCCTCATCGGCGTCCGGATGCGCATCGTATAGCATGCGCGCCACACTGCAATTAAGAACTGAATCGCCGAGGAATTCGAGCCGCTCGTTGTGCTCGCCACCCGCACTGCGGTGCGTGAGTGCCTGGCGGCATAGTCTGGAATCGACGAAAGTGTGGCCGAAGGAGCGTTGCGCCCACACCGAAAGCGCTTGCGCGCCGGGGCCGTCCGCGCCGGCCTTTGCGCTCACTGCACCTTCACAGTCTTGTCGAAATGCACCGAGAGCGACACGTTGGCGACGTAGGGAACCGTCTGGTCGTAGCTGACGTGCAGCTGGGTGCCCTCCGCGTCTTTGGTGATCTCGACCTCCTTGTAATCCGGAACGTCGATATCCTGGATTTCCCACTGTTTGGCCAACGCGCGCGACAGGCTCGCTTGATCGGGATTGTCGCCCTTCGCGTCGGAGGCCGCACCATCCATGCTGCGCGCGACCTTCAGGTAGTTGAGGTAAACGGGAGTGAGCCGAATGCCTGCGTACACCACCACCCCTACCAGGGCGAGGACGCACAGTAGGCCAATCATCGTCATCCCTTGCTGATGTTTGCGCATAAACGCCTCCCGAAACGGCCCCTTATTGAATCGCATTACCGATCCGATTCCAGAGAGGTCCGTCACGAGTATCGAGATTAAGCCAGATTCTGACCGCTTTACCCACGAGATTCTGCTCCGGAACGAAGCCCGGAGCCTCCGGATCGCCCTGCCAGCGGCTGTCCTTGCTGTTGTTGCGGTTGTCGCCCATGAAGAAATAGTGGCCGGCCGGTACCGTCCATTCCCCGCTGGTCACGCTACCCCGGGCGAACATGATCTGGTGGCGCTTGGCCGTGAGCTGCTCATAAGCGGTCGGAACTCCGGCGTAGTTCCATTGGCTCTGCTTCGGGCCGCTGTACAGGGGGCCCGGCGTCTGCGGCTGCAGTACGCCGTTCACATAGACCTGGTTGGCCTCGTCCACCCGGATCCGGTCGCCCGGCAGCCCCACCAGCCGCTTGATGTAGTTGATCTTGGGATTCGGCGGCAGTCTGAACACGATCACGTCGCCGCGCTGCGGCGCCCCCGTCGGGACCAGCAGCGTGTTGGTGACCGGCAGCCGCAGCCCGTAGGAGTACTTGCTGACGAAGATGAAGTCGCCGTCGAATAGCGTAGGCATCATGGAATCGGAGGGAATTCGAAACGGCTCGAACAGGAACGAGCGGATCACCAGCACGAGCAGGATGACGGGGAAGAACGAGCGCGCATACTCGACCGCGACGGGCTCGCGCACCCGCTCCGGCGGCGTGCCGGCCCTCGCCGCCAGCGCCTTGCGTCGCCCGGCGAAGAACGCCTGGTCGAGACCCCAGATGGCGCCCGACATGGCCCCGACCAGCACCAGCATAAAACTGAAATCCACCGCCTCGTAGCGGAACAGCCGCCACAGCATCGCGAGCGCCAGCGCCACGAGCGCGTAGCCCGCGATGCGCGGCAACAGGGGCTCGGTGACACTGGTCGCGCCGGGGTCCCGCTGCGGACGTAAAAACCACCCGTCGATCAGGATCACCAGGACACAGACGATCGCCGCACAGAGCAGGACTACAAAAAGGCTGTCGCCGTCATTCACGAAGAACCCCCGACCTTGATTCGAAAAAAGCTTGCATACATCGTCAATTGCCCTTCTTGCCCACTTGAAGCACCGCAAGAAAAGCCTCCTGCGGGATTTCGACCTGGCCGACCTGCTTCATGCGCTTCTTGCCCGCCTTTTGCTTCTCCAACAGCTTGCGCTTGCGGGTGATGTCGCCGCCGTAGCATTTTGCGAGCACGTTCTTGCGCATTGCCTTGACCGTCGCCCTTGCGATGACGTGGCTGCCGATCGCGGCCTGGACCGCCACCTCGAACATCTGGCGCGGAATCAGCTCCTGCATTTTGTCGACCAGTTCGCGCCCGCGCTGATAGGAGTGGTCCCGATGCACGATGAGCGACAAAGCATCGACCGGATCGCCGTTGATCAACACGTCGAGCTTGACCAGCGGAGCGGCCTTGAACGAATGAAACTCGTAGTCGAAGGAAGCGTACCCGCGGGTCGCCGACTTCAGCCGGTCGAAGAAGTCGAGAACCACCTCGGCCATGGGCAGCTCGTATTGCAGCGATACCTGGCTTCCCAAAAAAAGCATCTTTTTTTGCACGCCGCGCTTCTCGCTGCAGAGCGTGAGCACCGCGCCGACGTGGTCCGGCGGCACCAGGATATTGGCCGTGATGATGGGCTCGCGCATCTCGGCGATCCGGTCCTGAGACGGGAGCTTGGTCGGGTTGTCGACGTACTCGATCGATCCATCCGTCAGCAAGAGCTCGTAAATCACCGTCGGAGCGCTCGTGATCAGGGCCAGATCGTACTCGCGCTCCAGCCGCTCCTGCACGATTTCCATGTGCAGAAGGCCGAGAAAACCGCAGCGAAAACCGAAGCCGAGCGCCGTCGACACCTCGGGCTCGAAGTGCAGCGCCGAGTCGTTGAGCTTCAGCTTTTTCAATGCGTCCCGAAACTGCTCGTAGTCGTCCGAGCTCACCGGGAAAAGCCCGGCGAAAACCCGCGGCTGCACCTGCTTGAAGCCGGCGAGCGCCTCGCTCGCGGGGTTCGCCTCCAGGGTGATGGTGTCACCCACGGGGGCACCGTCGATCTCCTTGATGCCGGCGACGATGAAGCCGACCTCACCGGTATTCAGCGAGTCGCGCGTCACGGGCTTCGGCGTGAACCGTCCCAATTTGTCGACGATGTGGCTGCGTCCGGTGGACATGACGCGGATCTTGGCCCCGGAGTGCAACGCTCCATTCATGACCCGGACCAGCGAAACGACGCCGACATAGTTGTCGAACCAGGAATCGATGATGAGCGCCTGCAGGGGTCCGTCAGGGTCGCCTTTCGGTGCCGGGATCCGCTTGACCAGGTGCTCCAGGAGCTCCGCAACGCCGAGCCCGGTCTTGGCGCTCACCAGCGCGGCGTCGTCGGCCGGGATACCGATGATCTCCTCGATCTCGTGAATCACCTTCACGGGATCGGCGGACGGCAGGTCGATCTTGTTGATGACCGGCAGCACTTCCAGTCCCTGTTCCAGCGCGGTGTAACAGTTGGCGACGCTCTGGGCTTCCACACCCTGCGCGGCGTCCACCACCAGAAGCGCCCCCTCGCAAGCCGCGAGCGATCGGGACACTTCGTAGGAGAAGTCGACGTGTCCGGGCGTGTCGATGAAGTTGAGCTGATAGACTTCGCCGCTCTGCGACTTGAAGTCGAGCGTGACGCTCTGTGCCTTGATGGTGATGCCCCGCTCGCGCTCCAGATCCATGGAATCCAAAACCTGCGCCTGCATCTCGCGCGCCTCGAGGCCGCCGCACTCCTGAATGAACCGATCGGCCAGCGTCGATTTGCCGTGATCGATGTGGGCGATGATGGAGAAATTGCGGATATTTTTCATTAAGGAGGGAAGGCCTGGGCAAACCTCCGATTATACCGGTCGGCGATGGTAAGTTAGCGCTTTAAGCAACTCTTCCTCGTCCAGCCTGCCGTGGCAGACCAGTTCGCCGCCGAGAAGGAGCACGGGAATCTTGTGCCCATAGCGCACGCGCATCGCCGGATCGGCATTCACGTCCCGCACCTCGATGGGGTAGTCGCGCGCTGCCGGCATTTGGTTGAGCTCGGCGAGCATTTCGTCGCACAAACCGCAACCGGGCCTCGAGTAGAGCAGAAAACCCACCATGTTGGCGGTGCCCAGCCTCCAGGCTGGCTATCGGCTCGGACTGGCGCCGAAGGATTTGACCGAATGCGCGATGGACTCGACGGTCTGAGCCGGGACCTCGCCCACCGCCGTGACCTGGTGCCCCTGCACCACGGTGGAGAAAGCGAATCCCGAGCCGACACGGGCCAGGCCCTGCATGGGCGGCTCCGGCGGGGAACTGGTCGACTCATTCGCACCCGAGTTCAACGTCGGCGTGGCCTCGACGAACACCGAGACGGTCGCCAGGCCGTCCGAATAGACCAGGTGAGCCGCAGGGACGGTGGCGTCGCCGAGCGTCTGAGTTCCCGACACGGTCAAATGAAAGCCCGGCGGCAGCTCGCTCGCTCGATAGGCCGATAGAGCCGGTACGGCACTGTCCTCGGAGGCGCCCTGACGCACCCACCGCATGCCCTCGGTGCGCACTGCCGGAGTGAGGTCGGCATCGGAAATGGTCTCGGGCATGTCGAGCCGCGCAAACAGGATTTGCTCGATCACCTGGCCGCGCGCGTCGCACAATTGCGTTTTGAGCGGCATGGCCGTTTTCTGATCGAGCCACAAACGGTAACCGAACCGGTATTGATCCTTGGGATTGACTGCGATGACGCGCGCGGGCCGCCCGAGCACGTGAGTATCGGGAAGCGACTCGATCAGATAGAACTGATCCACGTCCGATCCGAATCGCGGCAGCGAGCCCAGGAAGGGCCCTCGAACCTGGCGAGGTTCGACCAGCACCGTATGCTGATCGGGCAAGTAACAGGTGAGCTCGTCGTGATCGCGTACGAACTCGCGACCCGATCCGTCCAGGGATTGCAGCCGCTCGGTAACCAGCCCGGCTTTGACCCGATGCACGATTCGCATGGTCTCAACGCGGCCTTCGCTCAAATGAAAGAACGTGCCGTCATAGTTGCGTGTCGCCAGCGCCTGGTTCATTTTGTCGAGCCACGCCCGCGGATCGTCTGCGCCGAGCGAGCGTTGCACCAGGCTGAACGTCAAAACGCCGGCCGCAGCATAGGGCAACAGCCAAGCGGCGCGGTAACGCAACGCGTTCCTCATGGAGCGATGCGCGGATCCCGTGACGACCGCGATGCCGCGGCATCGCTGCCGACGCCTCGATTCACTGCCGGCTGATCGACCGCCGCCCGCGAATCCGCGGGAGACTGCTCATCGGCATCCGCCAGCAGGCCCGACAAGACGTTACTCTGACCAAGGACCGAGGAATACCGACTATGCGCAAACACGTAACTAGTCAGACGCGCCGCCGGCAGCATGGCGGGCGCTTCCGCCGGTGCGACTGCGGGAACGGTATAAGAGAGTGCTTCCTTGGGCTTGGCGACGTTTTGCGCCATGACGGGCACCACCGCCCGCAAGGAGGGAGAGACCGTACGTTGCTGTAGCGCCACGACCGCCACGGCCGCAACGCCCGCAGCCACCGCCGCTCCGGCGACCGGCCTCCACCAGCGCGGAGCACGAGAATTCATCGCGGGCGAACCCGCCGGCACCGCTTCACCGTTGATGGCGGCAGTGACCCCCGCGGCAAAACCGCGGCTCAAGGGATGGCCGCCAGCCCCACTTCCGGCTCCGCGCAGTGCTTCGCCGATCAACGCATAACGGCCGAAGCTTTCGCGCAGCTCCGCATCGCGGGTCAGCCGCTTCAGCAACAACTCGGTTTCCGAACCCGGCAGCTCTCCGTCCAGGAATGCCGAGACTTGCTCACGAATTTGTTCGCTCATGGTTCCTCGGGCCGACCAAGGCCGCCGTCAAAAATGGGTCTCAGCTTCTTGTCTATAGCCTCGCGCGCGCGAAAGATCCGCGAGCGCACCGTGCCGACCGGGCAATCCATGGTCTGCGCAATGTCCTCGTAGCTCAAACCCTCCAGTTCCCGCAGCACGATGGCGGTGCGCAGGTCCTCGGGCAAATTCTCGATGGCGCGATTCACCGTATCGCGGATCTCGTCGGTGAGCAGCAGCGCCTCGGGCGTCTCGGACTCGGACAGGCGCGAATGCAGATCGTATTGCTCGGGATCCTGCAAATCGAGGTCGTAATCCATGGGGCGGCGTTTGGTGGCGACGAGCGCGTTTTTGGCGGTGTTGATGGCGATTCTATACAGCCAGGTATAGAACGCGCTATCGCCGCGAAACGATTGCAGGGCGCGGTAGGCCTTCACGAACGCCTCTTGCGCAATGTCCTCGGCCTCGGTTGCATCGTGCACATAACGCATGATCAGCTTCAGCACCTTGTGCTGGTATCGCAGCACCAATAAATCGAACGCCGCGCGCTCACCGCGCTGGACTCGCTCCACCAGCTTGAGGTCACTCTCCTCGACACTCATGGACGGACCCAAACCGGCGGGCACGCAACCCAGCCTGTCGCGATAGACCCGCTCCTCGGGGAAAAGTTCGGCCTCTTCCGCAAAGTGAGAACTGCAAACGTGATTTTGAGCACAGGTTCGATTCTATCAGCCCGGTCGACGGGCCGTTCCCTACGCTCGGTTAGTCGGCGGCATGAGAAGTGAGTCGCTCGATGATGGATGACAGAAGGGGCGTCGGCGGGAGCGCCTGACCCATGCAATAGGCGTAGATCAAGGGATCCGGCGCCTCCAGCAACTCGAGGAACGCCCGCTGGGCGGCCGGGGTCGCGGCGGCGTAGTGCCTCTCCACGTAGCGCGTGAGCAGAACGTCGAGCTCCTTCATGCCGCGCCGGCAGCGCCAGCGCAGTCGGCCGAGCTCCGGGATCGGCGGGGAGGACATGCCGGACCTCAGTGACGGCGCTGCGCCAGAAGCTGTTTGATTTCGCTGATCGCTTTGGCCGGATTCAGATCCTTCGGGCAAGCTTCGGTGCAATTCATGATCGTGTGGCAGCGGTACAGGCGGAACGGATCTTCGAGCTGGTCGAGTCGTTCGCCCGCGGCCTCATCCCGGCTGTCCACGATCCATCGGTACGCCGCGAGCAACGCCGCAGGACCCAGGTACCGATCGCTGTTCCACCAATAGCTGGGACAACTGGTCGAGCAGCACGCGCACAGGATGCAGGCGGAGGGGCGATCGACCTTCTCCTGGTCCTCTTTGGATTGAAGCCTTTCGTGATCAGGCGGCGGCGGGGTACGCGTCTGCAGCCAGGGCTTGATGGCGGCATACTGCGCATAGAAATCGGTCAAATCAGGCACGAGATCCTTGATGACCGGCATGTGCGGCAGCGGATAGATCTTGATGTCGTTGTTCACGTCCGCGCAGGCGCTGATGCAAGCCAGACCGTTTTTACCGTCGATGTTCATGGCGCAGGAGCCGCAAATTCCCTCCCGGCACGAGCGCCGAAAGCTCAAGCCGGGGTCGATCTCGTTCTTGATCTTGATGAGTGCGTCCAGAACCATGGGGCCGCAAGCGTCCATGTCGATTTCGTAGGTATCGAGCCGCGGGTTTTCGGGAGAATCGGGATCGTAACGGTAGATCTTGAACACCCGTACGTTTTTGGCGCCGGCGTCCGCCTTGAATACACGCCCATCCTTGCGGACCTTGGAATTCTTCGGAAGCGAAAATTCAGCCATCGATCATGCTCCTCGATTCGACCGCACCGTCAGTAAGTCCGAGCCTTGGGCGGAATGGGCTCGACGTCATCGGTCAGCGTGTTCATGTGGACCGGACGGTAATCGAAGGAGGTTGCGCCGCGCTGGTCGACCCAGCAGAGCGTGTGCTTCATCCAGTTCTGGTCATCGCGGTCCGGAAAGTCCTCGCGCGCCTGGGCACCGCGGCTTTCTTTGCGGTTTTCCGCCGAGTGCATGGTCGCCACCGCCTGACCGAGCAGATTATCGAGCTCCAAGGTCTCGATCAGATCGGTGTTCCATGTGAGCGACCGATCAGTCACATTAACATCCTTGAAGGATGCAAACACCTCACCCAGGCGGCGCTTGCCGTCATTCAGGGTCTGGGCGGTGCGAAATACCGCGGCGTCGCTTTGCATGATGCGCTGCATGTCCAAGCGGATGTCGGCGGTGCGTCGAGAGCCCTTGGCGTGGCGCAACGAGTCCAGCCGGGAGAGGGTGGCGTCCGCGCAATCCGCTTTAAGGCCCCGGTGCGGGGAGCCGGGCTTCAGCGCTTGGGCGCAATGCCGCGCCGCTTCGCGCCCGAACACGACCAGATCCAGGAGCGAATTGGAACCGAGCCGGTTGGCGCCGTGCACCGATACGCAGGCCGCCTCGCCGGCTGCCATCAGCCCGGGAACGACGGCGTCCGCGCCATCGCGGCGGTAGACCACTTCGCCCTGCACATTGCAAGGGATGCCCCCCATGTTGTAGTGCACGGTGGGCAGCACCGGTATGGGATCCTTGTTGACGTCCACGTTGGCGAAAATGCGCGTGGTCTCCGCGATGCCCGGCAGCCGCTCCTTGATGACATCGGGCCCCAGGTGTTCGAGGTGCAGATGAATGTGATCGCGAAGCTTGCCCACGCCGCGGCCTTCGCGAATCTCGACGGTCATCGAGCGGCTCACCACATCGCGCGAGGCCAAGTCCTTGGCATTCGGGGCGTAGCGCTCCATGAAGCGCTCGCCGTCCGAGTTGGTGAGGTAGCCACCCTCGCCTCTCGACCCCTCCGTGATCAGGCAGCCGGCGCCGTAAATGCCGGTCGGATGAAACTGCACGAATTCCATGTCCTGCAGCGGAAGACCCGCCCGAAGCACCATGCCGCCGCCATCGCCGGTGCAGGTATGGGCCGAGGTGCACGAGAACCAGGCTCTCCCGTAACCACCGGTGGCCAGAATCACCCGGTGCGCTCGAAAGCGATGCAGCGTTCCTTCCGCCATGTCGAGAGCGATCACCCCGCGACACTCGCCATTTTCCATAATCAGGTCGAGCGCGAAATATTCGATGAAGAACGTGGCATCGTGCTTCAGCGATTGTTGGTACAAAGTGTGGAGCATCGCATGACCGGTGCGATCCGCGGCCGCGCAGGTGCGCTGCGCGACGCCTTTGCCGTAATGCGTGGTCATTCCGCCGAAAGGCCGCTGATAGATTTTTCCATCCTCGGTGCGCGAGAAAGGCACGCCGTAGTGCTCCAACTCGATGACCGCCGCGGGCGCCTCCTTGCACATGAACTCGATCGCATCCTGGTCGCCCAACCAGTCCGAGCCCTTGACGGTGTCGTACATATGCCACCGCCAGTCGTCGTCGCCCATGTTGCCGAGCGCCGCTGAAATTCCGCCCTGCGCCGCCACCGTGTGACTGCGTGTCGGAAACACCTTGGTCAAGCACGCGGTCGAAAGTCCTGCCTCGGCCAAACCGAACGTCGCGCGCAAGCCCGCGCCACCCGCGCCGACCACGACCACGTCATAGGTATGGTCGATGAACTTGTATTCGCTCATGATCAGCTACCGAATGCGATGCGCAGAACCGCGAATATGCCCGCGCCGCCACAAAGAACGTAAAGGAATCTCAATGACACCATCAGCACCAGCTTCGCTGCGTGCTCATGCACGTAATCATCTACGACCACGGTCGTGCCCAGATAGGCGTGATAGGTGAGTACCGCGACCAGCAGTACGCTCAAGAATCCGCTCATCGGCACCGCCATCCAGGTGCGGATCACCGAGAAATCGAGCGACGGCAGCAACATCAGGGAGAACAAAAACCAGAGCGTGAGCGGAACGAGCGCGACCGCACTCACGCGTTCCGCCCACCAGTGCGACGTACCGTCCCTGGCCGATCCGCTGCCGAGCACTCGTCGCAGGGGACTGCGCAGGCTCATAACCGACCGCCATGCCACAACAGGGCCCAGAGAGCGATCGTCGACGCCGCGGCGCCGATCACTGCAAACCAACCGCTTGCGCGGCGCTGGCGGCGCTCGAAGCCCCAACCGACATCCCAGAACAGATGGCGCACGCCGTTGAAGAGATGGTAAAAAAACGCGAAGCTCCAGCCGGCCAAAAACACCAGGCCGACGGGGCTTGCGAACGCGCGGTATGCAGTCCGATAGGTGTCCTCTCCGCCGGCCAGCGACACCAGCCAGAACGCGAGCGCGAGCAAGCCGAATGCAAGCACGGTTCCCGTAACCCGGTGCAGGATCGACAAGGTGTTGCCGATCTGCCATCGATAAATTTCCAAGTGCGGCGACAAGGGCCGGGGGCGTGCGGGCATGCTCTTTCTACTCAAAAATCAATGCAGCGGCCCCGCAATTCCCAATCGCCATAGCGGGTCGGATCAGGGCCCTGCCGGCCGCCCACTTCGGGCGGCGAGCTCATGATCTCTCCGGGAGACTGCGGTGGCTCGCCAGGATTTTGCGAGCGCCGATTCGAGGGCTGCGATTGCGCGGGCGCTGGGGCGGCGATCTGCACTTCATTGGTCGGCGTCACAGTGAAAGTTTGCCAGAAACGGACCGGAAAAGGGGGATATGCGATATAGAACGCGAGGTTCATGTCTGCCGCCATGCAATTCGCGCGGCGTCGGGGGTTGACAGCGGCCACGGGCTCCCCCATTCATAGGCGGTGACCAGCGCAAGCCAAATCGGGGATATCGGATCGCGAGCCGCCCCCGCGCAGGGCTCGGGCCGCTTGCCGCATATGGGGGTACTGCGGTTCTCAGGGCCGGACGCCGTCGCATTTTTGCAGGGACAAGTCTCGAACGATACCGCCCCGCTGTCTCGTGGAGCCCCCGTTCTCGCTGCGCATTCGACCCCGCAGGGGCGGGTGCTGGCTGTTCTGCACCTGTTGCCTCACTCGAGCGGCATCCTCGCGGTCTTGCCGCGCGATGTCGCAGCGTCCACCCTGGAGCGCTTGCGCAGGTTCGTGTTGCGCGCGAAAGTCAAGATCGAGGATGTCAGTGCAGAGCTCGATGTCGTGGGTATCCACGGCAGCGCGCTCCTCGCCGCAGCCGCAGTCGAGGCTCCCGGCGCGACGGGCTATGTCGAGAAGCACGGCGTGGGTGTCGGACGGGTGCGCTGGGACGCAGCGCCGGCTTGCACCTCCGAGCGATACTGGCTGATTGGCGACTCTGCCTCCATCGCAAGCCTCGCCCTTGGCGACGACCCGGAGCGCATCGAACGCAACTGGCGGCTCGGTGACATCCGCGACGGACAGCCACAGGTGTACGCCGCGACCTCCGAGTTGTTCGTCGCGCAAATGCTGAATCTCGATCTCATCGGCGGCATCAGTTTCAGCAAGGGGTGCTACACCGGCCAGGAGATCATCGCCCGCACTCAGCACCTGGGAAGAATCAAACGCCGCATGTCCCGGTTGCGGCTGCCTCCCGGGTCGTGGTCGATGGGCCAGGCCATTCGCCTCGCGGACGGCCGCGCAGGGCGGCTGACCGAGCTCGCACGGATCGACAACGGGTTCGAGGCGCTGGCGGTGCTCAGTCTCGACGCCGGAGCGCCCGATTCAGACACCGGATCCGCGGACGCGATCGCGGCCGAAGAGCTTGCGCTGCCCTATCGCGTCGGCTGAGTAATGTGACCGCATTGCGGTAGTATGCCCGCCGTGGCCCGTTCCCGTGTTCGCCGCTGGCGCATCTTTTTCATCGTCTCCGGTCTGGCCGGCATCTTGCTCGCCGCGATCGCGACCATTTGGATCGTCCACCTCGACCGCGTGGTGACCCGCGAGTTTCAAGGAAGGCTTTGGTCCGTCCCCGCGCGCGTCTATGCAGCGCCGCTTGAACTCTATGCCGGCGCACCGATCTCGGCCAATGACCTGGAGCAGGAGCTTCAGGCCCTGCACTACCGCCGCGGTGACGCAGCGTCCGGGCCCGGAATCTACCGACGCACCGGCAACGCCTTCGATCTGCAGGCGCGGCGAGTGCGCTTCATCGACGAACAGCGCGATGCGCAGCGGGTGTCGATCCATGCGGACAACGCGTCGATCACCAGCATGAGGGGCGCCGACGGCGCCGACTTACCCGTGTTTCGTCTCGACCCGCCGGTGATCGGTAGCCTATTTCCCATTCATGGCGAGGACCGCCTGATCGTGGCCCCGTCCGACGTGCCGCCGCTGCTGCGCGACGGGATCAAGCTGATCGAGGATCGTCGCTTCGACGAGCATCGCGGCGTCGACCTTTACGGCGTGCTCAGGGCGACCTGGGCCAACCTTCGCGCCGGACACGTCGTGCAAGGCGGCAGCACGCTGACGCAGCAGCTGGTTAAGAATTACTTCCTGTCCGATGAACAGACCTTCGGCCGCAAGGCGACGGAGGCGGTGATGGCGATGCGCCTGGAGGCTCATTACTCCAAGCAAGACATCCTGGTCGCTTACCTGAACGAGGTTTACTTGGGGCAGGACGGCGCGCGCGCGATCCACGGCTTCGGTCTCGGCAGCGAATACTATTTTGCGAAGCCTCTCGGCGAGCTCGGGCCGGCGGAGCTCGCGCTTCTGATCGGGCTGGTCAAGGGGCCTTCGTTTTACGATCCGCGCAAGCATCCCGAGCGCGCACTGGCGAGACGCAATCTCGTGCTGAAGGAATTCGGCGATGCGCACCTGATCGACGCCGCGGCCGCCAGACGCGAGGCCGCGGGCCCGCTCGGCCTGCGTCCGCCCGGAGGCAGCTACGTGCCCGCGTACCTCGATCTGGTGCGGCGTGACCTCAAACGCGATTACGCGGAAGCCGACCTCGCCGCCGCCGGATTGTCGGTCTACACCAGCCTCGACCTGCGCGCGCAGGCCTCGGCGCAGCGCGCGCTCACCAAAAATCTGCAGCGCCTCGACTTGAAGTCGCCGGTTCGCGGCGAGCATCTCGAGGGCGCGGTGATCGTGGTCGAGCCGAGCAGCGGCGACGTGGTCGCCGTGGTCGGCGGACGGGAGGTCGACACGAGCGGCTTCGATCGAGCTCTCGATGCGCGCCGCCCGATCGGATCACTGGTCAAACCGGCCGTTTACCTGACGGCGCTCGAGAGCGGCCGCTTCACCGCGGCGACACTCATCGAGGATGCGCCGATCGAGCTCAAGCTCCCCGATGGCAGCGTCTGGGCGCCGCAAAACTTCGAGCGTCAGGTTTACGGTCAAGTGCCGCTCGCACGTGCGCTCGCCGAGTCGATGAACCTGGCGACGGTGCGCCTGGGATTGGACTTGGGCCTGCCGAAGGTCGCCGCAACGCTCGAGCGGCTCGGGCTTGAATCCTCGCCGACGCTCAATCCGTCGCTCCTGCTCGGAACCGTGGAGATGTCGCCGCTCGAGGTGGTGCAGGTGTACACGACGCTCGCGGACGGCGGCTTTCGCACCCGGCTGCGGGCGGTGCGCGCAGTGCTCAACGAGCACGGCCAGCCCCTGAAGTCGTTCAAGGTTCAGGTCGAGGCGGCGGCGCCGCCCGCCGCTGTTTACCAGCTCGACCGCATTCTGATGCTGGTACCGACCCACGGCACCGCACGTAGCGCGGCCGGGCGGCTTCCGCAGGGTTTGGTAATCGCCGGCAAGACAGGTACGTCATCGGACACCCGCGACAGCTGGTTCGCAGGTTTCACGGGAAATTATCTGTCGGTGGTCTGGGTCGGTTACGACGACAACCGCGAAACCGGACTTACCGGCGCTCAAGGCGCATTGCCGGTGTGGGCCGACACCATGGCGAGCCTGAAGCCCGTGTCCTTCGATCCGATCGTGCCCGACCTTACGGAGGATCGGTGGATCGGTTTCGACGATGGACTCGAAACGAATCCCACGTGCAGTCCGGACGCCGTCGTCATCGGTGTGCCCAAGGACACCCGGTTGCCGGTCAATCCCAAATGCGCCTCCGCGCCGCCCTCGCCACATGTCACCGCGGGTGACAAGATCAAGGAATGGTTAAAAAGCATCGTTCACTGACTCTGTCGGCCGCGCTCGGCACGGCGCTCCTGCTCGCCGGCTGTCCGTCACCGTGGCCGCGGCCATCCCCGCCGTCGAATCCGGGCGCGATCCCCCCGCAGGCCCCACCGCCCGCCCCCGTGCCCGCGCCGCTCCCGCCCGCAGCGCCTCGACCGCAGGCACCGCCGCGCGAGAACCATCTCTCCCCGGCGACGCGTTCGCTGGTGGCGCAGGCGCATCGATTGCTGGCTCACGGCGACATCGACGGCGCGTCCTCCACGCTCGACCGGGCACTGCGCATCGAGCCCAGCAATCCGCTGCTCTGGATCGAGCTCGGACGCGTGCGCCTTACGGAAGGCGATGCTCATCAAGCAGAAGTGTGCGCGCGCAAGGCGCTCGCGCTCGCGAGCGGCGATCACGCCGCGCAGGCTCAGGCGGGGCTGGTGCTGGCCGATGCGCTACGGGCGCAAGGGCGCAATCCGGAAGCGCAGGAGGTCGAAAGCCGGGCCTACATGCATTGACGCGTTTTGGGGCGCCAGGTCGCGCGGGCCTTTGTTATAAATCGATGATCTCGACCGCCTCGGCGCTCAATGCTTGTCCGAAGAATCGGCCGCCGACCCGCGCAAAGCGCTCCGCATCGTCCGTCGCGAGCCACGTGATGCGTCCGGGATCGGACTTGACGACTCGAGGATCGGACTCTGCTGGCACCATCCGCCCCACCAGGGATTGCGCAGTCGTCGCCGCCGAATCCACGATCAGCACATGGGGCGGTATCACCACGCGTATGGCGGCCGTGAGAATCGGGAAATGAGTGCATCCGAGGACCAACGTATCGGGCGCATCGTCCGCCGCGAACACGGGGTCGAGATAACGATGCGCGACGGCCTCCGCCACAGGTCCGCTGGTCCAGCCCTCCTCGGCCAGCGCCACGAACATGGAACATGCGCGCGCCAGCACGCGCGCCGCCGGATTTCGTCGGCGGATCTCGGTTTGGTAGGCGCCGCCATTGATCGTGCCCTCGGTCGCGATCACCGCGATGTACTGCGAGCGCGACGCCGCGATCGCCGCTCGCGCCCCCGGCTCGATGACGCCGACGATCGGCAGCTGCGGATGGCGCGCGCCCAGCGCCGCGAGGGCGGAAGCCGATGCGGTATTGCAGGCCACGACCAGAGCTCCGATCCCGCGCCGGAGCAGCGCCTGCGCGCACTGCAGGGAATACCGTGAGACGGTATCGGGACTCTTGGTGCCGTAGGGCAACCGGGCGGTATCACCGAGGTATATGAAGTCCTGCGCGGGCAGGGCTTGCGATAGCGCCCTGAGAACCGTCAGGCCGCCGACGCCCGAGTCGAAAACGCCGATGGGCGCATCGCGCCGGATGGCGGTGGGTACGGTCATCGCACACGAAGGCCGAGGGGCCTTAAAGCTCCGGCCGCATGTGCGGGAACAAAAGCACGTCGCGGATCGACGGTGCATTCGCGAACAGCATCACGACACGGTCCACTCCAAGTCCAAGCCCCGCCGTCGGGGGCATGCCGTACTCGAGCGCGCGTACGTAGTCGGCATCGTAATACATCGCCTCCTCGTCACCACCGGCCTTGCGCTCCACCTGTTCCTTGAAGCGCTGCGCCTGATCCTCCGAGTCGTTCAGCTCCGAGAAGCCGTTGGCGAGCTCACGGCCGCCGATGAAAAATTCCCAGCGGTCGGTGATGAAGGGATCCCGGTCGTTGCGTCTGGACAAAGGCGAGACCTCGGCCGGATACGCATACGCGAACGTCGGCTGCACCAGCGTATGCTCGCCGGTTTTCTCGAACAGCTCGATTTGCAACTTCCCGGCACCATCGCCGCCCTTGTACGCGATCTTTTTCGCATCGCACACGCGCCTCAAGTAGGCGATGTCTCGCAGCGACTTCGGGTCCAGATCCGGATTGTTCGCCGCCAGGATCTCCTCGATCGAGAGACGCGCGAATGGTTTGGACAGGTCGATCTTCGTGCCCTGGTAATCGAGGATACGGGAGCCGATGAGCAAGTCGGCGAGCCCCTGAAACAAGGTCTCGATCATCTCCATGAGATCGGTGTAATCGGCGTACGCCTGGTACAGCTCGAGCATGGTGAACTCGGGATTGTGTTGGGTGGAAACACCCTCGTTGCGGAAGTTGCGGTTGATCTCGTATACGCGCTCGAATCCGCCCACCGTGAGGCGCTTCAAATACAGCTCCGGCGCGATCCGCAGGAACATCCCGACATCCAGCGCATTGTGGTGCGTCTTGAACGGCCTCGCCGCGGCGCCGCCCGGAATGGGATGCAGCATCGGCGTCTCGACCTCGAGGAAACCGCGGCTGTCGAGAAACGCGCGCAGGTACCGGACGATCGCCGAGCGCATCTCGAAAACCCGACGGCTATCCTCGTTCATGATCAGATCGACGTAGCGGCGCCGATAGCGCAGCTCCGTGTCGGCGATACCATGCCACTTGTCCGGCAGCGGGCGCAGCGACTTGGTGAGCAGCACGATGCGCTCGGCGCGCACCGAGAGCTCACCCGTCTTGGTGCGAAACAGCACCCCCTCCGCGCCGGCGATATCGCCCACATCCCAGGTCTTGAACTCCTCGTAGGAGGGGCCCAGCGCATCGCGCTGCAGGAAGATCTGGATCTCTCCGCTCGAGTCCGCGAGCTTCGCGAAGCTCGCCTTTCCCATCACGCGCTTGGCGCGCATCCTTCCCGCCACACTCACCCGGATTGCCGCGCCGTCCAGCGCCTCCGCGGACTTCTCGGCGTAGGCGAGCGACAGATCGCCCGCCAAGGCGTTGCGGCGAAAGTCGTTAGGAAAAGCGGGGCCGCGCTCGCGCAGTTTCGCGAGCTTTGCACGGCGCTCCGCGATCAGATGATTATCGTCGTCGTCGCTCATAGTCCCTGTTTCAGGCTGGCCTGCATGAATTGGTCGAGATCGCCGTCGAGCACCGCGGTGGTGTTGCCGATCTCCACCCCGGTGCGCAAATCCTTGATGCGCGATTGATCCAGGACGTAGCTTCTGATCTGGTTCCCCCAGCTCACGTCCGATTTCGAATCCTCCAGCACCTTGGCTGCCGCGTTGCGCTTGTTGAACTCGAGTTCATACAGCTTCGCCTTGAGCATCTTCATCGCCGTGGATCGATTCTTGTGCTGGCTGCGCTCGCTCTGGCAGGCGACCACGATGCCGCTCGGCATGTGCGTGATGCGCACCGCCGATTCGGTCTTGTTGACGTGCTGCCCACCCGCGCCGCTCGAGCGGTACACGTCGGTGCGCAGATCCGCCGGATTGATCTCGATGTCGATGTCGTCGTCCACTTCCGGCGAGACGAATACCGAGGCGAACGAGGTATGGCGGCGGTTCCCGGAATCGAACGGCGACTTTCGCACCAAACGATGCACGCCGGTCTCGGTGCGCAGCCATCCGTATGCGTAGTCGCCGCTCATGCTGATGGTCGCACCCTTGATACCCGCCACTTCCCCGGGGCTTTGGTCGATGACCTCCGTCGCGAGACCGTGGCGGTCCGCCCACTTCAAATACATGCGCAGCAACATGGCTGCCCAGTCCTGCGCTTCGGTGCCGCCCGCGCCCGCCTGGATGTCGAGAAAGGCGTTGTGCGAATCCATCTTGCCCGGAAACATGCGCTGAAATTCGAGCCGCTCCACTTCGGAGGCAAGGTGCGTCGCGTCGGCCTCGATTTCCCCGGCGGTTTTCAGATCGCCCTCGTCCGCGGCCACTTGCAAAAGGTCGTCCGCGTCGCGCAAGCCGCGCGACAGCCGATCCAGACCGACGACCACATGTTCCAGCTTGGCGCGTTCCTTGCCGAGCTCCTGAGCTCGATCCGCGTTGTTCCAGATCCCGGGCTGCTCGAGCTCGCGCGTTACTTCCTGCAGGCGCTCGTGTTTGTTGTCGTAATCAAAGATACCTCCTCAAAGAGTCGGTGCGCTCCTCGAGATCTTTGATGAATCGCTTGATTTGATTGATTTCCATCCCGCAACTCTACCATAGGTTTTCCCCGCTGCCGCGGGTCAGCGGATCTGGAAATGCTGGCAATTGAGCTGTACTTGCTCGGCTCCGTTGTATTCGTTCACCTCCAGGCGGTAAGCGAGATCCACCGTGACGCCCGGCTCGAGCGCCGCGTTTTCCGAGGCGCCGCCGACATAGCCGAAGGAAATCGCCTCGAGCGCCGCACCCGGGCCGCCTGCAGGCGCCGGCTGCGTGCCCCGGAGCCGTAGTTTCAGGTGCCGGCCGCCGACAATGCGCAGATCGATGACCTTGAACCTGCCGTCGAACACGGGCTCGGGAAATCCCTGCCCCCAGGGGCCGGCGCCGCGCAGTACGCGTGCCGTGTCGAGCGACAACTCGGCATCCAACAACTCACCGTCGCTGAAGATCACGCCCGCGAAGGTGTCCGCATCGGCGCGGGCGGCAATCTCTTCGGCGAATGCCCGGCGAAATCCGTCGAGGCTCGATTCGGGCAGCGTCATTCCTGCGGCCATCGCGTGACCGCCGAATTTCTCGATCAATCCGGGATGCCGGGCGGCGATCGCATCGAGCACATCCCGAATGTGGATGCCGGCCACCGAGCGCGCGGATCCGCGCAGCGAACCGTCCTCGGCGCGCGCGAAGGCAACGACGGGCCGGTGCAACCGGTCCTTGATTCTGCCGGCAACCAAGCCGACGACTCCCTGATGCCAGCTCTCGTCGAATAAACACAACCCGAGCGTCTCATCGCCGGACTCGGCGAAGCGCACCGAGGCGGCGAGATCCGTCGCCTCGGCCTGCATACGCTGCTCGATTTCGCGCCGTTCCTCGTTGAGGCGGGTGAGCTCGGCGGCCAGGGCACGTGCGCGTCCCTCGTCGTCCGTGAGCAGACAGGCGATTCCCACGCTCATATCGGCAAGGCGCCCCGCCGCATTCAGGCGCGGGGCGACCACGAAGCCGAGATCGGCCGCCGTCAGCCGCTCGCGGCTGCGGCCCGCCAATTCGAGCAGCGCGCGGATGCCGGGGACGCAGCGGCCGGCGCGGATCCGCCTCAAACCTTGCGCGACCAGCACCCGGTTGTTTCGATCGAGCGGCACGAGATCGGCCACGGTTCCGAGCGCCACCAGATCCAGAAGATCCGACGGACGAAACTGTGGTTGGCGCAGGGCTCTCGCCAGCGCCGCCACCACATAGAATGCGACGCCGACGCCCGACAGCGCCGGGCTCGCGAAGGTCGATCCGGCGAGGTTTGGATTGACGATGGCGTCCGCGCACGGGAGCCTCGCACCCGGCAAATGATGATCCGTGATCAGCACGGGTATCCCGAGCGCATGCGCTGCCTCGACGCCTTCAACGCTCGAGACCCCGTTGTCGACAGTGACGATCAGCGAAGGCCGCCGCTCTGCCGCGAGCGCCACGATCCCGGCGGTCAGTCCGTAGCCGAATTGAAACCGGTTGGGTACGAGGAAGTCGACGTGTGCGAAGCCGAGGGAGCGCATCGCGCGGACCAGGAGCGCACTCCCGGTGGCTCCGTCCGCATCGAAGTCTCCGACCACGAGCACCCGGCCCGAAGCCCGGTGTGCCGCCAAGAGTTCGGCGGCGCGCTCCACGCCTTCGAGCGTGCTGATCGGCAGGAGACGTTCGAGCGACAGATCGAGGTCCTGCGTTGCGAGAATCCCGCGCGCGCAGTAGACACGCCGCAGGACCGGGTGCAGATCGCGCATGGGCTCCAGTCCTTCGGCCGTTGGACGCCGTCGGATTTCAGTCGCCAAGGCGGCTCTCCTCGGGGACGGTGTCGATACCGAAGGACCGCCACCAAGGCTGAGGCCTGCGCCAAAAGCGCCGTAGTCCGCGCGCGCTCAGTGAAAACGATCGGCTGGCGGCGGAAATTTCGAGTCGGCTGAGATGCCCTGCCTCGAGATCTTCGAGAGCAGGCCTCAACCAGCGCTGCTCGCTCTCCGCCCACGCCGCCGTCCCGGGCCACGCCGCCACCACCACCACGCCGGACTTCGACCGATCGGGTCCGCCGGCGTTGGAACCGACGGGGTATTGCGTACGGCGATCAAAGGCCGAGAACAGCGCGTCGTCCCCCGCGGTCCAGCCCGCCACGCGAGGCAGGTGCACATCGAGCGCGCCGGCGCCCCAGAACCACAGGGCGCTGATGACCGGCAAGCCGCGCGCCCGACGCGCCGCATTCAGCGCGTGGTCGAACAGCCACATTTCGATCTCGGTCGCGAGCCGCCGCAACTCGGCCGAGCCCGCGCCGCGCGGTTGATGCGCCCAAACGTCGCCGCCCGATGCCTCCTCTGGCGAGGTAGTGTCCGCCGCGAGCCGCGCGTCGAACACGCAGAGCAGCCCGCTTCCAAGTCCGCGCACCAGCCGGGAACCGCCCCCGCCGAAGCAGCGGTTGAAGTCTGCGGCCAACGTGTCGGCCTCGGAAACATCGATCTCGAGCAGGCCGTCGGCGGGCAGGTGGACACTGCTCATGCCAGCCACCAAGCGGACGGGTGTCGCGAGCGCCGCCCAACCGTCGCGTGTGGTATCGCCTGCCGCGCGCAACTGCGCGACGGCGATCGGCGGGGGATCGGCATCGTCGAAGGCAATGGTTCGAAAGGCCGCCGTACGCCACGCCGCCGTGCTCGATGGACCATCGGCGCGCGCAAGCAAACGCTCGAGCGCAGGAGCGCGCAAAGCCCGAGGGGTCCCGCGCGCCGCGATACGAAAATACACGATGGGCAATGTGAACCTTAGGTTGAGGACGCGTATCTTACCGACATGCGCTTCCATCAGGACTCGAGTTCGTCGAGCAATCTCATTCGATCGTACGGGACGGGCGAGATCAAGATCAACGACACTGCGTTCAACGCTCCGGTGATCGTATCGAGTTCGGCGATCGAGCTGGGCCCTCCGATCGCTGCAGTCGACGAACTGGCCGCCGCGCATGCCGCCGCGGTCCTCGCGCACGAACCCGAGGTGGTGTTGCTCGGAACCGGTCCCAGGCAATCATTTCCGTCGCCCGAGTTCAGCGCGACGTTTCTACGCGCGGGAGTGGGCTTCGAAGTCATGGATACAGGAGCCGCCTGCCGCACCTTCAACGTGCTCGTGGCAGAGCAGCGCCGCGTCGTCGCGTTGCTTATTCCTTAGGGAAAACTTGCTGACCCCTTAGGGGAGACTAACAAGCTGCGCTGATTCGGCGGACTCGCGAAAAAGAAAGGCGGGGTGGCGGCGAGTCAAATAATTTGGTATCGAGACTAATTCTATTTGTTATTGATCTTGTTATTCTTTTTCTCTGACCGAATTTAACGCTCGTCACCCCGCGAACGGACTTTATTCCCCAACAACTCGCGGCAGAACATACGCCCACGCCTTGCCGCGCGTCAACGTCGATGAATGGCTGTAAATTATTCTTCACATTTATCAATGCGATATGTGAATTATTTAGAATTCATCTAACTTTGTCTACGCCCCGCAATAAGGGCAGCGGATCGACCGGCTTGCCGTTTATTCGAATCTCGAAATACAGCGCCGCAATATGTTGCGCTCCGGTACCCATGTGCGCGATCTCCTCGCCCATCGCGACCTCCTGCCCCTCGTGCACATCGAGCTGGATGGTGTGCGCGTAGGCCGTGAGCAGCGTCTCGCCGTGCTTGATGATGATGAGGTTGCCATAGCCGCGTATCCCGCTGCCGGCGTAGACGACTCGGCCGGCGCATGCCGCGCGGATTGGCTGGCCCACCGCGCCCAAGAGCAAGATGCCGCCGCCCGGGACGGGACGTGGCGCGGATGCCTGCGCAGTGGGCCACATCCATCCGCAAGGCTGTCCCGGCGCCGCAGCGGTGGCAGCACCTGCGCTGGCGGGGGCACCTGCGGATGTGGCGGCAGCTGCGGCGGCTGGGGCACCCGTGGCGGCGGAACGGGGCGTCGCAGCGGCGGCGCCGGCTGGCCGGGACGAAGCGCGTGCCGCACCTCGATGCGGGCGGGAGTTACCTGACTTGAGCGTGAGCACCTGCCCCACGGCAATCCGGTAGTCCGCGCCGATATGATTCCAGCGCGCCAAATCGCGATAATCGAGATCGTGTCGCCAGGCGATGCTGTAGAGCGTGTCCTGAGGCTGGACGGTGTAGCTTTCGGCAGTGTACGCGCGCTCGTTTGCACAGCCCGCGACCATTGACGAGATCCAGGCGATGAGTCCGATGATTCGGACTAGGCGCCGCACTGCCTAATAGTCCCCAGGCGAATTCCCGTCTAGCGCTGCAATCCCGACAGCAGCGGAACGAAGCTCACGGCGCCTAAAGATTCCTTCTGAACCCGAGTCTCACCCTTGGTATAACGCATGAGCTCCTGGCGACCGTCCGGACCCACGGGCGCAATGAGCCGGCCGCCCACCACGAGCTGTTCGAACAGAGCGGGCGGCACGGAATGAGGCGCCGCAGTCAAAAGAATTCCGTCGAAGGGGGCTTTCGCCGCCCAGCCGACGTTGCCGTCGTCGTGCCGAAAACGCACGTTGCGGATTTTGAGCTCGCGAAGCGCGCGCCGAGCGCGGCCCACCAGGCTCTCGATCCGCTCGATGGTGTAGATTTCCTTGACCAGCGGCGAGAGCACCGCGGTCTGGTAGCCGCAACCGGTGCCGATTTCCAGCACCTTATCGACCGGTCCGGCGGCGAGCAGCGCTTCCGTCATCCGCGCAACCACATAGGGCTGCGATATGGTTTGCCCGAAGCCGATGGGCAGCGCCGTATCTTCGTAAGCCCGTGTCGCCAGCGCCTCGTCCACGAACAGATGCCTCGGCACGTTGCGGATGCGATCCAGCACCCGGCGGTCCTTGATACCTTGATCCTGAAGACGCTGCACCAACCTCTCACGGGTCCGCGCGGAGGTCATTCCGATACCGCTGAGGCGCGGTCCTTCCATATACATGCTCAAGCCGACAGCCAGCGCTCAAGCTCTGGCAGAGCCGCGTGGCGAGTCAAGTCGATCTGCAACGGCGTGACGGACGCGAAGCCATGCGCGACGGCGTGAAAGTCCGTGCCAGGGCCCGCATCCTGTCCTGCACCCGCGGCCCCGACCCAGTACACATTGCGTCCGCGCGGGTCTTTGGCGCGCACCACCCGTTCACTACGATGTCGGCTGCCGAGCCGGGTCACCTTGAGTCCCAGGAGCTGCCCCTCGGGCAGATCGGGCACATTGACGTTCAGCATGACGGGTGCCTTGAGCGGCGCTGCCGACAATCGCTCCACCAGACTCGCAGCAACCCGCGCGGCGCTGGCGAAGTTCCGGGGGCTGCCGGGCTCGACGCAGAGCGAGACCGCGATTGCCGGAAGGCCGAGGAAACGTCCCTCGACGGCGGCCGCCACGGTGCCTGAATACAGCGTGTCGTCTCCGAGATTCGCACCGTCATTCACTCCGGAGACCACGATGTCGTGTTCGAACTCGAACAGTCCCGAGATCGCCAGATGCACGCAATCGGTCGGTGTGCCGTTGACGTAATAGCAATCGGCGTCGTAGCGCGCGGCGCGCACGGGAACATCGAGCGTCAGCGAGTTGCTCGCGCCGCTCCGATTGCGGTCCGGAGCGACGACGGTGACGGAGCCCAACGGACCGATCGCCCGACGGAGCGACTCCAAGCCCTCGGCCCGATAACCGTCGTCATTGGAAAGTAGAATTTTCACCAGATTTTATACAAGCCGACCGAGCGCATTGCGCCCTGCGGACTATACTGTAACCGCCTACACCCGGATAGCGGATCGAATGCTCGCACCATGGTAAAACCTCGCCCTCGGGGCTCTCGCGGCGCCGCCCCACCCTCGTCAACCGCCGCCCTCGCATCGAAGGCCGCTGAGCAGGGCGATGCCGGGATCTTTCGCGCCGCGGTCGCCGACGTGAAGCGCTTGGCGCCGACCGGCCGCGCGGACGAGCTCGCGG
>Ga0187887_10000095_pt1 | contig 87383 bp, 59 predicted proteins | sample June2016WEW_7_10_FD_132977 | JGI IMG/M metagenome (GOLD analysis project Ga0187887, IMG submission 132977) | Peatland microbial communities from SPRUCE experiment site at the Marcell Experimental Forest, Minnesota, USA - June2016WEW_7_10 | ecosystem: Environmental > Terrestrial > Soil >... | reverse complement strand
GGCGGAGGCTCGACTGACGGCGCCGCAACCGGGGCTGGTGGTGCCGCTGGGCAACCCGCTGAGCGAAGAGGCCGGGGTGCTGCGGCCATCGCTGGTGCCGGGAATGCTGGGAATGATTGCCGGGAACCTGCACAGGGACGTGAGCGACGTGCGGCTGTTTGAGCTGGGCACTGTTTTCAGTGGGACGACGGAGAAAGTTGAGGAGCGGCCGGCTGTGGTCTTTGGAGCGGTGGGCAGTTTGCCAGAGCTGGGAGCGTTGCACGCTGCGCGGAACTTTGACTTTTTTGACGTAAAGGGCGCGGTGGAGCAGGTGCTGGCGCAGTTTGAGGCGCGGGCCGTTTACTTCGATCGTTTTCCTGCCGAGGCTGGGCTTACGCCGGGATGGCTGCATCCTTACCGGGCAGCGCGAGTGGCTGTTGAGGGCGCGACGGTGGGGTGGTTTGGGCAACTACATCCGAGCGTGGCTGCCGGGCGCAAGCTGAAGGAGCCGGTGCTGGTGGGCGAGCTTTATCTTGACCGGCTTTACAAGCTGCCGCTGCGCAGGCCTGTTGCCGAGGAGATTTCGCGCTTCCAGCCCGTGCGGCGGGATTTTTCGCTGATCCTGAATCGAAGCATCGGCTGGGAGGCGATCGACCGTGCTCTGGCCGGATTGCGGATTCCGGAACTGGTGGAGTGGAGGGTGCGGGAGGTCTTCCGCGACGCAAAGCTGGGCGCTCGGGAATATTCGCTGCTGCTGGGCGCTACATTTCAGGCCGCGGACAGGACGCTGCGCGAGGAGGAGTTGCAGAGCTTCCAGGCACGGTTGGTGGAGGCTGTTGGCAAAGTTGGGGCGCGGCTGAGAAGTTAGCGCAGGAATCACCTGGACTGGCGCTATACTGGCTCCGTCAAGCGCGTATTTGACGCGGAGGTATAGTAATGTCCCAAACATTCTGGGAGAATGAGGTCTCCGAGGAAATGCATACGGAGCAGCCGTTTACGGAGCCGCAAGCCGAGGCGCAAATGGCGGAGCATCAGCCGCAGCCCGAAGAGCCGCATTACGAGCCAGCGGCTGAGCAGGAGCCCGTCTCTGAGCAGGTTGCGGATTCGGGCGCGCTGGCCTTGAGTGGGGACGAATTTTCGGCGCTGGAAGAGCGCATTCTGCGCACGGTGAACCTGGTGAAGCAGGAGAGACTAAGCCGGGTTGATGCGGAGGAGCGCGCTGCCCAGGCAGAGGCCCAACTCCGCGAGCATGCACCGCTGGTTGAGAAATTGCAAAAGGAAGTGAAGGCGCTGAGCGCCGAGCGGGACCATGTGCGGCAGCGTGTGGAGCGGCTGCTGTGGCAACTGGATGCACTGGAGCTATAAGGTACGTCATGGAGGCAGGGCATGGCTGAGGAACAACGCGGCAATGCGACCGGTTACGTGACCGTTGAAATCTACGACCAGACCTATCATCTATTCGGCCAGGACTCGGCGCATATTCACCAGCTGGCTGAGCGTGTGGATGCGACGATGCGTTCCATAGCCGCGCAGGGCCGCACCGTGGACTCGCTGCGTGTGGCCGTGCTGGCCGCTTTGAATCTGGCCGATGAGCTTTCGCGGACCGGCGGAGCAGATCGAAAGCTGGGCCATGCGCGTGCGATGAGTCTGCGGGGACTGCTAGACGAGGTGCTAGAGGAAGAGCGCAGGACGGGATCGTAACTGGCGTCTCCGTTTTGGGCGTTCAGCCCCAAAAACGGCAGCTTGGCAACCTAGCACAATAAACCCCAGTTGCACAAGACTTGCAATTTCTTTCCAGTACCCCTACTATCCGCAATAGAAACCGGCCTGCAAAGCAGGTGGGTGGTCAACGCTGGTTGAACCAACATTCATGAACAGGGGCTCGACTCGACAATCGGTTCTGTGTGCAGTGTCCGCCAGTCCGGAATGCCTAATGAACCGCGGAGAGCTCCACCTTCCTTGGAAGGGTTCACCAGCGCATCGCTCACGGCCCAGTGGGTCGGATTCTACCTTCTTTCGCGATGACGGCGGCAACGGCTGACGGTTGGAATGCCGTATGCTGACTCAGTGGATCCAGTCCTCTCCCATCTCGGTTCAATTCTGATTCCGGCTTATGGGGCCTCGGCGGCCGTAGGCGTGCTGCTGGCACTTTTTCTTGCGCAGCGGACGGCACGCATTGCGGGCTTGAATACCGGGCAGGTGTGGAATCTGTGCGTGGTGGCGCTGTTTGCGGCGCTTGTGGGGCAGAGACTGCTGCTGGTGGCGCTCAATTGGAGTGATCTGCGGCTGCATCCCGCGTGGCTGTTGACGTTGGCCATGATTCATCATCCGCTGTTGGCGGCGGCGGGGGCGTTGGCCGGAACTGGGGCGGCGGTGCTCTATGCGCGCTCGCGGCGGCTGCCTCTTGCGAACACTGCCGACACGCTGGCTGCGCCCGTCGCGCTGGGCCTCGCATTTGAGCAACTGGGAGCGCTGCTGGCGGGGTCAGGATATGGGACTGAAGCCTCCGTTCGCTGGGCTGTGACCTATTCCAATCCATTGGCGGCGCGATGGAGCGGGACTCCGCTGGGTATTCCGCTGCATCCGGTGCAGGGGTATGCGGCACTGGGTTTCTTGACTCTTTCGATTTTGCTGTTGGTTTGGTTGCCGGAGAGACGGCGGCAGCGCGATGTGGCCGGGTTGTGGCTGCTGGGAACTGGGGTAGTGGTTTTTCTCACTGAGTTGTGGCGCGATCCGGAGGGCCGCGGCATGCTGCCTGGGGGTGCGCTGGATGGGCCGCAGGTGGCGGCGATCCTGATGGTGCTGGCTGGAGGGTTGGTGTTGATGGAGCGCGCTAGACCGGTTGGGGACAGTGGTTCCCCACCCATTCCGCAGAAAGAAGCGGAATGGATGGAACACGGAGCTTCTGATGGATCAGAAACGAAAACTGAAAGAGTGGGTGCGAACGGCGAGGCTTTCAATGACTGAATTAAGCACCATCGAAGTGCCAGCGGAGGCGAAAGGGCAGAGGCTCGACCAGTTCCTGGCGACCCAGCTTGAGGGAGTGAGCCGCTCGCGGGTGCAACTGCTGATGGAGCAGGGGGATGTGCTGGTCGACGGGGAGCAGGAAAAGGCATCGATGAAGCTGCGCGGGGGTGAGCGAATCGCGATTACCGGCGAGCCGCATCCTGCACCGCTGAAAGCTACGGCGGAAGACATTCCGCTGGATGTGGTTTTTGAGGATAAGGACCTAGCGGTAGTGAACAAGCCGGCGGGGATGATGGTTCATGCCGGGTCAGGGCAGAATGAGGACGCGCGCAACCGGGGGACACTGGTGAATGCGCTGCTGTTTCGTTTCAACAAACTCTCCACGACCGGCGGCGAGCTGCGCCCCGGTATTGTGCATCGGCTCGACAAGGATACCAGCGGGTTAATTGTGGTAGCCAAGAACGACCGTACGCACGCCGCGCTGGGGGAGATGTTCGCGAGCCGCCAGATGAAGAAGACTTATATCGCTTTGGTGCAGGGCGCAGTGGAGCGACAGAAGGGCACCATCAACGCCGGGGTGGGACGTGATCCGGTGCGGCGGACGCGGATGACCACGAAAACCCTGGGAGACGCGCGCTCGGCGGTTTCGCATTACGAGGTGGTGCGGCGGCTGGAGACGCGATTCGGCAAGTTCACGCTGGTCAGGGTGCGCATTGAGACCGGGCGAACGCACCAGATCAGGGTGCACATGGCCTCGATCGGCCACCCGGTGGTGGGCGATACGCTCTATGGCGGCTCAGGGCAACTGACGGACCAGGTGGCCTCGCAGGCGGCGACGTCAAAGGCCGCGCGACGCAAGGCTAATCCTGAAAGGCTGCGGCTGGGGCGGAATTTCTTGCATGCGGCAAGGCTTGAGTTCGCGCATCCAAAGACGGGTAAGCTGTTGGAACTGGAGGCTCCGCTGCCGATGGAGCTGGAGAGTTTTCTGGGCCTGCTGGAAGGCGCGGCTGAACCCGTTCCAAGCGGACGGGCCAGAAAGGGTTGAGGCGGATGCGATCGGGCGGGTACGGTTGCTAAAATAGGGAAGACATGACCAGAAAGACAACCTACCTCATGCTTGCCGCGGTTTTACTTTCAGCTGCGTTGGCGGCACAACAACCAGCAACTCCGGCGGCATCGCCGTCTGGGCAGGCCGCGCAGGCTCCGGCGGGTCAGGCTACGCCAACTCCGGCCGTGCAGGCTCCGGCGGCCCCACAAGCGGATGCTCAGACTGCGGAGCAGACCGATGTGAATACGCCCGTCATTCACATCACCGCCAATGAGGTCAACCTCATCTTCACGGTGACGGACAAGCATGGGCGCTACAATCCCAACCTGCAGCAGAGCGACTTTGCGCTGCTTGACGATTCCAAGGCGCCGGCGAAGGTGAACTCATTCCACCAGCAGATCAACCTGCCGCTGCGCGTGGGAATTCTCATTGATACCAGCACCTCGATTCGCTCGCGGTTTCAATTTGAGCAGCAGTCAGCGAATGAGTTTTTTCTTGAGATGCTGAAATCAAAGAGCGACAAGGCTTTCGTGATGGGGTTCGATGTGACGCCCACGGTGACCCAGGACTGGACCAACAACATCGACGGACTGGAGACGGGGGTGAACCGGCTTCGTCCCGGCGGCGGCACCGCGCTGTTTGATGCTGTTTACACTGCCTGCCGAGATAAGCTGCTGGACGTTTCGCGCGGGCAGGAGCCGACTCGCAAGGCCATCGTTCTGCTCTCGGATGGGGAAGACAACCAGAGCCGCGCCTACCTGGACGAGGCAATCAAGGAATGCCAGCGGGCGGAGACCATCATCTATGGGATCAGCACCAACTGGACTCCCAGCCGGGGCAAGGGCGATAAGGTATTGGCGCAGATGGCACAGGATACCGGCGGCCAGGTTTTCTTTCCGCCATCGGTGGAAGAGGTTGCGAACAGCTTCAAAGACATCGAAGAAGAACTTCGCAGCCAGTACGCTCTGACCTATACGCCGGCGGATTTCAAGATGGATGGTGCCTTCCGAACGATTTATCTCTACTGCAACGACAGGCACTACCAAGTTAGAGCGCGCAAAGGATATTTTGCGCCGCGGCAGTAGACTTTAGTTTGCGGCAGCCGAGCCCGGGGGTGCAGAAACTGATTCTGCCACCGGGCTCTTTCATTGCGTGAACCGGGCCGTTTTGTGACCGGCTGGCCTGACCGTACTCATTTTCGAAGCTCTTTTCAATGTGAGACTGGGCGAGTTCCGTTTCGGGATTATTCCGCGGCAACTGTCCATAATCGTCTCACCAACAGATTCTTTGCCTCCCGATTTCAGAAATTTTATTTTCCGCCGATGTAATGGAAGGCGGCGCTCCAAAACTGTTCGATGGGGTTGCTGAGCGGCTTACAAGATGCCGAGTTTGTCTGCTGCATGGGGACAAAAGGGTAAGCCGGAGTCGACTGGGCCGCGGAAAGAATGTGCGGAATGAGGGAGATGCGGTGATCCGGCAGGCGATATCGTGCGACATTTGCGGATCGGAGAAGAAGCTGACGAACCACTGGTTTGTGGCCTATGACCAGGGAGGGGAACTGCGGGTGAGCGGGTGGAACTCTCGCAATAAGCTGCGGCTGGGGTCGAAGCACCTGTGTGGGCAAACGTGCCTGCATAAGCTGGTGGACAATTTCATGGCCCAGGCGCTGTCGGCGCCGGCGCTGCCATCGGAAGAAGTAGTGGAGCAGGCCGCTGGCGCCGATTCCAGCTTGACTTCGAAATATGGAGAGATCGAGTCTTCAGCACGGCAGCTTACCCCGCCCGCGCTGGTCCCGTCGGCGCGTCCTCCTCTTCGGTTGCCGGTGGAGTTGGTTCCGCTGCCGGCCAAAGTCCGCTCCGATCCGGCAGCGGCTCTCGCTGAAGAGATGCCGCGTTATGCATCGCGCAACTGGCGTGCCGAAGCCTGGGACCGGGAGCGGGTGCGTGCATCACAAGCCGGCGAGCGGCGACCGATGCTAACCGCGCTGCGGCGTTCGGGTTCCTGATTGCGGAAGGGGAGTCTGCGCTTCCTATGCGCTTATAGCAGTGGCGGATTGCGCAACTATATGCATAAAGTCACTTTCGCCGAGAATGCGAATATGCTGACCCTTTTCAATCAACCGCTCAGCCTTCGTGTGTTTTGAACTCTTCTCGTGGCCAACAAGACGTCTCAAGTCCTGATCGCCCACGACCAGTAAGGTCGTGGGCTTCGTAACGCCGTCATCAACACGGCATCCCGCTGCTGCGGCCAGGTCTGCCGCTTCCTGACGGGGGACCGACAACGATCCGGTAAACACTAGAACATCGCCAAAAAATTCTCCCTCTGGGTTCCCGTCCCTTTTGCAGGTGGTCGGCCATTTGTTGAATGGGTTTTCATGGCTGGAAGTATGGATCGGCTGCTCCACGCGAGTAAGCCACTGCTCGGCGCTCAGACCGGTTTCGGCTATAGCGCGAAGGACCAGCAAACCAGCGCATCGGGCATCCTCAAGCGCATCATGGGCCTGATATTCGATTCCGAAATGGGCTGCCACATTTGAGAGTCCATATCCAGACCTGGAAAATAGCGGCCACGCCATTCGGACCACTCTTGCTGAATCGAGCCAAGTGTATTTGCATTCTGATAACCCGGAACGGTCGCATGCTCGCGCCAGGGCCACACGATCAAAAGATGTATGGGATACAACAATCTTGTTCTGCAATCGCGAATTGATCTGTGGAAAAGCCCCTTGCCACGTCGGAGCATCCACCACCATATACTCATCTATACCGTGAATGGATACGTTAGCATGACTGAAATAATCCTCAGGGTTAATTAAAGTTTTCCACGCTTCAGCCAATTCGCCATCGCGGAAAGACGCTATGCCAACTTGGCAGATACTCGACAAATTCGCGTTCGCGGTTTCAACATCGATTACGACGAAATCCATTTTCGTGCACTTCCAGGGGGTTGCTGCGTTTTCCCGCAGAGATTTAATTGCAGATGAGTCTGCAGATAATGTAACAGCTTCCTCAGTCTCATTGGATGGGCGGCTAGGGAAATAACATTCCGTCTTTCGTCTCTGGGGTAGGACCGGATTTTAGCAGCGTCAATAGCTCCGACTCATTGAGCACCGGGATATTAAGTTCATGGGCTTTGTCCAACTTGGAGCCGGCCTCCTCGCCAGCCACCACATAGCTGGTGTTCTTGCTCACAGATCCTGATGTCTTGCCACCGGCCGCCTCAATCATCCTCTTTGCTTCATCGCGCGCTAAGGTGGGCAATGTACCCGTAAGCACAAACGTAAGGCCGTTCAGTTGAGTTGACCGTTGTTTCTTCTCGGCCTTCATGTACACGCCGGAATCTTCAAGGCTATCAACAAGAGCCCGATTTGCTGGCTGAGCGAAGAACTCCACAATTGCCTGGGAGATGCGTGGGCCCACTTCTTCCACTCGCTCCAATTCCTCGGGGGATGTTTTGGCTGCCTTTTCGAGTGCCTTTATGTCTCCAAATTCCTCGGCCAGCAGTTCAGCGGTTCGTTCACCGACAAAGCGGATGCCCAGGCCTATCAGAACGCGGGCCAAGCCTGCGTGTCTTGAGACCTTAATCTCGTCGAGTAGGGTTTCAGTGGCTTTTGGGCCGAGTAAACGCTCTATTTTTGTCTCATCTAAATGAGTGACCTTGTTTTTGCGGGTGACCTCCTTCTCGAGCGAGAGTAATGCCTTTTCATCGAGCTTGTAGAGATCGGCGACGCTTTGCACCATGTGCTTTTCAAGCAACTGCTGCACCACCGCTTCGCCGAGGCCCTCAATGTTCATCACTCCACGCGAGGCAAAGTGGAGCAGGCTCTCGCGCAGCTTTGCGGGGCAGTCGGCGTTGACGCAGCGGTAGTCGACTTCGCCCTCGACGCGGACGACTTCGCTGTTGCATTCGGGGCAATGAGTGGGGAAGTGGAAGGCCCGCGTTCCCCTGGGATGGTCTGCGTCCTGAATGACTTCGACTACTTTGGGGATCACGTCGCCGCCGCGCTCGACCTTGACCCAGTCGCCGATGAGCAGGCCGAGGCGCTCGATGAAGTCGGCGTTGTGGAGCGTGGCGCGGCTGACGGTGGTGCCGCCGATGAAGGTTGGCGCCAGTTCGGCTACGGGGGTCAGCTTGCCGGTGCGACCTACTTGCACGGTGATACCGAGGACCTGGGTCACGTCTGATTTGGCCGTGAATTTGTAAGCAATGGCCCAGCGGGGAGCGCGGCCGGTGTAGCCGAGGCGCTGCTGGGTGGCATGGGAGTCGACCTTGAGGACTACGCCGTCGATCTCGTAGCCGAGTTTGGCGCGTTCGCTCTCGGCCTTCTCGATGAACTTCATCATGGCTTCGACGGAGCCGACGCGTTCTCGATGCGGGTTCACGCGGAACCCCAAAGTCGTGAGGGTATCAAGCGTAGCCGTCTGCCCGGCGGCAAAGTACTCGCCTTCCACGAGGAGAAAATATGCAAAGAAAACCAGCCGGCGGTTTGCGACGATACTTGGCTCGAGCGTGCGCAATGTTCCGGCGGCCGAGTTGCGGGGATTGACAAAGACCGGCAGCCCTTCGCTCTCGCGTTCCTCGTTCAAGCGCTGGAAGGCGGCCTCAGGCATGACCACCTCGCCGCGAATTTCGAGGCCCTTCGGGCTGTGGATCTTTTGGAGTAACTCTGCGGACAAAGAAAGCGGAACGCTGCGGATGGTGCGAATGTTTGAGGTTACATCTTCGCCGGTTTGGCCGTCGCCGCGGGTGATGCCGGTAACGAGGCGCGCTCCGCCGTCTTCCGATGCTTCATAGTGCAATGCAACGCTCAATCCGTCGAGCTTGAGTTCCGCAACGTACTCGACGGGAAGACTTCCAGCCAGTTCGCGAACGCGAGTATCCCAGGCGGCCAGCTCGTCGGCGGAGTATGCATTATCCAGGCTGAGCATGGGGCGGGAGTGGTGCACTTTTTTGAAACCCTCGGCCGGCTTGCCTCCGACTCGCTGGGTGGGCGAGTCGGAGGTCAGGAGCTCGGGATGCTCGGCTTCGATTCGCTTGAGCTCGTTCATCAGCGCGTCGTATTCGGCGTCGGTGATCTCCGGTGCGTCGAGGACGTAGTAGAGATGTTCGTGGTGGCGCAACTCGGCGCGGAGTTTTTCTGCGCGGCGGGCTGGGGCTGAGTCCGGGTTGGTTGGTTTGCCCATCGTGTGAATTATAGGATGCGCGCGGGGCAGGATAGTATGGTTTCGAGAACGTAAATGGAACCTGTAACCCACTTTCTTACTGGAGCTTGCATTGGCCGCGCGGGGTTAAACCGCAAGACGGCCTACGCCACGCTGACGGCAGTGCTGGCTGCCGAGGCCGCGGATCTGGATGTGCTGTGGTCGTTTGCCGGGCCGGTGGAGGAGTTGAAGCACCATCGCGGCATTACGCACACGTTGATTGCTGTGCCGGTGGTTGCTGCTGTGGTAGTGGGAATGGTTTGGCTGCTGGATCGGTGGCGAAAAGGGAGGCGTGCTCGTGGATCGAATTCGCTTGACCAACGTGTAAAAGCGCCTCCGGCGCTGCATTGGGGCTGGCTTTATTTGACAGCGCTGATTGCCGCGCTCAGTCATCTGCTGCTGGACTGGACGAACAACTATGGGTTGCGGCCGTTTTTCCCGTTCAATCCGCGCTGGTATGCGGGGAGTTTTGTTTTTATTGCCGAGCCGGTGCTGTGGGCGCTTTTTTTTCTGGCTTTGGTCATGCCTTGGATACTCGGTCTGGCTGATGCGGAGATCGGGGTGCGGCGAAAGGCCTTTCGCGGACGGGGATGGGCGGTTTTTGCGCTGACCGGCATGGTGCTGCTGTGGGGCTGGAGATGGATGGAGCAGGCGCAGGCTCGACGGATGCTCGAAAATGCGCAGGTAGCTGCCGCACCGGTGAAGCGCGTGGGACTGGAGCCTTACATGATCAACCCCTTCCGCTGGCACGCGATTCTGGAGACTGCGGATTATTATCAGACTGCGGAGATTGACACGCGGACCGGGGAGATTGTGAGCGATCCGCACCAGGACGTGCTTTATAAGCCGCCCGTTACCGCTGCTACCGAGGCTGCCAAACGCACCCTGCTGGGACAGGTTTATATGGACTGGGGGACGTGGGCCGTGGTGCGGGATGTGGGACAGGAGCCAATCCAGGGGATCAAGCTGCAACTTGAGCCGTGGGGGAAATGGACCACGGTGGAGTTTACAGATCTGCGCTTTGCTTACACCTTTTTGGGCACGGGTAGATCGAGCGGCCAAAGCCCGCTGAGCGGTTGGGTTTATATCGTGGATGGGCACGACGATGCGGGCGAGTCGATGAATGGGCGAGAGCAACGGTAAACTTTCTTTGTCTCAGATGGAAATTTATGTTGGCTTGGTAAAACGATTCGAGTTGACCCGGAGGCGCGCGGACCGCAAAATGGAGTCAGGTTCGCCGCTCGACGGAGCACTTCCCCCTGGGTCTGAGAGACCAACCCAGGAATCCAAGAGACTGAGGTTTCAAAATGGCTGCTTATTTACTGTTGCTGGTTGCCGTGTTGAGCCGTCTGCTGCCCCACGCGGGGTGGTTCAACTTTACCGCGGTGGGCGGCGCACTGCTCTTCTTTGGTGCGCGGCGGTCGTGGCGTGAGATGCTGGCTCCGCTGGCCGTGCTGATTGCCGCAGACTACTACCTGACCGTTTACGCCTACCACTACCGCTTTCAGTGGCAGGCTTATCTGCCTACCTGGGCCTGGTATGGGATGGCGATGGTGCTGGGTCAGATTCTGTTGCATGCGCGGACGACCTTTGTGCGCGTCGCCGCCGGAACGCTGCTGGGACCGACCTCGTTTTTCCTGGTCTCGAACTATGCGGTTTGGGCTGGCGGCGTAATGTATCCGCGCACACAGGGCGGGCTGGGCGCCTGCTTTGTGGCAGCTTTGCCGTTCTATCGCAACGACCTGATCTCGACGGCAATTGTTGCCGGGCTGGCGTTTGGGGTTCCGGTGCTGGTGCGGCGGATGAATCGGGTGTGGGGACAGGCTGCGCTGGCGGAGAAGTAGGGTTACGGCAGCGGAAGGTTAGCTCCCGCTGCGCGGGGTTAGCGGGGTTAGCACCGCTACGCGGTGTCAGCGGAGTTAGCAAGATAGCAAGTTGGCGGGTTTCGTGGGATGCCTGCGGCTTGCGTTGTGCGTGCGGAGCACTAATCGACCAGAAGCTTGCCCGCTCGTTTTTTTCTTATCAACCACCAGACAAAGCCAACCACCGCCAGGATGCCCACGATGGCCATCAGCTTGAGGGAGTGGTGCGCCACAAGGTCGACTGCGCCAGGTCCCAGCTTGAGCACCAGGAGCGAGAGGATCAGCCAGCGGAACATGCGGCCGGCAAAGACGGCGAGCATGAAAGGGAGGACTCGCATCTCAAAGACGCCCGAGGCGAAAACGAAGACCTTCCAGGGAGCGGGCGGCGGGAGCATGGAAGGAATCATGACGGCCAGGAACTCCTGGCGCTCGAATCGGGTGCGCAACTGCTCGAAGCGCTCGCGGTTGATGCGCTTGAGCAGGAAGAGCTCGCCGCCGGCACGGCCCAGGCCGTAAGGAAGCAGCCCGCCAATGGCCGACCCCGCGGCGGCCAGCAGGCAATAGAGCCAGAAATGGCTTTTGTCGTTCCAGATGTAGACGGCCAGGATCGCATCCATGGGGACGGGAATGGAGGAGGAATCAAGCAGCGCAACGGCCCCTACGCCCCAAAAGCCCAGCTTAGCCAGTGCCGGAAGCAGCACAAACTTCCATTTGGCCATGATTCTAGCTAGAAACGACTTCAAAAAGTGTCCCCTTCCGGCAGTTCATCCGTCTTATGATCAGGAACCATTGTACGAGCCGAACTCTGCCCACGAACATTCGCTGGGATGAGAGAATAGATAGGAAGGACTCAAACGGAGCCTACAGGCGGCGAGTGTGCCCAAGCTCCACGGGAACGAATGCCCTCCAGCGATACTCAAATCAACGAACCCAAGAGGCCGGACGACACCAGCCAGGACACCGGCAGCCCGGATCCGGATCAGGAGCCGCGCCCTACGCCGCCCCCTACTGTCGGCGGGTCGCGTTGGGTGGACTACGATACGCACGAACTGCTGACCATGATCAGCGAGATGGAGGACGAGCGGCGCTGGGCGCGGCTGCGCGAAGGCATCTGGATCGCAATTCTGTTGCACCTGGCGCTGCTCTCCGCGGTCACGTGGATTCCGAAGTACATTCTGAAAGTGCCGCAGGTGGTGGACAAGAACGACGCACTCAGGCAGCACAAGGATTTCACCTACCTGGATTCGCCGCCTGAGGCATTTCTGAAGACGCCGCCCAGGGTGGTCATCAAGCCGGTTCCGGTAAAGCAGCCTGTGATCGACAAGCAGACTTTGGAGGCGATGAACCGGGCGACAACTCCTGCCGCTCCCGCACCGCAGCCCTCTGCGCCTGCACCTGCGCCGCCTCCACCGCCTCTGTCCAACAGCCAGCCGACGATTGAAGCGCCGCACCCTGCGGCTGTGCCGGCGAGGCCCAACTTCGCCATGGGCTCGCTCAATCCGGCCGACCAGTTGCGGGATGCGATGAAGAATGCATCGCGCACCCCCGGCTCGGGCGGCGTGGGCAACCTGGGTTCGGGAGGACTTTCCCGTCATCCCGGGGCCGGCTCGGGCGGTATTCAGATTTTGTCCGATACGCAGGGCGTGGATTTCAGTTCATGGCTGCAGCGCTGGCATTGGGAGACGATGCGCACCTGGGATCCGTTGATTCCGGATGAGGTGAATGCGCCGATCATGAAACAGGGGCAACTTCAAATCCGTTTCAAGGTGCAGCCGAACGGACGGATTATGGACGGCAGCATGGTGCTGGAAGGGAGCTCAGGCGATACGGCTCTGGATCGAGCGGCCTGGGGCGCGCTGGTCGGCTCGAATTATCCGCCGCTACCACACGATTTCCATGGGCCTTATCTGGAGCTGCGCGCGCTGTTTATGTACAACATCAAACCTGAATAAGCCGGCAAGAACAGAGCCTGGTTAATCGTCGTCTAATCGTTACAATCTAATGACAATTCAGTGATGTGAGAACTGCAAAATGGCATTGATCTGGGTCTAAACTCAACACAGACGGCGCCGCCCAGGCTTCCCTTATTCCCCCAATCCTCAACGGCGGCGCATAAGGAGCCCCCATGAACATGAATCAATCAAGAGGATACTTTTGCTTGAAAATCGCTTCAGGCATGTTTGCGGCACTGGTCCTGGCAGGCGCATTTGCTCCGTCGAGGGCGGCTGCACAATTCCCCCCAGCATTTGTTGACTTTGGCCCCGTGCTCATATCAGACCAATACAACAATCGGGTCATCGAGGTGGATAGATTTACGCACCGGGTTCTTTGGAGGTTTGGAGACGGCTCTGACGTTCCCGGGCCTCACAGCGTCGTGGGCGTCAACGATTCGGAGAGGTTCGGCGACTACACACTGATCTCCGGCACGGGCATTCCACCGAGCAGTCCGCCGCTGCCAGGCTGTTCGGACTCTGTGGACGGCTGCCCTGATAACCGCGTGTTCATTGTGGACCGGGAAGGCAATGTCGTTTGGCAATACGGCCAGGCGGGCGTCACCGGGTTTGGTCCCAACGAACTGAATACGCCGGTGCAGTCTTTGATTCTTGACTGTTTCCCGTGGCATCCCGGGCTCCACGTGCTCATCACCGACCAGGGAAATCAGCGCATCATTCTGGTGAGCAAGAATGGGAATATTGTGTGGCAATACGGTACGACCGGTGTGTCTGGGGCTGGGCCCAATCAACTCAATAACCCCAACAGCGCCGAAGTCCTGGAGAACGGCCACATCCTCATTGCGGATGAGAACAACAATAGAGTCATCGAGATTACGGTGGAAGGCAACATTGTGAAGACGTTCACCGCACAAGGCACCATCAGCGGGGCGGCCTTTGCAAGCCGGTTGCCGAATGGAGATACGCTAATTACCGACGGGAACAATAATCGGATTGTGGAGGTGGACAGCAACGACAATGTTGTGTGGCAGTATGCGACCAACACGGGTGCGGGCAGCAATCCAAATCCGCTGCCGTCGCGCGGAATTCGCCTGGCAAACGGCGACACGCTGATCAGCGACCAGTATAACAACCGCGTGCTTCAGGTGACTCGGGGCGGCAAGATCGTCTTTCAGCAAGGCATGATCAACGTGGGCGGCGATGGCTTCAACCAACTCAACGGCCCTTACGACGCAAAACAGATCGGCGACTTTACCGGACTAACGCCGCCGCCGACTCACCATTGGTGATACAGGTCCATCAGCAGGCTGTAAAGGGCAAGCGAACAAACATATAGAGTGGACGGAATCCAGTGATTTTAGGGCCGGCTTTTTTTGAAGGCAGTGCCGGCCCCGTTCAGTTTTTCCCCGGAACGGGAGATCCGCGTTAAAATTTATTTGAGTTCTATGCGCAGTCACCCTGCCATTTCCGGCATGCCTATGCTCAGGCGATTTCGCCGCGGACGGCGTGACCGTGGACGGCTTTCTTCCCACTGAGTAATCTGATTTGGTTGATTTGTGGTTCCGAGTCTCCCGCTGCGGTGGGCAGACTCTGGGATTCATGGCGTCCAGCTGCCGGCCTTCTTCGCGCGGCGGACTCCTGACGTTGACTTACAGAGTTCCTTCCGCCCGTGCGCGGATAGAAAGGCACATCCCGAGATGAACAGCTTTGATAGCAAGGCGACGCTCCGTTCCGGTGATCGCGACTATACGATTTATCGCCTGCCGGCATTGAAGGCGCGCGGCTTCAATCTGAGCCGGCTGCCCTTTAGCCTGAAGATTCTGTTGGAAAATCTGCTGCGCCGCGAAGATGGCGTGAACGTGACCGCTGGGGATATTGAGTTTCTGGCTCATTGGGACGCAAAGGCCGAGCCTAGCCGGGAGATCGCCTATATGCCGGCGCGGGTGCTGATGCAGGACTTTACCGGCGTGCCCGCGGTGGTGGATCTGGCCGCGATGCGCGACGCCATCAAGACTCTGGGCGGCGATCCGGAGCGGGTGAATCCGCTGGTCCCGGCAGAGTTGGTGATCGATCACTCCGTACAAGTGGACGAGTTTGGCGCCGTGGGCGCTCTTGCGGCCAATACTTTGTTGGAATTCCAAAGAAATCGGGAGCGGTATGCATTTTTGAAGTGGGGACAAACGGCTTTTCGGAATTTTTCGGCCGTTCCGCCGGGGATGGGAATTTGTCACCAGGTGAATCTTGAATACCTGGCGCGCGTGGCGTTCACCGCAGAGATTGATGGGGAGTGGTTTGCTTATCCCGATACGGTGGTGGGAACTGACTCGCACACCACAATGATCAACGGGCTGGGCGTGCTGGGTTGGGGAGTGGGCGGGATTGAGGCCGAGGCGGCGATGCTGGGGCAGGCTGTGAGCATGCTGGTGCCGCAGGTGGTGGGTTACAAGCTGATCGGCAAATTGCGCGAAGGAGCGACGGCGACAGATTTGGTGCTGACGGTGACCCAGGCGCTGCGCAAGCTGGGAGTTGTTGGCAAGTTCGTAGAATTTTTTGGGCCAGGAGTAGCGGAGCTACCTTTGGCGGATCGGGCGACGATCAGCAATATGGCGCCTGAATACGGGGCTACGTGCGGCATTTTCCCGGTGGACGCGGAGACGCTGCGCTATCTGCGGCTGACAGGGCGGAGCGAGGAGCGGATTGCACTGGTGGAGTCTTATTACAAGGAGCAGGGGCTGTTCCATACTGCCGGCTCGCGGGAGGCTGAGTATACGCAAACGCTTGAGCTGGATTTGGGCGAGGTGGAAGCCAGTGTTGCCGGACCGAAGCGTCCGCAGGATCGCGTGCTGCTGAAGGATGCGGCGGAAAGCTTCAAGCAGCAGTTGCCGGCTTTGCTGGCGCCTACGGCTGAGCCGCTGGGCTCGCGGACAGCGGATGAGTGGAAGCGTGGGAATGTGACCGATGCCTGTGTTGCGGAGAAGGTACCGGTGCATTTGACCACTACCGTGAAGGAGCGGTTTGGGGTGGATCCGGATAAGTATCTCGATCACGGATCAGTGGTGATTGCGGCGATCACGAGTTGTACGAATACTTCGAACCCATCGGTGATGGTGGCGGCGGGGATTCTGGCGAAGAAGGCGGTGGAAAAAGGACTGACTGTTCCGCCGTGGGTGAAGACTTCGTTGGCGCCGGGATCGCGGGTGGTTACCGATTACTACGCCAAGGCCGGACTGCTGCCGTATCTTGAAAAGCTGCGCTTCAACGTGGTTGGTTATGGCTGCACCACTTGTATCGGCAACTCCGGACCGCTGCCCACCGACGTTTCAAAGAGCATCGATGAGCATGGGCTGGTTGCGGTGAGCGTGTTGAGCGGCAATCGCAACTTTGAAGGGCGCGTGAATGTTGACGTGCGGGCTAATTATTTGATGAGTCCGCCGTTGGTGGTTGCCTACGCGCTGGCTGGGCGGATTGGACACAACTTCGAGACGGATCCGCTGGGCAACGACGAGGCGGGAAAGCCAGTTTATCTCAAGGATATTTGGCCCACGCAGGGTGAGGTGGCAGCGGCGATTGAAAAGGGTTTGTCTAGCGAGAGCTTTCGCAAAGAGTACGCAACGGTGAGTTCGGGCGACGCGAATTGGCAGGGACTGAAGTTTCCTACCGGCGACGTTTACCAGTGGGAGCCGGATTCGACTTATATCCGCAAGGCGCCTTATTTTGAGGGGATTAGCCCGACTCCCGCGGCGGTTACGGATATCGCTGGAGCGCGCGTGCTGGCGGTGCTGGGCGACTCGGTGACCACCGATCACATTTCTCCGGCGGGATCGATCAAGGCGAATGGTCCGGCAGGTAAGTATCTGGCGGAGCATGGAGTGAAGCAGGCGGAGTTTAACTCCTATGGGTCGCGACGCGGGAATCATGAGGTAATGGTGCGCGGCACCTTTGCCAATGTGCGGCTGCGCAACAAACTTGCGCCGGGAACCGAGGGCGGCGTAACGCGGCTGCTGCCGGAGGGCGAGCCAATGTCGATCTTCGACGCCAGCACGAAGTATGCCGAGCGCGGCGTGCCGCTGATTATTTTGGCGGGCAAGGAGTATGGCTCCGGTTCTTCGCGGGACTGGGCGGCGAAGGGGCCGAAGCTGCTGGGCGTGCTTGCGGTGATTGCAGAGAGCTATGAACGCATTCACCGGTCGAATTTGGTTGGCATGGGGATTTTGCCGTTGCAGTATGAGGAGGGAGAAAACGCGGAGTCGCTCGGGCTTACCGGAGAAGAGACTTATGATATTCTCGGATTTTGTGATCGGCTGAATTCGAAATTTGAGAACGGGCGCACGGTTGCGGTGGTTGCAACCTCCGCGGACGGGAAGAAAAAGAAGTTCGAAGCCGAGATACGCATCGATACTCCGCAGGAGATTGAGTACTACAAGCACGGCGGGATCTTGCAGTATGTGCTGCGGCAGTTGGCGGCGAAGTAGTTGGGATCCCGTACCTGGCTGCAAGAAATCTTCGGTTTGCCGGTCATCCGGCCTTGACTCGAGAATCCGCGATCTGCTGCTCGTGTGGGTTGAATCCAACGCAAGCAAGCCATCATCAAAAGTGCGATCCGAATTTGGCGGCTGTCACGAACCGACGGCGAACCAGAAGGAGAGTTCCGGATGTCGGCCTCTAATTCAGATGCTCTTGTGGTTTATGGCGTGACAGGCGATCTCGCTCACAAGATGATCTTTCCCGCACTCTATGCGATGGTGAAACGCGGCGCCCTCAACATTGCAGTTGTCGGCGTCGCGTTTCCGAAGTGGACACTGGAGCGCCTGCAGAAACGAGTGACGCACAGCATCGAGCAATCAGGCGGAATCGATAATAAACGGGCCTTTCATCATCTTCTATCGCTGCTCAAATATGTAAGTGGGGATTATAACGACAGCGATACATTCGCGTCGATCAAGCAATCGCTGGGGAGAGCGCGCCGCCCCGCACATTACCTTGCGATCCCGCCCTCGCTCTTTGAGACCGTCATCGAAGGGCTGGGAGCAGCGAAGTTGGCCGAGAATGCGCGGGTCATTGTCGAGAAGCCGTTTGGACGAGACTTGGCTTCGGCTCGCGCGCTGAACCGAATGGCGCGGTCGGTTTTCCCTGAAGAGGCGATCTTTCGCATTGATCACTTCCTGGGGAAGGAAGCGATCATGAATATCCTTTACTTCCGCTTCGCTAATTCATTTCTCGAACCCATCTGGAACCGCAACTACGTCTCCAGCGTGCAGATCACTTTGTCAGAGAGCTTCGGGGTCGGGAAGCGTGGCAAGTTTTACGAGTCCGCGGGCTGCTTGCGGGACGTTATCGAGAACCATCTCTTTCAGATTGTCGCGCTGCTCGCCATGGAACCGCCTGCAGGCCGGAATTTTGGAGCAGTGCAAACTGAAAAGGCAACGGTACTCAAGGCTATGCGTCCTTTGAAATCCGCTGACATGGTGCGCGGCCAATACGCGGGGTACCGGCAGGAGAAGGACGTAGCAAAGAACTCCGATGTGGAGACGTATTGCGCGCTCCGGCTATTTATCGACTCATGGCGTTGGGATGGCGTGCCGTGGTATCTGCGCTCGGGCAAGTATCTTCCCGATACGGCGACCGAGGTTGTGGTGGAGCTGAAGCCGCCGCCAGAAAAGCTCTTCGCGGATGCAGCGGCGCCCGGGGCCCAAGGCGATTATCTTCGCTTTCGGCTCTCTCCCAACGCAGCGATCGCACTCGCCGCACGCGTCAAGCTTGCAGGGGAAGAGTTTATCGGTGAACAGCGAGAGCTATATTTGCAGGAAGAACAAGCGGGAGAAGAGGCGCCTTACGAGCGGCTACTGAGCGACGCCATGAAAGGTGACAGGGGGCTCTTCACTCGCGAAGACGCTGTGGAAGCCGCATGGAAGGTGGTCGATCAGGTACTGAAACACCATCCACGAGTTCGCCCCTACAGGCGCGATACCTGGGGGCCGAAGCAGGCCGATGCATTGATCGCAGCGGACGGCGGCTGGCATAATCCCGGCGGTTAGATTGGGCAACCGGCTTCAGGAATGATGGCCTGACTCCGAGGATAGGTTCTCAGCGCGCGGGGAAAAGAAGCGCTCGCTTTCTCTCTTTTCGCCCAGGACGTGGAGGCGGAGGAAATTGGTGGAACCTGACTTGGTGCGGGTGCCGGCTACGATGGCAATCACCTCGCGGTTGCGGACGAAGCCGCCCTGCTCGAGCATCTTCTCCGCCAGTTCGACCAGTTCCTCGGTGGTATAAACCTTGGGGCAAAGAATGGGAGTTGCGCCCCATAGCAGGTTGAGACGATTGATGGTGACTTCGATGGGGCTGAGCGCATAGAGCGGCTTGGTGGGGTGGTACTTCGAGAGCAGGCGGGCGGTCGATCCCGACTCAGTGAAGAGCGCGATGGCGCGCAGGTCAAGGTCGTCGGCGGCGTGGGCCGTAGCTTCGCAGATGGTCTCCGCGATGGAGAGATGGCGCCTGCGTTCGCGGGCATCAGAGCGGCTCTCTTCCCGGATGTGAAATTCTGCTTCAGCGACAATGCGGGCCATCATGGAGACCGTTTCAACCGGGTATTTGCCGATGGCCGATTCGCCGGAGAGCATCACAGCGTCAGTACCGTCGTAAACGGCGTTGGCAACGTCGGAGACCTCGGCGCGTGTGGGCCGAGGGTTCTCAATCATCGATTCGAGCATTTGCGTGGCAGTGATGACCGGCCTGCGGAACTCGGCGGCGCGGCGAATGACGTGCTTTTGAATGGCGGGAACCTGCTCGGGCGGAATCTCGACACCGAGATCGCCGCGGGCCACCATGATGCCGTCTGCAACGGTTAGGATTGCATCGAGGTGCTCGATGGCCTGGGGCTTTTCGAGCTTGGCGATGATCCAGGTTTCAAAGCCGTATGCGGAGACGCGGTTGCGCACCAGGCTTACGTCTTCAGCGGTGCGGACGAAGGAGACGGCGATTGCATCGACGCCGTTCTTGAGCGCGAACTCGAGATCATCAGAATCTTTTTCAGTCAGAGAGGGAACGAGCACCGGAATGCCGGGAAGATTAATGCCTTTGTGCTCCCCTAGCAGGCCGCCGTTGACGATCTCGCAGACCACGTCTCCGCCCTTCACTTTTTGAACGCGCAACTCGATAAGGCCGTCGGAGAGCAGAATGCAGGAGCCTTGATCGACGTTTTCCGCCAGAGTTTTGAAAGTGGTGCCCACCAGGGCTGCCGTGCCCGGAACTTCGCGTGGAGTAATGGTGAGTATCTGGCCGGCGATGAGCAGCACTGGCTTGTGATCCTTCAACTCGGACGTGCGGATCTTGGGTCCCTGGAGATCGGCCAGAATGCAGAGGGATTTCTTCTCCTCTTGGCTCACTTTGCGGATCAATTGGATCATCGCAAGTTTTTCCTCGTGCGTACCATGGGAGAAATTCAGGCGAACGACATCGACGCCGGCGCGGACCAGGTCGCGGAATACAGGCTCGGTGTTCGAGGCCGGACCGAGAGTTGCGACGATCTTTGCGCGGCGTTGAGAGGCAGAGCCGGTGTGGCTTGGTTCAGAAATTTGCATGGGGAAGCCTCCAAAGAAAAACTTCGGTTGAGGGATAAAGTTGGAAAATGGGCGACCTTCTTTATTGTATATGGTGGCTTGAGTGTAATCCCACGGTCATTATGAATTGCTTATGACGATGTTTTCATCATGGTTAAAACATAATGAGACAGGTGCAAATGCGCGTATCACTCGACACCACCGCAACGCATTCATGAAGACTGACATATGTGGGGTTGTGGTTTCCCAGAGGTCAAAAAAGAGACCCGGGGCACGCACTTTTGTCCTTCGACTCCGCTGCGCTTTGCTCAGGATGGCAGCGTTCTGGTGGTGCTGTCAGATTCTGCGGGAATGTCAACCTGCTCCTGGCGCTCACGGAAAAGGACGCCATTCAGTTCCGCGCCCAGCAGCGCGCTGAATGAGGTGATGTAAAGCCAGACCAGGGTTGCGATGCCGGCCCCGAATGAGCCATAGAACATGGAATAGTTGGCGATTCGCGTGACGTAAATTCCAAAGGCCAGCGTGGTGATAAACCAGGCGAGCGCCGAGGCAATTGCGCCGGGAAGCACCGTGGACCAATGCTCCTTAGTTCTAGTGCCGAAGTGGTAAATGGCAGTGAGTACAGTTGTGCTGGTGACCAGGGCCACAGCCCAACGCGCCATTCGCCACAGGAAGAGCACGATGTGGCGCAACTCATGACGTGCGTTGTCAATCATCCAGGACTCGATCTGGCGACCGAAGATGATGACCAGAGTGGCCAGCGCCATGGGGACCAAAGCGATGAAGATGAGAACCAGAGCGCGCGCCCGCCGCTCCCAAAAGCCCCATGCGTCGCGGGAGAGCCGGTATGCGCGGCGAAAGCCCTCCATCATCGACAGCACCGCACCCAGGGCCGCAAAGACGCTGAGCAGGCTGCCGGACAAGACCAGTTGCAAGGAGAGGGTTCGATGCGTATGAAGCGTGTATTGGAACATGTCCATTGAGTCGGCGGGTAAGAACTGTGCAAGGACGGAGCGGAACTCACCCACCAGATTGGGCCCTTCCGGACTTTGGGCCAGCAGAGTGGCAATCACCATGAGCGCGGGGAACAACATCAGCATTCCAGAGTAGGCCACGGCTTTGGACGTGTTGATCACGTCGTCGTCAAAGGCATGCCACAGGACTTTCCGCAGATAAAGAAAAAATTGATTCATTCGTGTCAAAGGCAAGAGTAGATCATTTGCGGGGCTTGCGGCTACGTTTCTTCGCTTTCGAGTTTAAAAAACAGTAACGCAAGGCGGGTGTGAAAGATCAAATGAGGTGCGAAGAGATCGGCAGGGTCGCCGCGGGGGCTTCTGACGTTTATTTCGCAAACGATTTATCATTATCGAGCTATGAAAATCTTTTCAATTCGCGCTCACAACGCAATTCTGCCGCTGGTGTTGCTATGCGGTCCTAGCTGGTTTTCAGCAGCGGCCCAGACCAGCCCCGTTCCCAACCCTCAACTGGCGTCGAAAGAAGTGAATGCCCGCGTCGAGGCGTTGCTGAAAAAGATGACGCTGGACGAGAAGGTTGGGCAGTTGACGCAGTATGTGGTGGGGGTAGGCGAAGGACCTGGCGGTACAGGCACGAACTACGAGGAAATGGTGGCCAAAGGGAAGGTGGGCTCGCTGATGGGCCTGAACGATGCGGAGGCGACCAATCGCTATCAGCACATCGCGGTGGAAAAATCGCGGCTGCATATTCCCCTCATCTTCGGGCGCGACGTGATTCACGGGCACCGAACCACATTCCCGGTGCCGCTAGCGCTGGCGGCGAGTTTTGACCCTTCGGCGGTGGAAACTGTGGCGCGATTTGGCGCAACAGAGGCTCGGGCGGATGGGTTGGCCTGGGTTTTTTCTCCCATGGTGGATATTGCCCGCGACCCGCGGTGGGGGCGCATCGTCGAGTCAGCCGGCGAAGATCCTTATCTGGGTTCGGCGATGGCTCGCGCGTGGGTGAAGGGCTACCAGCAGGACGATCTATCTAAACCTGACTCCGTCGCCGTGAGCGTGAAGCATTTTGCCGCATACGGCGCTCCCATCGCGGGGCGCGACTACAACGCAGTGGATATGAGCGAGATCACGTTGCGGCAGGTTTACCTTGAGCCATATCGCGCGGCGGTGGAGGCCGGCGCGGCTACGCTGATGAGCGCGTTCAACTCGATCAACGGCGTTCCCGCTTCAGCCAATCCTTTTACGCTGACCGAGATTCTGCGCAAGGAGTGGGGCTTTGAGGGCTTTGTGGTCTCCGACTGGGATGCAGTGGGCGAACTGCGCGACCACTCCATTGGCGCGGACAACGAAACCGTGGTGCGCAAGGCGCTGGAAGCCGGCGTGGATATGGAGATGAAGGGCATTCTCTACGGAACGCTTATCGTGTCCCAGGTGCGATCGGGGAAGATTCCTGAGAGCGTGGTGGACGAGGCGGTGCGGCGCATACTTCGGGTTAAATTTGCGTTGGGTCTCTTCGATCGGCCTTATACTCCGTTGGGGCCGGCATACGATGCTACGCCGGAACGCCGTGCCGCGGCTCGCAAAGTTGCCGATGAGACTTTTGTCCTGCTCAAGAACGATCCGGTAGAGGGTTTGGGTACGTTGCTGCCGCTCTCCGCAAAGGTGAAAAAAGTCGCCTTGATCGGGCCGCTGGCCGACAACAAGAAGGAAATGCTGGGCGCCTGGGCCGTTGCCGGGGATCCCAAATATGTAATTACGCTCAGGCAGGCTCTCGAAGAGCGGTTGGGCGATCGGCTGCTCTACGCACAGGGCTGCGGTTTGCTCTCAGGAGAAGATGCGAGGGACCTCGAAGAGCTCGCAAACGGCCGGGCGGGTGGCGAACTGCCGATTCCGGACGATGATCGCACCATCGCCGAGGCGGTGGAGACGGCTAAGAAGGCCGACATTGCCATCCTTGCGTTGGGCGAAGACACAATTTTCATGGAAGGCGAAGCCGCAAGCCGGGTTCACCTGGGCTTTACTGGCGCACAGGAACAACTGTTGGAGGCAGTGGTGGCCACCGGTAAGCCCGTGATCCTGGTGGTGCTGGCTGCCCGTCCCCTGGAGATGAAGTGGGCCGCCAATCATGTGCCCGCAATGCTTGAAGCCTGGAGTCCAGGCATCGAAGCCGGGCACGCCGTGGCCGATGTGCTCTTCGGTGACGTGAACCCCTCGGGCAAACTTCCCGCAAGTCTGCCCCGCGCTGTGGGACAGGAGCCGCTTTATTACGCGCAACTTCCCACCGGAAGGCCGGCGCATGGGGACCTTAGCCGGATGCCGAGCGGTCATGACGACAGATTTATGTCGCGGTATGTAGACGAGGAAAATTCAGCGCTGTATCCCTTTGGGTGGGGATTGAGTTACACGCGGTTCAGTTACTCGCAGCCCACCGTCAGCCGCGCGGAGGTGCCTGCGCGGGAGGTGGTTGCTTCAGGACATAGTCCGGTGGTTACGGTGGGCGTGGACGTTAGAAATACTGGCAGCGTGGCCGGGACTGAGGTGGTTCAGCTCTATATCCGCAATACGGCGGCCAGTGTGGAGCAACCGGTCAGGGAACTGAAGGGCTTTGCGCGCATCACTCTCGCTCCCGGCGAGCAGAAGCACGTGGAGCTTCCGCTGGGCTTTGACGAACTGAACTTTTATAATGTCGAGGTCAAGCGGACGGTCGAACCGACTACCTATAAGATCTGGGTCGGAGGAAGCTCGCTGGCTACGGCGGAGACGAGTTTGCAGGTGGATTAAGAACAGCGAATGTGTAGTGAAGGATCGCACCGTTCATCTTCGGCAAGAGCTGGGATGAACGGTGCGATTTCTTATTTGCTGTCCTGTGAGGCTAGAGCTTCTCGGACAAGATGGTGAGACATATGAGTGTCGGGGAGTAGGAGAGAATTTCTGAATGATTCTCTCGCCTGCTCCTTTTGGTTGAGGGCAGCCTGCAGCATGCCGGCGGCATACCACCATGGGCCTGTATAGGTGCTGGTCTCAATATGGTTTTCCGCAGCGGCTAACGATTCTGTCAGCTGCCTGTCCGACGTCACTGAATCATAAGTGCCCAGAGCTTTTTCCGCCTGGATCGCCCACACCTGGTCAGCGGGATCGGTACCTGCGGCAGCTTTATGCAAAAGATCATCAGACTCTTTTACCTGCCCGCAGCTTCGCGCAATATCGGCCAGCTTGACATACTCTCGCGACGACGCCCTATGCATGTTGGTTCTCAGTTGCTCTTCTTTGAGGAAATCTTCAGCCTGCTTGCAGCTGCTCTCTTTGGCCCACGCATCAGCCTGCATCAGCCCGATCTCCAACAGCACTTCTTCCGACGTGGTCCCTAATTCTTCACTTGGGAAGAAGCGATCTTTGAAGAGCGCCAGTGCCTGCTGATATTGTTTTGCCTCGGCAAGCGTCAATGCGAGTTGGTAGACGAGGCTTGCAGGCATCTTCGAATTTGGAGCATCGGCTGAAGGATATTTGGATAACATTGCCGCGCGTTCCGTAGCCGGCGCACCTGTGAGGCTTATTGCCGCATCCAGGCCGATGTATACCGCAGCGTTGTTGGGATCGTTCCGCATGCCCTCACGGAAGGACTCCAGCGCGCGCTGCGGGTCGCGATTCACCTTCAGCAATGCATTCCCCATATCGACATCAACCACGGGCATACGCGGCGCAAGTTCCTTTGCCGCTGCCCAGTGGGCTATTCCTTCGTTGCTCAATCCCTTGGAAAAAAGCAGCGTTCCTAACAGGTAATGAGCGATAGCGTTTTTTCCATTTGCCGCGAGCGCTGCCTGTAGTACAACCCTATCGGTATCGGACGATGGAAAAACGAGGTCGGGAGACAGGTTCGCCACTTGCCAGTTCTGGGGTGCATCGGAGCCGAGTTTTTGTTTGCAGTAGGCAGAGTAATAACGAACCAGCGGATGATTTTGCGGCAAAACCGAGCCAGGTTCACTCTGGTCAGCGGCTACGGGCAAATAGGTTCGATCCAAAACGTCCAAAGCATTGCGATAGAGTCCGAGCCGCATATACTCGGCAGCCACGCGCAGTACGCGGTAAGGGTCCGCGGCTAAATGTTGCAGGTCCGGCTTACCTGTGTCTTCTTCCAGAAAGTCACTCGTTGGGTCGGCCGTCAGTCCGAGGTTTGCCAGGCGGTCTGCTTCAGAGTTCTCGCCCAGCGCGCGCGTTACCGCTTCCAACTCTTCCTGCGCACGAAGATTCGCCGGCTCAGCGGTCACTGCAACTTTCAAGTAGGAAGTAGCATCCTGCAGCTTGCCCTCTCTCGCACTCAGTTCGCCCAGCTTGATCGCAGCCGGCGAACGCAGATCAGCCTGGCGGTAAGCAACCTCATAGAACGTTTCCGCGTCGCGAGTGTGATTCAGATTTTCTTTTGCAATTCCCAGATAATAGGCAATCTCTGAGTTGGGAGTGTCGCGTTTATGCGCAAGATTGAGCAAGCGGTCTGCTTCTTCATACCGCTGGAGCGATACAGCCAATCTGCCCGCGGCAATCTGGAGCGATTGACTCTGGGGGAATTTCTCCAACGCAGTTTCATAGGCTCCAAGCGCAAGCAGAACTTTTCCGTTCAACTCCAGATTCTTTCCCAACTGCAGCCAATCGTCTTCCGATCGTTTCGCCGGTTCAGGAATTTGCGCCGGTTGCTGATGCCCTACTTTGATCGACGATTCCGGGTCCCAATCGTAATCGCCATCAGTCTGGTTTAGCAGTGAGCGGCCTGCATTATCCCTCAATTCGAAGGTCACCTTGCCAGCATCTTTCGGAGAGACCGTTTTCGACCAGGTTTTCCCGGGAGCAAGATCGGCGGTGCCGCTCCAGAGAGCAGTTCCATTCTCCGACAGAGAAATCTGCGCGCCTGCTAGATGCTCGTTCACATTCAAAGCGACTGATACCTGAGAGCCGCGAGTATCGAAATAAACCACGCCAACTTTGTTTGCACGGGAAATTCCGCCCGTTCCGCGTACTGGCATCCAGTACTCGCTGAAGTGGATGGAGTGTCCAGGCTCGAGAAAGGCGAATGTTTCCTGATTGCGGAAGAGCCCGCCCTGCACTTCAACGCACGCTGTGTTGTCGTCGGAAAGAGCCTTGCGCCATTCAAGGCCGGCAGCGTCGGCACCCCACGACCAGGTTTTCTTTCCCGGCAGATCCCGATACTCCGCGAAGTGGGCGGTTCCCGTCTGCGTCTTCGGATTCCAGACTCCCATGAATGGCTCGTGGCTTCCATGCACAAAGAGCGAAACCGGCCCGTTGGTTTCGTCTTTGATTAAACTCAGGTCACGGCCTTGCGCATCGATAGGCCAGGGGTAGATGTCAGTGAATCCGTGCGAAGCTACAAAGCGCATCGGGTATTCGATGCGGGAATCATCCCACACCTGCACTGCGGCGTTGTTCCACCAGTAGTAGCGATGGCGAAGGTCGCTACGGTTATAGAGTGTTACTCGCTGCTCCAGCAGCGTTGAGCCGGGCTTCAAAACCAGTTCAACAGTCCATTGCATGCCGTACACGCGATCGATATTGCTTACCCATACCGAAGCGCCGCCGTCATCATGGGCGGCATAGGCGAAGTCCACAGGCGATGCCGATGCCCAGTTATGCGAAATGGGGAAGTTGAATTCCACGCCGAACTCCGCCCATGCGCCACGATACCCAACCTGGGCCAATTTGATGGAAGAGTTGGCATAGAACATCGGCTGGCCGCTGATTTTATCGATGCAGGTATAAAGGCGGCCGCCGAAATCCGGGAGCACCGTGCACTTCAAATATTCATTTTCAAGAAATATGGCGCGCCATGTGTGATCCGCTTTGACGCCGGTTAGATTGGTTCTCATGGTATAGGGATAGTTGATGCGGTTGGTTGCATAGATATCGAATGGCGGATTCGGATCGGGCTGTCCTTCCTGGTAAGTGGGTAGTGCAAGTGTGCCTTGCCACACCTTCACTTGAGCTGCGAGGGGGGAATAGGTTGCTGAGAGCGTTGCCACCAGCAGGAGTGCAAAGAAGGAGCGTTTCATCATTATGTTTACCTTTCATTCGGAGCTGTTTCTAAAGAGCGGAGCCGCACAGGATTGTTGGGTCGTTTCGAACAGTATCTTAGCACGCAGGATCATTCGCTCTCATTTATAATCCTTTGGTGAATTGAACTGGCGAATATACGTAGCGTAAATGACTGCAAGTCACCCAAAAAACGATTAAATGGAGAATAGCGCGGATGAAGTTGAATCAATTCAGGCTACAGATATCAGCTATTGCAATCATTCTATCTTTCACCATGGTTTCCAGCCTGGCTCAAGGCACGGACAAGAACAGTTGGAAAATCGTCGGCCCCGGCGGCGGCGGCACCACGTATGACCCAGTGGTGAGTCCTCACGATTCCAGGGTTGTGGTAGAGTTCTCCGATATGACCGCCGGATATATCACTCGCGACGATGGCCTATCATGGCGCATGTTTAATTTGCGTGCCCATACCGATGCATTTGCTTTCGATCCCGTGGACCCGCGGGTGATCTATGCTGCGACTACCGCTCTTTGGCGCAGCAGCGATTCCGGGCAGACGTGGAAGATGATCTTCCCCAACCCAGACCGCAACACCGTCGAGCATCAGATAGGCGATCACTCCGACTATAGCCTGACCACCAGCGATCCCGCTTATCCCGGCGGAAATCTCACCCACATCGTCGTCGAGCCAAAAGGCGACGCGAAAAACGGTCAGGGCAGCGCGGAGCATATTCTTCTTTCCTTTGAGCAGAGAGGTCAGCCAACAGTCATCGTCTCCTCTGCGGATGGCGGCTTCACCTGGAGCCGCTTTACTACGCTGCCGCAACATGTGCCGCTCCTCACTCTGCACGACTCCGGATTGATCGCGGTTTCCGGACCTGCGGCCTGGCGCGTTGCTTCAGACGGCACGACCACCGAACTGGGCAGTATCGCAACAAATTTCAGAGCGGCGAGCGCGGCGCGCTCTGGCAAATCGATTTGGATTTATGCAACCGGCCAGGACGGAAAAGTTTATCTTTCTGAAGATTCCGGTCAGCACTTCAGAGCGGTAACTCCCGAATTCCAGCAGAGTGCAGGCAAGTTTGAAGCCATTGCTACAAGCGAGCGCCATCCGGAGGTCGCCTATGTCGGATTCCGCGGACTGCAGATTGGCGAGGGGAATGAAAATCTCTTTAACGGCATCGCGAAGACGACGGACGGTGGGCACACCTGGAAGATCGTCTTCAAGGAATCGACTCACGGCGCTGCCAATCTGGATGGAACATGGATTGAACAGCGCGCCATGCAGTCGGGCGGTCCAATCTGGTTTGATTCGCCAACCAGCATCGGCGTTTCGCCCACCAACTCCGATGTAGCGTATGCGAGCGACCTCTTTCGCACTTATCGCACATTGGACGGCGGCGCAACATGGAAAGAGTTGGACTCAAAACAACTCGCCGACGGGAGCTGGGTTTCTCGCGGCCTGGATATGACTACCAACTACGGCATGCAGTTCGACCCCTTCGATTCGCAACACATATATATGGATAACACCGACATGGGTCTCTTCCAGAGCGCGAACGGCGGCCAATCATGGCGGAGCGCATCAGCAGGCGTGCCTGAAGACTGGCGCAACACAACTTACTGGCTGGCATTCGATCCGGCTCGGCGCGGGTTGATCTGGGGCGCTTTCAGCGGCACCCACGATCTTCCTCATCCGAAGATGTGGCGGCACGATGACCCTAAAAAATTTACCGGTGGAGTCGCCGTCACAACCGATAGCGGCATTCACTGGCAGCCGATCATCAATGCCGGCATTCCATCGGACGCGATAACGCACATTCTGCTCGATCCTGCGAGCCCTGCCGGCAACCGCACTTTGTATGCTTGCGCCTTTGGGCGCGGGGTTTATAAGTCCACGGACAACGGCAAAAGCTGGGCCCAAAAGAACAACGGCATCGCCGGCGACGAACCGTTTGCATGGCGTATGACACTCTCGCAGGACGGATCACTGTATCTCGTCGTCGCCCGCCGAAGCGAGAAAAAAGATTATTCGCCTGTCGGTGCAGGAGCGCTCTATCACTCGACGGACAAGGCGGAACACTGGCAGCGTATGGAGATTCCTCCTGCAGTGAATGGCCCTGTCGCCCTGGAGGTTGACCCACGCGATCCGCAGCGCCTCTACCTGGCGGCATGGGGACGAGAGGGCGATACCGCCGATAAAAATGGCGGCGTCTATGCCTCCGACGACGGCGGCATCACGTGGAAAAATATCTTCTCTCAAATGCAGCACGTCTACGACGTGACCATCGATCCGCACCATCCCGACACGCTCTATATCACCGGCTTTGACGCTGCCGCCTACCGCTCGACCGACCGCGGCGTTCATTGGACACGGATCGAGGGCTACGACTTCAAGCAGGGGAGCCGCGTGATTCTTGATCCCAACGACTCAACCCAGATTTACATCAACACATTCGGCGGCGGGGTTTGGCACGGGCCCGCAACAGGCGTAAACAATCCACCCGAGGCGGACGTGACCCCAGTACCAATAGCGCCTCCGGAGCAATGATGATGGAGTTCGAGTGCGGGGCCATCACGCTTCGATCGATATGCTCATGCGCATTTAGATGACCAGTGCACGCTTATAATTCTATTGGTGAATTGAGCAGGCAAATCAATGCTCGCGAGTCAAACAGTAGCTAGAAATGGAGAGTTGTGCCGATGAAATCGAACATGCAGATTACTAAAACGCTGGGACTTGCAATCCTGCTCATTCTTACTCCACTTGCGAGCCTCGCCAAAGGCCCGGATTCAGACGGTTGGAAGATCGTTGGTCCCGGCGGCGGCGGGACTACGATCGGTCCGACGATCAGCCCTCATGATCCTTCGTTTGTGGTTGAACACTGCGACATGACCGGCGGTTACGTTACGCACAACAATGGTGAGTCATGGCACATGTTCAATCTCCAGGCCGGCGTCACCAATACTGCGTTCGATCCAGTGGACCCGAAGGTGATCTATGCCACGACCGCAGCTCTGTGGAAGAGCAGCGACTCAGGGCGGAGCTGGAAGATGATCTTTCCCAATCCTGCCCGCGACACGGTTGAGCATCAACTCGGCGATCACTCCGACTACGTTCTTACCACGAGCGATCCCGTGTACCCCGGCGGAGATATCGCTGCAATTGCAGTCGCGCCTGGTAGTGGCGCGAAGAATGGCCAGGGAAGTCCGGAGCATTTTTATCTTTCCTTTGAGAAGAGAGGCCAGCCCGCAGTCATCGTCTCCTCAGTTGACGGAGGCGCGACCTGGAACCGTTTGGCTACCATGCCCAAGCACATCGTTCTCCTCACCGCCCAGGACTCCGGCCTGATTGCGGTCTCCGGTTCTTCGGCCTGGCGTATTGCGCCGGATGGCACCACCACCGAACTGGGCAGCATTGCGACTGCATTTCGAGCGGCGAGCGCGGCACGGTCCGGCGATGCAGTTTGGGTTTACGCGACCAGCAGGGATGGAAAGGTCTACCTTTCGCAGGATTCTGGCGTGAGCTTCAAGCCGGTCACTCCCGCACTTGAACAGACCGCCGGCAATTTTCAGGCCATTGCCGCCAGCGATCGCCATCCAGAGGTTGCCTATGTTGGCTTCCGCGGTCTGCAAATCGGCGAGGGCAAGGAGAACCTGTTCAACGGCATTGCAAAAACAATCGACGGCGGCAGCACATGGAAGATCGTCTTCAAAGAATCAAATAAGCCTGCCGCCAATCTGACTGCAAGTTGGATAGAGCAACGCGCGGGGCAGGGCAATCACAACATCTGGTTCGATTCGCCGTACAGCCTGGGTGTGGCGCCAACCGACCCCGACGTAGCTTATGCAAGCGATCTGTTCCGCACGTATCGCACCCTCGACGGTGGCGCAACGTGGCAGGAGACGAACTCAGAACAACTTAAAGACGGCAGTTGGATCTCGCGCGGCCTGGATGTAACCACCAACTACGGTATGCAGTTCGATCCATTCGATAAGCAACATATTTTTATGGACAACACCGACATGGGTCTATTCCAGAGCACCGACGGTGGTCGTTCCTGGATTGGCAGCAGCGAGGGCATTCCCGAGAACTGGCGCAATACCACTTACTGGCTGGCCTTTGACCCAGCACAGCGCGGCCAAATCTGGGGCGCATTTAGCGGCACTCACGATCTGCCTCGGCCCAAGATGTGGCGTGGACGCGACACGAAGCATTTCAGCGGCGGAGTGGCCGTTTCCACCGATGGGGGCCTGCATTGGACGCCGAGCAACGAGGGGCTCCCAGTGGACTCCATTACCCATATTCTTCTCGATCCGTCGAGCCCAGTCGGCAGCCGTACTCTGTATGCAACGGCATTTGGACGCGGCGTTTACAAGTCCACTGACAACGGAAAAAGCTGGACGCAAAAGAACGACGGTATCGCCGGCGACGAGCCTTTCGCGTGGCGCATCACTCCTTCGCAGGACGGCTCTCTTTATTTGGTAGTCGCTCGCCGCAGTGAGATGAAAGATCTGAATCCTGCTCTTGCCGGAGCGCTTTACCGCTCGACGGATAAGGCGGAACACTGGCAGCGCATGGACATGCCTACAGGAGTAAACGGCCCAACGGGTCTGGAAGTAGACCCACGCGATGCACAGCGACTTTATCTGACGGCATGGGGGCAGGAAGGTGATAATGCCGATAAGAATGGAGGCGTCTATGCCTCAGACGATGGCGGCAAAACGTGGCGCGCGCTCTTTACGGAGTCGCAGCATGTTTACGACCTGACCATCGATACACGCCATCCCGACACGCTTTACATCTGCGGCTTTGATGCTGCGGCTTTCCGCTCCACCGATCGCGGCGCGCATTGGGAACGCATCAAGGGCTACAACTTCAAGTGGGGCCATCGCGTGATTCTCGACCCCAATGACCCCAAAGACATTTACATCACCACATACGGCGGGGGGGTCTGGCACGGTCCGGCGAAAGGCTCTGTGAATGCGCCCTCGACCATTCTGACTCCGGTTCCCATCGCCCAGGCGGCACAATAAGAGTGATGGTAAAGTCAGTTTCGCGGTGAATTTAAATTTCGTCGGGCACTTGACGGATTTCAAAAAAGGGAACTCGTTAACGGAGGGAGTGTATATGAAGCCGAATTCAAATTGGTCGCAATTTTCAGGTCTTGCAATTCTACTGTTTCTTACCACGCTGGCCGGTCTCGCTCAGGGCACGGGCGCGAACGGCTGGAAAATAGTTGGCCCCGGCGGCGGCGGCACCACGATTGGCCCGACTATCAGCCCGCACGACCCAAAGCTGGTGGTCGAGCACTGCGATATGACGGGCGGGTACGTTACGCGCGACGATGGCCAGTCCTGGCATATGTTTAATCTCCGCGGAGTAATCAATGTTTTCGTTTTCGATCCTGCGGACCCCAAGGTCATCTATGCCGGGAATGCGGCGCTCTGGCGGAGCAGCGACTCGGGCCGAACCTGGAAGATGTTTTTTCCCAGCCCGACTCGCAACACCGTCGAGCATCAAATCGGCGATCACTCCAACTACAGCCTTACCTCCGGCGATCCCGCTTATCCCGGCGGAGATATCACTGCCATCGCCATCGTGCCCGGAAGCCCGGAACATCTATATCTTGCTTTTCGGCACAGAGGCCACTCGGCTGTCGATGCTGGCGGCAGTGGCCACATAGATCCCGATGGCGCCGTCATCATCTCCTCTGCAGACGGCGGCGTTTCCTGGAAGCGCCTCGCCAATCTGCCGCAGAGCATCCAGCTTCTCGCTATCGAACACTCCAGCCTGATTGCTGTCTCCGACACGGCAGCCTGGCGCATCGCTCCCGATGGCAACGCCACCGAATTGGGCGGCATCACTTCCGGCATTCGGGCAGCCAGCGCGGCTCATTCCGGCGGATCGGTGTGGATCTACGCAACTGGTAAAGACGGAAAGGTCTATCTCTCTGAGGATTCCGGTTTGCACTTCTCGCCAGTCACGCCTTCACTCGGGCAGAGCGCAGGCAATTTTGAAGCCATCGCCGCCAGCGATCTGCATCCTGAGGTTGCGTATGTGGGCTTCAGAGGGCTTCAAATCGGCACGGGGAAGCAGAACCTGTTCAACGGCATCGCCAAGACAACCGACGGAAGCAAAACGTGGAAAATTGTTTTCAAGGAATCGAATCGGCCTGCCGCCAATCTGAGCGCAACCTGGATCGAGAAGCGCGCCATGCAGGACAGCGACGATATCTGGTTCGATTCGCCTTACAGCCTGGGAGTAGCGCCGAGCAATCCCGATGTGGCCTATGCAGCCGATCTTTTTCGCACTTATCGCACACTTGACGGCGGCGAGACTTGGGAAGAGATGAATTCCAAACAAGCGGGAGACGGCAGTTGGGTCTCACGCGGTTTGGATGTGACAACTAACTACGGCGTTCAGTTTGACCCCTTCGATTCAAAGCATATCTATATGGATAACACCGATATGGGTCTGTTTCAGAGCACGGACGGCGGCCAATCGTGGCAGACGACCTCTGAAGGCGTTCCCGATGGCTGGCGCAATACGACCTATTGGCTGGCCTTTGATCCCGATCATCGCGGTCTTATCTGGGGCGCATTCAGCGGACAGCACGATCTGCCGCGGCCCAAGGATTGGCGTCACAACAGCCCTAAAAATTTTATGGGCGGGGTTGCCGTCTCAACCGATGGCGGCCACGACTGGCAGCCGAGCATCAGCGGAATGCCCGCGCATTCCATTACTCACATTCTTCTCGATCCCTCCAGTCCGGTTGGCAACCGTACTCTTTATGCTACCGCCTTCGGTCTTGGCGTTTACAAGTCGACCGACAACGGGAAATCGTGGACGCAAAAGAACAACGGCATCGCCGGCGACGAACCTTTCGCGTGGCGCATCACTCTCTCGCAGGACGGCTCTTTGTATCTTGTTGTCTCACGCCGCAGCGAGGGAAAGGATTATTCTGCGGCTGGCGCCGGAGCTCTCTATCGCTCAACAGATAAGGCCGAGCACTGGCAACGCATGGATATGCCTGCCGGCGTTACCGGGCCGACCGGTCTGGAGATTGACCCACGCGATGCACGGCGGCTCTACCTGACGGCATGGGGGAAGGAGGGTGACTCCGCAGATATGAATGGCGGCGTCTATGCCTCTGACGACGGCGGCAAGACTTGGCGGACGCTCTTCACCAAGTCGCAGCACGTTTACGATCTGACGATTGATACCAAGCATCCCGATACGCTTTATATTTGCGGTTTTGACGCCGCTGCTTATCGCTCCACAGATCGCGGGGTCCATTGGGAACGGATCAAGGGATACGACTTCAAGTGGGGGCATCGCGTGATTCTCGACCCCAACGACTCTACGCAAATCTATATCACTACCTACGGTGGTGGAGTTTGGCATGGACCTGCGGCGGGCACACCGAAACCCACCGAGGCTATCGTAACTCCGGTTCCTATTGCTAACTAAGACGTAAACAGGTACGGCAAGCCGGATAAGTTCCGGCTTGCCGTTGTTGTGATTATGCTATTCAATACTTTGAAGACAACGTCATCGAGATTTCGATCTGCCCCGAGTTATCTGTGGTTCCCGCATAAATAATGTTCCTGCACCATCCCTACGGGACTCCGTCACGAATTTGTGGAATCCGCTTTCCCCACGCTGAAGGGCGGGGCTAACAAACATTGCGCCCACGGCGCGCGGTGCAAACTCACCCACGCTTTTATCCCAAGAAACGAAGGCCGTTTCTTGGAGGCCCCGGTGAAGCACAGGGCTAACCAACTCTGCGCCCACGGCGCGTTGGTGCGGACATTAACTATGCAGTCCTCACTACTTTGTTCCGGCAAAACGAGTTCTTTCGTAGGGCCTGTAAGTGGTTGGCACCATACCTGTGATTGTGATGCCGATAGTTTGTTGTGCTTTGCGCCCGCTCAGGCCCGTGGCTGTCGCCGTCACTGTGTATTGCCCGGAGTGCGTGTAAGCGTGCGAAACATCCGCGCCGTCTGCGCTCACGCCGTCTCCAAACTCCCAGTGATACCCAAGCACCGGCGCATCGGCACTGCCGGCAGTCGAATGGAAAGCCACCAAATCGCCGGCCTGCCCGGCAGCCGGCGCGTGCGCCTCAAACACAGGATCGGCCTCGGGTAGAGATGCATCGATCAACTTGATCATGCGAACCGAATGCGGCGGCAGAGTTATCGATAGCGCGCCGTTTTCTATGGTGACAGCGCCGCCCCGGAGGACGTCGGTTGCCGCATAAGAGGCACTTGGCTTCAGTCCCAGATCGGCCAGGCCAAGCGTGTGGCTCTGCGATTCCAGGGTCCAGTTGAATACGGTCAGAATCTGCTGGCGTGGAGTTTCTTTGAGGAAGAAGATACTCGGCTGCTTGTCCTCCGGCCGGTAGGTCATCAGGTCAACCGGGAACGAGGAGCGAGCAAGACGAGCCATATCGAGCAGATCAGGATTTTTCACCAGGGCCATGCGGTCAGAAGATGCGCCGAGCGTGGGCAGATCGTCGCCGATCTCGAACATGCCTCCCGAAACGGACGCAAGCGCGATGGAATCTTCTGCTTCTTCAAGCGTGAGCGGAACTTTGTTGCCGTGCCAACCTCTGTCATTGACGACCTGCCTGGAAACGGTAAACGCATCCGGATCGGAGAGATAGAAATTGTGATTCATATAGTATCGAGCCGCAATGCCTGGGGCCGCTTCGCGTGTAGAGCCAAATGTGTGGCCGGTGTCCTGTCCGATTCTTCCGGTATTCACAAGCCCCACCGGCGTGAGCATAAAGCTGCCGTCCTTGTCGAGAATCACGTCGTCGCCAACCGCTGACCGAATGGTCTCAAGGCCGATGCGCAGCGCCTCAAGAGCAGTGGTGTTCGGGCGGTAGTGAACCCCCTCCACTGCCGATGAATCCATGAAATCCATCTTGATCAAGCGGACGCCCCAGTCCTTTGCGAGAGTGCCGTAGGTATACCTGATGTACTCTTGCGCTCCGGGGTTGGTTGGATCGAGGGCATACAACTCATCAGTGTTCTTGCCGCCCGCTTTGCCCAGCTTTATCGGCTCCCCGGCAAGGTTATGCACCAGCCAATCCTTATGGTGTTGATAAACATAGGAAAGCTCCGACATCTCAAACGGAGCCACCCACACGCCGAACGTTAATCCCTCGTCCTGCGCATGACGAGTTACATATCCCATTCCATGGGGAAATCCTTTTCCATCCGCAGTGGCGTACTCCCCGCGTGCATATTGATATCCCTCATCCACAAAGCAGTAGTTATATCCAACAGACAAAAGATTCTGCGCCAGCCAGTCGGCGTTGGCAATCACTGTGTTTTGCGTTACGCCATAGTAGTATGCGGTCCAGCTCCACCAACCGATAGGGGTGGATTTGGTATCCAGAGCCTTGTGAAGAATGCGAATAGCGCGACCGTAGTTTTCGAGCTGAGCATGATAGTCGGAGCCAATTGCGAACATCAACGGCTCGGCGCTCACGCTTGTTCCGGCAGGCGCCTGCAGGCGAAGAGGAACATCATTTCCGGGCGGGTAGTTGCGACTCTGATCTGCCAGGAATTCGTTGGTTCCGGCGTCTGTTACCTCGTAGGAAAGCAGATGCGCGTCTGGCCCTTTCGTGCTTAACAAATGGAAGATGGTAACAAGCTTGTCGGCTGAGAGCGCGCCCAGAAAGAGACTTTGTCCGCTCTTCCGGTTGTAGATAAGCTGGCTTTCGGCTCCCGTGTGAAGGCCATTTTCAGGCTCGTCGAGATCCATCAGCTGCACTGGGTTTTCAGAGTAGTTATCGGTGAGAACGCGATCTGCTGAAGGCGGACCGCTTAGGTTCACAACATCGCCGGCATTACTCTTCAGTATTCGAATGGCGTGAATCTCGATGGGCGACTTCGTTGAATTGTCAACTTTGACACGAATGTCCCCCCAAGGCTGGTTGTCATAAACACGAAACTCGCAGATGAGATCGGGAGTGCCAGATAGACCGGTATGAGTCACGGTCAGCAGGTTGCCGGATCCCAACTCATCGGTAAACGGAGCAAACGAAGTTGTATGACGTGGATAAAGCGAGGACTTCAGCGTTCCAGCAGCCGTATCAACCTCTACCTCGCCGCGCAGAACGTCTCCTTGAATTGCCGTTGAGCGTAGCGCGTAGGAACCGTCAATAAATACTTGGACGGCGAGATTTCCGCCGTGAATGGAGTTGGGAAGAGCGGGAGCCGTCTTTCCATGCGCCGCGCTCGAGAGCAAAGTTGTTTGCAAAGCAAGCATGAGCGGCAATGTAATTATCAATCGCGCTGTTTTCATTGCGAATATCCTCCAATGTTGGTGAAAATGCCCTAGAGCATTTTCAATGTTTTTGCAATTCGGGCAACGTGCTATCCCTCCCTCGCCGTCCGTCTCGGCGGAAACGCGTCAAGGATGGGGCCCCCATGCTCCACAACAACCTTAAAAATGCGTTAGCCTTGCCCTTCAAAATGAGCTTCAATCTCTTCCAGCGTTTTGCCTTTGGTCTCAGGCAGGAAGAATGCAGCAACGATAAAGTAGAGAACCGTGAAGCTAGCGAACAAAAAGAAGATCGAGGAGTAGCCATGTTTGCTGACGAACGGTAAAAAGATACCGGCCAGCGTGGTTGAGGCCAATTGGTTGAGGACCAGCGCGATGCTCATGCCGTTGGAGCGGATGCGGGTGGGCATCAACTCCGAAAGGGCGAGCCATACGCATACGCCCGGTCCCATAGCGAAGAAGCCCATGAACAGGAACAGGCCCAGGGCGACCCACCAACCGTGACTTGCGTCAGGAACCTGGCCGATGAGAGCCTTTTCGATTTTCAGCGGCGCGGTTTGCGCGGCATCCAAATTGCCAAGTGGATTATTGAAGAAAGCAATTACCTTGTTGGCCGGAACGCAACTGGCGCGAGTGATCTCAACGGGCCGCGCGGCGGGGTCGTCAGAGCGCACAAAGCTGGTGGTGGCGGAGTAATCGCCGTAAGAGTAGATGATGGCCAGCGATGCACGGCCGGCATCAATCTGCTTGCCCGCATCGCCTTGGGAGGCCAGCAGCTTCGCGGCAACGTCGCGATCAAAGTGCAGCGTCAACTCCTGGCTCGGTGTGACCATGGTTTCAACCCGGGCTCCCGCGTCAATGCTGAGTTTTTCAGTGCGCAGAAACAGGATGCCCACGCCCACCAGCGAAAGGATGATGCCGCTGGTGCCGATTGTGAGCAGGAACTTGCGTCCCTTGCGATCCACCAGCACCATGCCCACAAATGTCATCAGGAAGTTTACCGCCATGAAGATGACCAGGCCCCAGTGGGAGTAGAGATCGGAGAGCCCCCCCTGCTGCAGGATGGGGCCGTTATAGGCGATGATCGAATTGACGCCGGTTGTCTGGGTGCAGAAAAGCACCAGGCAGGCCAGCACGAAGGGCACCACGTACTTGCGGCGCAACAGCGGCTCCTGAACCTTCTTGCCGGTCGAGCTGATCGTTGAGGCTTTTTGTGCCTGCTCTTCCATCTCCTGCAATTCGCGTGCGGCCTGCTCAGGAGCGCGGGAACGCAACAGGGCTGCAAGGGCCTGTTCCTTCTTACCGCGTTTGAAGAGCCAGCGGGGCGATTCAGAGACCATCAGGCTGCAAAGTAAAAACAGGATGCCGGGCGGCAGCGCGACCCAGAAGAGATTGCGCCAAGCGTGATCCTTGTAGGCGAACAAGGCCGCGGGGTCGCCGACCTTGGCTACCGCCAGCACGTGATAGCTGAAGTAGATGCCGCACAGGGCCGCGAAGAGCATCGAGGAGACCGGCAGCCACTGGAAGACCGCCGTGCCCTTGCCCCGCTCCGAGGCCGCCAGACACTCGGCCAGATAGAGCGGAATCACCACGCCGATCAATCCGGCGCTGATCCCTTCCAGCAGGCGCCCGAAGAACAGCGGCGCATAGCCGTGCGAAAGGGCGATCAAGGGAATGGCGGCGACAAAAACGACGCCGCAGAAGTTCATCAGCCGCTTGCGTCCCATCCAGTCCGCCAGCAGGCCGGCAAAGAGCGTGGAGAAGACGCCGCCCAGCATCATGGCGGCCACGATGATGGAAAGCTCGGCGGGGGTACCGGCGAAGGTGTCTTTCAGGTAGGGCAGCGCGCTGGCAACAATGCCGTAGTCCATCCCGTAGAGCAGGCCGCCCAGGCCCGCAATCACGAGCAGAAACATATTGTAGCCGCGCTTGGATGAAGAATTGGCGGATAAGGCGCCGGCGGTTGAAGAGCTGGAGTTCGTCGTCACGATTGAAATCCCCTTTCACTAATTCTGCTTCGTTATAGCAATTTCAGGATCTGCAATGCGAGTTCCTCAGTCAACGTCCGGGGGAATATCGAAGTTGACCAGTTCAGAGCGGAAGCCTTTGGTGCGTACTGCTCCGTAGGCGATGCCGACCACTAACCAGATTAGTCCCACCAGAAATGCGGACAACGCGGAATATGCGACATTGCCCCAGAGGAAGAGGCATATGGTGAAGCCAAGAAAAGGAATGGCAAGAGTGATGGGATTTCTGCTTTTTTGGCGGAGCAACAGGTGAACGAACGAAGATGCGTTGACGCCCATGAAGGCGATAAGGGTGCCGAATACGAGGCACTGAGCGCCGATCTCGTACGCTCCCCCGCCGAGCTTTGCCGAGAAGATTTCCATCAGGCCAGATCCGGCAAGCGCAATGCCTCCGATCAGCAAAATGTTGTTGCGCGGAATACGATGCTTTGGTTCGATAATGCCAAAGAACGACTTGGGAAGGGCATTGCCGCGTCCCATTCCATAGAGAAGACGCCCAGCGGCCAGTTGCGAACCCATCCCGGAGCCCATGTTGGCAATCAACAGCGTGAAGTTGACGACCTGGAAGAGAATCAGACCGCCGGCCCGACCCGAGACCTGTGCGAAGGCCGTTTCGACCATATTGCTGGGAAACGGCGTCGATCCCCAGATAAGCTGTGCCGCATAGACCTCTACCGCGGAGAGAAGACCGGCAATGATGCAGACCAGAACGGTAGCCAGCATAATGTTGCGGCGTGGATTCTCAACCTCTTCAGAGAGCGTGGAGATGGCGTCAAAGCCGATATATGTGAGCACGGCGACTGAGGTTCCGGCAAATAGATAGGAAGTCTTGAAGGTCGCCGGATCATAGAATGGACGGGTAAAAAAGCCGGGATCGTGGTTCATGCCCCAGACCGTGTGGATAACGCAGGCCAGAAACAGCACAACCACCACCACCATGCCGGCGCACAATACCTCTTCCAACTTTGCCGAGGTCTTGATGCCGTGCAGGTTAGTCCAGGTGAAAAATGCCGCGAAGAAGAGAATCCAGACGTAGAAGGAGAGGTCGGGAGAGATATTCGTGAGACCGGGAATGTAATTCAATATGCCGGGCAGGATTCCCATCGCAGCCTTGGCGCAGAAGGCCGTACAGATGAGTGGGTTGAGGAGGTAAGCCAACACCGTGGCCCAGCCCACGACATAACCGAGGAAGGAGTGAATTTCCTGGCCTACATATGTATAGGCTGAGCCGGCGCTGGGATAGACCCTCGCCATGCGGCCGTAACCGATGGCCGTAAAGAGCATGGCGATCATGGCGATGAAAATGGTGGTGACAACATGACCGTGAGCCTTGTTGCTGATGACCCCGTAGATGCCCATAGGCGCAGTCGGCTGGACGATGACCATGCCGATAATAATGAGGTTCCATAAGCCAAGCGTGCGATGAAGGCGTGCTCCACCGCTGGAAGGCGCGGAAACAGAAGTGTTGTTTTCCTGGTTCGTCAAGGCTCAGCTCCAGATGAGAAATTACCTATACTGGCATAATGGCGTGTGCCAACCGCCGGGTCTAAATTCATGCGCGGTATTTTGATTTAAGACATGATATCACCCCGGACAAGTGCCTTGTTCAGTTATGTTTTCCGCCTATATGCTATGATTTCTGTTGCCGCGGGATAAGCCTGCAAAGCCGTGCAAACACTGGTGATTTCATGCGTCTGCGCGGACCGGGGCTGCACAGTCCTTAACCGTCATACTTAATAGCGCCGGATTAGAATGCGGCGCTACGACGCCACGCTAACTTAGCAACCTTAATTAATAGAGGATGGGACGATATGAAGAAGCGATTCGATGTGACCATTGCCGGTGAGATCAACCTGGACCTCGTTCTCTATGGGCTGCCTGAGGTAATGCCGCTGGAACGTGAACTGCTGGCCAAGGATTTCCGGCTTACGCTGGGAAGTTCATCCGCAATTGTCGCCCATAACCTGGCGGCACTTGGAATCTCAGTCGGCTTCATCACCAGGCTTGGCGACGATCCGCTGGGCAGTATCGCGCTGGAACGGCTGGCGGAGAAGGGCGTTGATGTTAGTCACGTCAAGCGCGTCTCCGGCGGCACATCCACGGGCGTCACCATACTGCTGACCCATGAAGGCAAGCGTCATATTCTTACTTATCCCGGTACCATGTTCGAGATGGCTGCATCGGACCTCGATATGGATTACCTGGCTTCTGCCCGGCATTTTCATCTGTCCTCGCTCTTCCTCCACAAGGCGCTTCAGGCGGACCTACCCAGGATACTTAGGGAACTTAAATCGAAGGGGCTCACACTCTCGCTCGATACGAATGACGATCCGGAAGATCGCTGGGGAGACCCGCTCGACGAGCTGCTGGGCATGGTTGATATCTTCCTGCCCAATGACGACGAGGCCTGCCGCATCAGTGGAAAGAAGGATCCTGAGAGCGCGATTGAAGTTCTCGCAAAGCGTGTTCCTCTGGTTGCGGTCAAGTGTGGCAAGCGTGGCGCTCTGGTGCAGAAGGGAGGCCAGCGCTGGGAGGTTCCCGCGAATCCAGTTACGCCAGTCGATACTATTGGCGCCGGCGACAGCTTTGATGCCGGATTCCTGGCTGCCTACTTGCGGGGCGAGTCGCCCAAGGACTGCGCGGCCTTTGGAAATCGCACGGCAGCGCTCTCAACGTTGCGTCCTGGCGGCACGGAATCATTCCGCGATGCCGGACTGGTCAACGAGTACCTGGGCACAGCACGCTGATTTGTGGCGAGACAGAAATTGTTCGAGTAACTTGCGGGAGGGGTAAGTATGCTAACCGGCGATGGAACCGATAAGGAAAAATTTGTCGATATGGTCAGCGCCAAAGCTGAAGTGGATCTTCGCCTCAGCGACTTCACGCCACAAACGCAGCTTAAGACTCCAGTTTCTGTCATTGAGAGGCCACGATTTCCGGTAATCGACTATCACAATCATCTCGATGCACAGTCGCCGCTTGAGGTGCTCCGCGTGATGGATGACGCTGGCGTTGAGAAGCTGGTGAACATCACCATGCTGACGGGAGAAGGCGCACTCGAGGTCATCGACCGTTTTCACAAGGCAGCGCCCGATCGCTTTGCCACCATTGGATGGATGGATTGGAACGGCATTGAGCGCAGCGACTTTACGCAGCTCAGCATCGATCGCCTGGAACGCCTGGTGGAGCACGGAATCTGCGGGCTCAAGTTTTGGAAGGATCTTGGCCTCACGGTCAGGGATGCAAGCGGCGCGCTGGTGCGGGTGGATGATGAGAGGCTGGCGCCGATTCTTGACAAGCTCGCGGAGTTGGGTATTCCAGCCATGTTTCATACTGGTGATCCGGCTGCATTTTTTACCCCGATCGATCGAAACAATGAGCGCTACGAAGAACTGGCTGCTCATCCAGATTGGAGTTTTTACGGGGCACAATACACCTACTCCAAGCCCGAGTTGCTTGAACAGCTTAGCCACGTAGTTGCGCGACACCCAAAGACAACGTTAGTCGCCGCTCATGTTTTTGAATGCAGTGAAAACCTGGCTTATGTTGGAAGTCTGCTGGACCGCTATCCGAATCTGTCAGTCGATATCAGTTCGCGCACTGCGGAACTTGGCCGCCAGCCCTACACCGCGCGTAAGTTTTTCCTAAAATATTCAGACCGTATTATCTTTGGAACCGACCTGCTTCCCGAGGTCGAAATGTATCGCCTTTACTATCGGTTCCTGGAAACAGACGACGAATATTTTGAGTACCCGTCGCACGCTTCGCGCCAGGGTCGCTGGAATATCTGCGGAGTTTTCCTTCCCGACGATGTGCTCGAAAAAGTTTACCGGGTCAATGCGCTCAAGCTGCTCAGCAAATAAGCAAACTGACTCAGATGCCTTTGCGCCAGTTGGGATCGTTCATCGGCTTCACATCGAGCGATAGAGAACCGTCCGCGTTGAGAGGCTGCTCACAGGCCCATGCTACGGGCTTCAGCACATCGGGGCGGATTTCAATTTCTGCCTGCAGGTTGATTGTTCCCACATAGCCTTTGGGCAGGAGAAACGATCCCAGGCGGAGAGCGTCGCCGTACGGGTGCCCTGGCTCGAGCGACCCGCGCAGATTGATCTTGCCGTCGGGGCTTTTCGCCGTCAGCCAAAGCACGCCGGGTACGCCGGCAACTCCGTTGTTTGAGACGGCGGCAACCAGCTCCGATGTTCCAAAGCGTTTGCGCTGCCACACCCACGAAGGCCTCACGCGATAGCCCATCCTCGCGCGCAGTCGCGCGAAGCCGCGGGGGTAGCGCTCGTTATAGCTGGCAAGATTTTCTGACTCGGTCCACAGCGACCAGTAGTTCGCTTTCAGATCGAGCACGTGGAGCATATAGTTTTCCAGCTCGTTGACTCCGGCCGCATCCACCTTGAGCTTTGGGGCGTCGTACTGGCGCAAGGTTCCGTCTTCAAGAATTGCCGCCAGCCAGGGAGGACGATTTGCCAGCTCTTCAATTTGAATCGGCTCTTCGACGATGATGCTGTCGGAGCGCACCCAAGCGCCTCCGCGCACCGCGATATCGATTGCTTCGCGGTTGCCTGTAAAGCTGATGTCTGGCTGCGTGTTCATTGCCAGTGGAGTCTTCTTCCACGTCGCCAGCTGCATGCGAACCATCTGGCTGAGCGTGCGCTTTGCAGTCTCTGCATCAGGGAAGGGGCTGGGATAGCCGCTGAAGTGGCCTTCTCCCCAGAAGCCGATATGCATTACGTCAACGAATTCGATGAGCGGGTTGCCATCGAAGCGGTCGGCGAGCATGCGGTTCAATTCAGCCAGAGCTCCCTGATACTCGGGATGATCGTATCGCGGCTCAATATAATCGCCTTTGGTGGTATCGCCGGCATCGCCGTACATGCCAATATGGCCTATGGAGACCATGGGGACTTTTGCCCGGAGGAACTCGGGCAGCGCGAGTTGCTTGGGCTGAAACGCGGTATTCGAACTTTGAACACGGAAGGCGACGCGCTTTCCGTGGCGCTTTGCCGCAGCGAGAGTTAGATCCCAGATGGGATCGAGGTCGAGCCGGCCGGGCTGCTTCTGCACGTTGCGCCAGTCGCAACGGATATAAAGCACATCGACAAAAGGAAGACTGGCCATCTTCTCCACATGGTCTTCGAGCGTCTGGCGGCCCTCGCGCACAGCGATGGACGGTCCGCCCTCTTCCCACGTATAACCAAGCAGGCCAAGGCCGGGATTGCGAAGCGGCTTCTCCGATGGCGTGGTGAACAAAATGGTTTGCCAGCCGTCATCCTGGTCGATGTCGAATGGACCCTGGCTCAGGCGATCTTTGGCTGCGAAGTTCGAGCCGAAATCATAACCCTGCCATAGATGCTTTGGATCTTGTGAAAGCGCATGAATGCTGGGTATAAGAGGCATCAAAGCAGCGGACTTCAATATATCTCGACGGTTCATATTTTAGACTCCTTTCTCAGTTAATGACCGGGCTGCAATACGGGAGTGGCGATGTCCGCATGCCCCTCGGCACCGGCGGATGGACCGTGCCACACACCGCCGCCAAAAGTGCTGATATAGATCATCCTCGGATCCACAAGATCGGGCATAACGCGGTGGCCCCACTTGAAGTTGTAACCGGGGATGCGCGTCCAATGCTCTCCGCGGTCGCTTGAGCGCCACGCGGAAGATTCAAAACCCGCGGCATAGAGTAGATTGGCGTCGTGCGGCTCGATGGTGACGTCATAGATGTGTTGATCGCGATCGAGGACGTTCTTCCAGGTGCTGCCTCCATCGGTCGATAGATAGACTCCGCCGCCGGCGCCTGCCGTTCCGGTTGTTGCGCGTGTCCAGGCAGCGAGGTACAGGCGCCGGGGATCTTGCGGATCGATGGCCAAACCGTTTGGTCCGTTGGTCCCAGCAGGCAGATTGACAGGCGTCCACGACTCCGCCCCGTCAGTGGATTTGTAAAGCGCTCCATCGCCAGCCGTGCCGATGCTTCCATCTTCGCTGCGCCGCGCAATGACCACGTACAGCGTTCCGTCGGCAGCGCGAGTCAATCGCCAGGCAAATGGCTCATGCTGAACGATGCCGTTGTTCTTCAGCGTCCACGTGACGCCGTCATCCGTGCTCTTATAAACTCCGCGACCGAAAGCAGCGACCCATAGCACTCTTTTTCCCACCGGGCTCGATGGGTCCATCAGGATGTGTGTCGGAGCCGTCTCCGGCATTCCTTGATTCGAGGGCCTCCACGTGCGACCGCCGTCTACACTTACGCAGACCCCACCTTTGTAATTGGCTACTCCCCGCGCTCGCCACATCTTTGGCCGTGGCAGGTCGTGCGTTTCGCTCATAACGCCCCACATCTTGCCTCGAACGTCAGGATCGAATGCAACCCAGTAGGCAGTATTGTCCCACGCCCGGGGAACGCCGTTCATCGACCGCGTCCAGGTGTGGCCGTCATCCTCGCTGCGAAACAGGCCAATATCGGTGGTGGGAATAAAACGCCGGTGCGAATCAAAGGGGTCAAAGAGATAACCATAATTAGTGGTTACGTCGAGACCGGTACTTGTCCAATCCGCGCCCTGCACATGGCTCGAATAAACGGCGTACCAGTTTGCACCTCCGTCGATCGTCTGCATGGTGCGGCCATAGTCGGTGCCGTAGGCGAGGTTTGGATCCTGCTCAGCCACGCCCAGCGCGAGCGGATTTGCGCCCCAATCGGGGCCGAACTGCTCTGCTAGCCAAGCGTCATGAAGGTTAGGCGCAACCTTCGTATTCTCCTTCCAGACCAGCGCCCATGAGAGACCGCCATCGCTTGTCTTCGCCACACCCCTCCAGGGCTTCCCGTCGAGTTGAAGATGTTCGTAGGAGACGTAGGCAGTTTCAGGATGATAAAGGCTGGTGGCGACGGCGTAGAGGCGCGCGCCCTTGCCTGGTAGCGGAGAGGCAGTCCAGCTTGCCGCGCCGTCGTTCGAAACATAGATTCCCTTTTCAGAAACCGCATACAACCTGATGCCATGCTGAGCGGAAAATCCCGCGCTGGCATCGATGAAGGAAACGCCTTCAGGAGCAGGCCTGCTCCGCCATGTGCTTTGCCGCCGCACCGTGACGCTCTTTTTCCCCGCAACGTAGAGATCGCGATCACCAGTTGGAGAATTAGGATCGATCCAGATTCTTTGCGGAGTCTCCTGTAAAGCCGTCAGCTTTTCCCAATCGCCGCCCTCATCCTTTGATTGATAAAGTGCTGCCGCGCCATCCTTGACCGCTGCTGCAGTCAGAATGTGCGAATCGGCGGGATCGATGGCCAGCGCTACGATGTCCCCGAGCGGATTGGAATCAGAGAGTATGGTCTCGTCGGCATGGTCGGTGTTCATTTGGACCCCGCCCACTGTGGAGGGCTTCGGCCAGACAAGATCCCAGGTTTCGCCATCATTGGTGCTGCGCCACAAAGCTTTGGTTGCCGCATAGATCACGTGTGGCCGCTGAGGATCGAAGGCGAAGAACCGCACCGTGCCACGCAGATTGAACATGCGCCAGGAGTGTCCGCCATCATGGCTGATGTAGGCGCCGGTCATATCGCAGGCGACCAGCACCTCGTCGGTGTTGCGGGGGTCGATGGTGGGGTGGAACATGGCTCCCCCGCCCCCCGGGCCGACTACATGAAATTCGCTCGTACGTACGGCCTGGCAGACGGTCTGGCTTGCCATACAGATTGCAATGGTGTAGGCTACGAAGATTCCCGTGATTTTTGTCATATGGACTGCGGCGATGCGCGTAGTTCTTTCAAGAAACTATCAAGTGCTTATGGAATTTCAAGCTAACACAGTACCACCCAAGATACGAAACGAAGTGTAGATTTACTTTTCCCGTCACGATCGATGGAAATCGCTAGAAATGGATGGCGTCCCCTTTTTATTGCCAACCTGAATTCCATCCGGGCAGCAAGAAAAAACAAACGAGTGACTCGAGGATGCATCCACCGGCAAGTCATTTTCCCCCGGGGGTGATCAGGGGCAAAAATTTAGCTTGCTTAATTGTTTGCATTTGTGCTTTTGAGGAGTAGTATTTTAGCAATAACCACAATACGACATAAATGCCCGCAATGCGGATAAATATGTTAGGTATTGCAGGGGAGGATTGCCTTATGACATCAAGAAGGCTTCTATGCTTTTTTGCAGCCTTAGCCATGTGTTTCGCAGCCTACACTCCGAATCTGTTTGCGCAAGGCTCAGATCTCGGCACAATCCGCGGACTCGTTACCGATTCCAGCGGCGCGCTCGTTCCTAATGCCCAGGTTCAGATCACCAACCTGGATAATCTGAGAGTCTACTCGTACAAAACCGATGCACGCGGCGAATACGATGCAACCAATCTGATTCCTGGAAAGTACAAGGCAGCAGTTACGGCCCCGGGATTCGAGACCAGCGTCATCGAGGGTATCGTTCTGAACGGTTCCGACGTTTCGCAGCAGAATGCCGTGCTTCATCCGGCAACGGAGACCGTCAACGTCCAGGTCACGTCTGAAGCGGTGGGAATCGATATGGACAATTCCACTATCAGCCAGACGCTCAACTCCACGGCGGTGATTGAACTGCCGCGTGACAGCCGCGACATCAATGAGTTCCTCTACATCGATCCCAGCATCACGGTGGGCTCCGGTAACGGCGGAGCGCCCGAGTTCCTTCCCACCTTCAAGGCCATTGGCACACAGAGCTACGGCGCCAGCTTCTCGCTGGATGGCCAGCGCAACAGCGGCGGCGTCTTTGGTGAGCAGACGAAAAGCGAGCCATCGCTGGAGTCGGTGGGCGAGCTGAACGTCCTCTCGAATAATTTCAGCGCGGAGTACTCCGGCGTTCTCAACATCCGCGTCAATACCAAGAGCGGCGGAGCTAAGAATCACGGATCGCTCTTCTACAACGACGTGAACTCGGGCCTGGCAGCTAATCAGATGCTTGGTACGATAGGTGCTTCGAAACCGCATTCCAACTTCACTCAGACCGGCGGATCATGGGGCGGCCCCATTCCCAAGCTGAAGAATACCTTCTTCTTCATGGCCTATGAGTGGTGGGACAATGCCTTTCCCATCCCAGAGTCGAATGTTACCGGCGTTTTGTCCCCCAGGACGCAGGCTGGAGACTTTTCCGAAGTCAATCTCTGCAACGATCCAACGCTGGCTAAGATTGCTGCGGACTCGCCTGGCGGCGCGGCCCCGGCGGGTTTGACATTGGGGACATGCGCTTCATCAGGCGCCACAGTGGTCACGGGCGTTCCCTCGTCCGTCCAGAACCCCCTCACGTCGAAGTTAGTCAGCCTTTACTTTCCGCAGAATATTCCCGACTCCAACGTTAATCCCGTAACCGGCACCATTACCTCCTATTCGCAGACATTGCCGGGATCTGACAAGACACAGTTGGGCGACCTGCGCATCGATCACGACTTCAACGCTTCAAACCGCCTCTACGGTGTCTACCACGGTTCTGCTGAAGACAGTGCCGCGAACGCGGTCTCGTACCCTTACACAGGCCTCGGGCTCAATCAATACATCCGCAAAAATTCCGTGCTTCAGGTCTCCTATACTCGCATCGTTACTCCGAATCTTGTCAATGAGGCGCGCGGAGGCTACAACATCGAGAACGCAACTTACGGCGACAACACTACCGTCAGCGGTTTCCTTTCGAGCATTGGTATGTCATCCACCGATATTACGGCCTATGGTGGCTTGATTGGGACGGCATCTCTGGGTTTGTTGGGAAATCCCAACATCACCTTCGGCGGCTCCGTCGCGACGCTGGGCGATGACGCCCGGAGTTCCTCGCGCGATCTTACTCAACACCTGGCGACTTTTGGAGATACACTTAGCTGGCAGAAGGGCCGTCACTCGTTGAAGTTCGGCGCGGACTTTGTTCGCAACGAGGCGCTGGATAGCTTTGGGGCGTTGCGCGACACTCCGCAGAGTACGATGTCATACAGTGGCACCGGCTCCAATCTTACCGGGTACACGAACTTCCTGCTGGGGAATGCGCCTCACAAGTATACCTACGTCTATGAACCCCGTCCCCCGATGGATGTTTCTAACTGGGAGACCGGCTATTACGCGCAGGATGATGTGCGCGTAAACTCGCGGCTCACCTTGAACCTGGGCTTCCGCTATGACAGGTACACCCCGTATGTCGATAAGAACGACATCATGGCCAACTTCGATCCCGATTATACGAATGCTGTGACAGGTCAGAAGGGCGTCTATCTCATTCCGTCGACCAAGACGCTGCAATACCTCATCTCCAGCGAACAAGACAATCCTCCCTACGGAATTGGCTATATCATTGCGTCGCAGTCCGGTCTTGGAATCGGCCGCGGCCTGATCCGGCCCGACCGGTTCGATTTCGGCCCGCGTTTCGGATGGGCATATCGCCTCACCGACAAACAGGTTCTGCGCGGCGGATTCGGCCTCTTCTATCCGACCACGGCGGCGCATCAAGTTCGCGATCCTCTCGCTACCAACACATTCAACGCCGAATACACCTTCCAGGCGACTGGCGCCAGTCCAGTCTCGCCGTGGCCAGGCAGCACCACCGATACGACGGGCACCGTTCCCATCTCCGGCGGCGCTCTAATTGGTTTCAATAACTATCCAACCGCCGAGGCTGTTGATGTCGGCATCAAGAACCCTCGCCTGATGCAGTGGAATGCTACGTTTGAGCAGCAGTTGGCGTGGCAGACAACGCTTCGGGTTTCGTATATCGGCTCGGCTCAACAAGGTATGGTCATGGACTACGATCAGGACATGATCCAGGCCAGCGATAACCCCTTCGGCACCACCCAGGGTGATTCGAACTTCCTCGGGGGTCAGCCGCAACCTCAAACTACTCCTTACTACAGTTGCGATCCCTACTCTGATGGCGACTGCGCCTATTCCTACGCGGACGACTCTCGCATAACATTTCCCGTGCTTGGAGATTATGCCTCCAAGACCATAAATCGCGGCAAGAGTATGACCAATTCATTGCAGGTTCAGGCCCAGCGCAAGGCGAAAAACCTGACTTACAGCGTTGCCTATACCTACCTCGATCAGAAAACGACAGCCGGAGACGCTGGTGAAGAGAGCTTTGGAACGGATGCCTATAACCCGTTCGATCCGAAGTACGACTATACGCGTGACTACTACGTATCCACGCACCGGTTCGTTGCTTACGCCGTCTACGATCTTCCTTTTGGTCACGGACAGCACTATGCCGCAACCGCAAACAGGGCGGTGGACGCCATTATCGGCGGATGGCAGCTCACGACGAATATGTTCGCTAAGTCCGGTGTCGGGTTTACGCCTACGTGGAGCTGCGGAGACTGCGATCCTGTGATGGCGGGTAACATTGCTTCGGGAGCTGAGGACGCAACTGGAGATGAAGGACCATCCTACCGTGCCAATGTCGTTAACAACCCGTATGCTGGACAAGGGAAACGCTACCAGTTCGCGGCAGAACCAACCGACGGTCTTGGAAACCCCACAGCTTCCGCTCCCTTCCAACCGCCAGATCTAGGTTCCACTTACTGGACTAACCCAACGGTAGCCAGGCGCGGCGCTCTTACCGGCCCGTCAACCTGGGGCGTGAACCTGGGACTTCACAAGTCCTTTCACATCAATGACCGCGTTTCATTGAAAATTGGCGCGGACGCCGACAACGTATTCAACCATGCAATGCTATCGCCCAATTCGTTTGATACATTTGGAAACGTAGGAACCATCAATATGCTGACGCCGGCGAGCGTCGACGGTGTTTCAGATGGAACGCAACTCGCTCCGGGAGTTGGTACACCGGGAGGGCCTCCGCAGCCGGCGCTCCAACCCGTCACTTCCGTTGGCAACGGTACCGGGGGCCTAAGCACAATTGTGTATAACCCGGCCTTTGGCCTGAAGAACGTCAGCTATTCTCAGGAAGGAATCGCCGGCAACCGGGTAATCCGTCTGATTGGCAGAATCACCTTCTAACTTAACTAGCCTGCGTTGGCTTCCAGATCCTCGGAAGCCAACGCCTAACTCTTGCATACTATGTTGGTTGAAGCCAGCGCAAAGCCCTTTTCCGTTCTCACGGATTAGGGCTTTGCATCGTCTGTACTATTTTCTTTTCATTGTGAATCGTTGGAAAGGGAACGCGCTTGACCTATCGAATTGCGCATGTTGGAGCCGGCGAATGGAGCCGCTACGCCCACGGGCCGGCATTGCAGCGGCTGGCACAGCAGTCGATTGTTTCTCTGGAGCTTATATGCGACCTGCAGATTGAGCGCGCTCGCACGTTCCGCGATCTGTTCCATTATCGTCTTGCATCGGACAAAATTCACGAGGCGCTGGCTGAGGCAAGGCCGGATGCGATTGTATGCACCGTGCAGCCCACAGCCACCGCGGAGTTGGTGAGGTCCCTGATTCCGCTGCGCATTCCGCTGTTTATTGAGAAGCCGCCTGGAGTCTCTCTGGCTGAAGCATCCTCTCTGGCCTCGGCGTCCAAAGCTGCCGATGCCTTCACATTTGTCGCATTCAACCGCCGCGCCATTCCGTCCATCGTTCAACTGCGCGATTGGGCGACGGAGCACCCGGTGCGCTTTGCGCGGGTGGAGATGCTGCGTACCAATCGCCTGGAACCTGAATTCGTAACCGGCACGGGAATACATGTATTTGACGCGATCCGTTTTCTCATGGGCGATCCAGAGCGGGTTGAAGTTGAATCTCTTCCCCACGATAACCCGGCTGTCCGCGACTATGCCGTGCGTCTGCGCTTCGCTGGCTCGGCCACGGCTGAAATCTCATTGATGGTCAACACCGGACTGCGGCGCGAATCCTACTATCTCAGCTCCGACGGGACGACGGCAGAGGCCACGCTCGGCTCGGCTTACAGTTCGGATCTCGGCTATCAGGGGTATCGCGAGTGGAGCGGAGAGGCGATTAACAAGGAGCTTGCGCTCTCAGGGGATCCGCTGATCGATGGCGGCTTTATTTGCGAGTATGAAAAGTTCTTCCGTCTTCTGGAAGAGGGAGTTCCATCCACCTGCTCGCTCGAAGATGCGGCGCGATCGATGCAACTGGCTGAGGCTGTTCGGAATCAATATTGTGGAATTCTGCCGCCGTTGAGCTTTGTGTGAACGGGGCAGGGAAGAGGCTAAGCGGTCAAGCGTTCCAGTTGGTCGGGCTTGACGATTGTCATGCTGGAGCCCTTGATGGTGATCCACTGGTCGCGGCGGAACTGGTTGAGCAGCCGGGTGACAGTCTCACGCGAAGTACCGGCCATATTGGCGATCTCTTCGTGAGTCAGCGCCATGGTGAAACGAATTTCAGGCTTGCCGTTGGCTGAGGCGCGTCCCCAGTCCAGCAGCAGACGGGCCAGCCGCCCCGCCGCGGAGCCGGAAAGCGCCAGCCGCTTGGCATCGTGAAAGACGGTCAGATATTCGCCGGAGAGCGATTGCGCGGCGTGCATGCTGGCAATGCCATGGCGGCCCAGGAAGTCGACAAATTCCTGCTTCCGAACCGTCTTTACCTGGCAGGGTTCGATTGCCTCGGCGGTCACTTCATGGGGAACGTTGGCCAGAACGGCGCTCAGGCCCATCACGTCTCCGGGGCCGGCGATCTTTAGAATCATGGTCTTGCCATCGCGGGAAGTGGAAGAGATTTTTACCTGGCCGAAGCAGATGACAAAAACATTGCGCGCGGGGTCGCCCTCTGAAAATAGCTTGGCGCCCCGGGCATGGCTCATCATGATCCCGATGCCGTCGTAATCCTCAAGCGCCTCGGGCGTGAGATTGCAGAACATTCGCAGATGGCGATGCTCACAATTAATGCAATCTTCCGGGGGGTGATGAGAATGGAAAGCAGCCATACTTATTCCGCGGGTCAAATTGAAGTATAGCGCACTTTGCCGGGGGGCAAGGCAGGGATTTCCGTCAATTTCCGCTGCGGGCGACGGGATCCCAAATGCGGAGATTTGACTCCGCGAACGATCTTTTTCTACGCCAGCGAGGCTTCAGTCCCTCGCCGCCGCGCCCGCGCTGTGCGGTTCTGGCAGCAGGCGTTATACGCGCGGGAGACCTCGCGAGCCAGCTCCTCAAGCAACCGCATCCGCAGCACCGGATAGTTCTGAAATGCTTGACTGAGAGCCTCCATTGGTAACAAAAGCACCGAGCCGGCTGTCAACGCGCTCATGGCATAGGTATGGCGGCCGTCGCCCAGCGCGGCCGCAAGCTCAACCAGATCTCCGGTGCGGGCCGGGGAAAGCGTCAGCCGCGCCTCCATGCGCTCCGCCCTGCGCTGAAACTGTCCTGAAACCACCACGTAGAGTCCCTGGCAGGTCTCAGACTGGCGAAAAACAATATCTCCTGCCGCAAAGTCGAAACACCGTGCTGCGCCGTTGAGAAGATTTCCGGTCTCCGCGGGGCACTCCAACAACTCTGCCAGCGGGTGGGCCTGTACGGCTTCCATTCGCCAGGATCGTGCTTCAGGCTGCATGGTCACATCTCCCATTGTCTCTGCCCGGAATCCGGTCCCGCTATGCGGGTCTTCTCCGATCCACCTGCCGACTGGCGCCTCTCGGGCGCGATCGGTACTGCGGATTTGCGACGTGCCAGATTTCATGGTCCTAACTCCACATCCGGCTAACTGCTCCAAACAACAATTGGTGAGGAACGGCTCCCAACGATTCAGGCCCGAATAATGCGGTTGGTGAAGATGGGTTGGTGAGATTTCTCCATCCGCCTGCCCATTTCTTCTTTAGTGCCAGGCTTCAATCTCCTGCGCATCTCGCGCGCTATTGGGCTGCTACCGGAGTCGAAGCCAGCCGCTCAGCGCCGGCCGCTACCGCAACCGGCGGAACACAAAGCACGGGCACACGGGAGCGAGCAAGCAGCGCAAAGGCGGTGCCGTGCGGCCCCGGTGTATCGCTGGTGCGCTTTACACCGGCCACCAGTATGCAAGGATGGTTTTGCTCGATCGCTTCTGCAATTGCATCTGCCGGATTGCCGTCCTTGACCATACAGCGCACCGGAAAGCGCCCACTCGTTGGAATGCCAAACTCATCCAGCGCCGTAGCGCAGGGATTCAAAAAGGCCGAGGCCTCCGCCGGTCCGCGCGCGTGCAACACCAGCAACGTGCGATGAAAAACCTCCGCCAAAGAGCATGCTGTATCCACCGCGGCTGCCGTGGACTCATTGCGTTCCATTGCCAACAACACTGGACCGCCGGGGGTGGGGCGGAACTCCCCTGCATTCCAATCTGCCGCGACCGCCAGCACCGGACACGGCGACAGTCTTACCAACTGTTCAGCGACGACGCCTACAATCACCGGCCCGGCGCCCTCGATTCCTTTGGTACCAATCACAATCAGCCCGGCTTCATATTGCCGCGCCACATCCACCAGCATCTGGGCCACCGCGCCCTGGCGAATCTCCGAATGGCTATGAATGCCTTCGAGCAACAGATCGCCGCAGAGCTTATCGAGCGCTGCTCGCGCGGCATCGGTCAACTGCTTGCGTAAGCGCCCCGGCACGTCGTCCAATGCCGCATAATCCAGCGGATCAACGCCGTGAGCCAGCACAATTCGCGCTCCATAGGCTCCCGCCAGTTTGCGTGCGTACTCGAGGGCTGCTTCGGACTGGCTGCCCAGATCCGTGGCCACGACGATGGTTTTCATGCCGGTAGCAAAACTCATGGTTATCTCCTGGCGCCTGAGGTGTTTCCCTGATTGCCATAGGTTCAGCCGCGCCTGTCGAGGGGCATCTGCTTCAATCAAAGGCTGCTAATCACTGGCCTCTCTGCTCCACGCAAATTCGGGAAAATGCACCAGCGGCGTCCCTGGTTTCGTGCCCTTAGAACTTTGAGTCTGCGCTCTCGATCAGGAGCAGGCAGTGATCACATTCACCCCACCCTGTGACCCGGGTCACAGGGTTGATTTAAATCGCCTTAGACGCTCATTCCGCAAACGCGGCCATCCGACTCGAAACGATGGACACCGCGTAGGCGGGTGCCCGAGCCGCCTTTGGGTGGGCTGAAGACAAAGCTGCGCTCCAAAGTTGTCGTGCCGGAGAGATATGCTCGGAAAAGAATAGAGACGATTCCGGGAAGAATATGAGCAATTTTGACCAGCGGGGCAATTCTATTTTGGAAGAAATTCACAAAAACAACATAAATGTGTATTATGTGGGTGACGCTTCAACCAACAATTTTTCGGTTTATAGCGAGGAGAGAGACCTATGATTCGCAAAACACGCTTATTCACGCCGGGTCCCACACCACTGTTGCCGGCTGCCCAGTTTGCCATGGCGGCTGCGGACATTCATCACCGCACGCCGGAATTTCGCGCCCTGTTCCAGAAGGTTCTGGCCCAGTTGAAGGTCTTTGTCGGCACAAAGAACGATGTGTTGCTGCTGTCGAGTTCGGGAACGGGGGCAATGGAGGCTTCAGTATCGAATCTCACCTCTCCGGGCGATCGGGTGCTGGTGCTGACGGCCGGCAAGTTCGGCGAGCGCTGGGCCGATTTGACCAAGGCTTTCGGTTGCGAGGTTGATGTGGTCAAGGCTCCTTATGGACAGACCTTCGACCTGGCTGAAATCAAGCAGGCGCTGAAGCCGGAGCATCGCGCTGTTTATATGCAAGCCACGGAGACCTCGACGGCGGTTAGCCACGACGTGGAGGCAATTGCCAAACTGGTGAAAGAAACCGATGCATTGCTGGTCGTGGATGGGATCACGGGGCTCGGCACATCGCACCTCGACGTGGACGGCTGGGGAATCGATATCCTCATCGGCGGGTCGCAAAAGGCGGTGATGATTCCGCCGGGGCTGGCCTACCTGAGCGTGAGCGAGAAGGCGTGGGCGGCGATGGAGACCTCCAAGAACCCGCGCTACTATTTCGACCTGCGCAAGGAACGCAAGAACGCCGTCAAGGGCGAAAGTGCGTATACGCCCGCGGTTGCGCTGGTTGCCGGATTGGGCGCCGCGCTGGATTACATTGCAGGCCAGGCGGGTGGGGACTTGGAAAGAGGCCGCGTTGCACTGGTGGACAATGCGCAGGTAAACGCGGCGGCTACGCGGGCAGGGCTGGTGGCTCTCGGGTTCACGCTGTTTGCGCCCACTTCGCCAGCTGCGGCTGCTACAGCGGTTGCGGTGCCGGAGGGAATGAACTCCGGCGACGTGGTGAAGGCACTCAAGTCGCGCTTCGCCCTGGTCACCGCCAACGGCCAGGGGGAGATGCAGGGCAAGATTTTCCGCGTTGCGCATCTGGGCTTCTTCGACTACCTGGATACGGTGGCATTTCTGGGCGCGATGGAACACATTGCCAAGGACACGCTGAAGCTGCCGGTGAAGTATGGGCAGGCGGTTGCGGCGGCGCAGGAAGTGTATGCCAAAGCGACGGCGCAATAATTTTGTTTCCCACCCTAGCCGCAAAAACAAGAACTCGGCGAGGGTGGGGCACCCGGCATAAGACCGCCGGATGAGGTTTGTGGTTTCCCAGGTCCCAAACGCGGGACCTCCACCCCACGGACGAAGACCTGTCGTGGGGACCCCGGACCTGGGGCACCCAGTTTTGTTTTTCAGCTAGTGGCTAAAAGCAAGGAGCAGTATTCATGGCCGACCTGAATTTTGGAGAAAAGCTGCTGATCGCGCGGAAGCAGCTTGATCTCTTTCAATACCAGATGGCCGAGCGGCTGGGCGTGCACCCCAACTCAATCGCCAAGTACGAGCGGGGCGAGGGCAAGCCGCATGCGGCTGTGGTGCGGATCTTCGATTTGTTGTGTGAGCAACAGAGCATCCGCTTTGATGAATATGTAGCCGCACAAAACGGCAAGGGAGACACGATGAAGATTGTTTTGGGAGAAAAGGTTTCACCGGCGACGTTGTCCGTATTTGCGGCCGAGCCGGGATGGGAAGTTTTGACGCACGACCAGTTGCCGGATGGATTGCCGGCGGCATTGGCCGATGCCGATGCGCTGGTGGTTCGCAGCGCGGTGCAGGTAGACGATGAACTGATGGCGAAAGCGCCCAGGTTGCGAGTAATTGGCCGTGCGGGGGTGGGCGTGGATAATATCGACGCCGCTGCCGCCACGCGGCGGGGCATTGTGGTGATGAATACGCCGGGCGCGAACGCTGTAGCCGTGGCCGAGTTGACCATCGCACTGATGCTGGGGCTGGCTCGCAAATTACCCAAGGCAAATTCCACCATGCATGCCGGCCAATGGGAGAAAAAAAATTTGCAGGGAGCGGAATTGCGCGGCAAGACGCTGGGCATCCTGGGGCTGGGGCGCATCGGTTTGGAAGTGGCCAAGCGGGCCAAGGGATTTGGCCTGGAGATCATCGGCAGCGACCCGTTTGTCTCGGCTGCCGTCGCACGCGAAAACGGCATCAAGCTGGTGACGCTCGATGAACTGATTGCCGGTTCGGACTACATCACGCTGCATGTGGGCCTTACGCCACAAACCGCCGGAGTGATCAACGCCAAATCGATTGCGGCGATGAAGAAGGGCGTGCGCATCGTCAACTGCGCGCGCGGAGAACTGATTGAAGATGCGGCGCTGGTGGAGGCTCTCAAGTCCGGCCAGGTAGGTGGAGCTGCGCTGGACGTATTTGCGGTCGAGCCGCTGAAGGATTCGCCCTATGCCGCACTCGATAATGTGATTCTTACTCCGCACATCGCCGGCTCCACGTCCGAGGCGCAGGAGGCGGTGGGGATGCAGATTGCACGCCAGGTGCGCGAGTATCTGAAACTTGGAGTGGTGCAGAATGCCGTAAATCTACACTCGCTGAGCCACGAGGAATACGTGATTCTGGCGCCTTACATCGGCCTGGCGGGACGGCTAGGATCGTTCATGGCGCAAGCCGGCGCGCGCGGCATCGAGTCCATTCACATCACCTATAGCGGCTCGCTGGCCGAGGCCAATTCAGAACTGGTGCGCAACGCGGCGATCGAGGGACTGCTTAAAGGCTCGGAGAATGTGAACCGGATCAATGCTTCGGCCGTGGCCGAGGAGCGGGGCATTCGCGTTCACGAAGAGAAGCAGGAAAGCGATCGCGGCGGCGCGGCCAGCGTGCTGACGTTGGAACTGCACACGGCTTCCGGTTCAAGCATCGCCAGTGCAACCGTGATTCACGGCGAGCAGCCTCGGCTGCTTTCCTTCGAAGGCATCGACATTGAGACGCCGCTTGAAAATCACCTGCTGGTCTGCCGCAATCTCGACGTACCCGGCGTGATCGGCAGAATCGGAACGATTCTTGGCGAGCACAAAGTGAATATCGCCAACTTTGCGCTGGGCCGCGATCGCTCCGGAGCCAAGCCGGTGAAGGCTCTCGCCGTCGTGCAGGTGGACGCTCCGGTCTCAGACAAAGTGCTGGAAGCGCTGGGATCTATCGAAGCGCTGCTTGAAGTGAAGCTTGTCAGTTTGCCCGTCGGCTAGTTCTGAGGGAACTCATTACGCAAGGCAAAGCTCTGCCCGGAGAACGAAAAACCACCGCAAAACGAGCGGTGGTTTTTCGTCTGTATAGAAGATTTCGTCACATTAGGGCCGTAACCGGGTTCGAGCAATTTCTACAATCACATTCAACAATCAGTCTTTCTCAATTCGTGGGATCAACCACGCGGCCCATGAACAGAATGCCGCCTGAGCGATTATCGCGGATGAGAAAAATGAATGGATAATCGGCTCGGAAGACAATGGGCGGTGGCGGGGTCCTGTTCTGCTTTGCCATATCTCGCATCATCACAGCCGTAGCCGCCGCTGCTTCGGTTCCTTCTTCGTTGACGTCGACAAAAGCTTTATGGATGACCGATGAAATAAACAGATCGCGGCCCCCGGTAATCCCTGAAAAATCCGCACTCTTTCCAAATGCCTGCTCCATTCCCATCCGACCGAGCGTCTGCTGAAGTTCGAACTGCCTCGTCATTTTGAATTTGGGCAAGGTCAGGATCACATCGGAAGCCGGCTGTAATTGGCCCAGCCATTGCCGCAGGCTGGACTCAGTGAGCGAATTTTCAAAAGCAGGCAGGCCGCTTACATCGTTGGGAAGAAAAACGATCATCGAAAGTTCGTTGTTCTTATACGGGATCTCCAGGACCCGAAACGTTCCGCCGTTGAGGTAGTAGAAGCTGTTCCGGATATGCATCAGGGGCGCTCTCACGGTCTGCACAGGGGACAAGTGAAAGTCCTCAACCTCTGTTCGATCTTTGTCGAACGGCGTTTGCCAATCACCCTTGAAATAGATCGCGTTCGTCAGTACCAGCCTGGTAGTGGGTTTGAGCACGCCCGGTTGCAGCAGGTCTTTGATCTTATTTTCGGTTTTCTGCCCGACCCATTCGTTGATGGTTAACCGCGCCGCTTCGGTTGCGCCTTTGAAATCCACTTGATTGAATCCGGCACCGTAGTCGTTCTTGGTCAGCTTGAGAAAATCATCGAGAAACGCATAACCCTGTTGCACCCAGAGAGCGTCCGCCACGTGAAGCTGGTATCCGTTATGCGGCGCGTTCAGATCGCCTAGCAATGCGCCCATCGCAGGATGCAGCCGATCGGGAGGCAGCGTGAAATGCAGCGACTTCGCCATCTCAGCGGCGGTGTCGCCGCGAGCCCCGCCATAGGTCATGGCCAGGGCGGTGGAGATGCTCTCAGGCGAAAAAAAGAGATTGCTGCTTCGGCTCCGCAACTGGCCGTAAAGATCAACGGCGAAGGCGTTATTGCCCTCCACAACCGCTGCGCGGTCAGCAGTTGCCGATGCCGGAGTCTGTGCCGCCCAGGCGGGAGCCATTGAGATGAGGCAGGTAGCGAGCAATGAAAGCAGTAGTTTCACGCAGTTCTCCATCCAGCCAGGCGCGAGAGCTGCCGGCTTTTGGTCGCTCACTGCCGAGCTACCGCGCACTGCCTTCCACTTATCCTATGCCCATCTCTTTCCGGGTCGGACGAAGGATGGGAATTTATTCTCGGAACAGCTGCTTAAGCGCGGCTTTGGTAGGTGCCTTCGCTGGTATCGACGCGGATCTTTTCGCCTTCGTTGATGAAGGAAGGAACCTGCACCACCAGGCCGGTTTCGGTCTTGGCGGGCTTGGTGACGCTCGAAGCGGTGGCCGACTTGAGCCCCGGCTCTGTCTCCACTACCGTCAACTCCACCGACGCAGGGAGATCGATGCCCACCGCCTGGCCGTCGTGATAGCTGACCTTGATCTGGAGGTTGGGCGTGAGGTACTCGACGGCATCGCCCAGCGTGGAGCCCTTGAGCATGGTCTGCTCGTAGTCCATGGGATTCATGAAGTAGTAGTCGTCGCCGTCGGCATAGAGGAACTCCATGGAGATTTCGTCCACAACCACTTTTTCGATGGTGTCGGCGGAGCGAAAGCGCTCCTCGAACATTGCGCCTGACTTGAGGTTACGAAGCTTGGCCTGGATGAAAGCGCGCAGGTTGCCGGGGGTGCGATGTTCGACCTTGAAGACCAGATGGAGTTGGTCTTTGTGCTTGATGATCATTCCGGGACGCATTTGAGTGGCGGGAATCGCCATAGAATTTGTAGCTCCTTGCTATGCTTGCGCTTATAACGCAAAAAAGATGGGCATAAGCCCATCTATCATTGTAGCGTAGCGGCGGATTCCTCACCTATGATCAGGTTCGCCGGCCATGATCTTGCAATGATCGGCTCACATTTCAGAATCCCAAATTCGCTTTGCGAAGCCCGTCCTTGTATTCATCTCGGGCAAGTTTGGCCTTGCTTCGGGCATCTTCCTCAGCTAATCCCGCAGCGTCCCAACGCTCCCACGCGGTCTCTGAGTGGTCGGGTGTGGCCAAAGCTTCTTCGGCGCGGATGGCCTGTACCCATATTTCGGTGGCTTGCTTGTAGGATTGGCGCAGTTGATCGAGGGTTGAGCTGTCCATAGCTCAAGAGCGTATTCTATGGCCTATTTGCGGTCAATGGATGTTTCCTGGTTTCACCGAATGTTAATGGAGAAGCAAATTCTCCTCTACCTCGCCGGCTCGTAGGGCTCCACGCGCAGCAAATCGGTAAGGATGCCGCGCTCCTCCCGGGTAAAAACGCCCTGGTAGCGGCCGGAGTTGAGCATGATCTGTCGCTGGTCAAGCGGAACCGCGCGGAGGTCCTGGAAGGCGCCTTTCATCAGCGCCTGGCGAACCGGCGGCAGGGATGCCCAGCGGCGTGCAGAGATGTTGATCTGCATCCTTTCCTGGGGCGTCAAATGCTCGATCATCTCGGCGCGGGCCAGTCGGCGCTGCCGCTGCTCTTCCGGCATCTGGTTCACCTGGTGCAACTGCCGCATCAGCCTCTGCTGATCTGTCGGATTGAGTCGACGAAAACTGGGGTCGGCACGCAGCATTTGCTCCTGCTGCTGGATTGGCAGGCCGCGGTGCTGGTTGAGCCAGTCGCTGAGGTGGCCCGGAGGAGCATAAATGGGAACGCCGGATCCAGGAACCGCAGGACGAGGGTAGCCCGGCCCAAGGTAACCCGGATAGCCGGGTCGGAGAGTGTTTCTGGGATATTCGGGAGCCGGACGCTGCCCATAGGGTTGCCCGCCGGGCCGGTTCTGCGCGGATAGGACCCGGGGAGCCGAAGTGTAGCGCTGGCCGCTAGCCCAGGTTGCTGAGACGCAGAGAACTACCGTCAGCGCAGCGACCGCCGCGCGCGCCGTCATTCTCGCTTTTCCAGCGTATTCCGCATTGTGTTCCCCGGTCACACTTATCTCCCGGTCCCAGCCCCAGTCCCAAGCCGCTAAGAATATTCGTTAATCCCCGTTTTCGTTGTTGCTAGAGAGCGTCTCCAACTGGTCAAGCAGTTGGGCATTGCTATCCAGCGTTTGCAAATCGTGCACCACGGCCGCCTCTGGAGGATTGGCCGTTTGGTCCCAGTTGGTGACGCCTAGATAGGTCCCGCCGCCAATAAGAAGCATAACTGTAAGCGCCATGGCTGCCAGCGGACGAACGTGGGGGTGAGGCCCATACAGAAAGCTGCCGCGCAGGCGAGCAAGCCATCTTGCCGGCCGGCTTGCCGGTTCCGCTTCACGCTGCTCGCGCATCCGGGCATCCAGCCGGCTGAGGAAGTAGGGACTTGGCTCTGGACCCTTCCAGGTATCCAGCAGCGCCATTGTAGCCTGCAACTCCTTGAACTCCGCGCGGCAGTGCTCACACGCTTCCACATGTGCGCTCACCTCGGCAGGAACTCGCTCGGGATCGAGCAGCAGGTCGGCCAGATTCGATTCCATTCCGGTACAATTCGTCTTCATAACCACCACCCCACTCCCGCCGGTCAAGTCTGGTTTGCATCCAGCCCGGCTTGCTTCCCCTTACACAAAATCCTTCAGCTTGTCCCGCAGCGTCTGGTAGGCGCGAAAAAGCAGCGACTTGGTCGCCGACTCGCTAAGCTTGAGCACCTCACCGATCTGCCTGTAATCCATCCCCTGGTACTTGTGCATCAGCACCGCCATCCGTTGCCGCTCCGGCAGGGCCATCACATGCGTGCGAATAGCCGCCATCCGCTCATCGGTCATCAGGCGCTGCTCCACCGACGGTTCATTGTCGGCCACATCCGGCTTCGTGCCGGTCTCTTCGTCCGGGGCGTCCAGATAAATGGTTTGCGCCGCCCGTTCGTGCCGGGTATCGCGCGCGTGGTTCACCGCCAGGTTGGTCGCGATCCGGTAAAGCCAGGTGGTGAACTTCGCCTCCGCCCGGTAGCTCTCCCGCGAGCGGTAAACGCGCAGAAAAACCTCCTGTGCCAGTTCTTCGGCAACGGCCTGGTTGTGGACCATGCGAAAGAGAAAGTGAATCATGGCCCGGTGGTATTTTCCCACCAGGTAGTTGAAACACGATTCGTCGCCCGCGGCCAGGCGCAGCATGATTGCCGCGTCTCCAGCCGGATCCAGTCCGATCTGCCGGCCCGCTTCATTTGGTGTCGGACCCGGCCACCTTGCCGCGCCCGTCCCCAGAGCCGAGTTGTCAAGAACAAGGCTCGCCATATCATCTGGAACCCCATCCCCAGCAGAAGGTTGCGCCTCAGGCTCAGTTTCAGGGCGGGAATTCCCGCCCGCGGCTCGATTCTGTTTCTTGCCGTTCCGGGAGCCGTTGGATTGGACGGAAAACAGGGCCAGTACACGCGGCAGACCGGCTCCAGCCAGTTCCGAACCGCCCAGGCCGTCTCCCGGCAATGCCGGGCTCACCTCAAGACTGCCCAGGCCTGGAAAAGAGCGGGAGGCCCGCCCCCCGTCAATGGGTAAGTCGGTTGCTGGGCGGATTGATTTGGCTCCAGAGCGCATAGGCATCCAACTTAGATTTCAGGCAGGTCGCGGTGAACGCGCGTTGCCGGGATTTAGGCGGCAGACATTGGCCTTAAACGCCCCGCTGGTGTTACTCTACCCTACGGGATGCTCCGCTGGCGCGGCCTGTGCCGGCCCACTCAGGGGCGCTTAACTCAGCGGTAGAGTGCCACCTTCACACGGTGGAAGTCGCAGGTTCAAATCCTGCAGCGCCCACCATATCCAATTCAAAATAAACAGATTATATCTCTCCAACCGTTATATGCCTCAGTTCGTTCACTACCCGCTCCAATTCCTCCACAATTCGGTTTGCTGCTGACGATTTGAAGGTTGCCAGCAGCTCATCAAAGTACCAGATTTGCTCCTGCCTGCCGCGCTTGAATCGATCCCAGACCTTTGGCCCAATCTTTCGATAGTCTTCGAGGATCGCTCTCGCGTTGTAGAGTTTGTCTGCAGCGGAGATGAGGCGAACGTCAGCCGGCTCCTGGCGCAGTCTTTGCAAGTATCCCTGTTTGCGCTTCTGCCAGGACTGCTTGCTGGAGGAGTCTTCGGCAAGGCTGTCTGACAGTCCCTCTACCATGCGCGCCACATTCGAGCCAAAGTTGTGCTCGATGTCCCTGAGCCGCAATGATCCGCCATGGTCTTCGACGGCGTCGTGCAGCAGCGCGGCGATCACCATATCTTCAGTGACCGGGAATCCGGCGTGTCCTGACTCGCCCATTACCAGGGCTGCAACCCCCAGCAGGTGCGCCATGTAAGGAATGCCGGTTCCTTTGCGCCGCTCAATGTGGATGTGCCGCGCATAGTCGATCGCGCTGGTGAACCGGCTGCTCAGGTGAAGCTCTTCGTTCTCATTGTTTTTTGTGCTCTTGCTTTCAGCTGTCATGGCGCCTCGATATACAGATTAATTGACATCGATGAAGCGGGACTGCCCGGCAGTCACGACTTCCAGGATTGTTCGATCTCTTCGAGCGACCGCCCTCGCGTCTCCGGCAGTCGTGAAAAGAATAACGCAGCAAAGGCGCAGATGCCCGCGAATACGCCAAAAGCGCCGGCAGGACCAAGTGCGCGAACCATAGTCAGGAACGAGTTGGAAACCAGTATACAACTGGCCCACAGGACGGCGGTGGCGATTGACATTGCGCGGCCGCGAACGTTGGTGGGAAAGATTTCAGAGATGTAAAGCCATGCTCCGGGGCCAAGGCCCATGTTGAATGCGGCAGTGTAGAACATGATGGTGCCGACAATGAGGGCAAAGTCGGCGTTAGCGCGATGAAATTGGAAGACCAGTAGCAGCAGCGCCGCACACATGACTGAGGCGGAGCCTGTGAGCAAAGTGCGCCTGCCGAAGCGATCCATGATACAAAGCGCAATGAGCGTGAAGACCACATTGGTAAGCCCGATGAGCATGCTGGCGGCGAGGGCGCGCTGGTCGCTGCCGCTGTTGCCGTGCGCGACAAGAAGCATGGTGCCGTAATAGAGAACGGTGTTGATGCCGGTTATCTGTTGCAGTATTGCGACGCCGACGGCAAGCAGAAGCGGGCGGCGAAGGCGGCGCAGCCAGCCTGGGGCGGGAGTTTCCTGGGCGATGGCGATGCGAATCTCCTCAAGCCGCTCTGAGCGGTTGGCCTCACCTCCGATGACGCCAAAAGCTGCGCCTGCCTCCTGAACGCGATTTTGCTGGAAGAGCCAGCGGGGACTTTCGGGAACAAAGCGAAGACAAACGATGAAGGCGAAGGCGGGAACAGCGGCGGAGCCGAACATCCAGCGCCATGCCGATGCGCCGGTAACGGCGAGCGCCCAGTTAGTGCAGTAAGCGAGCAGCATTCCCATGCCGATTGCGGTCTGATTGAGTGTTACGATGCTGCCTCGCTTTCCTTTTGGCGATACTTCCGCGAGATAAAGGGGCGCGATGGTGGATGCGAAGCCGATACCGAGGCCACCCAGAAAGCGGGCCATGAGGAATTCGGCAAAGCTTGTGGGCACGGCGGCGAAGATGGCGGAAAGTAGGAACAGTGCTGCGCTGAGGCGCAGGATGGATCGCCGGCCATACCGGTCACTGAGTGATCCGGCGGCCATGGCTCCGAAAAAGCAGCCATAGAGCAGGCTGCTGGCTGCGAACTCGACCTGGATTTCAGAAAGCGCAAAATGCGTGCGCAGGGAGAGCAATGCGCCGTTGATGACAGCGGTATCAAAGCCGAAGAGCAAGCCGGCAAGCGCGCCGGTGAGGGCAATGCGATAGAGGTAACCTGTGTGAACGGCGGATTGAGGAGGCAAGTTGCGCAAACTCCTGCGGGCTGAAGTGGCTGGCTGCAATGGCGGCTGACAGTGACCATCATTTGAATTGCATGCGCTGTCGGCTGTCAATTCGCCTTAATAATCGCGTTGTGCTTTACTCACAGATTGAATACAGAGCATCTTCGGCTTGTACGCGAACTCAGGTGTCAGCTATGATCGGTGGCTTAAGACAAAACTGAATGGAAGAAGCTCTGCGGGGCTACGGCTGTCATTCAGGCCTTTAGGCGTACGGATCTTCTTCAAGGAGCGGTGCATGATTTCTCTGAAAACAATTCTCCGGTTGATTTGCTGCTGCATCGCGATTTGCTCGCTCGCAACGGGCGCGCAAACCACGCGTCGCACCACGCTCTCCCTGGATGGCCGGTGGGATGTGGAAGACAGCATCGGCGCCAGCGATATGCCTGCGACCTGGCATCACGCCGCCCCAGTGCCCGGCCTGACGCATTCCGCTGTACCGGCATTTCCTGATGTGGATCAGTACCAGAGCGGGCAACTGCTCTCCAACCTCGCGGGCAACGTCCTGGCGCGCAAGGGCAGGTTTAGCCAATCCGATTACGACAAGTTGGGCAACGCGCGCGGCATCTCGCGCCAACGGCGCAACTACTTCTGGTATCGGAAGACCTTTCAAGCGCCAGCTCAGAACGCAGTGGCATTGCTCAAGGTGAACAAGGCGCAGTTCGGCACTGTGGTTTATCTGAACGGCGTGCTCATCGGTGAGCACGACCCGTGCTTTACCGCCGCATGGTTTGACATGACCAAAGCTATCCATTGGAATGCGGTTAACGAGCTAGTCATTCGAATCGGCGCGCATCCAGGCGTTCTGCCCGCCAACGTTTCACAGGGGACAGATTTCGAAAAGAATCGCTGGACGCCTGGCATTTACGACGATGTGACTCTGATGGTGATGAACAACCCGGTCATCGCCACGGTGCAAGTGGCTCCGCATATTGCGAGCGCGAGCAATCCGGTCCCCAGCATCCTGGTGCAGACGGAGTTGCATAACTACTCGGATCGCGCCGTGACGACCGAAGTTACGCAACAAGTTACCGAGTGGAAGTCCCGCGCCACAGCATCGGAAAAAATTGAGCTGCAGGTTGAAATTCCCGCGGGCGGCGAAAAAACCGTAACGCAAAATGTTCCTGTGCCCCAAGAGCACCTGTGGAGCCCCGAGGATCCATTCCTCTACGAGGTGGCCACAAACACGGCAGGCGACCAAGTAACCACGCGCTTCGGAATGCGGGAGTTTCGCTTCGATACGGTTACGCAACGCGCTTATTTGAATGGGCGGCCATATTTTCTGCGTGGGTCGAACATTACGCTGCACCGCTTCTTTGAAGACCCGGATGTCGGCACGCTGCCCTGGGACGAAGCGTGGTTGCACCGTCTGCTGGTGGAGATACCGAAGCAGTTGCACTGGAACGCATTCCGCTTTTGCATCGGCCCCGTGCCCGATCGCTGGCTGGAGATTGCCGATGAAAATGGCCTGCTGATTGAGAATCAGTATTTTGTTTGGACCGGAAATCCCGCCTGGAGTACTTATCAGAATAAGTACGATACCAACGAGATGATCACCGAATATAAAGAGTGGATGCGGGATAACTGGAATCATCCCAGCGTTGCAATCTGGGATGCAACCAATGAGTCCATTCTGCCGCAATTTACCAGTATTATTATTCCCGCGGTGCGAAACCTCGACCTGTCAAACCGGCCATGGGAGAACAGTTATAACGCGCCGGCAGGGCCGAACGATCCGGTGCCCGATCATCAATATCTGTTTCATGGGTTGGCGATGGACGAGGTGCCCAATCATTCATTCCAGATCACCGATCTCGAGTCGATGGAGGGGCCTGCTCCCAGTTGTTGCAATAGCAAATCAGGCCACGCAATGATTCTGAACGAGTATGGATGGCTCTGGCTCAATCGCAATGGCACGCCGACGCTGCTGACGCAGAAGCTCTATCCCAGGCTGCTAGGTGATAAAGATACGACCGAGAACCGCTTTGCGATGCAGGCTTATCTGCTGAGCGGAGAGACTGAATTCTGGAGGGCATACCGGCGCTATGCGGGAGTGCTGCATTTTGTTTACCTCACCGCCAGCGACCCGCTGGCGTTTACCTCGGATCACTTCATCGATCTGAAGACTCTCAAACTGGAACCGCATTTCGAAAAAGCCATGGAGCAGGCCTTCAATCCTTTGGGAGTGTATTTGAACTTCTGGCATCCGACCTTGAATGCGGCCGAACCGCACGACTATACCATCGCCGTGGTGAACGATGAAGACCGTCCTCGCGCCGGCAAACTGCGGTTGGTATTCACGGATGACGCGGGCAAGGAAACTGCTGCCGAAGAGACTCCATTTTCGCTTGCGCCCCTGGGAACGCAGTCCTACCTGGTGTCTCTGAAAACGCCGTCCGCGTTAGGCGACTATTCACTGCAGGCAATTGCCATGGCAGAAGACGAGAGCGCGCATCCTGTGATTTCGCGCAGGGATGTTCTCGTGGTGCAAGCTGTGGCATCAAAATGATCGAAGGATAAAGATGCTGCGGTGTGAGTATCTACTTTTCAGTTATATATAAGTGCCGCTCAGCCGGATGGTCCGGCTGAGCGGCGATCCACTGTTTAGTTATCCTTTCCGGCTAGCGCCAACCGGCTCAGGTGGTAGGCCAGCGTGCGGTCAGGCTTCATAAATGCCTTGTGGAGATCCTCATCGGCTGCTGCTTTATCTCCCAACTCCAGTTCCGCCATGGCGGCGAAATAGTAGTGAGAGCTTGCCCCTGTGTCCCCATGCGAAGCGGACGCACGCACCAGTTGAGCATGCCACTTGGCTTCGTCATAGTTGCCCAGTTTCCTTGCTGCCTTTGAGCCCCATGCGGCATCGCCTTCACCCTTCAAGCCTGCAGCCTTCTCGTAGTGCTTTTTCGCTTCGTCCGAGTGCCCGCAACCCGCCTCTAAATTGCCCAGCAGGTATTCGGTACGCGCCGAATCGAGAGTCGGCTGCATGCCATCCTTTGTAAAGTCCAGGCCGGGTACAACGGCGCCCAACTGCGAAGCCATCGAGAGCGCCTTATCGCAATGCCCCTCTTTGGCCAGAGCCATTGCATGCATCAACCGCACTTCCACCCACACCTGGCGAACGTTCGTTCCACCTTCGGCACGCACGAAGAAGCGGTTTTGGAAGAGCGACTCCGCGCGCTCAAAATCGCCTGTTTCCGCCAGCGCCAAGTCATATTCGTAGAAGAGATCCGTAGGCATCTTAGCCAGGTCAGGGTAGTGGCCCAATGCTGCTACGCGCTCCGCCGCCGGATGTTTCAGCAGGCTGAGAGTCTGGTCGATGCCGAAATAATTATCCAGGTTATCCGGATCGTCGACCTCCACACCGCGCTTGAATGCGGCCATCGCGCCCTCAGTATCTCCCTTGATCTGCAACAGAGCAAGACCGATATCCCTATCCAACGCAGGCATCTGCGGATGCAATTGCTGCGCATGCTTCCACTTTTCCAAACCCGCATCCATCATGCCGACTGAGAACTCAAGAGTTCCCAGCAGATAGTTGGCATTCGCATCGTTGGGATTGGCAGCCAAAGCCGCCTTCAAAACCTGGTAGCTTGTGGCTCCGCTCGGGAAAATGTATTTCGTCGAAGCCTTTGCGGCCGCAGCATAATCATCCGTTGTGGAGCGGCCCAGTTTCTGTTCACAATAGGCGCGGTAATACAACACCACCGGATCGTCCTGAGGCAACACATTGGCAGGCTCGGCCTGGTCGGCGGGAACCTGGGGATAGGTTCTGGAGAGAACGCCTAATGCTTTCTCATACAGGCCCAGCCGCATATATTCCGCTGCGATATTCAGGACGCGTTCGTAATCCGCTGCCAGGTGTGCGTTGTCGGGCTCTCCGAGTTCCTCGCGAAGGAAATAGCTCGTAGGATAACGGGCCAGCCATTTACCGGCCAGCTTATTTGCCGCTTCATTCTGGCTCAGCGCGTGCTCAACAGCCACTAGCTCTTCCGCGCTGCGCAGATCGTCTCCTGCGCTGTGGAGCGCTTCTTTCAGGTCGTCCGCCGCTGCCTGGAGCTGGCCTTGACGTGCTTCCAACTCAGCGAGCTTCAAACTGCCGGCGGCGTGAAACTCCGGCACTCTTAGCGCCTCTCCATAGGAGAGCCTGGCCTCGCGTTCGCGGCCCAGGGCGTCGTAAGCGATTCCGAGGTAGTAGGAAGGCTCCGGATTCGAGGTTTCGCGAGCCTCTACAGGCGCGAGATATTTGATTGCCTCGTCGTAATGAAGAAAGTCTGTCGAGAGCCGTCCAGCGGCCAACTGCAACTCGTAGCTGGTGGGAAACTTCTCCAGCGCCTTCTTGTAGTTGCTCAGGGCACTTAAACGAGCGCCGTTCAACTCTTCATCTTTGCCAAACTGAACCCAATCGTCTTCAGTGCGCTCCGCCGCTGCGGGCATGGGAAAGTGTTTTTGCGGGCCGACGTGAACGTCCTCCTTCGGAGTCCAGTCGTATTCGTCTTCGGTATGATGCAAAAGCACTGCGCCGTTTGCGTCCAAAATGTCCACTGTATATTTCTTTTGGCCGTCTGCCGGTGTGACTTCATGCTTCCACGTGCGCTCCGGCGCAAGGTCCTGCTTCTCGCTCAGCACCACGTTGCTTCCATCTGATATGCGCACGGTAGCGCCGGGAAACGCCTGGTTTGCATTGAATACCAGTTCGAGCGCATTGTCCTTCCGGCTCATATTCAAAACGCCGTTCAGGTTTGCGCGAACAAAGCCGCCCAGATCGCGCGCCGGCATCCAATACTCAGAGAAGTGGATGGTCTGACGCGGTTCGAGAAATGCGTAGGTTTCCTGATTGCGGAATATGCCGCCCTGGACTTCCATGTAGGCGCTGTCATTGTCAGAGAGATTCTTGCGCCAATCCAGCCCGTCGGCGTCTGAAGCGAACGACCAGATCTTTTTTCCGGGCAAATCTTTGAACAGCGCATAGTGGACGATGCCGGTATTTGTATGCGGATGCCAGATTCCGTTAAAAGGCTCGGCGCTGCCATACATGAACCGCGAAACCGGGCCGTAAATCTGGTTCTTCAGAATACTGATATCGGTACCGCTGGAATCCACCGGCCAGGTATCGATATCCGCAAAGCCGTGGGCCTGGCTGAAGCGCTGGGGATATGTGATCCGCGAATCGTCCCACACCTGCACTCCGGCATTGCTCCACCAATAATAACGGTGGCGCACATCGGCGCGATTGGCCAGCGTCACTTTTGTTTCCAGAACCGTTGAGCCGGGGCGAAGCACCATCTCGACGAGATATTGCATTCCATAGACGCGGTCAGTGTTTCCAATAAAGATTGAGCCACTGCCGTCGGCATTCTTCGCGTAGGAATAATCGATGGGCGAAAGAGTAATCCAGTTGTGCGAGACGGGGAAGTTGAATTCGGATCCAAACGCGGCCCAACTGCCCCGGTACCCGATCTCCGCCTTTTTGATAGAAGGATTGGCATAAAACATTGACTGGTTGCTGAGTTTGTCGATGCAGGTATACAAGTGCCCGCCAAGGTCCGGCAGAACCGTACACTTCAGGTACTCGTTCTCCATGAATACCGCGCGCAAATCATGGTCGTTCCGCTGATTCGTAAGTTGATCGCGCAACGTATAAGGGTAGTTCGAGTTGCGAGTATATTGGTCGAATGGCGGGTTGGGGTTGGGAGGACCTTCTTCATAAACAGGAATCTTGTATGTGCCTTCCCATACCTTTACCTGAGCGGATGCCGTGTTTAGTCCTGCAAGGAGGCTCGCGACGACGATTACCAAACCAAAGTATCTTCTAGTGGAAATCATCCCTACAGTGTAGCAAACGCTCTCTGCTGCAAACAACGGAATAGGATTGAGAAAGGAAAGCGAAAACTTATTAATTGAGGCAGCGCCCCGGCTTAGCCGCTGCCCCAACTCCGGTTGGTCGCTAGCTGGTGCTCGAAACCGCGTGATCCAGAATCTCTTCTGTTGCCGGGTTCCAGTAGAGCTTCTTGCCGCTCCAGTAGGATTGCGCCGCCATTATGCAAACCACGGAGGCAGAGAATCCGTGATTCACATTTGCGTTGGGCGTCTTGCGCGAACGCATGGAATTCAGCCAGTTCATGATATGAACCAGGCTGTCATCGTCGGGGCCGTCCGTGCTTGGCGGTTCGGCGCCCGCAACCTTTACGATCTCTTCCTGGTCAATCGCCGGGCTCGTGATGGGAACGCCCTTGCTTGATGGGCATCCGCCCATTTCGTGCCTGCCGCCTTCTTTGCTGATCGTAAACAACGAAGCGCCTTCGCCCCCATAGTTCGCGATAGTTCCGTCGCGTCCCTGGATCCGGGAGAAGCTTCTGAAGCTGTTTCCGAAGATGGTCTTATAAGTGTAGAGAAATCCCTTGGGATAAGTTACGGCGGCAACGCAGGTATCCGGATTCTCGCGGCCATCTTTCCACGCATAGATTCCGCCGTTGGCTACAACACTCTCGGGATAGGCTTCATCGGTCCACAAATGCACCAGGTCGCTGCCGTGACTCAGCCATTGGTCGAAGATGCCGGAGGAGTAATCCTTGAAGAGACGGAATTCAAGGTACACATGAGGATCGAAGGGGCGGTAGGGCTTGCCCAGCAGCCAGCGTTTCCAGTCAGTGTCTTCCTCGCGCAGCTTGGAAGGTCTCTCATAGAGCCACTTCTTCCATTCCATGTTGCGATCCTGCTCCATCTCTTCGGAGTTGCCGGTATCCATATTTACAAACCGCCAACGCTCCTCGTTCACATTCCATTCCTGCTCAATGTGGACGATCGCGCCTATGCGGCCGGAGCGCACGATATCGCGAACAGCTATCTGGTAGGGCTCGCTGCGGTGTTGCGAACCGATCTGCACCATCTGCTTGGAAGCATTGACCAGGTCGCGGGTTTCTTTCGCTTCGGAGAGTACATTGGCGAACGGCTTCTCAACGTAACAGTCCTTGCCCGCGTGCACAACTTCCGCGCACAGTTTGGCATGCTGAAAGTCGCCGGTGGCGATCATCACGCCGTCGATATCCTTGTTGGCGAGCATCTCCTCGGAGTATTTATAGGATTTTGGGTCCAGATTGAAGGCTTTCTTTACCTGGGCAGTGCGCTTCTCGCGGGCAAGGCTCCAGATATCGCACACGGCGATGGTTTCAACCGGAGTGACCTTTGAGGCCATCTGTGCCATGCGCACATGACCGTGGCTACGTCCTCCGCATCCCAACTGAGCCAGCCGGATGCGATCGTTGGCCCCCAATACCCGTGCGTAGGAGCGAGCGGTCATTCCGGCTGCGAGCATGGTGCCCGCTGCCTGTTTCATAAAGGTTCTGCGATCGGTTCCGCTGCTTGAATTTTCCATCTTCGTGCACCTGTTCCTTTAATTTATATGGTGGCATGCTGATGCTGATCTGTCATCTCGGCGCCTTCCACCAGCACGTTTTCTATCTGCATACTTTTCTTTTCAATGTTCATCGTAAAGCGGACAAGGTCCGCGTTTGCGCCGACTCGAAGCACACCCCTGTGCCCAACGATTCGACCGGGGTTTTCTGTTGCCATTCTCACGGCGTCTCCCAGTTTGCAGACTTCCGATGCGGCAACCCAGGCGATTCCATCCTTAATCGGTAGAGCGGCGCCGGCCAAATATCCCGAATCAACCGAACCCACGCGGCCATCCGCGCTCAACTCCACCGCGCCGCCAACGGCTGTATCGTAAATTCCCGGCTCCATGCCACCTACGGCAACAGCATCCGAAATGAGAATGCTGCGTTCGATTCCCTTGGCGCGCACCATCGCCTTCAGCGCGTCCGCCGGCACATGATGACCGTCAGCAATGAAGGTCGCTGTCAACCGGTCGTCGGCAAGTTGCGTCCAGATGGGGTTCGGGTGCCTTGGAATCATCCCAGCTATGCCGTTGCCGAGATGCGTGGAGAGTGTGGCGCCGGCCTGGGCGGCCGCGTGGATCTGATCCGGCGAGGCATGAGTGTGGCCAATGGAGACTCGTATTCCCTTGCCTGCAAGCGCACGTATAAACTCCGGAGCATTCTCCCAGTGCGGTGATAGCGTCACCATCCCCACCAGCTGGCCGCTCGCCGCCTGCCAGCGTGCAAATTCATCCAGGCTCGGCGGGCGAACGTACTCTCGGTCGTGCGCTCCAACCGCACCGTCCACAGGGGAGATAAAAGGGCCTTCAATTTGCACGAAAGGCATGGTATAAGCCACCAGCGGACTTATTCTGCGTGCCTGCGCAATGGTCTTCAAGGCGTGAATAATTTTTTCTTCCGACGCGGTTATGACGGTAGGAATAAAAGTGGTCGTGCCGGTTGCGATCACCTTGTGCGCAAGGGAGATTACAATCTCGGGATCGTCCAGCTCTCCGTTAAAATCGCATCCGGAATATCCGTTGATCTGGAGATCGATAAAGCCGTGCGAAAGCCACGCGGTTTCGTCGGCCGCGCCCGGCTCAATGGCCGCAATGCGGCCTTGCTCGACGGTGATGCGTAGCGGTTGCCCGCTGCTGGTATTTCGGCCTGTCATGATGCGCGAATTCATTTTTGCCGTCCCGTTCCATGCGCGCTTCCCACGCCCGAAAGCTCAGCTTGGTCCGCTTGCATCCTTTCCAGCAGCTGCAATATCAAAATTATTCCACGAGGTAAATGAAATGGATCCTTCACCGGAAGCGCAACAATATCCGTCGTCGGTTTGCCCTCTCGATTGAGCCGCTGGCGCCACTCCCCGAACTCGGGCGCGGGAAAATGCGCCCATGTCCATTCTGCAACCTTCTCATGCCAATCCAGGCACCATGATTCCCCGGTCAGATGATGAGCCAGCAGCGTGCCGTAGAGTGCTTCCACGTGTGGCCACCACACCTTCATCTCGGAGTGCGGCAGATACGGCGGATGGCCTTCAATATCCCGCGATAGAAATATCCCGCCAAACTTTTCGTCCCAGCCTAACTCCAGGTGCCGGCGCATCACTTCAGCGGCGCGGCTGATCAAATCTTTGTCGCCTAGCCGCTCAGCCAGGTGCATCACAAACCACATGGACTCGATGGCGTGACCGGGCATCACAAATGTTCCTGCCGGCGGCGGTAGTTCTTTGTAATCAGCAGTCAAAAATTCCAGAATCACATTCCGATCAGGACGCACAAAGTGCTTCATCACTCGCCCTGCGTACTCGGTCGCCAGCGCGTCGAAGCGGCTGTCCGCGGTCGTCTGTGCCAGCTCGTTCGTAACCTCGGTCAGCATCATCGGAATGCCGTGATTTTTCCATCCCAGGGGTAGCGGGTAGGGAGCGGTCTCAGAAAAATCCGGTTCTTCCAAGCGGCGCCGAACGCGCTCAAAAGTCTCCAGGGCAATGGAGAGCAGGGGCCCATCCTTGGTGGCGCGATAGTGTTCGCTGAAGCCGTAGATCGCAAAGCAGTCGCTGTAAATGCTGGTCGGGCCTTCAATCACTCGGCCTTCACGGTCCGTGTGATAAACCCAGCGACCATTGTTGTCGCGCCCGTGAGCCAGCAAAAATCGGATGGAGTTTTCCGCCGCTTCTAAAAACTCCTGCCTTTTCTCGATGCGATTATAGAGAGCTGAAAACGTCCACACCGAGCGCGCCTGCGACCAGATAAATTTGTCCCCGCTCACCAGGGTGCCGTCGTCGTTCATGCAGGTGAGCACGCCACCATGAGTGCGGTCGATGCCATGACGGAACCAGAAGGGTACGACGTCATCAAGCAGTAGTTCGCGGTACCGGTGGTGCAGGTTCTTAAGATCGATCATTTACGTCCAAATAGTACCATGAAAGAAAATTTTCTGATAATTACAGAAACAATTGTAATATCTTTCCTTACTGATTCACACAACTTCCCTCAAAATCCCACTATTTATCGCCATCCCAAGTCGGATTTGAACGAAGCCGCCGGGTGGCCGATGGGATCGGCCGTGCCCGGACGGTTCCGTGAGGTACCGCGTGATTTCACTGTAACCGCATTATTTTCAGCGCAATGCTCTGCCCTGTGAAAGCATCTCCCACAAAAAGGGGAAATTAGCCGTCTCTGGGCTATCGTGCGTCGTCCAACCCGGGCGAATGGAAGCTCAACCGGCGGAAAGAGCGGCGATGGATGATGCTGGGACTGGCGGTGCAACTGGCCGCAATTGTTACATTAGGATGGGCGGGCACGCTCAATTAACTTTGACGCGGGCGGGCCGAAAAGCCCCGAATCCAGGCCGCTGAAATTCCGACGGCCACGTAAGGGAAAGGAAATCATGACCGAAGCAGGCGCACTCGAAACCCTGGTTAATCAGCAAATCATTATCGCCATGAAGGCCCGCGAGCAAACCCGCACCGGCACGCTGCGGCTAATCAAGAACGCGCTTAAGAACAAGACCATTGAGAAGCGCGAAGCTCTTACGCAGCCCGAATCCGAGCAGGTTCTAGCCACTATGATCAAACAGCGCCGCGACTCCATCGAGCAGTTCACCAAGGGCAACCGACCGGAGCTGGCGGCCATTGAAGCCGCCGAGATCGTCGTCATCGAGGAGTTTTTGCCCAAGGCCCTCGAGGAAGCTGGACTTCAGGCTTTGGTAGCGGAAACCGTCGCCGAAGTTGCCGCCGGATCCGGCCAGAAGCCCACTCCCAGGGAGATGGGCCAGGTCATCAAAGCTGTCCAGGCCAAGCTCCAGGCCGCCGGCCTAAGAGCCGAAGGCCGCGTGGTCAGCGAACTTGTGAAGAAAGCTCTGGCTGGGTAAAGCAAACCTACCTACGTCCCAAGCCGGTGCCGCACAGCACGAAATCTGGTCCTGGACGGGCCAACCGCCGGCATTGTTTAAAGCCAATGGGCCGTAAGTCGATGGTATTATGGAGGAAATTCCTGTTTCGCATTGGCTTCGTTCCCCCGTTGGGGGATTGACCCGATATTGGGTAGTTTGATAGGCTTGGTGCATAATCCGGGGCACATATTCTTCGGAATTCCTTAATTCTTACGAGTTGAATATGCCCCTATTCCTTTCGCTTTTATAAGTTCATTGGCGAATTGCGGCCCTGCAGATTGTGGGGACGAAAGGCGAGGAAGATGCTACGCAAACGCTATTACATTCTTTTTGTTGCAAGGGATGACGACGGGCAGATTCGCAAAATTCCGCTCCCTCTTCGCTATGCATATGGATTCGTTGCCGCAGCCTTGGTGGGCGCATTCACCATCGTCGGGCTCGCCGGATCCTATACCCGCATGCTCCTCAAAACAGAGAGCTTCAATCAGGTCCGCCAGGACAGGGAGAACCTGCGTAAAAATTTCAAGCAGATGGCGCAGATCGCGCACGACCGCGATGTGCAGGTAGCCTCGCTGGGCGCGCTGGCCAGCGAAGTAACCGCCCTTTATGGTCTCAGGCAGAACAAACTCACCACAGCGAGGCCCGCGGCTGCTTCGAGCGTGGCTGAAGCGCCCACGCCTTCCACACTGGCGCTGAATGACGACGTAAACCAGCAGCAGGTCAAGCTCACCGTCGATCAGTTTTACGATCTGCGCAATCAGGCGCTTTCCGGGCGGGTTTCGCGTGCCCTCGAAGGCGGCCTTTCGCCCAGCTTTGTTGGCGACTGGACGGAGCTGGCCGATGCGCCCTCACTTTGGCCTCTCGAAGGCCGCGTTACTTCGAGTTTTGGAGAGCGGCTTGATCCGTTCAACGGAGAAGGCGCATTCCACTCCGGCATCGATATATGCGCCCCCTATGGAACTCCCGTCCGTGCCGCGGGCGACGGAGACGTCAGCGGAGAGCAATTGGGCGCCGGTTACGGCCGCGGAGTCATGGTCAATCACGGCCACGACCTGGTCACGGTCTACGGGCATCTATCGGCGATTGCGGTGCTGCCAGGCCAGCATGTGGTTCGCGGCCAGGTCATCGGCTACGTGGGCGAGTCAGGGCGCGCCACCGGACCGCACCTGCACTATGAAGTGCGCGTCCACAGCGTCCCGGTCAATCCGCACAAGTATCTGCGCACCACCTACGATCAGATTGCTAGTCTCGATAGCAGTTCATTTGCTTCGTCGGGCCTATAGGCAATCATTTCCAGGATGCAAAGGCGGCTTCCGCGCATGGGAGCCGTTTTTGTCGCGGTTCTATAATTGCTTTGCTCCAAAGCTCCCGCCGTTCAATTCTTTGAGGAGAATCAGCTTTGCCCATTCGCCTATGCATTTTTGCCGTCTTGCTCGCCTTGGCCCTGTCCGCTGCGGCACAGGATCGCGCCGCGGGTTTGCAAACCGCCTTTGCCCGCGTTCAGCACCTGAGGCACGGCATCAATGCTTCGGAATGGTTCGCGCAATCGGCCAATGATTATTCGGCTGCCCGCACCAACCGTTATACCGACGCGCAGGATATTGCGCTGATGGCACGGCTGGGCTTCGACCATGTGCGGTTGAGCATCGACGCCGTCCCGCTGGAGCAGTTGCCGCTGGGCAGGGAAGGATTGAACGCCGACTTTCTCGCCCGCCTCGACCGCACGGTGGGTGCCGTGCTGGCTGATGGACTAGCGGTCGAGATCGATCTGCACCCCGAGAGCGGCTTCAAGCAGCAGTTGCTCTCGAACGACGATGCCGTGGACCGGTTGACCTTGCTTTGGCGGCGGCTCGCGACGCACTATGCCACGCGCGACCAGGAGCGCGTCTTCTTTGAGATTCTGAATGAGCCGGAGGTCAACGATCCTTACCGCTGGGCCGGCATTCAGGCGCGCCTCGCTGCAGCTATCCGCGAGTCGGCGCCGCGCAATACCCTCATCGCCACTGGCGCCAATTACTCCGGCATTCAAGATCTTCTTACGCTGCATCCGCTCAGCGACGGCAACGTGATCTATACCTTCCACTTCTACAATCCCACTGAATTTACTCACCAGGGCGCGAGTTGGGGGCCGGCGTGGTGGAGTTATACCCATGGCGTTCCCTACCCGGCAACGGAAAGCTCAATGCAGGAAATTTTGAAGCAGGTTCCCGATGCCGCCAATCGCTACCAGTTGGAAAGCTACTGGCTGGACCACTGGGACGCGCACCGCGTCCACCTCTTGATTGATGAGGCCGCTGCATGGGGGCGTGAAAATCATGTGCCGCTGAACTGCAATGAGTTTGGAGTCTACCGCGGACTCTCCGACCCTGCTTCGCGCGCAAACTATATTCGCGATGTGCGGACGGCGCTCGAGGAGGACGGCATCGGCTGGGCGATGTGGGACTATCGGGGAGGGTTTGGGGTGGTTTGGAAGGAAGACGGCCAGCCTGCGCGGGTAGATGAGTCCGTAGTGAGCGCGCTGGGGCTGGGGAAATGATTGAGCGGAGCTAGCGGTGTTAGCAAACGGCCGCTAACTCCGCTAGCCCCGCTAACCCAGCTAGCTCCGCTAACCCCGCTACTTGCCCTTGTAAATCACATGCCAGATGGATCGAGAGCCGTCGTCGGAGACGAACAGCGATCCGTCATTTGCTACGGCCACTCCTACCGGCCGGCCCCAGACCGTGCTATCGGGATTGACGAATCCGGTTAGAAAGTCCTCGTACTCGCCGGTCGCGTGGCCGTTCTTCATCGGCAGCCGGATTACCTCATAACCGGAGCGCTGTGCCCGATTCCACGAACCGTGCTCAGCCGCGAATCCGTCGTCTTTGTACTCGGCGGGGAACTGCGAACCCTCGTAAAAAAGCATCTCCAGCGAAGCGAAGTGGGGATTCACGAGGATGTCCGGTGTAATCACCTTGGACTGCAGCTCAGGATGCTTACCTGCGTGGCGCGGGTCTTGGACGCCACCCTTTTCGCCGCCCATGTAGTACCACGGCCATCCGTAAAAGCCGCCTTCTTTAACGTGGGTTACGTAATCGGGAACCAGGTTGTTGCCCAGTGCGTCTCGCTCGTTTGTCGAGCACCACAGTTCGCCCGTTGTGGGATTGATGGCCTCGCCCACGCAGTTGCGCAGACCGCTGGCATAGACCTTGACGAACTTTCCCTCGGGAGTGAACTCAAGTACATCGGCGCGGTGGAACTCCTCGGGATGCGTGTCGGGATCGTCGACATTGGAGTGCGATCCCACCGAGGCGAAGAGCTTGGTCCCGTCCCGCGAGAAGACCAAATCGCGGGTCCAATGGCCGCCGCCGCGCAGCCGTCCGCCGCCGGGCAAATCTGCCAGATGCTCCTCTGGTCCGCTCGCCTTAAGATCGCCGTTGTTATAAGGAAAGCGAACAATGCCGTCGGTGTTGCCGATATATATCCACTTTGGATTGGCTCCGGAAGGATAAAAAATGATGCCGAAAGGCTGGTGCAGGCCAGTCGCAAAGAGCGAGACTTGTTTTGCGGTTCCGTCCCGGCCTACGCCGCGAAAGACTTTGATTTTGCCGCTCGAGCTTTCGGCAAGAAACAGATCTCCGTTGGGTGCGGTGCGCAGCAGGCGGGGGTTGTCAAGATCAGAAGCATAAAGCTCCACCTTGAAGCCCTTGGGCGCGATGGGCCAGTTATCGTTCGTCCGGGGGACAAGTGTGGGGCCGTTGTCCACTGACTGCTCGGGTGCTGGAGCAGGCAGGTCGGCAACGGTCAGGTGGCGGCGGATGCCTGGAGATTCGTGGGCCGCGTCGGTAAAGGCAGCCTGGCCGGTGAGAACCGGCGATGATTTCGACGGCGCAGCTTGTGACTGCGCGGTGAAGCCGGAAATGAACGCGAGGGCGCAAAGGAAGGTCGAAGCCTTCAGGAAATGAAGCAGGAATTTACGATTCATGGGACCTCTTGGTTTGATTCCGTCCACCTGATGGCTGCCACTCGAAGCAGCCGTGGAGACTAAAGCGGCGGGGAAGCGCGCTAACATTCATTTGGATGCAGCCGGACCCGATCCGGGTTCAGCTTCGAGCGAAAATTTCACAATCGGAGACAGATTGCGCTCTCTGTCTGCTTTTAGAGCGAACTGTTCTAAAGGAAAACAGCTCTGTGCCGAAAGGGTTATTACCAGCATTCGGGCTCAATCAGCGGCTCGCCGGTTCTTCCTGCAAAGGGATACGGCCGGATTGGCGCAATCAAATATTCAAATAATCGTGGAGACTCGGAAGGTGGGCATTGAGAAACAAGAAATCGACGTGACCGGCCTTCCCTGGTCCAACCTGCATCTGTCCTCGTTTCCCCAGGTTGCAATCCGTGTTTTGCAACTGGCAGGGAATGAGAATGTGCAATTGCACCAACTCAGCGATCTGATCTCCTCCGATCCTGCGTTCGCCAGTGAAGTGCTGACGATTGCGAACTCTCTCCTTTATGCCCCGCGTTTTCCCGTCACCAGCATTCAACATGCGATCGCCGTGCTTGGCGCCAACCATCTACACGGATTGTGTGTAACAGTCGGCGTCAGAACTTATCTGAATGGAGCGCTGAGCCGTCCTTCCATGCGGGCTGTATGGCGCCATAATCTGGCGTGCGGTTTGATCGCGGAACGGTTGGCCCCAGCGGGATTCATGGACAGAGACAGCGCTTACACCTGCGGAGTCATCCACGATATCGGCCGTCTGGCTCTGGCCGTCCTCCGGCCCAGGGAGTACGCGGTTCTGCTGGGAATGCAAAGCGGGCCGCCCGCGAGCATCCTCGAAGGCGAGCGGGAGCTCTTCGGGTTGGATCATTGCCAGGCCGGACGCCGCCTGATCACGGATTGGAATCTGCCCATCGACTTTAAATCGATTGTCAGCGAACATCACGCTCCCCGGCGGGAAAACACTTCCTGGGATATGGATGAATTGATGAACATCAGTTGCAGGTTGGCCGATGCAGCCGGTTATGCCGCCTTCCCCCGTTGCGAGGTCACGCCGTATGAGCAATTGCTCGACGAACTCCCCTCGAGGGAGCGCAGCCGCTTCCATGCTGACCTGGAGAACCTGATTATTGAAGTTCGCGGCAAGATTGAGGCGCTGGAATCTGCCTGAGACGGCAAGTGAGTTATTTTTGAGCCGGAGCGTCGGTGTCTGCGGCGCGGGCTGAGCCTTCACCTGAGGCCAGACCGGCAAGAAAGACGGGTGAAAGCGTGGCCGTAACCTCGACCCGTTCGTGCTTTTGAGTCACTTCTGCAGTCTTGAGCAACTCTTTCAAGCCGTTGTTGGCGGTGTTCTGTGCCAGCGGAGCGGTAAAGCCGCGCGCCAGCGTAATCAGAGTAGCCAAAGCGGCTGCCTGGCTGACAGCCGTCTCCTCGGTGGGTGCAATCTCTTCCACTTTCAGCCGCAATGAGTCGGCCATAGGCAGCGCCGGCGCCACGCTGGCAATGATGGTGGAGTCGTCCTCCAATGGCAGCGAGAGCCCAAAGACCTTGATCGCCCCGCTCTCAGAAAAAGGCAACCCGATCTGCCCCACGCCCCAGGCCAGCGAAAGCAACGGCACATCGTGATAGTGGCGGGAGAGCAGCGTGGAGCCGGCAAATGGAAGTGCGGCGGCGCGATGCCGGTCCAGCATGGAATGGATCTGCTCCGGAGTTGGGGTGTTGGAGACGGCCACCATGTCGTAGCCGATCTGCGCCACCCTCACCGTGCGCCCCTCCGACGGAATCGAGTAAACAGTATGCCCCACGTAGGTTTCTCTGCTGGTTGCGTGCGCTTCGAGCCAGGTATTGAGCCGCTTGCCGGTAAGCTTGCCCACTAGCACCATCGAGTAGGCGACGGGTCCGTTGGGGCCGTTCGGATCGGGCATGCGGTGCAGCGCGACGGCCACCTCGTCCAGGTCGTTCTCCCAGTCGATGCCGGTCGCGTCAATGAACTGCTGGTACTCAAGGACGTGCTGGGGCGGCTTCAGGTCCTTGTGGAGGAAGGCACGGATGGGCTTGAAGTGGATATAGATGATGCCGTCGGACTCGGGCAGCAGACGGGCGGCTTCAGGCGGGGCCTTCGAGCGCAGGAAGATAGCCACGGCCAAAACCAGCAGGACCGCGGCCACAATCCAGAGCGTTCTGCGCGTGCGTCGGTTCATGGGCCGTCAGAAATAACTTATCACTCCGCAGCGTACCCTGAATCGAGATGTGCAAGAGTTTGGAATGCTGACATGCCTTTTCGCGATGCTTTACTTAGCGTCCACGCCAAAATCAAAGATCGTTGCGGGTTCAGATTCGCTTAATTCCGACGCTGCGATAAAGGCGTATTCGCCGGGCGGCAATTCTGTATCCGGCGTCACCTTGAAGACATTGGGACTCACCTTCTCTGCCGTGGTTTTGATTATTTTCGATTGGTCAAAGCCCATCACGGCCATCAATGTATTGTTGGCGACTGGTTTGAGCTTGCCTATCTCGGTCTCGCGGTGGTCCTTCTTGCTGTCAAATGTCAACAAGGCAAACTGGGAAGGACTGCCGGTATGGCTGAAGCCGGAGCCGGCCGGAAAATACATATAGATGACGGGCCTGGACTCTGACGTTCGCAAAGTGGCACGGAGGCCCGGAATCTTGGCCTTGATGGGGCGCGAGAAAAAACCCATTGCGACGCGTTCATTGGTCGAGGCAGTCCGCTCAAGAAGCACCATGTTCGGCTTGCCACCCGGACCGTTGAGCATCATGTAGAGACCCGGCTCGTGCGGTGACGCCGGATCGTTGGGGTCATCTGCGGTTGGCGCCGCTGCAATCGGCGCGTTGGCCTTGGTCACAACGGCAGCAATCACCTTGTCACTGACACCCGCGGTCTTCAGGGCGATGATCCCATCCGTGGAGGTGTTATAAATTCCGGGCGAAGCGTTGATGGTGCTGACAATCAGATCGTCCGACAGGCCGGCCTTGACCAGCTTGATGATGGAGTCGTTGTTGAGTGCCTGCTGAGCCACAAGCAGAGGGCAAAATGTCAGAAATAAAAGTGCGATAAGACTCTTGCGCATACAGTTTCTCCTTGCGTTTCAGAACCGCTTCAAGTTCATTCAGGATCATCTACTGAAAGCTTGTTTTTAACAAGTGCGTTTTCCCCCGATTGTCTAAAATCCGCGCAGGATAACGTGATATCCGCTGTTCATGCGTGTTCAACCCCCGGCCGCCGGCGTATCTATCGCCGCATCATCGTCTTGCCCCTTTCCCCCGCGGTTTCCCGGTTTGCTCCACGGGCGGCGGTGTGCTAACCTTGATTTCTGTGCCGTTCAGTGTGCGGAGTAGGAGTGTGTCCGTGTGCGATGCCGGGACGGTGAAGAATTGGGTATCCGGAATCGGTTTCCGGGTGGGTAGGGCTGGCGTAGCTCAGCTGGTAGAGCATCTGATTTGTAATCAGAGGGTCGGGGGTTCAAATCCCTTCGCCAGCTCCACATAAAGGAACCGGTAAACGAAGCCTGAAACGGCAGAAGGTTTTGCCAGCGCTCGAGTTTACGTGCTGGACCTGTTCTCCGCGGCGATCCCACTTCAGGTGCAGGCTCCGCTGAACCGGAGATTTTCCGGACGGGGTTTGATGCGCTGAAAGTTAATATGGCGCCGACAGGGGACTTGCGGTGGGGCAGGTGAGGGTTTTGGCGGTGCCTCCGGGGATGGAATTTTGTTGCCGGGGTGGGTGAGCACAGGTGGCCGAGCGGTTAATGGCAGCAGACTGTAAATCTGCCGCTCCTTGGAGCTACGGAGGTTCGAATCCTCCCCTGTGCACCACGAATTGAAGGTGGTATGCGCGAAGGGTCGCAGCCGGTATGAGGTTTTTAGGGCGCGAACTGGATCGCAAGACGAAGGGCGTGCACAGTTCCGGGGCCGAGTTGGACCGGAAGTACTGGGTGGCTCTGGGACTATATGCTGTTTTGGCAGTGCTGGTTTGGCTGACCATAGGCGAAGGCAAAGTCTTCGTCATGGGCAAGCCGGTGGAGTTAAGACTGGTTCCGCTCATCATTATTGGCGGGCTGGCTTTAAGGACTGTTTTAGCTCGCCAGGCGGATAAGATTCGCCGCGGCGGGGATGAGGGCGGGAATTAGACGCCTCAGAGGCAAGTCGAAGAGGGCTGATGTAGCTCAGTTGGTAGAGCACTCCCTTGGTAAGGGAGAGGTCACCAGTTCAATCCTGGTCATCAGCTCCAGAAGTGCAGTGGATAGTGGTTAGTGGATAGTGGTTAGTCAGTGCAACAGCAGTGAAGCGAAGCGGCTTCGATTTGCGGGAAAACTAATCACTAATCACTAACCACTAGCCACTAATCACTGGTTTTTGCGGGAGTAACTCAGTGGTAGAGTCACAGCCTTCCAAGCTGTTGGTCGCGGGTTCGAACCCCGTCTCCCGCTCCATAGTTGGAAAGAATGCTGAAGGGTCGGCAAGGTTGAAGAACAGGCCACGCGGCACGATGGGCAGGGAATGATGTTTGAGCAGGCGGCAATCGCGGTGCAGAATGAGCAGGGATTTGCGCAGCTTCATGCGCTGATCGATGCGGCCTTCGATGCACGCGATGTGGATGTTTTTCTGAATCGCGTGACAAAGCGCAAGCTTAGGATTCGCGACTATGAGGGCGTCCTGAAGTGCGGATTGCTGGGCAAGGAAGCGATTGCGCTTTACGCGGCGCTGCCCGTCTCCGATCAAGGGCTGACGCGGGAACGGTATCTGCGGCTGGTCGAGGCGGTGCCTCTCGAACTGCGGCAGAGATATTTCAGGGTGTATGCGTACTACTGAGGCTGTTCGCTGAAAGCTGAAGTTTAAGCTTGAGCCGGATTTCCGGCAACGCAAGAAAAAAGTCTAACGGAAGGAACTGAAGGGTTATGGGCAAGGAAAAGTTTGATCGCAGCAAGCCGCACGTGAACGTAGGAACAATTGGTCACATCGATCACGGCAAGACGACGTTGACGGCGGCCATCACCAAGGTTTTGCAGAAGCACAACCCGAAGATTGTCTTCCGTTCGTTCGACTCGATTGACAACGCGCCGGAAGAGCGGGAGCGCGGCATCACTATCGCCACGGCGCACGTGGAGTACGAGACCAAGAACCGGCACTATGCGCACGTCGACTGCCCTGGGCACGCCGACTACATCAAGAACATGATCACGGGCGCGGCGCAGATGGACGGAGCGATCCTGGTGGTTGCGGCCACCGACGGGCCGATGCCGCAGACCAAGGAACACGTTCTGCTGGCTCGCCAGGTGGGTGTGCCCTCTGTGCTGGTCTTCCTGAACAAGTGCGACGCGGTGGATGATCCGGAGTTGATTGACCTGGTGGAGATGGAAGTTCGCGAACTGCTGGGCAAGTATCAGTTCCCGGAAGACGCACCGGTGATTCGCGGTTCGGCACTTCTGGCTCTGAACGGCGACCCCAAGTGGGAAGCGAAGATCGACGAGTTGATGGACGCGGTGGACAGTTATGTTCCGCGGCCCGATCGCGCGGTCGATCTGCCCTTCCTGATGCCGATTGAAGATATCTTCTCGATCTCCGGCCGCGGCACGGTGGTGACGGGCAGGATTGAGCGCGGCAAGGTGAAGGTGGGCGAGGACGTTGAGATCGTCGGCTTCAGGGAGACGCGCAAGTCGGTCTGCACGGGCGTTGAAATGTTCAAGAAGCAGTTGGACGAGGGTCTGGCGGGCGACAATGCGGGAATTCTGCTGCGCGGCATTCCGAAAGAGGATGTGGAGCGCGGAATGGTTCTGGCGAAGCCGGGATCGATTACGCCGCACACGGTCTTCAAGGGCGAAGTTTACGTGCTGAGCAAGGAAGAAGGCGGACGGCACACACCGTTCTTCAAGGGCTACAGGCCGCAGTTCTACTTCCGCACGACGGACGTGACGGGGGTGGCGCAGTTGCCGGAAGGCGTGGAGATGGTGATGCCGGGCGACAACGTACAGCTTGAGGTTGAGCTGATTACGCCGGTGGCCTTGGAAAAGGGATTGCGCTTTGCCATCCGCGAAGGCGGACGCACGGTGGGCGCGGGAACGGTTTCAGAGATTGTGAAGTAGCAGGGATTAGGGATCAGGGGTTAGGGGTTAGGACGACTAAGAAACTGGCCCCTGACCACTGGTTACTG